>Ga0181537_10000038_pt1 | contig 118178 bp, 92 predicted proteins | sample PEATcosm2014_Bin_39_FD_119765 | JGI IMG/M metagenome (GOLD analysis project Ga0181537, IMG submission 119765) | Peatland microbial communities from MTU Mesocosm Facility, Houghton, MI, USA - PEATcosm2014_Bin23_10_metaG | ecosystem: Environmental > Terrestrial > Soil > Wetlands > Peat | place... | reverse complement strand
GGCGCTGGGGTCCTTCGCTGCGCTCAGGATGACCCAACAAAAAAACAAAAACAAAAACAAGAACAAAAACAAGAACAAGAACAAGAGCAAGAACAAGAGCAAGAACAAGAGCAAGAGCAAGAGCAGGAGCAAGAGCAGGAGCAGGAGCAGGAGCAAGAGCAGGAGCAAGAGCAGGAGCAAGAGCAAGAGCTGGAGCAGGAGCAGGAGAAGAAAGACCCTCGAAACCCTGAAGTCCTGGAATGCTGAAACCTTCAGAGCTTAAGAGATTGCCCCCTCAGTCCACCTGTTTTTTCAACTCATACAATAAATTCATTGCTTCGCGCGGAGTGAGCGCGTCGAGGTCGGCTTCGCGCAGGCGGTCGAGGATTGTGTTGGAGACGGGGGTGAAGATCGTCAACTGCACGGGGCCGGATTTATCAGGCTTGGGAGCAAGCTGGGTGGTAGCGGCGTGCTCGGCGTTTTCGTGCTGGTGCAGCACCTCGCGGGCGCGGGAGATGACCTCCTGCGGGAGGCCCGCGAGTTTGGCGACCTCAATGCCGTAGCTCTTGTCGGCGGCTCCGGGTGAGACCTTGCGGAGGAAGACGATGCTGCCTCCGGCTTCCTTGACGCTGACGTGGTAGTTCTTGACCGAATCGAGCAGTTCTTCCAGCTCGGTGAGCTCGTGGTAGTGGGTGGCGAAGAGCGTTTTGGCGCGGCTGTGGGCGTGGATGAATTCGACGACAGCCCAGGCGATGGCCAGTCCGTCATAGGTGGCGGTGCCGCGTCCGATCTCGTCAAGGAGGATGAGCGAGCGCGAGGTGGCGGTGTTGAGGATGGCGGCGGTTTCGGTCATCTCGACCATGAAGGTGGAACGGCCGCGCGCGAGATTGTCCGAGGCTCCAATGCGGGTGAAGATGCGGTCCACGGTGGAGAGACGGGCGCGGGTGGCGGGGACGAACGATCCCATCTGCGCCATGAGCACGATGAGCGCGGTCTGGCGGAGGTAGGTGGACTTGCCGCCCATGTTGGGGCCGGTGATGAGCAGAATCGATTGCTTCGCGGCGTCCAGATAGAGATCGTTGGGAACGAAGCGGTCATTGGAGCCGGTGAGCTCTGGCTGCTCGATGACAGGGTGGCGGCCTTCGAGGATTTCGAGCAGTTGGGCGCTGCCGCCGAGCGGGTCGTCAAAGTGCGGGCGGCAGTAATTGCGCAGGGCGGCAAGGTGGGCGAAAGAGAGCAGCACGTCAATCTCGGCCACGGCGAGGGCGCTCTGGCGGATGCGGCGCGACTCGGCGGCGATGGCCTGGCGCAGCTCGGCGAAGAGGCGGCGCTCGATCTCGACGATTTTTTCTTCGGCGTCGAGAACCTTGGTCTCGTACTCCTTCAGCTCAGGGGTGGTGAAGCGTTCGGCGCCGACGAGGGTCTGCTTGCGCTCGTAGTCGGCGGGCGCGTTGTGCAGGTTTGATTTGCTGATCTCGATGTAAAAACCGAAGACATTATTGAACTTGACCTTGAGCGAGTTGATGCCGGTGCGCTCGCGTTCGCGCTGCTCGATCTGCGCGATGTAGCGCTTGCTGTTGCGGCTGATGTCGCGCAGTTCGTCGAGCTGCGGGTCAAGCCCGTTCTGGATGACTCCGCCATCGTTGAGGGTGATGGGCGGCTCGGGGAGGATGCTGCGCTCGATGCGCTCGCGCACGTCGGCGAGTTCGTCGAGAAGATCGGCGAGGGCGGCAAAACGAGGGGCAGGGAATTGCGCGAGAGCGCGACGCACGGCGGGCAGTTTGGCGAGCGATGCGGCGAGGGCAAGAACGTCGCGCGGGTTGGCGGTCTCAAGGGTGATGCGGCTGAGGAGGCGCTCGATGTCCTGAATGCCGTCGAGTCCGCGGCGTAGCTCCTCGCGATGGATGATGCCGGCGAGAGCGGCGGAGACGGCGTCGAGGCGATGGTTGATCTCGGCCACGTCGATGGAGGGGCGCAGCATCCAGGCGCGCAGCAGGCGCTTGCCCATGGGCGTCAGGGTGTGGTCGAGGGCGCGGAAGAGGGTGACGTCGTCTCCCGTGCCGGCGAAGAGCGGCTCGATGAGTTCGAGGTTGCGGACGGTGACGGCGTCAAGGATGAGGCAGTTCTGACGCTCGTAATAGCTGATGCGGTCGACGTGATCGAGCGTTCCGCGCTGGGTCTGGCGGACGTAGTGGAGGATGGCTCCGGCGGCGCAGGCGGCGGCATTGTGGTTGGCGAGTCCGAAGCCTTCGAGCGAGAGCACGCCAAAGTGATTTTCCACCAGCGGGACGGCGTAATCGGTGGAGAAGATCCAGTCGTCGAGGGGAGTTTCGCTCCAGCGCGCGTAGGGCGCAAGCTCGGTGGAGGCCATGCGCGGGGCGGCCGCAGCGGCGGCTGGAGACAGATTGGAAGCAGGCGCGGCAAGGCTGGGCTGCGGGGCGGCAAAGAGCGGGAGCGAGGCGGCGAAGAGAAGCTCGCGCGGGCGCAGGGTCTGCAACTCGTCGGCGACGCGGCGGTCGGCATCGGGGCCGGTGAACTCGGTGGCGCGGAACTCCCCGGTGGAGAGATCAAGCGCGGCAAAGCCGAGGCTGGCGGCGTGGCGGGCGACGGCGCAGAGGAAGTTGTTCTCCTCCGAGCCAAGCTGTGAATCGGCGGCGGTGCCGGGGGTGACGACGCGGGTGACTTCGCGGCGGACGAGCTTCCTGGTGAGCTTGGGGTCTTCGACCTGATCGCAGATGGCGACCTTGTAGCCCTTGCGGATGAGCTTGGAGATGTATCCCTCGGCGGCGTGGTAGGGAACTCCACACATGGGGAGGGGGATGCCATCGATCTTCTGGCGAGAGGTGAGGGTGATCTGGAGTTCACGCGAGGCGGTGACGGCGTCGTCAAGGAAGAGCTCGTAGAAATCGCCGACGCGGAAGAAGAGCAGCGCGGTGGGGTGATCTTTCTTAATGGCGGCGTGCTGCCGCATCAACGGTGTGGAGGCTTCACTCATGAGGAAGATTGCGGTCTCAAAAGGGCGAGTATAGCAGAGCCGCGCAGGCGGGAAGACAGCGGAGGGTGCTAGCGGCGGCCAAATCAGCGCGAGTTTATTAATGCTGCGGAGCGGTTTCCAGGGCCAGCGCATGTTGCGCGGCGTCGGACGAGAGTTGAGTCTGGTTGGCTGCTGCGGCGAGTTCGGCGAGCTTCTTCCAGCGGCTGGGGGATTGCGGGGTCTGGCGAACGGCTTCCTGCTGAAGCTCGACAGCGCGGCTAAGGCTTCCGGCCTGGCGCGCGGCCTCGGCGCGGCCTTCGGCAATCTGTGCGCGGAATTCGCAGGCGGAGGGGCTGGGGTCGGAAGGCCGTGGACCGGCGCGCTCGGCCTTGAGCAGGCTGGCGAGCGCAGGCTCAGGCTTGTTGAGGCGGAGCTGGACTTGTCCGAGGGCCTTGTACTGGTTGGCCGGAGTCGCGGTCATGACGGCGGAAGTTGCGATGGCACGCTCGGCTTCGGGATAGCGATGCCCGGTGGCAAGGAGGCGTCCCAGGGCATACCAGGCGGCTGAACTCTCGCGGCGGGAGAGAGCGGCCCGGTATTCGCGCTCCGCGTCGGCAGGGCGCTGCTGCTGCTGATAAAGCTGGGCGAGGAAGAGATGGACATTCGGGTCTCCGGGCTCCAACTGGAGGGCATTGCGCCATGCGGCTTCGGCTTCGGCATCGCGCGAGAGGGCGAAGAATACCGCGCCGGAGTTGGCGTAGAAATTGTAAGACTCGATCGTGGTTGCCTGCGGAAGCTGCGTGAAGGACGCAGTTTGACAGTTGAGGTTCAGGCGGTCGAGCCAGGGCTTGTTTTGCGCGGTGTTGCGGACGAGGACGAGGGAGACTTCGTCGAGATACACGGGCCGCCAGTTGGTTGCGCCGCAGTAGGCGCCGAGGTCAAAGCCGCCGAGGCCGCCATAGCGCGCCAGCGAGAGCAGGATGACGTTGATGTTGCGACGATCCGCGACCTGCCGCCAGAGGGCGGAGTCGGGCGACTGCGCGAGCAGAGCCTGCTCTTCGGCGGCGACCGCGTCACTCACGCCGCGCCCGTCAATGTAATCAAGGTACCTGGGCCCGAGGCGGAGGGCGGTGAATCCGCCGAGGTTGTAAGGCTGGAAGATATTTCCGGGGAGTTGCTCGCGCTCGATGAATGCGGCGGCGCGCTCAGGGAATGACCACGACTCGCCGGGACCGAAGCTGGAGGTTGAGGCGGAGACGACGTAGTAGCGGTTGGATGCGAGATCGGCGATGCGCAGCGCCGTGAGAACACCGAGGATTGCGATGAGCGCGACTGCGGCCCAGGGTAATACGGCGGCCCAGCGGCCCGGCGGACGTGATGCGGCAATGTGGGAGTCGGCGGCGGGAACGCGGGCGGCGAGCCCGGCAAAAGCCTCTGCAAAGAGCGTGCCGCCGATGACGATCACCACGATGGAGAAGAGTCCCTGGTAGCGCAGCCTTTGCAGGGCGGCGGCCATTGAGACGCCGAGCACGAATGCGGCTCCCAGTTCGCGGCGGCGAAGAGCCAGCAGCAGGGCAGCAGTGGAGGCGGCAAGCAGCCACCAGAAGCTGCTGTCCGGGTCGCGCAGGTCGATGGCCTGGAGAACGATATGCCAGGAGAGCGGCGCGGCCGAGAGCTCTCCGACGAAGCGCGGAGCACTCTGCGTGCTGGCGGCTACTCCTGCCAACTGGAGCGCCGAGCGGATGGCCCCCACTCCCCAGGAATTGAGCAGCCAAACCAAGGCGGTTGCAGCCAGCCACGGCCAGGATTTTGCAAGACGCGCTCGCGCGGCGGCGCGAAGGTCGCCGAAGGGCAGCAGTAGAACTTCGATCAGGATGTAGGCAGTCAGCAGGCCGAGCCCGGCGATGAATCCGGGATGCAGATTTACCCAAAGCAGCATGACGATGGGCAGCAGCCAGAGGCGCGCGGAGTGTCCACGATGGAAGCGCCAAAGCTCGGCGAGGAAGATGGCGAAGAACAGCGTGGTGAACAGATCGGCGCGGGGAGTGAGGCGATAGGCCAGCGAGGGGACGGCGAGCGCCAGAAATGCGACGGCCGAGAGATTGGCTACCGGCACCGCACGCCACAGGAGATAGCAGGCGAGAAAGGCGGCGGCCAGCGCGCAGAAGCAACTGAGCCCTGCATAACCCGAGGAGTGAAAAATGGAGTAGAGGATGGCTCCTGCGAACGGCGGATAGAGGAATGGCGCGCCGGGCGAGGTGTAGGAGAGAACATCGGTGGAGGGAACGGCGTGGTGCTGGAGGTGGTAGCGCCCGGTGGCGAGATGCCATCCCGAATCGGGATCGCCGACGGTGTGCAGGCAGGCGAGCGAGGCATACGCCACGGCGAGTAGCGCAAGCAGAAGGCACAGGCGTCGGCGGATGCTCTGATCCATGAGAATGCCCAGAATACCTCAGCGTGTGACGGCTAACAATCGGCGAAGAGAGATTGGTATTTGACTCCGGGGCTGGGTAGTGGTTTGCTATCGCAATGGAACTTCGCAAGGATCCAATCACGCGCTCCTGGGTGGTCACCGGAGATCAACCGTCGCCGGGCAGGAATTTGCAGCAGGTCTGCCCGTTCTGCCCGGAGTCGCCGCAGCAGCCGCAGGTGATCTCTTCGATGGCCTCGGTGAGCTACGGGCCGTGGTCGGCGAGGGCCGTGGTTCATCCGCAACCGCTCTACCATGTGGAGGGCGATCCTGGACGGCGCGGCGTGGGGCTGTACGACGTGATGCGTTCGGTGGGCGCGCACGAGGTTCTGGTGGAGAATCCGCGACACGACAGGCAGCTCTGGACTGCCTCCGACGCGGAAATCGAGCAGTTCCTGTTGCTGTGCGCGCATCGGCTGGAGGATTTGCAAAACGATCACCGGTTTAAGTACGTCAGCATTTTCAAGGACTTCGGCTCGCTCAGCGGGCAGGAGTTCGACCATCCGACCTCGCAGATTGTGGCCACGACCTATGTGCCGCGAAGGGTTCTCTACGAATTAAGGGCGGCGCGCGAGCACTACGCGCAGAAAGAGCGCTGCGTCTTTTGCGACATTCTGACGCAGGAGTTGCACCAGAGGGAGCGGATCGTGGAGATCCGCGGCGACTATGTGGCGTGCTGCCCGTTCGCTTCTCGCGCGCCCTTTGAGAGCTGGATTATTCCGGTGACGCACAGCGCCCACTTTGAGCAGACTGCGGGATCGCGTCCAGGGGCTCTGCGCGAATGCGCCAGCCTGTTGCGGCGCATGTTGAACCGCATCCGTTCGATTACCGACAGCTTTCACCTGGTGGTTCACACCGCGCCGAATACTCAGCACCAGTCAAAGGTGCTGAACTACTGGCGGACAATCGACGAGGACTACCACTGGCACATTGAGATTCTGCCGATTTTGCAAGAGCGTCAGAAATCTTACTCATTCAAGGAGTCCTATCGTTCGGCGGTGATGCCGGAGGATGCGGCGGCGCGGCTGCGCGAGGCTCCCACGGAGCACACGCTCACCAGCAGCTAAGGGCAAAAGGTAAGCTGGAATAGAGGCGAGGCGGGGGTGCAAAGGCGCTTGGCGGGCGTGTTATACTCAAGCGTTACCGAGCGTTGTGCGGTAGTGGGATGCCCAGTTGGCTGGATGGGCAAAACCGAGAAGCTATTTTTCCAGAAATCACACAATCTACGAGGTTGGCATGTCGGGCCACTCAAAATGGGCCACAATCAAGCACAAAAAGGGCGCGCTGGACGCTAAGCGCGGCAAAATATTCACCCGCCTGATCAGGGAAATCACCATGGCTGCCAAGTCCAGCGGTGATGCGGAAAAGAATCCTAGATTGCGCACTGCAGTCGCTGCGGCAAAGGCTGAAAATATGCCGCAGGACAACATTAAGCGCGCGATCCAGCGCGGCACCGGCGAACTGCCGGGCGTGACCTACGAAGAGATCACCTTTGAAGGTTACGGGCCGGGCGGGGCGGCAATTCTGGTCGAGACCTCGACGGACAATCGCAACCGCACGGTAAGCGACATCCGGCACATCTTCGGCAAGAACGGCGGCAACATGGGCAACGCCGGTTCGGTGGCGCACCTGTTCACCAAGAAGGGCGACATCCTGATTCCGAAGTCGCAGGCCAAGGAAGACGACCTGATGAACATTGTGCTGGAGCACGGCGCAGACGATCTTCAGGACGACGACGAAAACTGGGAGATTCTGACCGATCCGGCCGTGTATGAAGCAGTGCTGGAGGCGTTGAAGGCCGCCGGTTATACGCCGGAGCACAGCGAGGTGAGCCGGATTCCGGCCAACTACGTGAAGCTCGAAGGCCAGCAGGCTCGTACGATGTATCGCCTGATGGAGGCGATGGAAGACTACGACGACGTACAGAATGTTTACTCGAACGCGGACATCGACCAGAAGGACCTGGAAGAAGTCGCCGGCTAAACGCAAAATCAGTTGGTTTCAGAAGGGCCGCTCAATCGGGCGGCCCTTCCTTTTCGTCTGATGGCAGGATTTTGCGCTTGTTACCGCATTCCTTGGTTATTATTCCAACTATGAAATTATCTTGGTTCGCGACTCTCATTCTGCTTGTGTTGATGGGCTGCGCGGTTGCGGCAGTGGCCCAGAGCGACGCCGCCGCGGCCATCCGTAGTGAACACTGGACCGCGGGAGTGCTGGCGGGCGGCGGCACGGGATTGAACGACCGCACCAACGTGCAGTTTGTACGCGCGGGCTTCAGCGTGGGCCGGGTACTGACGGGAGAACTGGGCTCGGGTTTTGCGCGGGGCACGTTCGAGGTGGACGCGGAGATTCTGCCGCTGGATTACGTGCTGTGGGGCGGCTACCGGAACGTGTATGGCTTCGGGGTGAATCCGCTGGTGATGAAGTGGAACTTCACGCGCGGGCGGAAGGCGATTCCGTACTTTCTGGCGCAGGGTGGAATGCTGCACACGCCCGTCAAGATTCCTCCTGGAAACACTTCGACGGTGAACTTTACCTCTGGCGCGGGAATCGGGCTGAACTACTTTGTGAAGCCGGGGCGCTCGGTGAGCTGCGATATACGGGCCACGCATCTCTCCAACGCGTCGCTTGGCGATCACAATCCCGGAGTCAACGCAAGCTTGCAGTTTTCGGTGGGATACAACTGGTGGAAGCAGTAATCGGAGAGTTGATAGATGGCTGCACTGATTGAGTGTGTACCGAATTTTTCAGAGGGCCGCGACAAGGCGCGTGTGGATGCGATTGTAAGCGCCATGAAGCGCGACGGCGTTTCGCTGCTGGACTGCGAGATGGACGCCGACCACAACCGCTCGGTGGTTACCCTGGTAGGCGAACGCGAGCCGCTGCTGGCAGCGGTGCTGGCCGGAATCGGCAAGGCGACGGAGTTGATTGACCTGAATGTGCAGCGCGGCGCGCATCCCCGCCTTGGCGCTACCGACGTAGTGCCCTTCATCCCGATTGAGGGCGCAAGCCTGGAGGATTGCGTGCAGATGGCGCAGGAGCTCGGGCAGAAGGTCTGGCAGCAGTACCAGGTTCCCGTGTACCTGTATGAGGCCGCCGCGAAGAGACCGGAGCGGGTGAATCTGGAGAACATCCGGCGGGGGCAGTTTGAAGTCATCCGAGAGGAGATCCAGAGCGTGGAGTCGCGACGTCCGGACATTGGCGACCCGCGCTGCCATCCGACGGCAGGAGCCGTGGTGATCGGCGCGCGCAAGTTCCTGGTGGCCTACAACGTGTATCTCCAGACCAAGGACGTGGAGATTGCGAAGAAGATTGCCAAGGCTGTGCGCTACTCCAGCGGCGGCTTCCGCGCGGTGAAGGGGATGGGTGTGGAAGTGCGCGGACAGGCCCAGGTTTCCATGAACCTGACGGACACGGACCTGACGCCGATGGCGAGAGTTTTTGAGTTTGTAAAGCGCGAAGCGGCGCGCTATGGCGTGGCCGTGCAGTCGAGCGAAATCGTGGGGCTGGTGCCGAAACGCGCGCTGGAGAGCGCGGCGGAATGGTTCCTCCAGGTGGAGAACTTCGACTCATCGATGATTCTTGAGAACCGGCTGGCTGCGGTCACCGGGGGCAAGACCGCGGTTGGCGGCCTGCGCGCCGGGGCGGAACCCTTCATCGAGCAGCTTGCCGCGCCGACCGCGGTTCCGGGCGGCGGGAGCGCATCTGCCGCGGCCGGGGCGATGGCGGCGGGACTGGCGGCCATGGTTGCGGGAATGTCACGCGGGAAAAAGGCGTACGCCGCGTTCGATATGGAGTTGACAGGAGCGCTGGCGAAGCTGGGGACGCTGCGCGAGGAACTGCTGGGCGCTATCGATGCCGATGCGGCCTCCTACCAGGCCGTGGTGGCCGCTTACAAGGCGCAGAAGAGCGCATCGCCGGAGGCGGGAGCCGATGGGGTTGCGGCCGCTCTGCGCGGCGCCGCCGAGGTTCCGCTGCGGGTGGCGGAGTGCGCCGCCGAGATTGGCGCGCTGGTTGCCGAGTTGCGCCCGAGGACGAATCCGAAGATGGGAAGCGATCTGGCGGTTGCGGCTTCGCTGTCGCGGGCTGCCCTGGAGGGCGCGCTGGCCAACGTTGAGATCAATCTGGATTCCTTCGAGGGCGAGAGCGGGGCGGGGTTCATCGCGGAAAGCCGCGCCAAGATAGCTGAACTTCGGAAATCGCTTCCGTAGCGCGCGCACGGCAAACTCAGACTTTTAACTAAGTGATGGATGCGGCCATACGGGGGTACAATTGTAGAACTATGAAGACGATCTCGATTGCTTTCCTGCTGGCTTGTGTACTCTGCACAAGCGTTTTGGCCGCCCCGCTGGGAACGAATACGCGAACGGTGCTTCCGGCACAAATTCAACAGATCATCTCCGTGGACTACCGCATCCTGCGCAATTCTTCGAGCGGGATCGCGCTGAAGAATCGCGTGCTGCCGGAGAACCTGAAGACGTTTGAGACTTCGCTGCGCGGCATGGGGGTGAACCCCGATATGGATGTGGAGCAGTTGACGTTTGTCAGCTACCGGACGCAGAAGGGAACGGTACGTAATTTCGGCGTGGCCAGCGGCCAGTTCGAGCCGAAGAAGGTGGTGGCTCGCTTTAAGGTGAAGAAGCAGAAGAGCGAGAAATACCATGACTCCGATCTGTGGTCCACCGGCAGCGGTTACGTCATGACGTTCCTGGACGACAACACGATGCTGTTCGGCGAGACCAGTTCGGTGAAAGACGGACTTGACATCCGCGACGGCGAGCAGCGCGGCATCGCTTCCTCGCCCGAGATGATGCAGATGATCATGGAAGCCGAGTCCGGACCGGTATGGAGTGTGCTCGACCAGCAGGGGACGCAGAATATGCTGCGCTCGGCGCTGGGTGAAGCGTCAGCGCTGGCGGACTACGACACGATCAAGAAGCGCCTGCTCGGCTCGCACTACAGCCTTGATTTGCAGCACGGGATTGACTTTGGCCTGAACGTGCAGACTTCCGACTCGTTCACGGCCGGCACGCTGTCAGCCCTGATGAAGGCGGGCATTCTGTACAAGAAGGCCTCCGGCACCGCAGTTGAGAAGAGTGCCATGGATGCCATGGAAGTGGACTCCGACAGCGGTCGGCTGGTGGTGAAGTTCAAGGCCGATGACAGCAAGTTCCAGGCTCTGCTGAAGAGCGACCTCTTCCAGGCGGTTTCTCACTAGAAGAAGCTGCGTGGATCGCATCAGGAAGGCGGCCCGCTGAGGCCGCCTTTCTCTTGCTCCTGATTAAGACACGAACCCTTCTTAGAGTTCCTCGAACAATCCCTTGCGGAGGGCGCGGATCGCTACTTCCACGCGCCGGTAGCGGACCCAGGTGCCTTCCTTGTGCGCCTCTACGAGGCCGGCATTTTTCAGGATCTTCATGTGGTGCGAGATCGTCGGCTGGGCAAGTTTGACCCGCTGTTCAACGTCGGAGGCGGTCCAGCCCTCGGGAGCGCCCGTCTTTCGCGGCGTGCTGGGATGAAGCAGGCGCAGAATCTTGCGCCGGGTGGGGTCCGCGACGGCGCGAAGCGCCAGGCTCAACTTATCAGCTGCAGCTTTCATGATAGTTCCCAATCATAAAGCATTCGGGGAAGAGAGCAAGAGGCAAAGATGACGTTGATTACCGTTGTAACCGGCTTGCTTCGATAGATCGACATTTGTTGATTTACCGCTTGAGGAAGGCGTTGTAGCCGGCGCTGACGAGGCGGGCGCGGATCGCTTCGGCTTCCTTGATGTCAGCGTATGGGCCTACCTGCACATGGAAGAGCTTGTCGCCGGGCTGCGCGATGATGACCGGGTACTGCTGCTTCTGGAGAGCGTCACTCAACAACTTGGCGTCGTCCTGGTTGCGAACGGCGGCAATCTGCACGAGGTATCCGGTGCCGAGCGTGGTACGTGCGTCGGCGGCGGGGCGGGCGGTGGCTGGAGGTGGCTCCGCCGGGGTCAACTGCGGGTGCGCGTCCTTCTTCTGCACCGAATCGTAGAAAGTGAGCTCTGTCGTGCTTGGAGCCGCGGCGGCCTGGGGCTGGCAGTTGCTGTCGCCAGGGGCACAGTCAGGCGCTTTGGCTGGGGCAAGCTGCGCGGCGCCGGGCTTGTTGGCTGCCGAAGGCGCCGGAGCGATGGGAGCGGCAGAGGCCGCCGGCGTCGCCGCGGCGGCCTGCTTCGCTGAATTGCGCCCGAGGGTGTAACCGACTCCGAGCGAGATGCCGCAAAGGATTACCAGGCAGAAAAAGAGCGCAAGCAACTTCCCCACGCCGAGCGTGATCTCGGTGTCGTTCCCCTCGGTGGCCGCCATTGTCTCCTGCTCCCGCATACCTGTCACTGCCAATTATGCCCCGGCCTTGGCATCCGCGTCGCTGGTTGGAGGTGTCGATTTTGGTGCCGTCCCCGTTAGTCTCTGGATACCTGCAAGCAGGTCGATGGGAACCGGGAAGATGACGGTGGTGTTCTTCTCCACGCCAATCTCGGTAAGGGTTTGCAGGTAGCGCAGTTGGATTGAAGCCGGCTCGGTCTGCAACAGGTGCGCGGCATCCACCAGGCGCTGGGCGGCTGAGAACTCGCCCTCGGCGTGGATGATCTTGGAGCGCTTTTCGCGCTCGGCCTCGGCCTGCTTGGCCATGGCGCGCATCATGGTTTCAGCCAAGTCAACCTGCTTTACCTCGACGTTTACCACCTTCACGCCCCATGGCGCGGTGTGCTGGTCAAGAATCGACTGGAGGCGGAGATTGATCTTGTCGCGATGGGCCAGGAGCTCGTCCAGTTCCACTTCGCCCAGCACGCTGCGCAGGGTGGTGAGCGCGAACTGCTGCGTCTGGTACTGGTAGTTGGTGACCTCGACGACGGCGCGGCGCGGGTCAATGACGCGCAGGAAGACCACGGCGTTCACCTTCAGGGTCACGTTGTCACGGGTGATCACATCCTGCGGCGGCACGTCAAAGGCAACCTGGCGGAGATCGACCCTCACCATGCGGTCCAGCGGGGCAAAGACGAGGATCAGGCCGGGGCCTTTTGGTTCATCCAGCAGCCGGCCCAGGCGGAAAATCACGCCGCGCTCGTACTCGCTGAGAATCTTGATGGAACTGAAGAGGTAGAAGGCGATGATGACAAAAATGATGCCGGTGAAGGGAAACATGGTGCCTCCGGGCCTGCTTGCAGGTCATGAGGATTCTATCGCAACGGCGAGAACTTTGAAGGGTGCAAAGTGCAGGACTCTCCGGGAACGGCTAAAGTGTGGCGATTGTGACGAGTAAGCTGGGCGGACTTGTGCGACCGAAGCGTGCTGCAAAGCTTGGAGGTGAAGCTGCCGAAAAGTTAGCAGAGGGTAATAACTGGAAAAATAACTGGAGCGGGAGACGGGACTTGAACCCGCGACCTTCGGCTTGGGAAGCCACTGCTCTACCACTGAGCTACTCCCGCCCGGCAACCGAATTATACCGCAACCTGTCCAGTTCATCACAGCAAGGCCCGCCCCGATTGCCGGGACGGGCCTTGCTGTTGCGCAGGACTCTATGAGAGGCAAGAAGGGATCAGTCTCTCGTAAGAGAGGCACAGCAAGATCCGCTCACCGTGAGTATTCCTGTTCCCTGAACTGAATCAGTTTCCGCAGGCCCGCACTCGTATGTCTTAACAGCGCGAAGCCACAACCCAACCGCCGCTGCACAGATTGAAGCACTCCCCGCATGTAGTACACGTCGCTGAGGATTCTTCCTCAACCAGTGCAGGTTTGCGGTCGATGCCGCGTCCCTTGAAGTAAAGGGCGTTGCACTTTTTGACTTCCGTGCTGTAACGGACGCACATACCGCAGAGACTGCAGTCGGTCATTCCTGGCGTGAAGCGGGATTCGGTTACCCCATACTCCGCGGCATATTGCTGACCGGCCGGCCAGATCAGCTCGATGATCATTTTGCGAATGCGCCGGACCTTTTCAGAGCTGGTTTGCACGCTGAGGCCTTCTTCAACCTGGTAAAGGCAGGACGCCACCAGCTTGCTGCGCCCGTGCTTCTGGATTTCGACCGTACACATGCGACAGGCTCCGTAGGGCTCTAGACCATCGTCGTGGCACAGGGTCGGTATCGTGATGCCAGCCAGTTTTGCCGCTTCCAGGATGCTTGTCCCCGGTTCAGCCTGCACGGATTTGCCGTCGATCACCAACATTAATTTTTCCATTGTGAGCTCACCTTTACGCTTTGGCTTCGAAGAGTGCGCCAGGGCCAGCCGGCGATTGAGTGGCGGGAAGAGCGGGAACCTTTACGACTGCTCCCCATTTATCCGGGCAGGTCGAGTAGCAGGCGCCGCACTTGATGCACTTCTCCTGGACGACCGTGTAGGTTTTCGCATCGACCTTCTGAATCGCACCGACGGCGCAGGCCTTGGCGCAAGCCCCGCACGCAGTACACTTCACGGGATCGATTTCATACTCAATGAGCGCGGTGCAAACTCCTGCGGGGCAGCGCTTTTCCTTGATGTGCGCCTCGAATTCCTCGCGAAAATATCGAATGGTGCTGCGAACCGGATTCGGAGCGGTCTGCCCCAGGGCGCACAGCGATGCCATCTCCATGAACTCCGAGAGTTCTTCGAGTAGATCGAGGTCACTCTCTTTGCCTGCTCCGGCGGTGATGCGATCCAGGATGTTGAGCATTTGCCGCAATCCTTCACGGCAAGGGATGCACTTACCACAGGACTCATGGGCGAGGAAGTTGATGTAGTAGCGCGCCGTATCTACCATGCAGGTGTCCTGATCCATCACGATCATTCCGCCGGAGCCCATCATGGAGCCGACCTTGGTCAGCTCGTCGAAGCCAACTGGAGTATCCAGCATGGATTCGGGTAACACTCCGCCCGATGGACCGCCGGTTTGCACCGCCTTGAACTTCTTTCCCTTGGGCAGGCCGCCGCCAATTTTGAAGATGATGTCGCGCAACGACATCCCCATGGGCACTTCGACCAGGCCGGTATTGTTGACCTTGCCGACCAGCGAGAAGATCTTCGTTCCCTTGCTTTCTTCCGTGCCCATCGTGCGAAACCACTTTGCGCCCCGGTTGATGATGAAAGGAACGTTGGCCCAGGTTTCCACGTTGTTGAGACAGGTGGGTTTTCCCCACAGACCTTTCTCCGTGGTGTGGATGTATTTCGGCCGGGGTTCACCGACATGGCCTTCGATTGCGCTGATGAGAGCCGTCGATTCGCCGGAGACAAATGCGCCCGCGCCGCGGTGAATCTTCACATCGAAGGAGAATGTAGAGCCGAAGATGTTCGCGCCCAGCAGCCCATACTCGCGAGCCTGATCAATCGCGGTTTGCGCGTGCTTGTGGGCCATCGGGTATTCCTGGCGGACATAGATGAAACCCTGGCTGGCGCCGATCGCATAGCCTCCGAGTATCAGTCCTTCGAGCACGCTGTGAGGGTTTCCCTCAAGCAGGCTGCGATCCATATAGGCGCCCGGGTCTCCTTCGTCAGCATTGACGATGACGTACTTGGGAGTCTCCACTGCCTTACGGGCAGATTCCCATTTGACGCCGGCAGGGAAACCAGCTCCTCCGCGGCCGCGCAGGTTCGCCTCTTTTACTTCGTTCAGCACATCCACCGGGCTCATACCCGTGAGAGCCTTGGCCAGCGCGGAGTAGCCGCCGACGGCAATGTAATCGAGAATGTTCGATGCGTCGATCAGCGCGTTGTTCTTCAGCAGAATACGCGTCTGATGATTGTAGAAAGGGATGTCTTCGACGCGGCTTACGCGCTTGCCTGTTTCCTCATCGAGATACAGAAGACGCTCCACGGTCTCGCTGCCGACGACGGACTTTTCCACGATAAGCGGAACATCCTTCAATTGCGCGCCGACGTAGCAGATATTCCCCTTGGACTCGATGACCACCAGAGGTCCGCGTTCGCAGAATCCGTGACAACCGGTGCGGCGAATTCCTACGGTCTTACAGAGGCCGCGCTTGTCGATTTCTTTTTCGAAGCCGTCGGCCAGTGCTTCCGCACCGTAAGCGCAACAGCCTGTTCCGGTGCAGATGGTTACCCATTTTGATTTTGCTTCGCGCTGCGAGAGTACTTTCTTCCGGAGTGCTTCGAGGTCCGCAGAAATCATTAGCTTAGACATACTGGTTGCACCTCTTTATCAAGAGACTTGATGATCTTCTCAAGTTTGTTTCGCGACGGGCTGTGGTAGTACTGCTTGTCAACCTGAATGACCGGCGCGAGTGCACAGCACCCCAGGCAGTGGACTGTTGTAAGAGAGAACTGCTGTTCCGCATCGGTCTCTCCGGGCTGGAGGCCGAGTGTTGCCGAGACCCGCGTCAGCATCTCCGCAGCGCCCCGAACATGGCAGGCGGTGCCGGTGCAGACCTGAACACAATGGCGTCCCCGCGGCTTCAGGCTGAAGGTCTCGTAGAACGCGGCGATGGTGTAGATTTCCTTCACCGTCACATTGAGGCGGGCGGAGATCCAGTGCAGGATGTGACGCGGGAGCCAATTGAATTTCTCCTGCACATCGAGCAGCACCTGTATGAGCGCGCCCTTCTCGAAATCATATTTCTCCAGAATCGTGTCAACCTTGCGAAGGTCGTCCCGGATGTCGAGGATGGCCCGTTCTTTTTTCTTGATCTGACCGAGGCTCTGCGCGTGATACTTCGCCTCCGCCTCGAGATAGGCGAGTTCGTCGAATAGCTGCCGATTATCGAGCCCGAGAGAGTATGCCTCTCCGAGCACTTCCAGCCCGCGCAGCAGTAGATCGTTCTTGTCCGGGGCCGGAGCAAGAACGGCGACTGGTTCAGTGACGCCCTCGCGCTCTTTGCGAAGAACATTCAAGCTCATTCCGCGGCGCACGGATTCGAGAAGTCTTTCCGGCTCGAAGGGCTTGGTCAGGAAGTCGAATGCGCCAACCTTCATGGATTCGACTGCGGAATCCATTGTGCCGTGGCCAGTGACCATGATTGGCACCGTGCAAGGTGCGCTGGCGGACAATTGGCCTAACACTTCGAGCCCGCTCATGCCGGGCATCTTGAGATCTACAAGCACCACGCCGGGATGGGCAGAGCGCACCAGGCTCAACCCTTGCGGCCCGTTCTTCGCCACTGCCGCGCGAAATCCCCCCATTTCGAGGGTTTGGCGACAACCTTCGGTGAAAGTCTCTTCGTCGTCAATGACGACGACATCAAACTGGCCGGGTAGCGGCCGCGCTGTCGCTGTTTCTGTCATGGTTTCCATCGGCAACCCTCGTTTGCTTTATGCGATTGATTCGACAAGGACGCATCAAGCTCACTGCCATGTAATGCAGGTTGCTGGCCAATCATGTAAGTGGATTCGGATAATCAGGATCAGCGTATGCGGGGATGTTGGAATGACTGGAGTTGAGAGCGACTTTGAAAAACTGCAAATGGAGAACTCGCAGAGCGGGGTTTGTGGCAGGAGCGGCACAATTCGCCGCATTCGCTTGGGGGGGTGGTACGAAATGTGCCAGTAACAAACTTACGGCGGTGCATGAGCGCGCCGGTTTGTTTAGCTGGAGCCGCCTTCGAGATCGTACCGGCGCATCTTCTCGCGCAGCGTTTTACGGTTGATTCCAAGGTGTTCCGCCGTCCTCGTCTTGTTTCCATGAAACTGCTCAAGCGACCTGACAATTTCAGTCCGCTCGACGCGGGCCAGGTTGCCCGCGTTCTTGTCAGCATCGTGGGCAAGGCGCTGCCCGTCCGCACCGTGAAGGTCAAGACCATCCTCATCGCGATAGGGAAGATCGGAGAGTTCGATGACAGTTCCCTCGCAGGTCACGACGGCGTACTCCAACGCGTTGACAAGCTCGCGCACGTTGCCCGGCCATGTGTGCGTTTTCAGAAACTGCATGGCTTCCGCGGAAAGGGATAGCCCCGGTTTCTGCTTCTCGCTGGCAAGCTTCTTGAGAAAGTAGGAGCTAAGCGCGGGCATGTCCTCCAGGCGGTCGCGCAGAGGCGGCACAAAAATGTGGATGACGTTGAGGCGGTAGAACAAGTCTTCGCGAAACCTTCCTTCGCGGGCTTCGGCCAGCAGATCGCGATTGGTGGCGGAGATGATACGCACGTCCACCTTCTTTTTCTGCGTGGATCCGACGCGGCATATTTCACGCTCTTGCACCACGCGCAGCAGCCTGGCCTGCATCTGGAGACTGACATTGGCGATCTCATCGAGAAACAGCGTTCCACCATCGGCGAGTTCGATTTTTCCCACCGTGCTTTCAATGGCGCCGGAAAAAGCGCCTTTCACATGGCCGAAGAGTTCGCTTTCAAAGAGGCTTTCCACCAGCGTCCCGCAATCCACGGTGACAAAGGCCTTGTTTGCCCGGTCGCTGAAGCGATGTGTGGCGCGGGCGACTACTTCTTTTCCTACGCCCGTTTCTCCGGTGATGAGCACCGTGGAGTTTCCGGGCGCGGCTTTCTGGACCAGGCGGGTCACGCGATTCATCGCCTCGGAGTCGCCGATGAGGAGATCGGACAGCATCTTGCGGTCGAGTTCCTGGGCTACGCAGGCATCTTCGAGAGTTTTTCTTCCGACCCTGGCTGCCTTCATGACGAGGTCGGTCAGGGCCTCCGGAGTAAAAGGTTTGGGCAGATAGTTGTAAGCCCCATGCTTGATGGCTTCGACGGCAGAATCGATGGTGGCATAGCCGGTCATGATGATGACCATTACATAGGGCGATTCCTGTTTCAGCTTTTGCAGCACTTCCATCCCCGGCATCCCCGGCATTTTCAAGTCGAGCAAAGCTACATCGAAGGACTCACGACGCGCGCGTTCCAATGCCTGCGCACCGTCGCAGGCTATCGCAATGCTGAAACCGCTTTGCTCGAGTGCCTGCGCGCAGCCGATGCGAAGCGACTCGTCGTCGTCGATGATGAGAACCTTGCCGCGAGACATTACATGCTCTCCCTTGTTGTTGGGAGTGTAACGGTAAACCTGCTGCCTGTGCCCGGCACGCTTGACACGCTGATGTCTCCCTGGTGTGTTTGGATGATGCCGTAGCTGACGGAGAGCCCCAGGCCCGTGCCGTGTCCCACTTCCTTGGTCGTAAAGAACGGGTCGAAGATGCGCTCGATATTTTCCGGCGCGATTCCGGAGCCGGTATCCGTTATGCTGATTTCGACATACCCGCTCTGGTCGCCCTTCCTGGTTTCGAGCGTGAGACATCCCTTGCCGTCCATGGCATCGACGGCGTTCATGATGATGTTCATAAAGACCTGCTGCAACTGTGCGCTATCTCCCTGTAAGGCTGGAAGGTCTGAAGCGTAGCTCTTTACAACCTCTATGTTGTGGAAGAGATATTGGTCCTCGAATACGGTGAGAGTCGCGTCCATGAGATGGTTTATCTCCAACGATTCCACCAGAGGCGCGCGTTGGCGGGCAAAATCAAGCAGGCTGCGCACGATGTTATGGCAGCGCTTCGTTTCTTTCTCGATGCGGTCAAGATTTTCCCTGACCCTGCCTTCGGGCGGAACCTGCTGCATGATCAGGCGGCTGAACAGAAGGATGCTTCCGAGCGGATTATTGATCTCATGGGCCACACCCGAGGCGAGTTGCCCAACCATGGCGAGGCGGTCGGAGCGTATCAGCTTTTCCTGAGTTTGGCGGCTCATCTGTTGATCGCGCTCACGAATGGCAGCCACCAGGGCATTGAAGGATTTTCCCAGCGCCGCAATCTCACGGGGAGCGTGCTCAAGATCGACGCCGTCCAGCGAGGCCCCGGCGATCATCTTCTCCTTCGCGGCAATGAGTGAATTCAGCGGCTTCATGATCGAGTTTGAAAGAAGGTAGGAGGCGATCACCGCCAGCAATACCGCCAGACCAGTGAAGAATGCGATGACTCCCAGTTCTCGATGCTCCGCCTCCTTGAATTTGCGTTCGAGTAACCCGAGGCCGAGTACACCAATGACTGCGCCCTGTGGATCGCGAATGGGCTCGTAGGCGCTCAAATACCGGTCGTCCAATATGTATACGGGCTGAATCCACTGTTCACCCTTGCCGAGCACCCGATCACGGACATCTTCCGAGAGAAGAGTGCCCACTGCGCGCGCGCCGGAAGGGAGAGTCATACTGGTTGCGATCCTTTTGTCGCCGAGAAAAATCGACACGACGGCCACTTCGCGCCCGTCGTATTTCTCTTCCCGGTAAAGGGTGCTCCGCACACGATCCACGATCGCGCTCTGCTTATTGAGGAGTTGGCCGCCACAAAGCACGCCCAGAAGTTCGCCGCTTTGGCTAACAACTGGCGCCGCGCCTACGGCGAGGAGACCAGCCGAGGCGTCTTCGCCTGCCGGGGAGCCAGCATGGGCAGTGGAAATGCCCTCAATGTGCGCGCGTTCTGCCAGCGGAAGACTCTCCAGCGCGAGTTCCGGCCCGGAGAGAACCAGAGTCGATGCGACGTCGCTTCGCTGCCTGGCGACCTGCTCAACCAGCGATTCGATACCATCGGCTCTCCGGTGTTCACCGGGATTCCCGACCCGGAGCAGCACATTGCCGTGGGGATCGGTCAGGATCAACAGATCCAAGTCTTCGCTCTGGCGGATGACTTGCAGGGGTGTGACCAGATCCTCGATCTCTCTCCTCTGCACATGATCGCGGACGAAGGGCTGCTGCGCCGTCAGACGAACTTCGGCGGCGATATTGGAGGAGTACTGGCGGTAAATCTCGTGAGCGCCACCCAAGTCCAGCACCAGAACATTCTCCACCTTGGGCAAGATCCGATTGATGAGACGAAGACCAAGCAGAGAGGCGAACAAACCACCCAATACCACGATGCTTACGAAGGAGATTAGAAGCCGGGAACGGAGCGAGAGACTCATGCGAATTATCATCTACGACAGGCTGTGCTGTACGCGATTGTGATATGGCGCCGTGCGAGCCCACAGGTCGCGCCGATTTGTGCTCCGATTGAATTCATGAACCCCTCAGCGGCTGAAATCAAAATGGAGGCCACAACCGGGAAAGATCTAGTGAGCAAGCAACTGGCTTGCCGCCAACAGGCTGAGATTGCCGGGTACGGAACGAAAATCCGACCGGGTCTCGTACTCCTGTTTGCTGATGGTCTTGAAGAACACCAGACGCCCAGACAATTGAATATTGACAAAGGTTGTCTTCCACTCTGAAGCATCAATCTGCACGCGCCCTATCTCGATAGTGCCGCCCTTCTCGACGTACCCAAGGAAGCCGTAGCCGAATTCCACGCGTTCCATGAGTCGGCCATAGAACTTTGCCAGGCGTTTGTGCTGCGCATCGATCAAGACAGTCCCGGCCATGGCATGTACCACCCGGGCTTCGTAGGTTGGAGGATTGTAGTTGTTGCTGGGGCGGAACTTGATTCTGAGAAGATTTCCCTCTACGCCGTCATAGTCAAACAGAAAAGCCTGTGGCATCAGGCGAAGCACCTTCTCCAGTTTCGTCTCGTCTTCCTCCTGCTCGAGCTTCAATTTCAACTGTTGAACCGGATCATGCAGAAGGCGATCGATGCGCGCGTTGTCCTGCTGGCGCTGGTTTGAGTTCAGCGGAGCGCCGTCAATTGCAAGCACGCGGTAGATGGGGCCTTCTTTCGTGTCCACCTGCTGTTCGGTGAAGGTCTGTCTACCCTCTCGCTTGTCGATCAGGTACAGCCACTTCCGCTGCTGCACACGGTCTGTCAGTTCGTTGGCCACAACTTCATTCATAACCGCAGCGGCAGAGACAGGCGAACTTTGAGCTCGCGTTGTAGAGACAAGACAAAGTCCAGCCAGCAGCGCAATCACAGGCCGCCGCCAACTCATCGGATTCTGATGGTTGTTGAGGTACATCCATAAGTTCGCGCTTTGTCCTGATTTCTCCGTCATGCGGTAGAGATAATGTCATCCCGGAGGCTTCGAAGTCTGAGCAAGATAGACCACGGTCAGGCGAGCGGCACAATGATTCTGGAAGGTTAGCTGTCTTTGCGGTAAAGCAGATTGCGCATCGCCTGTCTCCGCGCCTCGTTCGCCTCACTGGCGGACTTGCGTTCGTCGGCATCCATGCGGCGCCTGGTGACAGTTTCGCTCTGCTCGGGGACGCTGCACTCCGGGCAGCGGTTGGCGAAGCCGGGCTTATCCGGCTTCAGTTCGAACTCCTCCTGGCAGACGACGCAGACTTTGATTGGGAAGGCCATACATCACTATGATACCGCGGCGATACGGAGAGATTGCAAGGTCCGGCGGCGGTGATTCCCCGGAAAAATCCGTACATCTTGATCAGGGCACGGCCTAGCTTGTGCGAGCCTCCTGCGAGGCAGGGCGCGTGGTTGCGGGCATCGCCGGCGCGGGGCAGCAGTCGATGGCGCATACGTCGTGACAGGGGCCGTAGCAGCCGAGCGCGGGGCGGTTGGATGCGGAGGTGATGCGCTCGACGATCAGCTCGCGAATCATGCTGACAAAGCGCGGATGAGTTCCGGCGGTGTGGCCCCGCTGATACGTGAGGCCCAGTTCGATGCAACGCTCGCGGGCCTGGGTGTCAAGGTCGAAGATGATCTCCATATGGTCGGAGACGAAGCCGATGGGAACCACTACGATGTCGCGCGCGCCCGAGGCCTGCTCTTCGCCGAGGACTTCGAGAATGTCCGGGCCAAGCCATGGCTGCGAGGGAGAGCCGCTGCGGCTCTGGTAAACAAGGCGATGGTTAGAGTGCAAGAGCGCTGCGGCAACCAGGCGCGAAGCCTCCTCAAGCTGTTCGACGTAACGCGAGGTGTTTGCCATGCTCATGGGAATGCTGTGCGCGGTGAAGAGCAGACGCGCGCTGGGGCGACGCTCGGCGGGAACCTTCGCGATGGCTTCAGAGGCGTGAGACGCAACGGTTTCAATGTAGCCGGGATGGTTGTAGAAGGCGCGGATTTTATCGACCTGCGGAGCGCCTGGGCCGATGATCTGCTGTGCGGCGGCAATGTTTTCGCGGTACTGGCGGCATCCGGAATAGGAACTGTACGCCGAGGTGAAGAAGCCGAGCGCGTGCTGAATGCCGTCACGCTTCATGCGTCCGAGGGTGTCGGCGAGAAGAGGATGCCAGTTTCGATTTCCCCAGTAAACAGGCAGGTTGATGGCGTGCGAGCGCAACTCGGTTTCGAGCGCGGCAATGAGGGCGCGGTTCTGGTCGTTGATGGGGCTGCGCCCGCCGAAGTGATAGTAGTGCTCGGCGACTTCCAGCAGACGCTCTCGCGGAACAGGCTTGCCGCGCAGAACATTCTCAAGAAAGGGAAGGACATCGTCGGGCTTTTCCGGCCCACCAAAGGAGACCAGCAAGATGGCGTCATACATAGGTTCTAAGCTGTGAGATGCGCGGAGCAGAGGAGAGATTCAGGATTCGCCGGGCAATGTTTCCTCAGGCAAAGAACGGCGCTGGAATTCTCCGTCCGGTAAAATGCGCTCATGATCATTGGCGTAATCAGCGACACGCATGGATTGCTGCGGCTGGAAGCCAGAGAAGCATTGCGCGGCTGCGAGCTGATTCTGCACGCCGGAGACCTTGGTTCGCCGGAGGTGCTGCGCGACCTGAAGCTGATTGCGCCCGTGGTGGCCGTGCGCGGCAACGTGGACGTGGAAGCCTGGGCGAAGCGGCTGCATGTCTCCGAAGTGGCTGAATGCGCGGGGAAGAGCTTCTACGTCCTGCACAGGATTGCCGACCTGGATTTGAAGCCGAAGGCGGCGGGCATGGATGCGGTGATCTTCGGTCATTCGCACCAGCCTGTGATTGAGTGGCGGGATGGAGTGCTGTTCTTCAACCCAGGCAGCGCAGGGCCTCGACGCTTCTCCCTGCCGATTACAGTGGGGAAGATTGAGATTGTGGCGGGCGAACTGCGCCCTGAGATTATTCAACTACGGTAGTCAAGGATTGGCGTAGGGGTTAATCGTTGGGAAGCGGATGTTTACTAAATCGGCAATCGTTGAGGAGGGTTGCGAACGATTGCCGAAGTGGTAAACGGAGTCAAGGCAAGGGGTTCACTGCGGGGACAATCGTTAGCCGAGAATTGATGTGCGAGCAGGCGGGAGGGTGTTGAGGCGGTTCAGTGAGTTTTGTGAGTTGAGGCTGGGCGCGAGTTGGACGCGCCCAGTTTCTTGAGGCGCTCGCGCGCCTGGGTGGCTTCGATGGTGCGGGGGTAACGCTGGATGAGAGCATTCAGTTCGCGGATGCCGGCGTCCTTGCGTCCGAGTTCGAGGAGAGAGTAACCCTTCTTGAGCTGGGCGGCGGCGGCCTTGTTGCCTCCGGGAAACTGCTCGATGACCTTGTCGTAGTCGGTGACGGCTGCTTCGAAGTTGCCGGAGCGGTATTCGATGTCGGCGATGTAGAACTGCGCGTTGCCGGCGAGGTCGGTGGTTGCGTAGTACTTGAGGTAATCCTGAAACTGCGAGATCGCCAGATCGTAGCGCGCGGAGTTGTAGTCGCGCAGGGCGTTGTTGTAGAGCACATCCGCCGGAGGAGCCTGGATGCTGGCGGCACCCGGAGGAGCTACGCCGGGCGCGGGCTGCGCGGGTTGGGCGGGCGCGGCCATGTTCTGCTGCTGGGTCTGGATGTCGTCGAGCTGCTTGCTGGCCTTGGCGAGGCGCGCCTTGAGTTCGTCGATGGAATCGTTGAGAGTCTGAATCTGTCCGGAGACCTGATCGATCTTGGCCTGAGAGTCGGCGCTCTGCTGCTGCAAGCCCTTCTGCATGGTCTGCACGGACTCGGCAAGCTTGTTCACGTTGTCCGTGCTCTGCTCGACGAGGCTGCGCATGACGCCCATACGCTCGTCGAAGGACTGCTGCATCTTGGCGATGCGGTCGGCCAGATCCTGAATCTGGGTCTGGAGCTGGACCATATCCCTGTTAGTAGCAAAGGCAGGGGTGACAGGCGCTGCCACCATCAAGGCCAGAACAGCTACGGCGGTAAGTTTTCTCAGGTTCATCTTCATCTCCGGGCGCCGGAGCGCCGGACTCCACGCGCTGAGCGAGCGGAGGTACTGACATTACCAGCTAAATATTAATACAACTGACTTACATGTTCTTGCAAGCTCTTGAAATTGGAAAGAGCGGAGAAATGCCGCGGGGCGCCAGAGACGCCCCGCGGGATGGCTGCGGACGGAATGCTATTTCTGCCCGTAGGAGAAGTGATCGCGGCGATTCTGCTGCCAGCAGGTTTCGTTGCTCTCACTGCAGAAGGGCTTTTCCTTGCCGTAGCTGATGACCCTGATCTGCGTGGCGGCGACGCCGGCGGTGATGAGCGCGCTGCGTGCAGCGTTGGCGCGGTTATCGCCAAGTGCGAGGTTGTAGTCGGTGGAGCCGCGCTCGTCGCAGTGTCCTTCAATGGTGAAGCGGATGGAAGGATGAGCCTTGAGGAAAGCGGCATCGGCATTGACCGTGGCCTGATCCTCGGCGCGGAGATCGTAGCGGTCATAGTCGAAGTAGATGTCCTTCACGGAGCGGGCGAAGAGCTCGGCTTCGGTGACGTCTGGCTCGGCGGCCGGCTGCGGAGGCGGAGGCGGCGGTTCGACGACGGTAACGCGGGCGGTTGCATCCGCGGAGCCGCCGGGGCCGGTTGCGGTGAGGTGATAGGTGGTGGAGGCCGTGGGGGTAACGCTCTGCGAGCCGCTGGTCTGCACGGGGCCGATGCCATTGATCTTGACGTCGGTTGCATCCTGGGTGGACCAGGTGAGAGTTGCCGATCCGCCACGATTGACGCTTTCAGGGCTGACACTCAGAGTTGCCTTGGGCTGCGGGGGCGGAGGCGCCGTGGGCGGTTCCGCAGGCTTCGTTTTCTTGGCACAGCCGCCCGCGACGAGGATCGCCGCGAGGGCCAGCACGATAAGAGTCCACTTCAATTTACTGTGATTCAATTCATCCTCCAAGGCGAGAGAACTCGCATTTGGCCGACGCCAGGAACGCGCCAACCGGTTATCAGAGAAACTTAGCTGAACCCGTACAACTGCTAAAACAAAGCCGCTGAATTGCTACTTCCAGCTCCAATTGGGTTGCGAGTTGGAGCCGCTAAAAGTCAACTGGGTCTGCTGGCTGCCATCGGCCAGCATGGACCAGATCTGCTCTCCGCCGCCGCGGGTGGACTGATACACGATGTGACGGCCATCGGGCGACCAGGATGGAAAATCGTTGCGTCCGCCGTCGTGGGTGAGCTGCACCCACTTACGGCTGGCCACGTCCATGACGTAAATGTCGGATGCTCCGGGCGAGCCGGGGCCGTAGTGGCGAATCCATGCAAAGGCGAGGAATTGTCCGTTGGGAGACCAGGAGGGCGAGACAGCATAACCCTGATCGGTAAGGCGCTGCACGTTTGTTCCGTCGCTATCCATGGTGTAGATCTGCGGCAGGCCGCTGCGTCCGCTGACCCACGCGATCTGCGCGCTGGTCTTGGGATTCCACACCGGCGAGACGTCAGGACCATGATACGCCGTCAGGCGCTTGAGGTTGTTTCCGTTTTGATCACAAACGTAGATCTCTGGATCTCCGGAGCGCGAGGAGGAAAACGCGATGTGGCTTCCATCGGAGCTCCACGCGGGGGAGAGCGTTGTGCCGCCGAAGGCCGGGAAGTTGAGCAGGCGTCCGAGCTCGATGGACCAGATGGAGATGTTGGGCCCGCCCTTGTAAAACGAGGCGAAGGCGATACGGGAGTTATCCGGCGAGACGCGGGGCGAGAGCGAGATGGAGTTGAGATGAGTGACGGCGTGCTGCGCCGCGCCATCGTAATCCATGGCCCAGATTTCCTTGTGCCCGGTGCGGGAGCTGACGAAGTAGAGTTTGGTCTCGGCGATTCCGGTAATGCCGCCGCCGAGGCGGAAGATGATTTCGTCGGCGAAGCGGTGAGCGATGAGGCGCGCGTTGTCATCGGTTGCGGACTCGCGATACTGCTTGGCGAGGACCTGCGGATTCTGCGCGTTCTTGACATCGAAGAGCCATCCCTGCACCTGCAATGCTCCGTTGCTTATGCCGAGATTGCCGAAGGCGAGCATGGACGCATTGGGCGGAGGCGCGGCCCAGACGTCGAGATGGGCGTCGGCGGGAAGGCCGATGGCGCCGAGGGGATAAAAACTCTTCGAGACCATGTCAAAGATTCCGGCCTGGGCGAGGTCGTTGAAGAGCACCTGATTGAAGGTTTTATCGAGGGCCGCGGCGTTGGCTTCCTCGCGCGCGATTTTGAAATCGGGCACGGCGATGCGGATTTTTTCACCGCCGACGCCCGTGCCGGTGCGAATCCAATCCTGCGAGAGGGCGGGAAGCACGAGGGCCAGCAGGACGGCGGAGAGGGCTGCGATACGCTTCATTCAAAGTTCTCCAAAAGTGTTCACCCAAAATGTGGCGCGGTCTTCAGCGCCGGTAATCAAACCAGAACTCGACGGAGACATAGTTGCCGCTGTATCCCTGCGGCAGCGGGCCAAAGGTGTCAATGCGCTGCAAAGCGCGGACGGCCGAGAGATCAAGCGACGGAATGCCGGAAGATTGCTCGATGCGGACATTGGAGGGCGATCCCGAGCGCGCGATATCAAAGAGGATATAGACGCGTTTTGCGGATGTGACGCCCGGATTTACTTCGCTCTGCCATGCCTGGTGAACCTTGCGGGCCACTACGTCGGTGTACCAACCGAAGCGGCTGCCGAAGCTGCCGCTGCCGCCTTCGCCGAAGGTGAGGCCGCCCGTGGTATTGCCGTTCTGAAATGTAGTATAGGGACCGGCGACGGGGCCGCCTGAGCCGAATGGCACAGTATTGTCAACTTTCGCGATTTCGCGAGGTTTTTCTTTTGTGGGCGCGGCGACAGAGGGCTTCTGTGCGTTGAGCGGGCGGCTGGGCGAGGCGGCCACGGCCGAGGGCTTCTGGTTCTGCGGCTTGAGCTTGCTCTGCCGGTCAGGGATGGCGATGGCGTGGTCGTCTTCTTTTGCGGCGGGCGCGGGAAGGGATTGGGAGAGGCCCTTGCTGTCATTGGCGAGGACATTCTCCGGCTTGGCATGGGGATTGGGAGGCAGAGGGATTCCGCTGACGAGGTTGGCGCTGATGGCTCCGCCGGATGCGCTGCCGGAGCCGTTGTTTCCCCAGTCATTGCCGGTGTGGGAAAGGACAGCGGGCAGAAAGACGATGCAGGCAAGCAGGCCGGCGTGCAGCGCGGTAGAAAAGGCGAGCGACGGCGCCATCGCGTCCTTGTGTCCGTATATGTCAGCGTCGAGCGGCATCGGTCTTGGTGTTCAAGGGTTGAGTAACAATGCTGACGTTGGTGATTCCGGTTTGCTTAACGGCATCCATGACGGTGGCAAACGCGCCGAAGGGAACATTCTCATCGGAGCGGATGAAGACGCTCTGTCCCTGCGGGTCGCGAATTTTCTGATGCAAGCGTTCCGCAATCTCATTGATATTGATGGGATCGTTGCCGAGAAAGACGCGCTGATCCTTGTCAATGGTGATGACAAGGCGCTCCTCGGTGATCTCCTTGACGGTTTTGGTCTTGGGCACCTCGACCTCGATGCCGGACTGAAGGATGGGCGCGGTGACCATGAACATGACGAGCAGGACAAGGACGACATCGACGAACGGAGTGATGTTGATCTCCGAGAGCGAGGATTGGGTGCGTCCCTTGTTATTTGTAAACGCCACCAGGATCTCCTATCGCGAGTCGCCGGAGCGGTCGATGATGTTGAGCAACTCGAGGCTGAAATCGTCCATGCGGGCGGCGAAGTCACGAATCTGCTGGAGGAAATAGTTATAGGCGACGACGGCCGGAACAGCGGCGAAGAGTCCGGCGGCGGTGGTGATGAGCGCCTCGGAGATTCCGGGAGCGACGGCGCGCAGCGTGGCAGCGCCGGCGGTGCCGAGTCCGTGAAATGCGTCGATGATGCCCCAGACGGTGCCAAAGAGTCCGATGAAGGGCGCGATGGAGCCGGTGGTGGCGAGCCAGGTGAGGCGGCTCTCCAGGCGGGTAAGCTCCTCGGAGGCAGCGATCTGGGTGGCGCGCTGCACGGAGAGCGTGCGCGGAGTTGCGCCGCAGCGCTTGAGCTCTTCAACAGCGCCATCAAAGACGGCGACGAGTGGCGAGGGCTTGAACTGCTCGGATACGGCGGCAAGCTCCTGGAGGCGCGCGGCGCGGCGGAAGACCTTGACGAAGCGGGCGCTCTGCACGGAGGCGCGGCGGAAGAGGCCGAACTTGGAGAGGATGATCGCCCAGGAGAGCAGGCTGAAGGCAAGAAGAATCAAGAGCACGATCTTGGCGACGATGCCAGTGTTGGAAACCATGTCCAAGACTTCTCCGCCAAGCGCGAAAGCTAACAAGTTTGTAATGGGCATCCTTTTCTCATTGGAGCAAGCGCTGAAGTCGCAGCACGGCCACAAGAGAACGCAGGCAGTGATGCGACATCAATTTCATTATAGTCAGACCTCCGGGGCTTTGTGAGCGGAGGCGCCGATTATCGAGCAAACTAGAATACAAGCGGAATACAACTGGGTACATTCAGAGTGCGAGGGGTGAGGGCGGATGCGGAAAAGGCGCGGCGGTGTAAACTTCTCTGTTCTGAAATCACTTGGGATGTGGATGAAGATGATGAAGACTCGACTGCTGCTGTTTACCGCGCTGCTGGGCTCGCTGGCTGCGTTTGCGCAGAACTCTCCGGTTGCGACGGCTGCGCCCGCCGCGGCCAAGGCCGTGGAACTCCCCTTGCAGGCGCTGCCGTATACGCCGAGCCTCGATGTTCCTTCGATGGACCGCGCGGCCGATCCGTGCGTGGATTTCTATCAGTACACCTGCGGCGGATGGATGAAGCACAATCCGATTCCACCGGACCAGGCACGCTGGGATGTGTATGCCAAGCTGGCAAACGACAACGTCCAGTTCCTGTGGGGGATTCTGGACGACCTCTCGAAGCCCTCGGCGTCGCGGAGTCCGGCGCAGCAGAAGATTGGCGACTACTTCGCCTCCTGCATGGACACGGCGGCGATTGAAAAGCGCGGGGCAAAACCAATTGAGCCGGCGCTGAAGCAGATTGCGGAGATGAAAACGAAGGGCGAATTTGCGAAGTGGCTGGCGGAGCGGCACCAGGCTGGCTCGCACAGCGGATTGCTGTTTGGCTTTAGCGCGGACCAGGATTTCGGCGACGCGACGCAGGTGATTGCCTACGCGGTGGGCGGAGGACTGGGGCTGCCGGACCGCGACTACTATCTGAAGACCGATGCGAAATCCGTGGAGCAGCGGCAGAAGTACGTAGAGCATGTGGCGAAGATGCTGGCATTGGCCGGGGAGACAGAGGCGCAGGCGAAGAAGGATTCAGAGACGGTGATGCGCATGGAAACCGCCCTGGCCAAGGCCACGCTCTCGCGGGTGGACAAGCGCGATCCCTACAAGCTCTACCACAAAATGACGCCGGAAGAGCTTGGGAAACTGACTCCCGCGTTCGACTGGAAAGGCTACTTCGGCGCGGTTGGACTGGGCGGCGCCCAGACGGTGAACGTCACCGAGCCGGAGTTCTTCAAGGCAGTGGAGACGCAGATTGAGAGCGAGCCGCTGGAGAGCTGGAAGGTTTACTTCCGCTGGCATGTGGTGGCATCGGCGGCGCAGTTCCTGTCAAAGCCGTTTGTGGACGAAGACTTTGCCTTCAACCGCAAGTACCTGCGCGGCATTGCCGAGCAGAAGCCGCGCTGGAAGCGCTGCGTGAGCGATGTGGACCATCTGCTGGGCGAGGCCCTGGGGCAAGAGTTTGTGGCGCGCACCTTTACGGAAAAGACCAAGCAGGAAACGGTGCGCATGACCGAACTGATCGAGAAGGCGATGGCCGGGGAGATCAATTCACTTGACTGGATGAGCGCGGAGACGAAGAAGCAGGCACTGGTAAAACTGAATGGAATCCGCAACAAGGTTGGGTATCCGGACAAATGGCGCGACTACGGCACGGTGGAAATCAAGCGCGATGATTTCTTTGGAAACTATCGGAGCGCGGCTTCGTTTGAAGTGCGTCGCGAGCTGAACAAGATCGGCAAGCCGGTGGATAAGAATGAGTGGGGAATGACTCCGCCGACGGTGAACGCGTACTACAACCCGCAGATGAACGACATCAACTTTCCCGCGGGAGTGCTGCAGCCGCCGCTCTACGATCCGAAGATGGACGACGCGCCAAACTACGGCAACACGGGTTCCACCATTGGACATGAACTGACGCACGGCTTTGACGACGAAGGACGGCAGTTCGACGCGGCGGGAAACCTGAAGGACTGGTGGACCGCTGAGGACGCGAAGAAGTTCGAGGAGAAGATCAACTGCGTGCGCGACCAGTATGCACAGTACGTGGTTGTGGACGACATCAAGATCAACAGCAAGCTGACCAGCGGCGAAGATGTGGCCGACCTGGGAGGAACGCTGCTGGCCTACATCGCATGGCGCGAGGCGACCCGGGAGCTGAAGCTGCAACCGGTGGATGGATTTACGCCCGAGCAGCGCTACTTCATCGGATTCGCGCAGTGGGCGTGTGAGAACGCGCGTCCCGAGGAGTTGCGGGCGAACGCGATTACAGATCCGCACTCGCCCGGAAAATACCGCATCAACGGCATCGTGAGCGACCTGCCGGAGTTTCAAGAGGCGTTTGGGTGCAAGGCGGGACAGCCAATGGTGAGGGCGCAGGCGTGTAAGGTCTGGTAGCGGGAAGAGCAAGAGCAAGAGCAACGGCAACAGACCCACTTCTGCCCAACAACGGGGCAGAAATGGGGCACCAAGGCAAAGGCAAGGGCAAGAACAAAGTCAACACCCCCGCCCTAACCAACAGAAGGTTAGGACGGGGCACCCCAACGGTCCCGGTTCTGCCGAAAGAAGGCAGAAATGGGGCACCGAGGCAAAGGCAGAGACAAGAACAAAGTCAACACCCCCGCCCTAACCAACAGAAGGTTAGGACGGGGCACCCCAACGGTCCCGGTTCTGCCGAAAGAAGGCAGAAATGGGGCACCAAGATTGGCGCGAAGATTGGCATAAGACGAGGCGGGCCGGGCGTGTTATGCTCGGCGGGAAAACTCTAACGAACGGGTGCCGAGTGCTGAGGGAACTGCGGGTAGAGAACTACGCCGTCATCGACAACGTGGTGGTTGAGTTTGGAACAGGCTTGAACCTGCTGACCGGCGAGACCGGCGCGGGCAAGTCCATCCTGATTGACGCGCTGGCACTGTTGCTGGGCGAAAAGGCCTACAGCGACGTGGTGCGCCACGGGGCAGAGAAAGCCACGGTCGCCGCCGTGTATGAGAGCGACGATCCGGCGATTGCGGCGGTGCTGGAAGAGAACGGAATCGACGGCGCGGGGAATGAGATCATCCTGCGGCGCGACATCGCGCTCAACGGCAAGGGGCGCGTCTTCATCAACAACCAGCCGGCGACGGTTGCCGTGCTGAAGGCGCTGGCTCCGCGGCTGGCGATTGTCCACGCACAGAATCAGGCCATTCTGATGTTTGATCCTCCGGAGCGGCTGGCGCTGCTGGACGCTGCCGCCGGGGTGGAGCCGGAGGCGGTGGCCGGCTCCCATCGGAAGTGGAAGGAAGTCGCTGGGCGGATCGCCGAGCTGGAAAAGGGCGAGCAGGAGAAGCTGCGGCTGGTGGATCTGTGGAAGTTCCAGTTGAAGGAAATCTGCGAGGCAAACCCGGCGGCGGGCGAGGACCAGAAGCTGGAAGCTGAAAAACGGGTGCTGGCGAACTCCGAGCGGGTGTACGGCGCGGCGATGGGCGCGTTTGACGTTCTGTATGAGGTGGAAGAGTCGGCGACGGCGCGGCTGCGCGCGGCGACCAAGCATCTGGAAGAGCTTTCGCGCTTCGATGAGCAGTTCAAGGAGGCGCTGGGGCAGCTTGAGAGCGCCCGCATCACGGTGGAAGACGTGGCGACCACGCTGCGCGATTTTGCCGACGGCATGGACGCCTCTCCGGAGCGGCTGGCCGAGGTGGAAGACCGGCTGGCGACGTTGGACAAGCTGCGCCGGAAGTACGGGAAGACACTGGATGAAGTGCTGGTATTTCAACAAGATATCACCGCAAAGTTAAACGACATTGAGAACAAGGACGAGTTGCTGGCGGCGCTGCGCAAGGAGCTGGCCGCGGCGGCGGCGAAGTACCTGGCAGAGGCCCGCTCGCTGAGCAAGCGGCGCTACGAAATGGCGCGGAAGCTGGAAAAGACGGTCGAGGGCGAGATCAACGACCTGGCGATGAAGGCGAAGTTCAAGATCGAGGTTTCGGGCTCAGACGAAGAGGCGAACTGGAGCGCCGCGGGCTTCGATCATGTGGCGTACCTGATCTCGACCAATCCAGGGGAGCCGATGGGGCCGATTGAGCATATTGCCTCGGGCGGAGAACTCTCCAGGGTGATGCTGGCGCTGAAGGCAAGCGTGGAGGCTGGACGGCTGAACCAGAAGAGCCCGGACGCGGGGCGCTCGCTGGTCTTCGACGAGATTGATACGGGAATTGGCGGCCGGGCGGCGGACGCGGTGGGCAAGAAGCTGAAGGCGCTCTCGCGGACGAAGCAGGTTCTGTGCATTACACATCTTCCGCAGATTGCGTCGTTTGCCGACCGGCACTTCCTGATTGAGAAGCATGAGAGCGGCGGGCGGACGAAGACCACGGTGAGGCCACTTTCAGCCGAGGAGCGGCGCAGCGAGATCGCGCGGATGTTGAGCGGAGCGAAGGTGACGGAGGCGAGTTTGCAGAATGCGGAGCAGTTGCTGAAGGCGAATGGGTGAGGGGATGTTGTAGGGCAAGAACAAGGTCAACAGACCCACATCTGCCAAAGGAGGGCAGATATGGGGCACCAGTTACCCGCGGGAGTTCCAGAGTTCACACCCGCAAGAGCGCCAGAGTTCACACCAGCAAGAGCTATGGAGTTCATCTGTTCTGCGAAAATCATTCAAGTGATATAAAATTGAATTTCAGGCGGCGGAGCGGGGGTGCTGTTCGGCTCGCGTTTTGGGCTGCCGGATGACGGTTCGCGCACTTCTATGGGTTGCGGTGGTTCGGAAGGCGCGCGGAGTCTTAAACTTAGGGCAATGAAGTGTGGCCTTTTGAACACTTGTATCCAAGCCGGCCGCGGCGGAATCGAATAACCAAATGACCCAGACTGAAGCCAAAACCCTGCTGCTCCTGAAGCCCCGCGGATTCTGCGCCGGCGTTGTGCGCGCGATTGACATTGTGCGCATCGCGCTGGAGACCTTTGGGCCTCCAATCTACGTTCGCAAAGAGATCGTACACAACAAGTACGTGGTGGAAGACCTGAAGGGCAAGGGCGCGATCTTCGTGGACGACGTGGAAGAAGTGCCGAACGGCGAGCGCGTGATTTACAGCGCGCACGGGGTGGCTCCGTCGGTGCGCGAAGCCTCGAAGCTGCGGCTGCTGCGGGTGATTGACGCGACCTGTCCACTGGTGACGAAGGTCCACGTGGAGGCGATCCGCTTTGCGAAGGACGGCTACTCGCTGATCCTGATTGGCCACTTGAATCACGACGAGATTGTGGGCACGCTGGGCGAGGCTCCCGAGGTAACGCAGGTGGTGAGCAACGCGGACCAGGTGGCGAACATTGTGGTGGCGGATCCGGACCGGGTGGCGTACCTGACGCAGACGACGCTTTCGCTGGATGAGGCGAAGGATATTATCGAGGCGCTGAAGGCCAAGTTCCCGAACATCCGCGGGCCGCACGCGCAGGATATCTGCTATGCGACGGAGAACCGCCAGGTTGCGGTGAAGAACGTTGCGGAACAGGCGGAACTGGTGCTGGTGGTGGGCTCGCCGAACAGCTCGAACTCGAACCGGCTGGTTGAGGTTGCGGGAAATCTGGGCACGAACTCTTTTCTGATTGACACCTGCGAGGACATCAACGAGAAATGGTTGGAGGGCGTGAAGACGGTGGCCCTTACGGCGGGCGCGTCCGCGCCGGAGATCCTGGTGCAGGAAGTGATCGAGTTCCTGGGACAGAAGGGCTTCTCCAACGTGCGCGAGGTTGAAGTGATGCCGGAGCATGTGCGGTTTGCGCTGCCTCCGGAGATTGTTGCGGCCATTGGCGCCGCGCCAGACGCAACGACGGTGGAGTAGCAGACCCTTATGGAAACAGGATCAGCGCAGTCTACGGCGATTCGCTTTGGAAAGATCTCCGGCCTGGGCGCACGGCTGAAGAACTCGATCCTGGCGGCGCAGAATTTTCTGTTTGCCAGGCAGCACGAAGATGGCTGGTGGTGCGGCGAACTGGAAGCCGACACGACGCTGGAATCCGATTACATTTTTCTGCACACGGTGCTTGGGACGCGCGATGAACGCCGCTTTCAGCAGTGCGCGACGGAGATTCTGCGCCACCAGAACGAGGACGGCGGCTGGCCGATTTACCATGGCGGCCCGTCGAACGTGACCGCCGCGGTAAAGGCGTACTTTGCGCTGAAGATGTGCGGCTACCTGCCGGACGACCCGCGGATGGCGCGAGCGCGGGAGCGCATCCTGGCGATGGGCGGCGTTCCGGCCTGCAACACATTCAGCAAGATTTATCTGTGCGCGCTGGGGCAGTACGATTACGACGCGGTGCCGGCGATTCCGCCGGAGATTGTGCTGTTTCCGAACTGGTTCTGGTTCAACATCTACGAGATTTCGTCGTGGTCGCGGGCGATCCTGATTCCGCTTTCGATCTGTTACGCCAAGAAGCCTTTCAAGAAGATTCCTGACGAGTGGAACATCGATGAGCTGTTTCCCGAGGGTCGGCACGGCAGTTCACTGCGCCTGAAGTGGGACAGCAAGCTGTTTGGCTGGCGGAATTTCTTCCTTGTGCTGGACCGGCTGTGCCACGCCTTTGAGCGCGTACACATCCGCCCGCTGCGCTCGGTGGCCCTGAAAGCGGCTGAGAAGTGGATGCTGGAGCGCTTTGAGCTGAGCGACGGGCTGGGCGCGATCTATCCCTCGATTCTGAATTCCATCATTGCGCTGCGCTGCCTGGGGTACTCGCTCGACGATCCGCAGGTGATCCGGGCACTGGACGAGTTTGAGAAGCTGGGCATCGAGGAGCGCAAGCCCGAGGGCGATACGTTCCGCATGCAGCCGTGCGTTTCTCCGGTGTGGGACACGGCCTATGCTCTGTTTGCGCTGGGCGAGAGCGGCGTTGACCGGGCAGACCCGCGCATGGTGAAAGCCGCCGAATGGATGCTGAAGAAGCAGAACCGGCGCAAGGGTGACTGGTCGGTGAAGGTTCCGAAGGCCGAGCCGGGGGGATGGTACTTCGAGCACAACAACGAGTTCTATCCGGACGTGGACGATACGGCGCAGGTGCTGCTGGCGCTGAACCACATCGAGACCAAGGATGCGCGCTTCCAGCAGGAAGCAGTGCAGCGCGGGATCGACTGGGAGCTGGCGATGCAGTGCAAGAACGGCGGCTGGGCATCGTTTGATAAAGACAACAACCGCATGGTCTTCCAGTATGTTCCGTTCGCGGATCACAACGCGATGCTGGACCCGGCGACGGTGGATATTACGGGGCGCGTGCTGGAGTGCCTGGCGGCGCACGGATACAAGCTGACGGACAAGCCGGTCGTGCGGGCGATTGAGTTCATCGGCAAGGAGCAGGAATCGGACGGCTCGTGGTTCGGGCGCTGGGGAGTGAACTACATCTACGGCACGGTTTGCGTACTGCGCGGGCTGGAGGCCATTGGCTTTGATAACCACGAAGCGATGGTGCAGCAGGCAACGGAATGGCTGCGGATGATGCAGAACTCCGACGGCGGGTGGGGCGAGAGCATTGGCTCCTACGACGACGCCAACCAGAAGGGCGTGGGTGAGAGCACGGCATCGCAGACGGCGTGGGCGGTGCTGGGGCTGATGGCGGGCGGCGACTACCGCTCGGAATCGCTGGCGCGCGGGATCGCCTACCTGCTGGATCATCAGCAGGCGGACGGCGGCTGGAGCGAAGAGCCTTACACGGGCACCGGCTTCCCCAGGGTCTTCTATCTGAAGTACCACTCGTATCCTTGGTATTTTCCGCTGATGGCGCTGGCGAAGTATTCGCGGAGCCAGGGGGATTAAGCGGCGGCGGCGCGGCCGGCAAGGCTCATGATGGCGCAGCCTGCGTGGGCTGCGTTCATGTTTTGGAGAGAACGAATTGAAGGCTTTTGTAACCGGAGCGACGGGATTTGTGGGAAGCCACGTGGCGCGCCTGCTGGCAGAGCAGGGAGCCGACCTGCGCCTGCTGGTGAGAGCCGGAAGCCGGCGGGAGAATCTGACGGGGTTGCGGGCCGAGCTGGTGACGGGCGACCTGACGGATGCGGCTTCGCTGCGCAAGGGCATGGAAGGCTGCGAGGCGGTTTTCCATGTAGCGGCCGATTACCGGCTGTGGATTCGCGACCCGAAGCCAATGTACGCGGCAAACGTGGACGGAACGGTGGCGGTGATTGAAGCGGCGCGGGCGGCAGGGGTGCGGCGGACGGTTTACTGCTCATCGGTGGCTACGCTGGGATTTGGCTACGAGCGCAAGACGGTGGACGAGGAAACTCCGGTCCACGAGGCCGATATGATCGGGCACTACAAGCGCTCGAAGTACCTGGCGGAGCGCAAGGCCGTGGAGCTTGCAGCCCAGGGCGCAGAGGTTGTCATCGTGAATCCGAGCACGCCCATTGGAGAGCAGGACATCAAGCCGACTCCGACCGGGCGCATTGTGCTGGACTTCCTGCTGGGGAACTTTCCGGCGTACATGGAAACCGGAATGAACCTGGTGGACGTCCGCGACGTGGCCCGCGGACACCTGCTGGCCTTCGAGAAGGGGCGGCGTGGAGAGCGCTACATCCTGGGCGGAGAGAATCTGACGCTGAAGCAGGTTCTGGACATTCTGGGCGATCTGACGGGGCTGAAATCGCCCACGATGAAGGTTCCGCACGGCGTGGCGATGGCCTTTGCGGCCTTTGACCAGACCTTCAACGGATACTTGAGGAATCGCGAGCCAAGAGCGACGATTGAAGAGGTTCGCATGGGAAAGAAGTTCATGTGGGTGAGTTCAGCGAAGGCTGAGCGCGAGCTGGGCTACACGCACGGCGGAGCGCGCGAGGCGCTGGAGCGGGCGGCGCGCTGGTTTGTGGAGAAAGGCTACGCGCCTGCCTACGAGGCCGCGTGTCCGACGGCATGAGCGGCGCGGGAGTGGAGATCGGCTTTGTGGCGGCCTTGGAGCGCGAGGTTCGTGGCATTGTGCGTGGATGGGGCGCGACGGAAGAGCAAGGGGCGATTGGGAGACAGAGAATCTACCGCAGTAAGTCCGGAAGCGGGAAGGCCGCGCTGATTTGCGCCGGGACCGGAGTTGACCGGGCGTATGCGGCTGCCAAATTACTGATTGAGAAGTATTCGCCGCGAGTGTTAGTTTCAATAGGATTTGCCGGGGCGTGCGTGGAGGATTTGGCTCCCGGCTCGATTGTGGTTCCGGCGGCGGTGGTGGAGTCGGCGACAGGCAAGAGTTGCCGTTGCGCCTTCGGGCGCGGGACGCTGGTGACTCTGGACCGCGTGGCGGGCAAGGGATTGAAGCAGTGCACGCTGGCGCGCTTTGGCGGCGTAGCCGTGGATATGGAAGCGGCGGGCGTTGCGGCAGCGGCAGCGGAGGCCGGCAGGGAATTCGCGGCGATCAAGGCGATCTCCGACGGCGCGGCGGAAGACCTAGGGTTTCTCTCCGACTTTGTGAGGCCGGAGGGCTTTGCGACAGGGCGCTTCATTGCCCACATTGCATTGCGGCCGGGCTTGTGGGCGAGCGTGGCGGCCTTGCAGCGGAACAGCAGGACGGCGGCGCTGGCTCTGGAGAGCGCGGTTGCCGAGTGCATTGAGGATCGAAGTAGTTTTGCGGCGAAGCACTCGCCGGCCGTGACACAAGTTTAGTGAAAGAGAGTGGTTTAGAAGGATGGCAGTGATTCCTAAGACGGCGGTTGCGGCGAGGCCGGTGGATTCGATTCCCGACCAGATGCAGGCCGTGGTGTATTACGGGCAGAACGATCTGCGCCTGGAGACGGTGGCGGTGCCGCGAATTGGTGCCGGCGAGTTGCTGGTGCGCATCCATACCTGCGGGATCTGCGGCACGGACCTGAAGAAGATTTCGACGGGGTCGCACTCGGCGCCGCGCATCTTTGGCCATGAGATGGCCGGAGTGGTGGTGGCGCGGGGCGCGGGCGTGACGAGATTTGCCGAGGGAGACCGGGTGATGGTCTTCCACCACATTCCGTGCGGCAGTTGCTACTACTGCCAGCGCAAGGTGTTCTCACAGTGCCAGGTCTACAAGAAAGTTGGCACTACGGCGGGCTTTGGCGAGCCCTCCGGCGGGGGCTTTGCCGAGTACATCCGGGTGATGGACTGGATTGTGGAGAAGGGCGTAATCCGTATCCCGGACTCCGTGAGTTATGAGCAGGCCTCGCACATTGAACCGGTGAACACGGTGTGGAAGGGAATTGAGACGCTGGCCGTCCAACAGGGCGAAACCGTGCTGGTGATTGGCCAGGGGCCGATTGGGCTGATGCTGGGCAAACTGGCCCAACGTGCGGGAGCGAATGTAATTACTTCCGATTTGTTCCCGCAGCGGCTTACAATTGGGAAGCGCTACGGATTAACCCAGTCGATTGACGCGTCCCAGGTGGACGTTGTGCAGGCAATCCGTGAGCGAACGGAAGGCCGGGGCGCGGACGCGGTGATTCTTGCCGTTGGCGGGAGCGCGCTGATCCGGCCGGCAATTGATGCGGCGCGATTTGGCGGTCGAGTTTTGTTGTTTGCACAGACCGTTCGCGGCGAGGTCGTGATTGATCCGGCTTCGATTTGCGTGGACGAGAAGACGCTGCTGGGTTCCTACAGCGCGTCAGTGGAACGGAACGAGGAAGTTGCTCAATTTGTCTTCAGCGGAGAGATGGATCTGGCCGGTCTTTACAGCCACCGGTTTCCGCTGGGGAAAGCGCTCGACGCTTTGAGATTAGCTGCGCATCCGCAGCCTGACACAATGAAGATTGCGATTCAGCCTGGCAGCGTCTGGGAAGGATAGTAAACGTGAACGGACAAATGACGGCAGCAGTCCTCTACGGCAAAGAGGACGTAAAGATCGAGCGGGTTCCGATTCCAGGACTGGAGAAGGGCGAAGTACTGATTCGCGTCCAGGCGGCGTTGACCTGCGGCACCGATCTGAAGGTGTACCGCCGTGGCTACCATGCCAAGATGATCGTTCCGCCGGCGCTGTTCGGCCATGAGTTTGCCGGAGTGATCGAAGAGACAGGCACGGGAGTGAAGAACTTCAAGGTTGGGCAGCGCGTGGTCGCGCTGAACTCGGCCCCGTGCGGACAGTGCTTCTACTGCAAGAAACACCAGGAAAATCTCTGTGAAGACCTGCTGTTCAACAATGGCGCGTATGCGGAGTACATCCGCGTGCCGCGGCGCATAGTTGAAAACAACATGCTGGTGGTTCCCAAGGAAATCAGTTTTGAAACCGCGGCCCTGACGGAGCCGCTGGCCTGCGTGCTGCGCGGACTGCATGAAACCGGAGTCGAGATCGGTGAGACGGTCACTGTCATCGGCGCGGGACCGATTGGACTGATGTTCATGCAGGTTGCGCACATCATGGGCTGCGACGTGATCGCCGTGGTGAAGCACGACGAGCAGGTGATTTCCGCAAAACACGCGGGAGCGAGCAAGGTAGTGCAGTTCCCCAAGGTTGCCAACCCGATTGAAGCGGTGCGCGACCTGACGCCGGAACGGCGCGGCTCCGACGTTGTGATTGAAGCCGTAGGGCGGCCCGACGCGTGGGAGTGGGCGATTGACATGGTGCGCAAGGGCGGCACGGTAAACCTGTTCGGCGGATGCGCCAAGGGAACGCGGGTGCAGCTCAACACCGAGCGCCTGCATTACTCGGAGATCACGCTGAAGGCGACCTTCCATCACACTCCGGACACGGTGCGCCGGGCGTTTGCGCTGATTGCCGAACGCAAGATCAAGGGCGCGGACTACATCACCGGGGAAGCGCCACTCTCGAAGCTGCAATCCGTGCTGCGGGAGATGCTGACACGCGGCGGCGAGATCAAGACCGCCATCATTCCTGGACACTGATAAGGGAAGACGATTGACGTCATTTGTGCCCAGCACTGATTCCAACGGCGCCGGCAACTCCGGCGCTGATCAAAACTCCAGCGAAGTTGAAAAGCTGCTGGCGCGCGGATGGGCCGCGCTGCCGCCGGAGTACGCCTTCCCGGCGGATGCGCCTTCGCTGGAAGCAGCGCGCCTTTATTGCAAGCGCCTGGCGACCTCGCACTACGAAAATTTCTCAGTGGCGACGTGGTTTCTTCCGAAGAGCCTGCATCAGCATTTCTTCAACGTTTATGCGTACTGCCGCATCTCCGACGACCTTGGCGACGAGGCCGGAGATACGCTGGTGTCACTGGCGCTGCTGGACCGCTGGGAGCAGGAGCTGGATGCGACGTACGCCGGGCTGGAGGGCCGCGCCAACGCTGGGGTGGTTCGCCATCCGGTGTTTATCGCGCTGGCCGAAACCATCCGGGAGTGCGCGATTCCGCGCCACGAATTCAGTGATCTGCTGACGGCCTTCCGCCAGGACCAGAGAGTAACGCGGTACGAGACGTTTGACGACCTGCTGGGGTATTGCAAGAATTCTGCGAACCCGGTCGGCCATCTGGTGCTGTATCTGTGCCGCTACACGGACGCCGAACGCCAGCAACTCTCCGACTGCACCTGCACGGCACTGCAACTGGCGAACTTTTGGCAGGACGTTTCGGTGGACTGGAAAAAAGGGCGCGTGTATCTGCCGCTGGAGGATCTGCGGCGCTTCGGCGTGAGCGAAGATCAGATTGCAGAGGGCAGGTTCAACGGGCAGTTCCGCGAACTGATGCGCTTTGAAGTGGAGCGCGCGCGGGAGTGGTTCAAGCGCGGCCTGCCGCTGATCAAAATGGTGAATCGCACGCTGGCGCTGGATCTGGAGTTGTTCAGCCGGGGCGGGCTGGCAATTCTGCGGGCCATTGAGAAGCAGGACCACGATGTACTCGCACAGCGACCGAGCCTGAGCAAGTTGCGCAAGGCTGAGTTGGCGGTCAGGGCACTGGCCGGAAAAATCGCTCTGGGGAGTGCGCGATGAGCACAACGACGCAGCACGCCGCCTTGCATCTGAACACCGCGTACAGCGTGTGCCGCCACATTGCGCGTTCCTCGGCAAAGAATTTCTATTACGGATTCATGCTGCTGCCCTCGCGAAAGCGCAACGCGCTGAGTGCGGTCTACGCCTTCATGCGCCACGCCGACGACCTGAGCGACGATCCGGGCATGGCTCCTCAAGAGCGCCGGGCGAAGCTCGCGGAATTCATCGACTCCTATCATCGCGCCGCGGAAAACGGACGGACGGACGATCCGGTCTTCCTGGCGCTGCATGACTCGCAGAAGCGCTACGGGATTCCGATGGAGCTGCTGGATCAACTGGTGGCGGGGACGGGCATGGATGTGCGCGAGGGCGACGAGCAGAGCGCGGCTCCGCTGGTGGTTTACCGCAGCTTTGCAGAGCTGTACGGCTACTGCTATCACGTTGCGTCGGTTGTGGGACTGGTGTGCATCCGCATCTTTGGCTATCGCGATCCCGCGGCTGAAAAGTACGCCGAGCACCTTGGCATCGCCTTCCAGCTTACGAACATTCTTCGCGACGTAAAGGAAGACGCAGCGATGAAGCGCGTCTATCTGCCGCAGGAAGATCTGGAAAAGTTTGGCGTGACGGCGGAGGAACTGGGGAGCGGAGTGCCTCTGGACAAGCTGCGTCCTCTGCTGGCGTTTGAAGCGGCGCGGGCGCGAGAGTTCTATGTCTCCGCCGAGCGCCTTATGCCGCTGATTGAAGAGGTGAGCCAACCGGCGCTGTGGGCGATGGTGGAGATCTATCGCGGCATCCTCGACCGCATTGAGCGGAAGCAGTACGACGTCTACACGGAGCGCGTGCGGCTTTCGCTGGGCGACAAGCTCAAGGTTCTCGCCAAGGGCTTTGGGAAGAGACTGCTTTGAGCGCGGGTCTGGAAGAAAAATCCACAGTGAGAAAAACATCCAGCGTCGGCATCGTCGGCGGCGGCCTTGCGGGGCTCACGGCAACGTGTGCGCTGGCCGACGCGGGATACAAAGTCACACTCTTCGAGCGCAGGCCATTTCTGGGCGGGCGCGCCTCATCCTACGAGCATCCCGGCACGGGCGAGGTGGTGGACAACTGCCAGCATGTGCTGCTGGGCTGCTGCACCAATCTGCGCGATCTCTACCGTCGGCTTGGGGTGGAAGACAAGGTGCGCTGGTACAAGCGGATCACGTTTATCGAGCCCGGCGGACGCTCCAGCTTTATCGAATCGTCGGGGCTGCCCGCGCCGTTTCATTCCGCGCTCTCATTCGCGAGGTTCAAGCTGCTATCAACGGGCGACAAGGCTGGCATCGCGCGCGCCCTGCTGTCACTGGTTGCGGGAGTGCCGGAGGAGTCGGGCGACAACTTCCTGGCATGGCTGCGGCGCAAGGGACAGAGCGAGGCCGCGATTGAGCGCTTCTGGGCTCCGGTGCTGATCAGCAGCCTGAATGAAGACCTGGATCAATCGTCAGTGAAATACGCGGCGATGGTTTTCCGCGATGCGTTTTTGAAATCAGCCGAGGCCGGGGAGATGGGTCTGCCGACGGTGCCGCTTTCCGAACTCTATGGCGTTGCCGCCGGGTACGTGCGCGCGCGGGGCGGCCAAGTGATGCTGCGCAGCGGAGTGGATGGAGTGGATTGCGGCGAGCGTGCAGTGAGGCTCCGCTCAACCGGCGAGGAGTACACGTTCGACTACGTCATCAGCGCGGTTCCGTTTCACCTGTTGGGGCGCATCCTGCCGCAGGGCGCGGAGAGCGATGCGCTGCAGCAGAAGGTGAATCATCTGCGGACGGTGCCGATCACGGGAATCCATCTCTGGTTTGACCGCGAGGTGACGCCACTGGAACATGCCGCGTTGCTGGATCGCACGATTCAGTGGATGTTTCAGAAGTCGAAGATCATTGCGCGCCACGCCGAAGGAAGCGAGACGGGAAGCTACCTGGAACTGGTGGTGAGCTCGTCGAAGAGCCTGCTGGAGATGGGGCGGAGCGAGATTATCGAGCTTGCGCTGCGGGAGTTGGCGGAGTTTTTTCCGGCGGTGCGGGATGCAAAGCTGTTGAAGGCCACGGTGATCAAGGAAGTTCATGCGACCTTTGCTCCGGCTCCGATGAGCGATGCATTCCGGCTGACGCCGGCAAGCCCGTGGCCGCGTCTTTTCCTGAGCGGCGACTGGACGGCGACGGGCTGGCCTTCCACCATGGAAGGCGCAGTGCGGGCGGGATATCTGACGGCGGAGGCGCTGACCGCGGCGGATGGAGATGCCAGGCGATTCCTGGTTGCAGACCTGAAGCCACAGGGGCTGATGAGACTGTTCCGCGCATAAAGCCCACGGCGACTGCCAATCCAGCAACTCACGTTATACACAAAAGCCCAGCCGCGTTGGCTGGGCTTGCGTATGCTGGAGAAAAACTCTAAGCAACTTTCTGGACGTTTCCGGCTTGTGGTCCCTTCTGGCCCTCGACGATCTCGAACTCTACCTGATCGCCTTCCTGAAGGCTTTTGTAGCCTTCACTGCTGATCGCGCTGTAGTGAACAAAGACATCCGGACCATCTTCACGTCCGATAAATCCAAATCCCTTGGCGTTGTTAAACCATTTGACAGTTCCCTTGAGACGAGACACTTACTGTTCCTCCGAGCGTCTTGCTATCGGCGTTGCCGCCGACGGTCTCAACCGGCGCAAACCTCGCGGAGTTCAGGTTTCGGTGGTGCGCTGCTGAACTACATGAAGCAACCCTGTTGCTGACCTGACGTCCCCGATTGTCCGCCCGTTGTTTCGGGTTGTCAATATGGTACATATCTGGAAAGCCTGATTCCATGCGGGTTTCAGCAACTCTCGTCGCACATAGTGAGAAAGACTTAGTTTGGCTTGCTGACTTTTCCGCTCCCGGAAATGTGAAACTTCTGCGCAGCCCACAGAACCCCGGAGATCGCTTTGCCATCCAGCACCTTTCCGCTCATGACCCATTGCACGGCCTTGCGGAGAGGAACAAGTTTGCTGATGATGCACTCGTCTTCCTCGGGTGAGGCCTTGCCCTTGCGCAGGTCGCGGGCGGCGAAGAGCGACATGGTTTCATCGAGGAATCCGGGACTCGCATAGTAGTAGAGAGCGAGCTTCCACTCCTTGGCGGAGTAGCCGGTTTCTTCGGCCAACTCGCGCTTGGCTGCCGTCAGCGCGTCTTCACCGTCGTCGATGCGCCCGGCAGGAAGCTCCCATAACTCCTGATTAGCAGCGTAGCGATATTGACGAATGAGCAGAACGGAGGGCTCCTGCTTGCGCTCGTCAATGGCCAGGATGACGACGGAGCCGGGATGGCGGATGACATCGCGCCGCACCTCCATGCCGGAGGGTTCGATCAACTCGTCAGTTGTGAGCTGGAAGACGGGAGAGTTGTACAGGACCTTGGAGGAAAGCACGCGAACCTCACGTTCGCTGCCGGACTTCTCCATGCTCTTCGTCTTCTTGGAAGCGCGGGCGGAAGATTTTGCGGAGGTCTTCGCGGATTTCTTGCGGGGGGATTTGGTCTTTGCGTTCGCCATGCGGACACTATACACAAATCGGCGGCTCGCCGTGCTACTCTGCTCTCGTGAAAAGGGTCAGGAGCATTTCCTTTGTTGGCGCGGGCGCACTTGCCGGTGGTTTGACGAAGCTGCTGCACGCGCAAGGCTTCCTCATTGCGGAAATTGTTGCGCGCTCTACCCCGCGCGCCAGGCGCAGGGCCGCGGAAGTGGCGCGTGCGGTGAATGCCGCAGCAACGACGCTGGAGGACGCCGAGCTGGGCTGCGATGTGCTTTGGCTGGCGGTTCCAGACGAGGCGGTGCCGGAAGTGTCCGAGGCGTTGGCGGCCCGTGAACACCTGCCGCCGGTGGTGTTGCACGCCAGCGGCGCGCTGAGCAGTTTGTCCCTGGAGGCGCTGGCGGCGCGCGGCGTAGAGACTGGGAGCGCGCATCCGATGATGACCTTTGTTGCTGGGGAGCCGCCAAGTCTGGAGGGCGCGTGGTTCGCGGTGGAAGGCGCTGCGGCGGCGCTGAGCGCAGCGCGGGCGATGGTGCGGAAGCTGGGCGCAAAGAGCTTCTCCATCGAGCCCGGCAGCAAGGCGCTGTACCACGCATTCGGAGCGATGCTTTCGCCGATGCTGGCCACGGAACTGGAGGCCGCCGAGCGGGTTGGCCTGCGCGCTGGAATCAGCCGGAAAGATGTGCGCCGCATCATGGAGCCGATTGTTCTGCGCACGATGCAGAATGTGCTGCGGAACGGAGCAGGGATGTCCTTCAGCGGGCCGCTGGCGCGCGGCGACGTGCGCACGGTTGCCGCGCATCTGGAGGCGCTTGGCGGCTCGGCGGAGTTGCCGCTCTACGGCGCACTGATGGAGTATGCGGTGGATGCGCTTCCGGTGAAGCGCGGCGCTGAGATGAAAGAGCTGCTGGAGAAAAAGAAGCTCCTGCGCGGAGGGCGCAAGAGCCGGTAGAAGATTCCTCGTCTGGGTTATTGGAAGGGCGTAAAGAGGTGGCCCATCTTTTCGCGCTTGGTGCGCATGTAGCGGGCGTTGCTCTCGTAAGCCTTTACGTCAGCCGGAACGCGCTCGACGACTTCGATTCCAGCGGCTTCGACGGCTGCTACCTTCTCCGGGTTGTTGGTCAGCAGCCGCAGCTTGCGCACGCCCATCAACTTGAGGATTTCCACGGGCATGTGGTAGCCGCGGCAATCCGGCTCAAAGCCGAGCTTGAGGTTGGCTTCCACGGTGTCCAGTCCCTGGTCCTGCAACTCGTAGGCCTGCAGCTTCGCCATCAGGCCGATGCCGCGTCCTTCCTGTTCTTCGTAGATGAGGATGCCCTTGCCAAGTTCGGCGATTTTGGTCAGCGCCAGCTCCAACTGCTGGCGGCAATCGCAGCGCATGGAGTGGAAGGTGTCGCCGGTAAAACACTGCGAGTGAATGCGGACGAGAGGCGCATCGGAGAGGACGTCTCCCATGACCAGAACCACGGCCTCCTCGCGGCGGCGCTCGGTGCCGTTGGGCGAACCTGTGGCGGGAGTTCCGGGCACAAAGCCCACAAATCCGAGGATACGAAAATGTCCCCAGCGGGTTGGAAAATCGGCTTCAGCAAGCTTTCTAATCGACGACATCGTTTTCTCTTCTACAAGTATAGACGCAACTTCCAAGGGCACGGATTCACCGTGGCGGGCGGCGGAAGGCTATCCGGCGGCCTGTGAGCGCGGCCCCGGTCGCAGGATGAGGCTCAGTGCCACGGATGTTGCCAGCACGGCGAGAATGAAGCCCAGCGCGTAGATGGTTGGAATCTCGAAGTAATTTGCCGCAAGCATCTTGACGCCGATGAATGCGAGGATGATGGCGATTCCATAGTTGAGCAGGTGGAAGATATCCATCAACCCGGCGAGGGCAAAATACAGCGCGCGCAATCCGAGGATGGCAAAAATGTTCGAGGTAAAGACGACGTAGGGCTGGCGGGTGACGGCCAGCACGGCGGGAATGGAATCGACGGCGAAGATCACATCGGTAGTCTCAATGACGATGAGGACCAGCGCCAGCTTGGTGAAGCAGCGCAGGCCGCCGCGAAGGGCGGTGAACGTCCCGTTGCCGAAGTCGTCGGTCAGCCGGAGGTGGCGAATTGCGAAGCGGGTGACGAAGCTGTCCGCCGGGTTATCCTGCTCCTCCTCCTGCTGGAAGAGGAGTTTGAAGCCCGCATAGACGAGGAAGGCTCCGAAGAGGTAGATGACCCAGTGGAAGCGATTGAGCAGCGTGACTCCCGCGCCGATGAAGAGCGCACGCATCAGGATGGCGCCGAGAATGCCCCAGAAGAGCACCTTGCGCTGGAACTCCGCGGGAACCTTGAAGTAGCGGAAGATGAGCAGAAAGACAAAGAGATTGTCCACGCTGAGCGCTTCTTCCACCAGGTATCCGGTGACGAACTCGAGCGAGAGCTGGCGGTTTCCATGCGCCGTGTCGCCGGTCATGATGTGTCCGTGGAAGTAGAGCAGAACGGCGAAGCCCGCGGCCAGCGCAACCCAGAGCGCGGTCCAGCTCAGCGCCTGACGGAGGCTGACGGCGTGCGCCCTGCGGTTGAGCACTCCAAGATCCAGCACCAGCATGAGGATCACGAACCCAAGAAACAGGATCCAGAAGAGCAGGTTGGAGGGAGTGTGCATGGTTGAGCGTTCTCTGAATTCAGGCGGCGTTCCGCCGATGATCTCTCTAGCCTAACATCCTGGATGATGGGTGGAAGGCGCGAAGTGGCTAGCGCTTAATGCGTGTTGAGGGCGCGGATGGATTCCATGACGATTTCGCCGACACTCTGCAGGCTGGCGGCGCTGCACTTGTCCGCAGTGTCCTGGGTGGTGTGGTGGTAGAGATTGTCGAAGCCATAGTTGAGATCGATGATGTCATCGACGGGAATTCCCACGGCGCGGAAGGGAAGATGATCGTCCTGAATGGCGTTGACGCGCGACGAGAAGTGCGACTGCTGGCCCGCGCGCTGGGCGGCCCGGTAGACAAGCTCGGCCAGCCAGGGGGTGGAGTTGGTTTCATGGTCGAGGTCCAGATTCTTGTCGCCAATCATATCGAGGAGCAGGAGCGCTTTGATCCTGGCGGCGGTGCCGTCCTCCGACCATTTCTTTGCCAGATGCTTTGCTCCATAGACGCTGTCTTCGTCGGTCCATGAAACGGTGGCTTCCTCGCCATCGGTAAAGAGCAGCCAGATGCTGTAGCCCTCCAACTGCGGCGGACAAATACCGGCGCAAACTTGCGGTATGGTCTCGTGCTGGCGAAGCTGGGAGGCGATCTCCAGCATGAGTCCCACGTTGGAGCCGCCGTCGTTGGCTCCGACGAAGCTTGTGTTCCTGAGCGGGTAGTTGGTGTCGTAGTGGCCGGCGAGGACGATCACACCATCCTTCTTGCCGGGAAACTTTGCGACGATGTTGTCCATCGCGAACGGTCCGGCGGCGGTCTGGACGTTGAACTTGTCCTGCTCGACCTGTGCGCCGTCCAGGTGCGCGAGGATGAACTGCTCCGCCTTAAGGTGTCCGCTGCTGCCGAGGGGGCGCGGGCCGAGGGCGACGAAGTCCTTGAGGTTCTGAAATGCCTTCTGTCCGCTGATCTTGAGCGCCGGGGGCGCGTCCGGCCTGGGATCGAAGTCTTCGGCGTGGAGTTCCGGGCGCTGCGCCGGCGAGGTCTGCGCGGCTTGGGCTTGTGCGCTCTGGGGCTGCGCGGCGGTGGTGGAATCGGCGGTGGACTGGTGGCATGCGCCGGTGAAGAACGTGGCTGCGGCCAGCAGTGCCGCCAGAATCATGGAGCCTCCCGTGCGGATTGGATGAACGTCCGGGAGGCCCCGCTGCCGGTTTATCACTTGCTGTTCAGCTCCCGCTTCTTGCGGTTCTTGGGATGCACGAACCATGCGACTCCGATGCTGGCCAGGTAGAGCACAATCATTGGCGCGGCGAAGATGCACATATTCATGATGTCCGTGGTGGGCGTGATGACGGCCGCGATGATGAAGATCACGAGGATCGAATAGCGCAGATTCCGCCACATCCAGCCGGGGCTCACAATGCCGAAGAGCGCCAGGAAGAAGACGAGGATGGGCATCTCGAAGACCACGCCAAGCCCGAGCACAATCGTCATAAACAGATTGGTGTACTCGTTGATGGTGATCATGGGAGTGAACTGCTTGCTGTAATCGATGAGAAAGTCCAGCGCGGCTGGATAGACCATCTTGTATGCGAAATAGCCGCCCGCCATGAAGAGGCCGACGGTGCTGAACATGAAGGGCGCAACGTAGCGGCGCTCATTCTTGTACAGGCCCGGAGCGATGAATGCCCACACCTGGTAGAGCACAAAGGGCGACGCCACGAAGATTCCCACGATCAGGCTGACCTTGAGGTACATATTGAAGGGATCAGTGGGATTGGTGTAGACGAGGTTGATGGGAAGATTGTGGTTCTTGAGGGCGAAGACGATGGGGGCCTGCATCCAGCCGAAGATCTCGTCGTGCCACCAGTAACAGACGCAGAAACCCGCGCCAATGTAGAAAATGCTCCAAATGATGCGGCGGCGGAGCTCCTCGAGATGCTCGATGAAGCCCATGGAAGACAGTTCCTGCCTGTCCTTAAAGCTGCCTGTGGGAGTTGCTGTGTCTGCCATCAGAACCTTTGTGGGAGTGCCCGGTTAGCTGTTCTGCATGGCAGAGTCAGCTTTGGCCGGCGCCGGAGGAGGCGTGGGTTGATCGGTCACAGCTTCAACCGGAGAGGATTCATGGGAAGCGGCCGCTTCGCTGGACTGGGCCACATTGGTTTCCGAAGGAAGCGGCGCCGCAAGCTGCGCCGGATCGGGCGTTGCTACCACGGGCGCCTCGGGCGGACGCAGGGTGAAGTTCTGGGCATCAAAGGCCAGGCGGGCAGTCTGCATCAGCCGCTCATGCGCGGTATCGATTTCAGAGATGGCCGACTTCACCGCAGGCGGAAGCAGGGTCTGCGTGAACGTAGAGGTTTGCTGGGCAAACGGAGAGCCTTGCTGCGCTCCCGGCTGCATAAACGACCCAACATCCACGCCAGACTTTTCCATTTCGGTCTGGAACTGGGACTTGAAATCCTCGGAGGTGCGCTTGAAGTCGGCCATGAACTTGCCGATCTTGCGGCCAATCTCGGGTAACTTCTTGGGGCCGAATAGGATCAGCGCCAGCAGGAAAATGAAAATCGTATCAGGCATCGACATACGCTGCTATCATACACGGCAAATCCGCCCCCGGGTAAGTCGGTAACTTACCTGAGAGAGGAAAAACCTGGACCTTACCGCCAAGTTGCGGCGGCTGGATTCGCGCGGAAATTGGGCGAAAGAAGATGGGCGGAAGAAGTTGCGAAGCCGGAGTGGGAAATCCGGCATCAGATGAACTACGGGCAGGGGCTGAATTCCGAATTCAGCATCCGCCGAAGGCTGTCTTGCCGGTGCGGTAAACTGCTATACTCTTGCGAATTAGAGGGTTGCGCCTGTACGGCGTCAAGGCGCGGCAAACCATCATTTACGTAGCGCACCCGCGCAGGGCTAGAAAAGGAAGTTTCAATGGCTGGTCGTCCCCGTCGCTCACTGGTTCTGGTTTTCCTGGTAATTCTGACTTGCGGCTTGCTCGGAGTTGTCTTCGGGCGAACCGGCGCCGCGCCCGCCAATGGCGACAATGACATGCAGGACTCGGTGCATAACTTCGCCCAGGTCTACAGCGTCATTGAGCAGAATTACGCCGAGAAGCTCGATGCCGACAAGGCGATCTACGACGGCGCCATTCCCGGCATGTTGCGCGTGCTGGATCCGCACTCGAACTTTTTCGATCCGAAGCAGTACTCGGCCCTGCAGGAAGAGCAGCGCGGACGGTATTACGGCGTGGGCATGCAGGTGGGCCCGCGTAATAACAAGGTCATCGTCATCGCTCCGTTTGCGGGAGCGCCAGCTTACCGCGCCGGAATCCGGCCCGGCGACGTGATTGCGGCCATCGACGGCAAGCCCACGGACAACATGACAACCAGCGATGTGGCCGATCTGCTGAAGGGGCCCAAGGGGACCACCGTCCACATCTCCATCCTGCGCGAAGGCAGCGAAAAGGCATTGGACTTTGCCGTGGTGCGCGATGAGATTCCGCGCTACTCGGTGGACCTGCATTTCGTGATTCGCCCCGGCATCGGCTATCTGCACATCAGCGGCTTCCAGGAGACGACCGAGGCCGAGACCACGGCGGCGCTGGATGAGATGGGCGAACTCAAGGGCCTGATCCTCGACCTGCGCAACAACCCCGGCGGCCTGCTCAGCGAAGGCGTTGGAGTGGCCGACAAGTTTCTCAAGAAGGGACAGGTGATTGTCAGCCATCATGGGCGCAACTCACCGGAGAAGGTTTACCGCGCGGCGCACGGCAGCACCAACACCTATCCGATCGTGGTCCTGGTGAACCACGGCACGGCCTCGGCGGCGGAGATTGTTTCGGGCGCGATTCAGGATCATGACCGCGGCCTTATCGCCGGGGAATCGACCTTCGGCAAGGGACTTGTCCAGACGGTCTACCGGCTGAGCGAAAACACCGGGCTGGCGCTCACCACGGCCAAGTACTACACCCCCAGCGGACGCCTGATCCAACGCGATTACAGCGGCGTTTCGCTCTATGACTACTACTACAACCGCAACGCCACGGATTACTCAATCAACGGCTCAAAGCTGGACGATGCGAATCGCGAAGTAAAGCTGACGGACAGCGGCCGCACGGTGTATGGCGGCGGCGGAATCACTCCGGACGTGAAGATTGCACCCACGAAGGCCAACAAGTTCCAGGAAGAGTTGCTGCGCAAGTATGCGTTCTTCAACTTCGCAAAGCACTACTCGATCAGCCACAAGGTGGACAAGAGCTTCCAGGTGGACGACATCGTTCTCCAGGAGTTCCGCACATTCCTGACGGACGCCAAGTTGGCCTACACGGAGAAGGACCTGATCGATAACAACGATTGGGTGCGCTCCAGCATCAAGAGCGAGCTCTTTGTCGGGGCCTTCGGCCAGCAGGAGGGATTGCGGGTGCAGGCCGAGGCGGACCCGAACGTGCTCAAGGCTCTTGACCTGATGCCCAAGGCCAAGGAACTGGCAGAGAATGCTCGCAAGACGATTGCCGAACATAACCAGGCGCGGCTGGCGCCGCCGAGCAACTAACTGAGATCCAGCTTAAGAGGAAAAGGGAAGGGCGCCGCGCAGGCGCCCTTTCTGTTTGCTGCTTGAAGCGAGCCGCACAGTGCCGAGTTAACGGGAGAGATAGTCCTTTGTGACCGGCGTCAGCTCCGGGTAGGCGCCTGCGCCCAGTTCGCACATATCCAGGCCCTGGCGCTCGCCGTCTTTTGGGATGCGCTGCGGATACACGCGGTTGAGGAGCAGGTTGAGGCCGTAGCTCAGGGGCAGAACAAAGCCGAGCAGCGCGGCAACCATGGCGGCCTGTGCCAGCCATTGTCCGGGGCGGCCCTGCACAAAGGCTCCCACGGCGACCACGCCCCACAGCCCGCCCAATCCGTGAACTGAAATCGCGCCGCTGGGATCGTCGAAGCCGAAACGCTCCAGAAACTCGACTGAAAATGGGACGAGCAGGCCGGCGACCAGTCCAATGGCCGCAGCCTCCACGGGGGAAACCAGCCAGCAGACGCCGGAGACCGACACCAGCCCGACGACAAAGCCATTGGCGCTGATGGAAGCGTCCGGCTTGCTGAAGCGTACCCAGGTGACGACCAGCGAGGTCAGCAGCGCGGCGCTGGAGGCAACCACATTGTTGGCCGCAATCAGCACGAGGCTGTTGACCGCCGCGCCGCCAAACAGCATGGCGCCCGCCGAGTCCAGCCCCATCCATCCCGCCATGGTCAACATGCAACCGAACAAAACCATCACCATGTTGTGGCCGGGGACGGCCATTCCGCTGGCTTCATACTTGCCGAGCCACGGCCCCAGTATCCATGCGATGCAGAGCGCCGAAAGACCTCCGACGGCGTGGACCACGCCCGCGCCGCCCGCATCGATGGCTCCGCTGCCGCAGGATGCCAGCCCGCCGAGCTGCGCCAGCCATCCTCCGCCCCACACCCAGTGGGCGAAAATCGGATATGTGATTCCGGCCAGCAGCGCGCTGGAGGCGCAACTTGCGCCCAGACGCCAGCGGTCCATGCCCGTGCCCAGGGGAATGGTTGCGGCGAGGCCAACGCTGAAGAGTTGCAGGCAGGCAACCAGGGAGAAAGTCGATCCGTTGAAGACCACTCCGCGCATCATCAGGCGGTCGGCTCCCAGCAGATTCCATTGCCGCCCTCCCATGGTCAGCAGATGAGCGGGCCGCCCGATGTAACCCTGGAAGGCAAAGCCGATCACCATGTAAACCAGCACGGCGACGGCGAAGACAGACATTGCGCTGAGCAGAGAGTGAGCCGCGCTGCGCGAGCGTCCGAAGCCGGTGTTGACGAGCGCGAGGCCGGCCGCAGCCAGGGGCGCGAGGAAGATGCAGACCATGCAGATTGCCGTTCCCGTTTCCGTGAGTGCCACCGGCTGTAACTGCATCAGCGCTCCTCTTCGAGAGTGTAGTGCGCCCGGAATGCGAGCAGCACTCCGAGAATTTGGATGGCGATTCCGGCCAGGACGAAGACGCCGCGTGGCGCGTTCGGCGAGAGCAGCACGAAGGCGCTCAGCACAATGGCAAGTCCCGCAATCAGCAAAAAGAATCCGGCAACTTTCATCTATGAGTTCCAGTCGGGAGTCCGGCGCAGGGCCGTTCCGTTAAGTGCGCCGCGCAACGTAAAGCAGCAGGCCAAAGATAATCAGCGGAATCAGGGCGAGGCCCACGTAAAGCAGAATCCTGCGTGCCCACGGAGAGCGCTGCCGCTTCCAGTTGTGCAGTTCGGGACGGTCCTCGACGCCGACCTGGTCAAGGTGTTCGAGGTCGAAGGCAAAGTCGCGCGCGGTGCGGTAGCGGTTCTGCGGACTGCGTTCCAGGGCGCGGTACAACACTTCCTGCATCTCCGGCGAAATATCGGGATTCAACTCGCGCGGCGGAATGGGATCGTTGAGCAGGCGGTTATTCATAATGATGAAGGGATTTGCGCCGGTGAAGGGAACCGAGCCCGTCAGCATTTCATAGAGCATGACGCCCACGGCGTACACATCGCTGCGCGCGTCGCCGCGCCCGCCCTGCACTTGCTCGGGAGAGATGTAATCGGGCGTGCCCATGGTGTCGCTCAACTTTGCGAAGGTGATGCGCCGGGCGCCGAGGTTGGCGGAGATGCCGAAGTCGATGATCTTGATGTTGTCATGCTCATCGACCATGATGTTTTCCGGTTTCAGGTCGCGGTGAATCACGCCGTGGCTGTGGATATGGTCCAGCGCCTTGCAGATCTGCACCACGAGTTTGATGGCGCGCTCCGGCGGCATCTTGCGGTTTTCCTGGATGATCTGGCGGAGCAGGCGTCCCGGCACCCACTCCATCACAATGTAGGGATCGCGGCGGTCTTTGTTGGCAAAGACCTTCATCACTCCCGGATGATCGAGCTTGATTCCGATCTCTTCCTCGCGCTGGAAACGCTCGAAGAAGATTGGATCGCACTCCATCTCGGGGTGCGGAATCTTGATGGCGACGGTTTGCCCGGTGCGCAGGTCGGTGCCCTGGAAGATCGAAGCCATGCCGCTGCGGGCAACCAGCCGTTCGATCTGGAAGTTGTCTAGTTTTTCGCCGGCGTGGACGGTGATCATGGCTGAATGATGAGCCCCCAGGAAGATGGATAACGACTTATCAGTGCAGCCGGTTCGGTCGTCCGCGATCCGTTGCCGCGGCTTCGACGTCTCTATCCCCGGATAAGCTGAATACACACATTATCGCTAGGGTCACTCTGGTTGGCAATGGCGATCAGGTTTCGTGCCGCCCGGCCGGAGTGGCGCAGGATTGGCGGAATCACGGGGAGCGGCGGAGAAGGAAGTGGTGCGCCCGACAGGAGTTGAACCTGCAACCCCGAGTTCCGAAGACTCGTGCTCTATCCAATTGAGCTACAGGCGCGCGCTCCCATTGTAATCCGGCGGCAAACGGCTGGCGAAGTATTTCGCAGGGCGCCCGGATGCTGCCGCGGAATGCTCGATCGACTGGGGTGCCGTGCGATGTGTCAATCCGAAAGGTACTGGTTGCTGACCACCGCGCCGGGGTTGGCGTTCACCAGCCGGGCCGCCGCATCCGCGCCAATGATTCTTGCGGCGGCATTTCGCGCCGCGGAGAGCATGGGAGGGCGGTTCTTCAGTCCGTGGGCGTCGCTGGCGATGAAGTGGACCATGTTCTTCCGCAACAGCGCTTCGCAGAGCTTCTGCGAAGGCTTTCCCCAGAAACCCGTGAGTGAGTTTGCCGTGATCTGAATCAGGCAGCCGGCATCGCAGAAGACATCGATCATGTGGGGCTGGCCGAGCACGAAGGGATTGCGCTCGGGATGGGTGACAATCGGCGTCAGCCCGGCGGTCTGCAACTGGTAGAGCGCCTGAGTCACGCTGTGGGTGCTGTACTCAGAGAGTTCCACCAGCATGTAGCGGGTATCGCCGATGGCGTAGCGCTCGGGGTGGGCCATTGCGTCTTCAATGTTTTCGTAGGAGAGATGAAAGTCGCATCCCAGCGAAAAGGCGAGCGAGGGGAAACGTGTACGCAATTCATCCAGGGTTGCGAGGTGGAGTGCGCGGTCATAGCGGTATTCGTAGTTGGCATGAGGAGTTGCGACGATGTGGGTCACTCCGTCGCGCTCTGCAATGCGGCACATCTCCAGCGTCACATCCCAGGATCTGGCGCCGTCGTCCACACCCGGGAGCAGGTGGCAGTGTATGTCGATCATCCCTCAGCCTCTGGAACCGCTTGTCTCTTATGTTACAGCTTGCCGCTGGCGGCCCGGTCGCGGAAGTCGGCGTAGGCGATGCGAATTCCTTCTTCGAGCGAAACCCTTGGGCGCCAGCCATAGCCGAACAGCTTCGAAGTGTCCATCAGCTTCCGCGGGGTTCCGTCCGGCTTGCCGGCGTCAAAGACAATCTCGCAGTCAAAGCCGAGCACTTCGCAAACTTTTGCAGCCAGCTCGCCGATACTCAGGTCGTTGCCGCAACCCACGTTCACCAGCGGCGCAACTTCAGGATTGCCGGTCAGCCTGCGAAATTCCTCTTCGGGCAGGTTGAGCAGAAAGACACACGCGTCTGCCATGTCGTCGCTGAAAAGGAACTCGCGCAGTGGCTTGCCGCTTCCCCATACGGTCAGCTTCCGCTCGCCGCTCTGCCTGGCCTCATGCACCTTGCGGATCAGCGCCGGGAGCACATGAGAGGTTTCCAGATCGTAATTGTCTCCCGGCCCGTAGAGATTGGTGGGCATCGCCGCCAGATATCCCGTGCCGTGCTGACGGTTGAAAGCCCAGCACATCTCAATGCCGGCGATCTTTGCCACCGCGTACGAGCGGTTGGTGAATTCCAGCGCTCCGGTGAGCAGTTGATCTTCGCCGATTGGCTGCGGAGCCAGCTTGGGATAGATGCAGCTTGAGCCGAGGAAGAGCAGCCGGTTCACCTGCGTCGCGTACGAGCTTTCGATCACGTTGCTTTGAATGCGAAGATTCTGCGCGATGAATTCGGCGGGGAAGTCGCGGTTGGCCAGAATGCCGCCAACCTTGGCGGCGGCGAGGAAGACATACTCCGGGCGCTGCTCTTCAAAAAACGAGCGCACCGCATTCGAGTCAAGCAGATTCACTTCCTGCCGTGTTCGCAGCACCAGGTTTCTGTGTCCCAGGGCCTGCAGCTTGCGCACAATGGCCGAACCGGCGAGTCCGCGGTGCCCGGCGACGAAAATCTTTGCGTCCTTCCGCATGTAGCTACTCATTGTGGTTGAGTATCTTGAATCCCCCGGCACGCACCAGGGCATCGCGCTCGGCCAGCAGGTAGTCCGCGGTCAGCATCTCGGTCACCAGTTGGTCAAAGCTCGTCTTCGGAGACCAGCCCAGCTTTGCCTTGGCCTTGGCGGGATTCCCGAGGAGCGATTCCACCTCGGTCGGCCGGAAATAATGAGGATCGATGGCGACGATGCAGCGCCCTTTGTCGTCGTATGCCTTCTCGTCCACTCCCGTGCCGCGCCAGGTCAGGTTCATCTCCAGCTTCTGTGCCGAAAGGTTGATAAAGTCGCGCACGCTGTGCTGTTCACCGGTAGCGATCACAAAGTCCTCGGCTTTTTCCTGTTGCAGCATCAGCCACTGCATCTCCGCGTAATCGCGGGCATGGCCCCAGTCGCGCAGGGAATCCAGGTTGCCCATGAAGAGCGACTGCTGGAGTCCGGCCTTGATGCGGGAGAGTCCGCGGGTAATCTTACGGGTGACAAAGGTCTCGCCGCGCACCGGGGATTCGTGGTTGAAGAGGATGCCGTTGCAGGCATAGATTCCATAGGCTTCGCGGTAGTTCACCGTGATCCAGTAGGCGTAGAGCTTGGCCACTCCGTAGGGTGAGCGGGGATAGAAGGGCGTGCTCTCGGTCTGCGGCGTTTCCTGCACCTTGCCATACAGTTCCGAGGTGGAGGCCTGGTAGAAGCGGGTGGTCTTTTCAAGCCCCAGAATGCGGATTGCCTCAAGCACCCGCAGCGTCCCGATGGCGTCGGCGTTCGCGGTGTATTCCGGCTCCTCAAAAGAGACGGCCACATGGCTCTGCGCCGCAAGATTGTAGATCTCGTCGGGCTGGATGGACTGAATGATGCAAACCAGGCTACTCGTGTCGGTCATGTCGCCATAGTGCAGAAAGAAGCGGCGGTTTGCCTCGTGCGGATCCTGGTAGAGGTGGTCGATGCGGTCCGTGTTGAACAGCGAGCTGCGGCGCTTTACGCCGTGAACCTCGTATCCCTTGGAGAGCAGCAACTCGGCAAGATACGATCCATCCTGCCCGGTGATACCAGTGATCAGAGCCTTCTTCATTTTCTCCACTCTCTCCGGAGCCCCCGGCGTCGTCCGCGGGCCATTCCGGAATCTCAGTCATGACCTGAGAGCTAAATTGTAAAACCAATGCGCGCAACAGCAGCGGAAAGAGAGCTTTCCAATGAGACACGAAAGGGCCGGTCTTCAAACTCTCGATGGAGGATTAAGTGCCAGAGACGGTTGCAGTTCGAATATTCTTCTCTTCCGGTTGCTTGCAAGTTTGCTGTCTCTGCCCGGCAATTGTCCGCTGATTCTGAAAAAAAGCATACCAGCTTCCCGCGTGATACGAAAAATGAACCTCAGGTGAATTCTCCCGCTTCCCGGTTTTCCAAGGCCTATGCTGCTCAGGGCGGGCTTGCCTGCTGGTATTCTGGTGATATTCGCCATCGGCTGCGCAGCCCTTGCCGGCGCGAATGCTCGCCCTGCCTGGCACGCGGGCCGATTGCATTCTGATCTTCGTGGGCGAAAGAGGAAATCGTGGACATCCAGCTTCAAACAGAGCTTCCTGTAAAAATCGCTGTCGTCGGTTCTGGTTATGTCGGGTTGATTGCCGCTGTTTGTTTTGCGGAAATTGGCCACTCGGTCGTCTGCGTGGATATTGACGCAGGCAGAGTGGATGCGCTTAAGTCCGGCGACGTCCCGATCTACGAAGAGAGGCTGCCGGAGCTGCTGGCCCGCCATCGCGGAAACCGCCTCCAGTTTTCCACCGATCTGTTGGCCGCCGCGCGGGGAGCCGAGGCCATCTTCATCGCCGTGGGAACGCCGCAGTCGGCCTCCGGGGAAGCCGACCTGTCCTTTGTGGAAGCGTCGGTGCGCGAGATCGCCTCCGAGCTCGACGAGTACAAAGTCGTGGTTGAGAAGAGCACGGTTCCGGTACTCACCAATCAGTGGATCAGCCGCACACTGCGCTTCAACGGCGCCAAGGATGAAAACTTCGACGTTATCTCCAATCCGGAATTTCTGCGCGAGGGCACGGCCATCGAGGATTTTCTGTATCCCGACCGTATCGTCATCGGCGCTGACACGGAGCGGGCACGCGCCATTGCGCGGCGCATCTACCAGCCGCTCATCGACGGCAGTTACTTTTCCCGCCCCGGCCATATTGCCGGCCCGCGCGACCTCTCCGGCGGGGTTCTCTACCTGGAAACCAGCGCCAAGAGCGCCGAACTGATCAAGCACGCTTCCAATGCTTTTCTCGCCATGAAGATCTCCTTCATCAACGCCGTCGCCAACATCTGCGAACTGGTCGGCACGGACGTCGGCGAGGTGGCAAACGGGATCGGAGCGGACACCAGAATCGGATACAGATTCCTGAACGCCGGAATCGGCTACGGCGGTTCTTGCTTTCCCAAGGATGTGCGCGCGTTCTACAAAATTGCGGAGTCCGTCGGCTACGACTTCGACTTGCTCCAGTCTGTCGAGCGCATCAATGAGGGTCAGCAGCTTTGCTTCATGAAGAAGCTCCGGGCGGCTCTCTGGACGCTGAAAGGCAAGCAGGTAGGCGTCCTCGGCCTTGCGTTCAAAGGGGGTACGGATGACATTCGCGAGTCTCCGGCCATCAACATCATCAAGACGCTCCTTGCGGAAGAATGCCACGTATCCGTCTACGATCCGGCTGCCATGGAGAAGGCCCGCGCCGCCCTGCCGCAGCATGAAAACCTGGTTTACGCCTGCGACGAGTTCGATGCCGCGCGCGATGCTCACGCACTATTGGTCGTGACCGAATGGCCACAATTCGCGCAACTCGATCTGAGCCGCCTGCGCCAGGTGATGCGCTATCCCGTGGTGATTGACGGACGGAATCTCTTTGCCCTTAAGCAGATGGCAACCGCAGGTTTCCATTACTACAGCATGGGACGTCCATTCGTGGAGCCGCGGCATCTCACTACACAGGGACTCGCATCGGAGTAGAGCGCCATTCCGCGCGGTACGTGCGCTGCGCGGAGCGCACTTTCTTCTCTGGCGTTTCCTGTTTCTGGTTATAATGAGCTACCGATTCAACCTTATGTTTATGTGGTGATGGCTTCGTATTCAGGCTGGGACGTTACTGCCCGATGAAACGGGTTTAGCGAAGTACGGAAAAGGCGAGATGAAAAATTTTTGCATTGCTGCATTGCTACTGCTGACCGCAACTCTGTCCTACGCACAGGCGCCAACGGTCGCATTGTTCACACCCAGTAGCGACGTCTACGTTGGCTATAGCACAACCTTTCCCGACTATGGTCCAAAGTTCAACAGCTACCGCTTTAATGGAATCGAAGGCGCCTACACAAAAACCTTCCGTCCGCATTTTGCTCTCACAGGCTCCGTCTCCATGGTTTTTGGCAGCGTCTTTAGCGTGACGCAGTTTTCTGGAACCGTTGGCCCCAAGATCAATCTTCTTACCGGGCGCATTCGCCCGTACATTACCGTTCAGGGCGGCTTTGCCCATCAGTCTTCCAATGGAATGTACGCCGGCGACCATCACCCGCCCCTGAAGGCGGGCACCACCGACGTTGAGGACGGCCTCTCGTACCGGATGGGAATGGGCCTGGACGCTCAGCTCACTCACAAACTTTACTGGCGGGCATTGCAGTGGGACATTCAGCCGCAGCCCTGGGGACGGCACACTCCGTACTATCAGAATTTCGGCAGCGGAATCGGCTATCGTTTCTAGCATTGCCACCGGCTGAAGGGCCGGCGCTAAACTTCACTCCAGCAGCGCACGCGTTGGGACCGCCTGGTTGCCCCGCGTGCGCGTTGCTTTGCGGAGCACCCCAGCAGCTTCCCCGCACGATCTCCAATCCTCGAATGATCCACCTTCGTGAATCTGCTTCGCCGGCATAGAAGTCAAAAGCCGTGCCGAGCCCGTGCGGCGCTCTCTGTGCCTCTTTGGGGCAACCGTGGAGCCATGGTTGCAATCTGGATTCACGTCACCATCGCTGGTGATATGCGTCATGGCGCGCCGGTTCGGCAGGGGATTTAATGCTGTTCCGGATCGAGGGTTTGTGCCCTCGGACAAAGGCCTCCGGGCCAACCTTTACCCCAGTGGATTGGTGGTATGGGTCCGCCGCAGCGTAGTGCGCCGCCTTGCGCACTCTGAAGATTTCCCGCTGCTCCGCTCCATCCTCCGACCCTTCGTGATAACGGCCCGCCGGGAGCCTTCCATAGCAGATGCTTTACATATCCTGGAGGCGTTACACATGCCAACCGAAGTAAATCCAGCAATCACCGGATTCAAGAATCCGGCCGGCTACATCGAAGAAGTCCTAGCCCAGGTGAAGGCGAAGAATCCCGCCGAACCGGAATTCCATCAGGCCGTGCAGGAGGTTCTCGAATCCCTGCGTCCCGTCCTCGACAAGCATCCCGAATTCCGTTCCGCACGCATCCTTGAGCGCATGGTGGAGCCCGAGCGCGTCATCATGTTCCGTGTCCCGTGGTTTGACGATCACGGCAATATGCAGATCAACCGCGGCTTCCGCATCCAGATGAACAGCGCGATCGGCCCTTACAAGGGCGGCCTGCGCTTCCATCCCTCGGTCAACCTTGGAATCCTCAAGTTCCTCGCGTTCGAGCAGGTCTTCAAGAACTCTCTTACCACTCTCCCCATGGGCGGCGGCAAGGGCGGATCGGACTTTGATCCTAAGGGCAAGAGCGATAACGAAGTGATGCGCTTCTGCCAGAGCTTTATGACCGAACTCCAGCGCCACATCAGCTCGGATACAGACGTCCCCGCCGGCGACATCGGCGTGGGCGGCCGCGAAATCGGTTTCCTCTTCGGACAGTACAAGCGCCTTCGCAATGAGTTTGTTGGCGTGCTGACCGGCAAGGGACTCAACTGGGGCGGCTCGCTGATTCGTCCGGAAGCCACCGGCTACGGCTGCGTCTACTACGCGCAGGAAATGCTGATGACCCGCAAGGACTCGCTCGAAGGCAAGGTCTGCCTCGTCTCCGGCTCCGGCAACGTAGCCCAGTACACGGTCGAAAAGCTACTCGACCTCGGCGCGAAGCCCGTCACCATGTCCGACTCCAACGGCGTCGTCTACGATCCCGATGGCATCGACCGCGAAAAGCTCGCCTGGGTTATGGATCTGAAGAACGTCCAGCGCGGACGCATGATTGAGTACGTCAACCACTTCAAGAAAGCCATCTTCGTCCCCACCGACATGCAGATGGATCACAACCCGCTGTGGGCGATGAAGGGCGATTGTGCCTTCCCCAGCGCCACGCAGAATGAAATCAACCTGAAGGACGCCGAAAACCTCATCAAGAACGGGGTCAAGGTTGTGGCCGAGGGCGCAAACATGCCCAGCACGCTGCCCGCAACCCGCCTCTTCCTGGAGAACGGAATCCTCTATGGCCCGGCCAAGGCCGCCAACTGCGGCGGCGTTGCCGTTTCCGGCCTGGAGATGGCGCAGAACAGCCAGCGCATGGCCTGGACGCGCGAAGAGGTCGACAGGAAACTCCACAGCATCATGGTGGAAGTCCACCGCAACTGCTTTGAGACTGCCGCGACCTACGGCGCTCCCGGCAATCTCGTCACCGGCGCCAACATCGGCGGCTTCCTCAAGGTAGCCAACGCCATGATGGACCAGGGACTGGTGTAATCGCCGCTCAGGGCTGCCGCGGCGCAAAACAAGGCCCGCGGCAGCCCATGAGTGATCGAAGGGCAGCCGCGCCCCGTCGAAACACAACACTCCGCCAGTCGCACACTCACCTTAGAATTTTGACGCTTGATTGCCGCAGGAGGGAATTGCCATGGGGCACGCCTTCTTTCGGAGGCGTGCCCCATGCTTGGGCTACTTGATGTCAGTTACCTTGCCGCCGTTAAATGTGATTTTCATATCCGGATACACGAAGATCTTCTTGTTGCCAAGATCCACGATGTTCTTGGGCTTTCCCAGCGCCCCAATTACTTGATCCGGTGTCTGTCCCAGGCCGACCGTCGGAGGCTCGCCGCTGCTTGCCGGTGCAGCAGCCGTATCGCCCGCTGCTTCTTTTTCCGCGGCGTCGGCTTCCTTGGACTGATCCTTGAGCTGCGTGGCGACTTCGCTCTCCGGCGGAGGCGGAGGAGCGTTCAGGGCCATCACGGATTCTGTTGGAGGCGCGCTGGCCGAAGCAGGCAGGGCAGGCAATCCGCCCTGGCCCTGTTTCTTCTGGAGATCCGCCATGCCCTGGTCGATGGTCTCGCGCATGTGGTTCTGCATGTCCTGCAGTTCCTCAAGCGTTACCGCAACCGAGTCGCCGCGCGGGCACTCTCTGCCGCCCTTGCTCGCCAGCACGACCATGTTCACCGAGGTTGCGTCCGGTGCGTTCTGTGCCGCCAGTTGCAGGGCATCGCCCTGGCTGATGGCGCACTCTGCTCCGGAGCCGTCCACCACGTCAATATCCTGTCCCGCTACAAACACATGCTGAATGCCGTCTGTCAGCACACGCTGAATACTGCTTGACGCTGGGTCCGGCTCGGCCGTCGAACCCGCCTGCGCCTCGGAGTTTTCCAGTGCGATCTGGCGGCGAACCTCTTCCGCGATCAGGTTCTTCGTATCCGGCGTAAGCGGCGTGGGATTGCTCAGCGCCTGGTTCTGCTGCGCCTCAACCCGAGCCTGGTAGGCCGCCTGGAGCGAGTTGGCAATCATGTAATCCGTCAGCCAGAGCGCGGGGCTGGCATACACCGGGTAGGGTGTAAAGAAGCCGCCGTAGAATCCTAACCACGGGCTCCCGCCCCAGCCCCATCCGTACGCAACCGGAGTGGCCCAGGGGTTGTAAGCCCATCCGTAGAACGCGGGCCTGTAGTAGTAGGAGGGATAGTACGGATTCACATACATGCCGCGATAGCCGTAGCGGCCGTAATAACGGTGATAGTAGGCTCCGTGGTAGTAGTACGAGCGCCGCGCATACTCATGCCCGTGGTAGCTGTAGGGGTGCTGCACATAGCCGTGCCCGCCGCGCTCCGAGTACACGCGGCTATGGTCGGCCCGCTCGGTTACAACTCTCCGGTTGCCGTTCAGCCCGCGGTGAACGTCCATGCCGCGCTTGGGATCATGCAGCGAAGCGACTTTTCCGTCCTGACGCCGGGTTACAGTGCCGCCATTCTTCGTTTGCGAAACCGTGTGTCCGGTTGCAACCTTGCCTGCGTGCCCTGCTCCAGCCGTCGCTCCAGTTGCGCCGTGGCCCGCCGCTCCGGCACCGGCTGCGCCGTGGGTGGCTGTGCCGCCAGCGGCCGCGCCGTGGCTAGCTCCCGCGCCGGCTCCGGTAGTGGTGTGTCCAGCGCCGCTGGTTGTCGTATGCCCGGCGGCGCTTGCTCCTCCGGTGGTCGTGGTATGTCCGCTTGTGGTCGTCGTGGTGTGGCCGGAGCCCGCTGTTGTGGGGCCGTGGCTGGCCGAGCCGCCCGTCGTCGGGCCGTGCGTGGTCGTGGTGGTGCTGTGTCCCGCTGTTGATGCTCCATGCGCGCCGCCCGCAGCACCACCCGGCGCGGAGTGCGCTGCCGGGGCGGCCGCCTTGGGCGCGGGGGCAGACTTTGCAGGCGCCGCAGCCTTCTTGTCAGTGCTCCATGCCGTGCATGTGAGCAGTGCCAGAACAACGCACAGACTGAAGCAGCGGATGAAACGTATCGGGCATCTTCCCAGCAGTGTCATTGCAAATTCCCCCTGTTACTTCGCTGCCGATCCCTTTCACGGGTGCGGCTGGTTATTGAATGTCCTTGACCTTGCCGTTGAGGAAGGTCACTTTCAAATCTTTGTACGAGTAAATTTCCTTGGGTCCAATCTTGGCTTTCCGCAGCGGCGCTCCAAGGATGGCGACCACCTGGTCCGGCGTCTGTCCCAGGGCGACCGTGGGCGGCTCTGCCGCGGGAGCATCCGGTGGAGGAGGCGGCGGCGCAATGGCTGCCGGAGCCGCTTCCGCGGCGGCCGCCGGCGCGGGAGCAGCCTGCTGCTGATCGCCGCCCTGCTTCGCGTCATCCGATGGAACCGCTTTCACCACTTCCTGAACCAGCTTCAGGGCCTCTTCCGGAGAGGGCAATCCATCCTTGAAGCCAATCGTCACCGACGAACGGAAGCGGACATCATTGATCGCGTCCGTGAAGAACTCCATGACCACCGCTGAATCCTTGCCGGCATCCCTCACTTCGAGCTTGGTGAGCCAGAATTTTTCACCCGAGACAAATGTCCGCGTCGCAGGAGCTTTGTCCGCTCCATGCCCAAAGGCTGAGAACTTTCCCAGCACCGAGCTCGCCTTGCAGCTTGCGTTCTGCGAGAAATGTCCGTCCTTGTAAGTGTTGACGCACATCGCTGAACTGCTGGCCGCCGCCATCATCAACTTATCTTTTTGTAGAACAAGCACAGTCCCGGCGGTTACGATATCGGTCTTGTCGTCGGTGGTCTTGGTCAGGGCGTATTCGGCTCCCAGCTTCTTCTGGATCGCTTCCCGTGGCCCGTGGTCCTGCGCGGTGCTTGCCGAGAACATTCCAGCAAGAAGCGCAGTCAAGGTGATAAACGTCTTGATGAATTTCATGAGAGTCGTCTCTTCAGGTCTAGCGTTAAATGAGAATTCCGGGACCGTGTCTGCTGCAAGCCAGCGGAAGACCCGGCAGAGCTGTGCAAGGATTGCGAAATGCAAATGATTCAGGCTCGGTCAAGTTCAGAATTCGATTTGCTACTCGGCGCTTGAGTAGCGACCCTTAGCTTGCCGGAAGTATACACCGGGCAGAGAACGATGGCGTCACGCCATTCCCCATTTTTTTCGCCGCAAACAAACCGCCGTCCCAACCCGGAAGACAGCGTCCCGCAGCGTCCCATGCCGCTTCCATGGCGCGCGCCGCTTTGGCGATATAGTCACGTTCAAGCGTGAGCGCGGTCACTGCAAGGATTTCAAAGCACGCAGTCATTGCCGGGCTGGCTCTGCGCCACCTGTCTCCGTGAGCCTCCCAGTGAACCGCGCACTCTGGGACGCCCGCGCGCCCTGCTGGGCGCGGCAATAGCCTGGAGCCTGGGGCCGGGTCTCAATCGCAACTCGCCCCAGTTCCAGTTATCAGCGCCAAGCAATCTCCCGTGGCGCGGCCCCTCCTGCGCCATATACTATGTTGCGCGAGTCGAATCGCACGTTCCTGCAAGGCGTTGCCACATGCCCTCAGCCGAGACTACGCAGCTCTTCGCCGATCCCGAGCGCCTCTTCGAGGGCTTTGAAAACCTCATGCCCTTCCGCGTGCAGGACATCCTGCTCGTTTCCAGCCTCTACGATTCCTTCATTCTCCGCGAAGACGGACGCCTCAACGAACTCCTCATCGGCCAGTCTCTTGAGCTCCATCTCCAGCACACGCCGGAAATTACCCACGTCTCCACCGCCGCCGAGGCGCTTGAGCTTGCACGCAGCCAGCCCCGCTACAATCTCATCGTCGCCAACATCCACCTCAACGACATGGATTGTCTTGAGCTTGCCGCGGCCGTCCGCCGCGCCGGGCTGGATATTCCCATCGCCGTGCTCGCCTTCGACCATCAGGAGGCGCAGGCGCTCATGGCCCGCCGTCCCTTGCCGGGCATCGAGCAGGTCTTCCTCTGGCAGGGGAACCCGCGCCTGCTGCTCGCCATCGTCAAGTACGTCGAGGACAAGCGCAACGTCGAGCATGACACCCTCAAAATGGGCGTCCCCGTCGTCCTCGTCGTTGAAGATGACGTGCGCTACTACTCCGCCCTGCTCTCGGAGATTTACACCGCGCTCATCTCCCAGTCGCGGCGCATTCTCAGCGAGGGCTACAACCTCGCCCACAAACTCGTCCGCATGCGCGCCCGTCCCAAGATTCTTCTTGCCCAGGATTACGAGAGCGCCATTGCCGTGGTTGAGCGCTATGGAAAGTACCTCTTCGGCGTCGTCTCCGACGTGGAGTTTCCCCGCGAGCGCCACCTCGATCCCGAAGCCGGATTTGAACTCGCGCATCTTGTTCGCCGCACCATTCCAGACATTCCCATCGTCCTGCAGTCCAGCGATTCGCAGTTCCAGCCGCGCGCCCACCGCGAGGGCTTTGCATTTCTTCGCAAAGGCTCTGACACGCTGCTCGCCGACATGCGCAAGCTCCTCACCCACGAGTTCGCCTTCGGAGATTTCGTCTTCCGCCTCGCCAACGGCGCCGAGGTCGGCCGCGCCAGCGATCTCGACGGCATGGAGTCCCAACTCCGCCACATCCCCGTCGAGTCGCTCATCTTCCACGGCGAGCGCAATGACATTTCGCACTGGCTCATCGCCCGCACCGAGCTGGCGCTGGCGGAAAAGCTCCGTCCCCGCCGCGTGGTGGACTACCAGGACGCGGAGGCCCTGCGCGCCCACTGCCTGCAAACCATCCGCGACTACCGCCGCGAGCAGAAGCAGGTTCTCGTCGGAGACTTCCAGCCCTCGAGCTTCCGCCCATCGCCGGGATTTTTTCTCCGCTTCGGCATCGGCTCGCTCGGCGGCAAGGCACGCGGCCTCACCTTTGTCCGTCACCTGCTGCACAAGTACAACGTCAGCCAGCGCTTTCCCGGCGTGCGTGTCGCCGTCCCCAACACCCTTGTCCTCGCCACCGATCTCTTCGAACAGTTCCTTGCGGAGAACAACCTTGAGTCCTTCGCCATCCACTGCACCGACGATCAGGAATTGATCCGCCGCTTTCTCGCCGCCGCCCTGCCCCGGGTCCTGCGCGCCGCCCTCTCTGACTTCCTGCGCGAGATTCGCGTCCCGCTCGCCGTGCGCTCCTCCAGCCTCCTTGAGGATTCGCAATACCAGCCCTTCACCGGCGTCTATGACACGTTTATGCTCGCCAACCGCGACATCGAACTCTCGCGCCGTCTCGATGAACTCACCGAAGCCATCAAGCGTGTTTACGCCTCCACCTTTACCCAGCACGCCAAGGCTTACATTCACGCCACTCCTTTCCGTATGGAAGAAGAGAAGATGGCTGTCATGATCCAGGAGGTCGTCGGCGCGGCGCACGGCACTCGCTATTACCCGGACTTCTCCGGCGTCGTCCGCTCCCGCAACTTCTATCCGGCTGAGCCGATGCAGCCCAATGACGGCGTCGCCGCCGTCGCTCTCGGCCTGGGGCGCACCGTTGTGGATGGCGGCAAGTCGCTCTCTTTCTGTCCGCGCTATCCCCGCAACATGATCCAGTTCTCCAGCGTCGAAGACATCCTGCGCAACTCGCAGACCGAATTTCTCGCCCTCGACCTTACTGCGAAGAGCGCCGACGGCCAACCGGCGCCCAGCGGCATCGAGCACCTCCGGGAGTGCCGTTACCCCCTGCGCGATGCTGAAGCCGACGGCACCCTGCACTACGTCGCCTCCACCTATTCGCGCGACAATGACGTAATCAGCGACGGCATGAGCCGTCCCGGCCCCCGCGTGGTTACCTTTGCGCCCATCCTCAAGCACAACGTCTTTCCGCTCCCCTCGCTGCTGGACTACCTCCAGAAGCTCGGAGCCGATGCCCTGGGCCGTCCCGTGGAAATTGAGTTTGCCGTGCGCATGGGCACCCACGCCGAGCCCGCCGACTTCGGCTTCCTCCAGATGCGTCCCCTCACCTGCTCGCGCGAGATGGAAGACTTCGCCATCGAAGCCGTTGAGCCTTCAACCGTCCTCTGCAGCAGCTCCCACGTCCTCGGCAATGGACGCATTGAAGACATCCACGACGCCGTCGTCGTTGATTACGAGAGCTTCCACCGCGCCAGCAGCGTCGAGGTTGCCGAGGTCGTCGCCCGCCTCAACGCCCAGCTCGTCAGCGCCCATACCCCGTACATCCTCGTGGGAGTCGGACGCTGGGGCTCCAAAGATCCGTGGCTGGGAATCCCCGTCACCTGGGACCAGGTCTCCGGCGCGCGGGTCATCGTTGAGGCCGGATTCCGCGACTTTCGCGTCACCCCATCGCAGGGCAGCCACTTCTTCCAGAACCTCACGGCCTTCCGCATCGCCTACTTCACCATCAATCCCGACCTCGGAGAAGGCCAGGTCGATTGGGAATGGCTTGCCGCCCAGCCCGCCGTCGAGCAATTCGGCTCCGTCCGCCACATCCACCTCGATGCGCCCTTTACGGTCGTCATCAGCGGAAGCCGCGGAGTCGGAGTCATCCTCAAACCCGTTTAGTCATTGGTGGCCAGCAAATACTGGTGGCCCACATCCGCCATCTTTTGGCGAATGTGGGGTACAGATGTGGGGTAGAGATGTGGAGCACAGATGGAGGGTACGAGTGTGGGATACAGTTTCTCTCTACCGCGCGTCCGGCTTTCCCAGGAATCCATCCATCTGGGCAAACATCCAATCCGGCTGGTCATACATGATGAAGTGCCGAGCGGTGGGAGCCAGTTGGAGCTGCACATTCTTCAGATCCTTGTATTGCAGTAGAAAGCTCTTCTCAATCTGTTCCTTCGTGGCGAACTTCTCATAGGCAATCCACGTTCCCAGCACCAGCGTCGGAGCCGTGATCTTCGCCATCTCCGGACGCAGATCGGTACTCAGCATTTCGTACATCGCGTTTGCCGTCGTCTTCGCGTCGGATGCCACCGTCCAGCCGTAAATCCGGTCGATGTCCGCCTGTGATGTTGCCATCTGCGTAATGGAAATCTTCTGGAATTGCAGCCGCCGTTCGTCCGTGGCGCCCAGCATGTTGTCGCGCAGGCGAGCCGCGCCCGCCTCCATCTCCTGCGCGCTGATGCCGGGATTCGCGGCCGCTCCCAGGCCCGGCAGCGTATCCACAATCACCACCTTGCCCACCAGTTCCGGATGCTCCGCCGCCAGCCACAGCGCCAGGAAGCCGCCCAGGCTATGCCCCACAATCACCGGACGCTTCATGTGCTGGTCGCGAATGTACTGTGCAATCGCCTCGCGCTCGGCGAGCAGGTAAGGCCCGGAAATCGCGGGTTCTCCCGCAAATCCCGCCAGCGTCAGCACGTGACACTCAAAGCGCTCCTTGTAGTGAGCCACGGTCGAATCCCACACCGCCCCCGAGGAACTCAGCCCAGGAATCAGAATCATCGGCGCGCCGCGCCCTACGGTCATTACCCGGAAAGCATGCGCCGCGGCTTTCGCCGGGCTCTTCGCCTGGGCCTGCGTCACGGTCATTGCGCCCACAACCGTCAGTGCCAGGAATAGTGCGCTTCGCATCGACATCAGGAATTCCCTCCTGGCATCGCAGCATATCAGCATCGCGCCTTATCGGGCGCGGCCGCTACTCTCATTCCCGCTGCAAACGCTATAATTGTGTTATTGCCAAAGCGCCAAGCGCCTGTTTACCCGCACCGCAAATCATTTGGAGGATTTTTCCTTGGGAACCCAGCTCACGCCCGCACTAAACGATTACAAAGTTGCCGACCTCGCTCTTGCCGAGTGGGGACGCAAGGAAATTTCCGTAGCCGAGTTTGAAATGCCCGGCCTCATGTCCATCCGCCGTAAGTACTCCGCTGAAAAGCCTCTCAAGGGCGTCCGCATCACCGGCTCTTTGCACATGACCATCCAGACCGCCGTCCTCATCGAGACTCTCGTCGATCTCGGCGCCAGCGTGCGTTGGGCAAGCTGCAACATCTTCTCCACCCAGGACCACGCTGCCGCGGCCATTGCCGTCACCGGCGTTCCCGTCTTCGCCTGGAAGGGCGAATCGCTCGAAGAGTATTGGGATTGCACCCTGCGCGCCATCAGCCATCCCGACGGACAGGGCCCTGAGCTTGTCGTCGATGACGGCGGCGATGTCACCCTGCTCATCCACAAAGGCTATGAGCTGGAGAACGGCTCCGACTGGGTCAACACCCCCTCCGGCTCGCACGAAGAGAAGGTCATCAAGGATCTGCTCAAGAAGGTCCACGCGGAAACTCCGCAGTACTGGCACAAGCTTGTCGCCGCATGGCGCGGAGTCTCCGAGGAGACCACCACCGGCGTGCATCGCCTCTACCGCATGAAGGAAGAGGGAACGCTGCTCGTTCCGGCCATCAACGTCAACGACTCGGTCACCAAGTCGAAGTTCGATAATCTCTACGGCTGCCGCGAGTCGCTCGCCGACGGCATCAAGCGCGCCACCGACGTCATGGTTGCCGGCAAGGTCGCCGTCATCTGCGGCCACGGAGATGTGGGCAAGGGTTCGGCGCAGTCACTGCGCGGCCTCGGAGCCCGAGTCATCGTCACCGAGATCGATCCCATCAACGCCCTCCAGGCGGCCATGGCCGGATACCAGGTCACCACCCTGGAAGACACTCTCGGCCTCGGCGACATCTACGTCACCACCACCGGCAACGTCGACATCATCCGCTTCGAGCACATGGAGAAGATGAAGGATCAGGCCATCGTCTGCAACATCGGACACTTCGACAACGAGATCGAAGTCGATCGCCTCAACAACGCTCCCGGCGTCGTCCGCACCAACATCAAGCCGCAGGTGGATATGTACACCTTCCCCGACGGCCACTGCATCTTCCTGCTCGCCGAAGGCCGCCTCGTCAACCTTGGCTGCGCCACCGGACACCCCAGCTTCGTCATGTCCAACAGCTTCTCCAACCAGACCCTCGCGCAGATCGACCTCTGGAAGAACCGCGACAAGTATGCCAAGGAGGTTTACACCCTCCCCAAGCACCTCGACGAAGAAGTTGCCCGCCTGCACCTTGAGAAGATCGGAGTCAAACTCACGGTCCTCACCCAGAAGCAGGCAGACTATATCGGCGTCCCTGTCAACGGCCCCTACAAGCCGGACACCTACCGCTACTAGAGCTGAAAAACTCACAGGTGCCCCATCCTCGCCTTCCGTTGGCTAGGGTGGGGTTTTTGCGTTAAGCTTCACCGGAGCCGCCCATGAACCCAGACCTTGCATCCTCCCTCCGCCTGCTCGATGAATCGCTCGGCCGTTACGTCCGCCCGGACACTTTCCCGCTCGCCATCCGCATGATCGCCCCCGGCGAAGCCCTGCCCGAGGGCGTCAAGGTTCCCAGCAAATCCATGGGAGAGCAGTGGATCGTCTGCCAGTCCATTGGCGTCGCCCGCCGTTACGGATGGGCCATCGCCGTCGGCAAGGACGACGTCATCTGCCCGCTCGCCGCCATCGCCTTCGGCTTCCGCAAGCCCACCGAGGAGTACTTGAAAGGCTGTGTCTCCGTCGGAATGTATTGCAAGGACGAACCCGCGGCCACCGCCATGGAAGCCGGCACCTGGCACTTCGAACCCGGCGCCTACGAATACGTCTGCATTGCGCCGCTGAATCGGGCCAACTTCGAGCCGCACGTCATCGCCGTCTATGCCAACAGCGCGCAGGTCATGCGCCTCGTCCACGCCTCGCTCTACCGGCGCGGCGGGCGCTTGTCCTCCACCACCGGAGGCCGCCTGGATTGCGCCGAACTCATCATCCAAACCCTCACCGCCAACCAGCCCAAGGTCATCCTGCCCTGCAACGGAGATCGCGTCTTCGGCATGGCCCAGGATACCGAGATGGCCTTCGCCTTCCCCTGGTCGTATGCCTCTGAAATCATCGAAGGCCTGGAAGGTACGCACAAGGCCGGCACGCGCTATCCCATCACGGTAGCCATGCGCGAAACCGTGACCATGCCCAAAACCTATCAGGAACTCATGAAGGCAATGGACAGCCGCGACAAGGACACGAACAAGGGAGTTTAGTTCGCTGCGGGCCAGGCTGGTCTAACTCTGGGCCATCCGTCCCGCCGTTAAAGCGGAAATAGAAAGTGCGACCGAACACAGATGCGGATTTGCAGGGTCGCCCCGGCAGCACTCACCAATTCTTCTACGGCTGGGGAATTACTCGTGATCGCTATATTTCCATTTCGCGCAATCTGGCCGATCTGAGCGGGCTTATTGAGAACCGTGACGGTTGCGCCCGCGCTTGGCCCCGTTAGTTCCGTGAGGCTGGTAGATTGAAAACTCAACGTGAACGCGCCTCCGGCTGCCATTGTGTAGGTGATGGGCGACGACCCCGAGTCCGAAGCGCCTCCAGCTGCTGCCAGTGAGTCTCCAGGCTGAGTGATGACTACGTCTTGAAACTGCTCGATCCCTGTGCCATCGGAATGGAATGTGAAAGTTCCTTGCGAGACGTAGGTTTTCATAACGACTCCAGCGTCACTAACGGGAGTCAGATCGGTGTTGAAGCCCGATGGCGATATGACGCACGTAGTCGTTCCGGTGAAGCCATAGACTCCCCTTAGTGCCGCAGCGGGCGTTTGTGCGGCAACAGGGAGCGCGGCAATTGACAAGAAGGTGGCAGCGAATGCCAATAGCAAGGGTTTTTTCAATCGCATGGAAAGTTCTCCTTGCGCGGCTTGGAGGTGAGCGCAACAACACGAGATGCCCCTTATCGAAAATAATCTCTCCCCGCTGCGACTGCACAGAAGCCGTCAGCCTCAGCAAGCGAAGTGGCAGCATATCGAGGTGCCCGTTGCATAGTCGCCCAGCCACTCACAATCCCGAACCCGAGGCCTACGCTTCGGCTGTTCGCCCCGGAACATCCGCTATTGCCGGAATGAGCTGTCGTCACCCGGCTTCTGCTTCCGCGCCCATTCGCCGTTTCGTAACCTTCGTTCCTCTCCCCTCAATCTGCTAGCATGGAAGTAGAAATTTATTCGGGAAATCTGACTTGGACGTTCTCACCACCAGCTCATCGCGCAGGTACGCCTGGACTGCGGTAGTAATCCTCTTCTTAGTTGTTTACCTCGGCTCCGCCTTTTCGCCGGGGCTCCAGGATGACGTGGACTCTTCGCACGCCGAGGCCTCGCGTGAGATGCTCACCCGCGGCGACTTCGTCACCCTGCACATCAACGGCTTCCGCTACCTTGAAAAAGCGCCGATGATCTACTGGCTCGTCGCCGGAGCTTTCTCCCAGTTTGGCGTTACCGAGTTCTCCACCCGCCTGCCCAATGCCGCTGCCATGTTGCTGCTGGCCCTGCTCGCCATGCGATGGGGCCGCCGGGCCTACGGCGAGCGCGCCGCAGTGTACGCAGGGCTTTTCGTCGCCACCACCGCCGGATGCTTCCTCTTCACCCGCATCATGATTCCCGAGGCCATCCTCAGCCTCTTCATCGCCGCCTCGTTCTACTGCTTTCTCACCGCCCTGGAGAGCAGGGAACTGTGGCGCTGGTATGGCGGCTATCTGTGCCTCGCTCTTGCCGTGCTCACCAAGGGGTTGCTTGCCCTCGTCGTCGTCGGCTTTGCCATGCTGCTCTACATCGCCATCAGCGGCGAGTGGCGGCGCTGGCGCGAATTCCGCATCGGCACCGGCCTGCTCCTGTTTCTTGCCGTCGCCGCGCCGTGGCACATCCTCGCCGGTCTCCGCAATCCCGCCATCGGATACCATCACCACGGCTTCTTCTGGTTCTACTTCGTCAACGAGCACTTCATGCGCTTCCTCGGCAAGCGCATCCCCATGGACTACAACAAGCAGCAGAGTTCGCTCTTCTGGGGCCTGCACCTCATCTGGCTCTTTCCCTGGAGCCTCTACCTGCCCGTGGCCCTGCGCCGCTTCATCGCCGATCTCCGCCAGCGCCGCGCGCAGCCCTCTGCCGCGCCCGCCGACTTCCGGCAGCACACGAATCTCGCGTGCATCATCTGGGCCGGCGTCACCCTCGTCTTCTTCTCGTTCTCCACCAATCAGGAGTACTACACCTTCCCCGCCTACCTGCCGACCCTGCTCTTCATCGCGGGGCAGGTTGCCGGCGAGGAGCAGTCCGCCTCCCGCCGCTGGCTCTCGTGGACCTCGGCCCTGCTCGCCGCCGTCTCCATCGCCTTCGCCGCCCTTCTTGTCGTCGGCCTCTGGAGCTCGCGCCACCTCGCATTTGTCCCGGACATTGGCACCGTTCTCGCCAAGCCGGACCTGCAAGCCGATTCGCTCTCCATGGGACACATCCTCGATCTCACCGGCGAGTCCTTTGCCGCGCTGCGTCTCCCGGCCATCCTTGCCGCCTTTGCTCTGGGCCTTGGCCCGGCGCTGGCCTTGTGGCTGCGCGGAAAGCGCGCCCACTTTTACGCAACCTGGGCCACCGCCATCACCATGGTGGTCTTCCTTCTCGCCGCCCACATCGCCCTCTGCCGCTTTGATCCTTACCTCGGCTCGCGCGGCATGGCGCGTCAGATCGCGCCCATCCTCCAGCCCTCGGACCGCCTGATGATTTACGGTGATCAGTCTTTCGGCTCCTCGCTGCTCTTTTATCTCAAGCGTCCCATTGAGGTCGTAAACGGAGCCACCACCACGCTCTGGTTCGGCTCCAGCTTTCCCGACGCGCCTAAACTCCTTCTCGATGACGCCGGCCTGTTGAAGGCCTGGAACTCCTCGCAGAATGTTTATCTCTTCGTTCCGCAGCACGAAAACGCCCATGTGGAGGCGCTTCTCCACCCATCCCGCGTTGTTGCCCAAAGCTCCGGCAAGGTGATCTACGCCAACCATCCCTAAGTGGACAGCCACCAGCGTTGCTGAGACAATCAAAGGCGCGCTTCATAATCGAGACCTGTGTTCATGATCAAGATGTTTCTCTTCCTCGGCCTGCTGGGACTTCTGACCTCCAGCATCTTCGAAGGAATGACCTTCTTCGCCGCCCTCCGCTACCTCTTCATGCGTCACAGGAGAACGCGCCAGCCTCTCGATTTCACTCCGCCCGTCAGCATCATCAAGCCCCTGCACGGCTCGTTTCCCGATCTCGAAGCCTATCTCGAGGGATACTTCAATCTCGACTATCCCGACTACGAGATCCTCTTCTGCGCCCGCCAGCCCAATGACGCAGGACTTGCCGTCGCCCGCAAGCTTTCCGAACGCTATCCGCACATCCCGGTTCGCATCCTCACCTCCGGCGAACCCGCCTGGCTCAATGCCCGCTGCTATTCGCTCTACCTGATGGCCAAGGCCGCGCGCCATGACGTCATCGTGATGACCGACGCCGACATTCCCGCCAAGCCCGACTATCTCCGCAACATGGTCGCGCCCTTCCGCGACGACAAGATCGGCGTCATTACCTGCGTCTACCGCGGCAACGCCGTCCAGGGAGGCTTCGGCGAGCGCCTGGAAGGCCTCGGCATGTCCGTTGAAATGACCTCGGGAGTCCTGGTCGCGCAGATGATGGAAGGAATCCGCTTTACCCTCGGCCCTTCCACGGCGGTCCGCCGCCGCGCGCTGGAGGCCATCGGAGGCTTCGAGGCCATCCAGTCCTACGCCGCCGACGATTACATGCTCGGCTATCTTGCCGCGGAGCGCGGCGAAGGTGTCGTCCTCTCCGACTACATCATCGACCACTGCATCATGAAGGCGGGCTTCTTCAAGTGCATGGAGCACCAGCTCTCATGGATGCGCAGCACCCGCTTCTCCCGCCCCAGCGGACACCTCGGGACCGGCCTCACCTTCGCCGTCCCCTACGGAGTCCTGGTCTGCATCACGGCATGGCTGCTCGGACATCCCTGGCTCGGAGCTGCCGCCCTCGCCTTCACGGTCGTCACCCGCATCTTCCAGTCAATCCTCGTTGGCGGATGCGTCGTCCATGACAGCCAGGCCGTCTGGCTATCGTTCCTCTATCCGCTTCGCGACTTCATGGGATTTTTCTTTTGGATCGCCAGTTACTTCAGCAACCGGATTCGCTGGCATGGCCGCATCTTCATCCTGCTCCCCGGCGGCATCCTGCAGCGACCCGAGGATCTTGTGAAGCCCAAGTCGCCCGCGCCCGCCGAAAAGATTTCGTAGTCGGCTCTACCGTCCCACAATCTCCGCCGCCACCTTTATCGCCGCCGCTACCGCCTGGTCCATGTTGTAGTAGCGGTACTGCGCCAGCCTGCCCACAAAGATGCACCGCGTCTCCCGCGCCGCCAGTTCCTCATAGCGCTTCAGCAACTCGCGGTTCTGCGGCCTCGGCACCGGATAATACGGATCGCCCTCGTCGCACGGATACTCGCGCACAATCGATGTACCCGCGCACGTCTGCCCGCTCAGGTGCTTGAATTCCGTAATCCGCGTGAACTCGAATTCGTTGGGATAGTTCACGGTTCCCACCGGCTGGAAGCGCTCCACTCCCGCCAGGAATTCATGCTCAAAGCGCAGCGAGCGGTAGGGAAGCCGCCCGAATCGAAAGCCGAAGTATTCGTCGATCGGCCCGGTATAGATCACCAGCTTCGCTGCCCGGCCGCGCTCCTCCGTGTACTCGCTCTCCAGTTCAACTCTGATCTTCGGATGCTCCAGCATCCGCTCGAACATGCGGGTGTATCCTTCGCGCGGCAGTCCCTGGTAGGTATCGGTGAAGTACCTGTCGTCGCGGTTGGTTCGTGTCGGGATGCGCGCCGCAACACCTGCGTCCAGCTCCGAGAGATCCAGCCCCCACTGCTTGCGCGTGTAGCCGCGGAAGAACTTCTCGCACAGCTCGCGCCCCACTGAGTTCAGCACCACATCCTCGCTGGTGCGTACAGGGTCGCGCCGTTCGCGAACCCCTTCCAGAAACTCCGCAACACCAGCCTCGGTCAGCTCCCACCCATACAAGCGGTTGATCGTATCGCGGTTGATCGGCAGAGGAAGCAGCTTGCCATCCACCTGGGCCAGCACCCTGTGTTCGTATGCGTGCCACTCCGTAAAGCGCGAGAGGTATTCGTAAACCGCCTGCGAGTTTGTATGAAACAGGTGGGGGCCATAGCGGTGGACGAGCAGCCCATGCGTGTCCAGCTCATCGTAGGCGTTTCCAGCAACGTGCGCGCGGCGGTCGAGCAGGACCACCTGCCGGCCTGCTTCAGCCAGTTGCCGCGCCGCCACGCTGCCTGCAAAGCCCGCGCCCACTACCAGAACATCAACTGACACGCCGCAGAAATCTCCCCAATGTGGATGCCGTAAGTATACCTCCCGCTCCGGCGGCCACCCCCGGGCTGGGAAGCGTCCACTGTGCAAATCCCGCGCAAGAAATTGATTTCTTCAGCGCGACATTAAGTATAAAGTCTATCGGGAAGTGTAAAGTTTATCGGGCTCGTGCTCGAGCATTTGCGCTCACCGCACAGGGTTATCGCTCTCACGCACCATCCCGGCAGCCGTACTAAAAACTCACGGTACATAGAGGGGAAGTTATGCTGAAAGGTCGCAATGCAGTTGTAACCGGATCCACCAGCGGCATCGGTGAAGGAGTGGCGCGCGCGCTCGCCGCGCAGGGCGCCAACATCATGCTCAACGGCTTCGGAGATGCCGCCGCCATCGAAGCGCTTCGTGCCGAACTCGCCGCCAAGCACGGTGTCCAGGTCTTCTACAATCCCGCCGATCTCTCCAAGTCGGAGGCATGCGAGGCGCTCATCCAGGACGCCGAGAAGCGCCTGGGATCGGTCGACATTCTCGTCAACAACGCCGGCGTGCAGTTCGTTGCGCCCATCGACGAATTTCCCGTTGACCGCTGGAACATGATCATCGCCATTAATCTCTCTTCTGCCTTCCACACCATTCGCGCGGCGCTGCCCGGCATGAAGAAGCGTGGCTGGGGACGAATCATCAACACCGCCTCCACCCACGGCCTCGTCGCCTCCGCCAATAAGGTGGCCTACGTCGCCGCCAAGCACGGAATCGTCGGCATCACCAAGACCGTCGCCCTGGAAACCGCAACCAGCGGAATCACCTGCAACGCCATCTGCCCCGGCTGGGTGCTCACCCCGCTCGTGCAGAAGCAGATCGATGACCGCGCCGCACGGGAGCACATCGACGAAGCGACCGCGAAGCACAACCTGCTGGCTGAAAAACAGCCCTCGCTGCGCTTCACCACAGTTGATAACATCGGCGCGCTGGCCGTCTTCCTCAGCTCGGAAGCCGCCCAGAACATCACCGGCTCCATGATCCCCGTGGACGGCGGCTGGACCGCTCAGTAGTTGAAATCAGAGCCTCCGCAACGCGCCCCGCTCAAGCTTCTCCTGGCTTGGGCGGGGCTATTGTTTCTGCTCCTTTCCTTTCTCCTCCACCGGTTGCGAATCCCCAGGTAACTACTGCATAACATGTAACCCGAAAATAAGCAGCTCTGGTTATTAACTTAGCAGTAACTGTTCATTCACCGAACCGCAATCGCCAGCCCATACAGTTCTCTCCACCCTGTGGAGGGGGCTTTGAATGGTCAAGCAGTTTGATTGCTGGAGCCGGCGCGCGATGGCTTACATCGGCGTCGCCACGATGTTGACCCAACCCTTTGTTCCAACGTACGCATCCGCTCAGGAGCCGGAAGGTTCTGGGGGAACCAGGACCAAAATCAAGCATGTGGTTGTGATCATCGGTGAGAACAGGACCTTCGATCACATCTTCGCCACCTACAAACCCGTCAGCGGTGAGACCGTTGACAATCTGCTTTCCAAGGGAATCGTCACCGAAACCGGCGCGCCCGGAGTCAACTTCACCAAGGCGCTCCAATCTTCGGCCAGCGACACCAACTCGGACGGATACCTCGTCGCTCCCGGCCAGAAGTCAGCCTACGTCACCCTGCCTCCGCCGTTAACCGGAGGCGCGCCGACTGCTGCTCCGTTCAGCACCGTGGCCCAGGCGCAGGCCATCGAGAATGGCCTTCCCAACGACTATTACCAATACCTCACAACCGGTGGCACCGGACTGCCCGGACAGGTACCGGACACCCGCATCCCCAATGTGGATCAGTTGCCGCCGGGGCCGTTCCAGCTCACCTCGGAATCGCTGCCTTATGATTCCTACACCGCCAGCCCGGTGCACCGCTTCTACCAGATGCGCCAGCAGCTTGATTGCAGCCCGCGGAATGCCACGGCTGCCAATCCCACCGGCTGCCTCAATGATCTCTTTCCATGGGTCGAGGTCACGGTCGGCGCCGGAGCCAACGGCGTTGCTCAACCCGCTGGCTTCAACCTCGCCAGCACCGGGGAAGGCTCCACCGCCATGGGCTTCTACAACGTGCTGAACAAGGACGCTCCGTATCTCAAGTCCCTTGCCGACAACTACGCGATGAGTGACAACTTCCATCAGGCCGTCATGGGTGGAACCGGCGCCAACCACATCATGCTCGGCACCGGAGACGCCATGTACTTCAGTGACGGCCTTGGCCACGCCGCCGTCCCTCCGCACAACCAGCTGGTCGCCGCCGGAACCCCGAATGCCGGGACCGTGGACGAGATCGAAAATCCCAATGCCCAGGCCGGCACCAATAACTTCTACGTCGAGGATGGTTACGGCGGAGGCTCGTACGGCTCTGCTTCCTCCGGCGGCGGAAGCTACAGCGATTGTTCAGATGCATCCGCTCCCGGAGTCGGTCCAATTCTCGACTTCCTGCATGCGCTGCCCTACCATGTCGCTTCGCGTTGCGCCGCGGGCCACTACTATCTGCTCAACAACTACAACCCCGGCTACTACGGCAACGGAGCCAGCGCCTATGCTGACATCGGGAATCCGGGCAACACGGTCTTCACCATTCCGCCATCCAGCGTGCGCTCCATCGGCGATGAGCTGATTCGGCGCGACATCAGTTGGAAATACTATGGCGATCAGTGGAACACTTATGTCTCTGATCCGCTCGACAACTACGTGCTGCCCAACAACACCTACTGCAACATCTGCAACCCCTTCCAGTACCAGACGTCCATCATGACCAACACCGCCGTCCGCCAGGCTCACCTGCAGGACACAATTAACCTCTATCAGGACATCGCCAGCGGCACGCTCCCCGCCGTCTCCTTCGTCAAGCCTGACGGCTATCTCGACGGCCACCCAGCGTCTTCAAAGCTCAACCTCTTTGAAGGATTCGTGAAGAAGATCGTGGACCAGGTGCAGGCCAACAAAACCCTGTGGGAGAGCACCGCCATCTTCGTGACCTTTGACGAAGGCGGCGGATACTACGATTCAGGATACGTGCAGGCGCTCGACTTCTTCGGCGATGGAACCCGCATCCCCTTGCTTGTCGTTTCGCCCCACACCAAGCCCGGACACATCTCGCACGAGTACTCCGACCACGTTTCCATCCTGAAGTTCATCGAAGCCAACTGGGGCTTGCCGCCGGTCACCGGGCACAGCCGCGATAACCTTCCCAACCCGCGCGTATCAAGCAGCAATCCCTACGTTCCGCTCAATCAGCCCGCAATCGGAGACCTGATGGACCTCTTCGACTTCGGCCACTCCAGCGACTGATCAATTGCCTTCGCCACTGATCGCGCAGATGCCGGGTGCCCCACCTTCGCGCAGCGCTCTTTGCGGCGCTAAGGTGGGAACCACCAACGTCCATCCCGAGTGGTCCTGTCGTTGCCTTTGCTCTTGACCTCGGAACCTGCCACTTCCGCTTTCGCAATCTCCAACCCAAACAAAAACGCCAGAGGTTTTCGCCTCTGGCGCTTCCTACAATACGCAGAATCTGATGCCCCACCTTCGCCATCCTTTGGCGAACATAGCGCAGTTGACCTTGCTCTTGCTCTTAACCTTCGAAACTTTGAAACCTTGAAACTTTGAAACCTGCTTCTTACGCGAAGATCTCGCCCGGCAGGCTGTTCAGCGTGCGCGACTTCAGCGTGTTCGTGTTCTTGCGTGCGTGCGTGATAGGAATCGGCATATTCGCCGGAGTGGTCGAACGCATCTTGCCAACTTCCATGCGCTCAATCTTCAGCTTGAGGGTGCGCTCGAAGCGGCGAAGCTCGATCATCTCCGCGCCGCTCACAATCGTGGTCGCGCGGCCCGAATGGCCTGCGCGTCCCGTGCGGCCCACGCGATGGATGAAGTCCTCCGCGATGGCCGGCAGATCGTAGTTCACAACCAGCGCAACGTCGCCCACGTGAATGCCGCGTGCGGCCACGTCGGTCGCCACCAGCACCTGGAAGCGTCCTGCTTCAAAGCCCGCCAGTGCAGCCGAACGCTGGCTCTGGGTGCGGTCGCCGTGGATCATCGACGCGGAGAATCCATCGCGCATCAGGTCCTTGGCCAGCCGCTCCGTACCGCGCTTGGTGCGGGCAAAGATCAGAGTCTTGCCGCTCTCGGCGTACAGCAGTTCGCGCAGAACGTTCCCCTTCTGCATCGCGGGAACCTCATACGCCTGCAACTGAACCGACTCGGCCGGCTTCAGCACGTTGCCCAGCGCAATGCGAACCGCCAGGTGTGTGTGCTTCAGCAGCAATCCCTGGACTGACTTCTCCAGCGTTGCCGAAAAGCAGAGCGTCTGCCGTTCGACCGGCAGTGTTGCCAGGATGCGTGTGATCGCGGGCAAAAAGCCCATGTCCAGCATCCGGTCCACTTCGTCCATCACCAGAACGCGCACCGTCTTCAGATCTACAATCCTGCGGCGCATGTAATCTTCCAGTCGTCCTGGGGTTGCCACTACCATCCGTGCTCCCGCGCGCAGGGCGCGGATCTGAACCTTCTCGCTCAGTCCGCCGATGACCAATGCAGCCGGCGGAGCTTTCTTCGAACGCAGTGCTTCATACTGCTCATGTACCTGGATGGCGAGTTCGCGCGTGGGCACAAGCACAAGCGCGTTGATCTTTCCCGCTGGCGTCGCTGCCAGCATTTCCATCACGGGGATCAGGAAGGCCAGCGTTTTACCGGTACCGGTCTGCGCTGTCGCAATTACGTCTTTGCCTTCAAGGGCCGGCGGAATCGCCTGGATCTGTACTGGGGTGGGGGTTACAAAGTTCTTTGCCGCAAGCGCCTGTTGTAGTTGCGCCTGGAGCGGCATTTCCTGAAATGTACTCATTCTATGGTTTTCTTCTTCTCTCTTTACTGTGCGCGCGAGTTGGATGTGTGCGCGCGGAAACACATATCCTGCAATTTTCTTGTCGGGAGGAGATTTTGAGATCGAATCGCAGTTACTCGGCGGGGTCAACTCAGAATCGCGCATCCAACTTCGCGAGATACTGGATACATACTATCACAATCGCCTGTGATGTCACGCACCACTCCCGCCTCCGCATCAAAGGATTAACTATGTATCTATAAACCACTAAGCGAAGCCGGACCACTCAACCTGTTGATAAGTCAGTCAATCGTTCCGCACCCTGCGCAACGATTGACCATTTAGCCAACCCGAGCCTCCAAAGGATTAACCCCTCGGTATATCCCTGGCATCTCTGGCCGGAGTGGCTGGAAAGTGGAATATCGCCGCTGAATGCGCCCCTCCCCCGTTGACTCCAGCGTAATTTCCCGGTAATCTAGGACATCTATTATGGTTCACATGGCTACAGCCCCGCTTACAACACCGGCATCGCTTGACGTACGCGCTATTGGCGTACCCAAGCGAATTACCACCGGCAGCGGGGGATAGAATCAGGCAATCTTAATCAGCCCGAGTACTACTCACCCGCCAACTACTAACCGGCGGGTTTCGTGTTTTTAGCTAGTGTTTCCGCGCATTTCCAGATGCGCACCGAACATGGGAGAGCAATGCGAGACGACAAGGAACGGAACGATTCGGATCATCTGCAACGGCACGCCGGCGGATTGCCGCCGGCACAGGGTCTCTATGATCCGGCGAACGAGCATGACGCCTGCGGCCTTGGTTTCGTCGCCAGTATTCGCGGCGAGAAGAGCCACTCCATCGTGGAGAAGGGAATCGAGGTGCTTACCCACCTTGAGCATCGCGGAGCCTGTGGCTGCGACCCGGAGACAGGTGACGGCGCGGGCGTGCTGATTCAGATTCCGCATGAGTTCTTTGTGCGCGAGTGTGCAACCCTCGGCATGACGCTGCCCGATCCTGGAAGCTACGCCGTCGGCATGGTCTTTCTTCCCGTGGGAAAACTGGAGCGCCTGCAATGCGAGGGCGTGGTCGAAAAGATCATTCAGGAAGAAGGCTTCGAGGTGATGGGCTGGCGCGACACGCCCGTCAACGGCAGCGCGATTGGCCGTGTGGCGCGCGGCTCGCAGCCTTACATCGAGCAGATTTTCCTCAAGACCCTGCAGCATCTGGAAGAGCCGGACTTTGAGCGAAAACTCTATGTAGTGCGGCGGCGCATCGAGAACGAAATCGCGCACGCCGAAATCGAAGGCCGCAGCAACTTCTACATCCCGTCGCTCTCCTGCCGAACGATTGTTTACAAGGGTCTTCTGCTTGCCCCCCAGATTACGAAGTTCTATCCGGAGTTGAGCGATCCGCTGGTGAAGAGCGCGCTGTGCCTGGTTCACCAGCGCTTCTCGACGAACACTTTTCCCAGCTGGCCGCTGTCGCATCCCTATCGCCACATCGCGCACAACGGAGAAATCAATACCGTCAAGGGCAACATCATCTGGATGAATGCGCGCCAGCGTCTGCTGGAGTCCCCGCTCTTCGGCGAGGACTTGCAGAAGATTTTTCCGGTCATCACTCCCGGCGGCAGCGACTCTGCCTCGCTCGACAACGCCGTGGAGTTGCTGCTGCACTCCGGTCGTGAGTTGCCGCACGTCATGGCCATGCTGATTCCAGAAGCCTGGTCGCGCAATCCGCACATGGACCCGGCGAAGCGCGCGTTCTACGAGTATCACGCTTCGCTGATGGAACCCTGGGATGGTCCCGCGTCAATGGCGTTCACCGATGGCCGGGTGATCGGCGCAACGCTCGACCGCAACGGCCTGCGTCCCGGACGTTACGTTGTAACCACTGACGATCTTGTTGTGCTCGCCTCCGAGGCCGGAGTGCTGGAGTTCTCGCCCGAGCGCGTGAAGTACAAGGGCCGCCTGCAACCGGGGCGCATGTTCCTGGTGGATACGGTCGCCGGTCGCATCATCAGTGACGACGAGATTAAAGGTGAGCTCGCCGCGCGCCAGCCCTACGCCGAATGGATCAAGCAGAATCAGATCACGCTTGACCATCTGCCCGAGCCCACGCGCGTCCACGGCCCCAGCCATGAAACCATCATCGCCCGCCAGCGCGTCTTCGGTTACACCGAGGAGGACATCAAGATCATCCTTGAGCCGATGGCGCGCAACGGGGAAGAGCCTACGGGTTCGATGGGAAGCGACACGCCGCTTGCCTGTCTCTCCGATCAGCCGCAGATTCTGTTCAACTATTTCAAGCAGCTCTTCGCGCAGGTGACGAATCCTCCCATCGATCCGATTCGCGAAGACCTGCTGATGTCTCTGACCAGCTACATCGGAACCGAGCGCAACATTCTCGATGAGAGTCCGCTGAACTGCCACACCCTGAAACTACCTCAGCCGGTGCTGACCAATCGCGACCTTGAAAAACTGCGGAGGGTTTCCAGCGGTGATCTGCTGGCGACCACGCTCTCGGCGGCCTTCCGCGTCGATGAAGACGGTGTGGGCCTCAAGCGCGGGCTGGACGGCCTCTGCCGCCGCGCATCGCTGGCTGTGGAGTCCGGCTATACGCTGCTGATTCTCTCCGACCGCGGCGTTGACAAGGAGTACGCGCCGATTCCCTCGCTGCTCGCTCTGGCCGCGGTACACAACCACCTGGTGAAGGAGGGATCGCGCACCAAGATCGCTCTGATCGTGGAGAGCGGAGAGCCGCGGGAGGTGATGCACTTCGCGCTGCTGATCGGCTACGGCGCCAGCGCGGTGAATCCTTACCTTGCCATCGAAACGCTGGAAGACATGGTTCAGCGCGGACTTCTTCCGCCCGAGATCACGGCCGAGAAGGCGGTAAGCAACTTCAGAAAGTCAATCGACAAGGGATTGCTGAAGACGTTCTCGAAGATGGGCATCTCGACGTTGCAGAGCTATCGCGGCGCGCAGGTCTTTGAAGCCATCGGCCTCAGCCGCGAACTGGTGCGCGAGTATTTCTCCGGCACTGTCTCCCGCATCGAGGGAGTCGGGCTTGAGGTGATCGCGCGCGAATCGGTTCTCCGCCACGAGCACGGATTCCGTCCGCGCACCTCGTCGGAGCTGGAGTTGGAAGTGGGCGGCTCGTATCGCCACCGCATCGGAGGCGAGTACCACCTGATCAATCCGCAGACGATCAGCAAGCTGCAGCACTCCGTGCGGCAGAACAGCAAGGAGACGTTCAAGGAATATACCGACCTCATCGACTTGCAGAACAAGCAGCTCTGTACCTTGCGCGGCCTGTTGCAGTTGAAGGAACTCGACAAGCCGCTGCCGCTTGACGAGGTCGAGTCGGCGAAGGAGATTGTGAAGCGCTTTGCGACCGGCGCCATGTCCTACGGCTCCATCAGCAAAGAGGCGCACGAGACGCTTGCGATCGCGATGAACCGCATCGGTGCTCGCAGCAATACCGGCGAAGGCGGCGAAGACGCGTCGCGCTTCAAAGCCGATGCCTCCGGCGACCTGCGGCGTAGTTCGGTGAAGCAGGTGGCTTCAGCACGCTTCGGAGTTACCGCAAATTACCTGGTCAACGCCGATGAGTTGCAGATCAAGATGGCGCAAGGGGCCAAGCCCGGCGAAGGCGGACAGTTGCCGGGACACAAGGTTGATGAAATCATCGCGAAGCTGCGGCACTCGACGCCTGGCGTCACCTTGATTTCTCCGCCTCCGCATCACGACATCTATTCGATTGAAGATCTGGCGCAGTTGATTTACGACCTGAAGAACGTCAACCCGGAGGCGCGCATCAGCGTAAAGCTGGTCTCCGAGGTGGGCGTGGGCACCGTTGCCGCAGGCGTTGCCAAGGCGCACGCAGATGTTGTGCTGATCAGCGGCGACAACGGCGGCACGGGCGCATCTCCACTGAGTTCCATTAAACATGCGGGCATCCCCTGGGAGCTTGGGCTGGCGGAGACGCAGCAGGTTCTATTGCTCAACGACCTTCGCAGCCGCATCCGCGTGCAGACCGATGGAAAACTGCAAACCGGACGCGACGTTGTGATTGCCGCGCTGCTGGGCGCAGAGGAGTTTGGTTTTGCCACTACTCCGCTGGTTGCCATGGGTTGCATCATGATGCGCAAGTGCCATCTCAACACCTGTCCCGTGGGCATTGCCACGCAGGACCCGGTGCTGCGCGCGCGCTTTGCCGGGCAGCCCGAGCACGTGGTCAACTTCTTTTTCTTCCTTGCCGAGCAGGTTCGCGAATACATGGCGCGCCTCGGCTTCCGCACCTTTGACGAGATGGTGGGACGCGTGGACCGTCTCGAAGCCCGCGTTGCCAGCGATCACTGGAAGGCAAAGGGCATTGATCTCTCGACGATTCTCTATTCGCCGGCGTTGCCGACGAGAGTCGCGCGCCACTGTATTCACAAGCAGGATCACGGACTCGGGCAGGCGCTCGATCACGAGCTGCTGAGTGCCGTAAAGCCCGCGCTGGACAATGCGATACCGGTCGACGTGTCGTTCAAGATCAAGAACGTGCATCGCTCCGTAGGAACCATGCTGAGCGGAGAAGTGGCGCGGCGCTACGGCGCGGAAGGGCTGCCCGATGAGACGATTCGTTTGCGGTTCAACGGTTCGGCGGGGCAGAGCTTCGGAGCATTTCTGGCGAAGGGCATTTCGATGACCCTGGAAGGCGAAGCCAATGATTATGTTGGCAAGGGCCTCTCCGGCGGGCGCATCGTGGTCTATCCGCCGCGCGAGTCGCGTTTCAAGCCCGAAGAAAACATCATTGTTGGCAACGTGGTTCTGTACGGTGCCACCAGCGGCGAAGCGTACTTCAGCGGCATCGGAGGCGAGCGTTTCGCGGTGAGGAATTCAGGAGCCACTGCCGTGGTGGAGGGTGTTGGCGACCATGGCTGCGAATACATGACGAAGGGCGTGGTTGTTGTGCTCGGCTCATGCGGCAGGAACTTTGCCGCGGGCATGAGCGGCGGCATTGCGTATGTTTACGACGAGCGCGGCGACTTCCATGAGAAGAGCTGCAATCTGGCCTCTGTGGATCTGGAACCGTTGATGGGCGCGGAGGATGTTCGAATCCTCACGGCGCTGGTGGAGGAACATGCGAAGCGCACAGGGAGTCCACAGGCGAAGAAAATTCTCGCCAACTGGACGTCGGTCCTTTCGCACTTCGTCAAAGTTTATCCGCACGAACTGAAGCGCGTGCTGGGAGTGGAACGCAGGGCAAAGCAATACGGCGGATGGCGCGAGATGGCAGCAGTTGCCGCCATGGAGGTGCAGCGTGGGTAAGCCAACTGGATTCCTGGAATTTGATAGAGTGCTGCCTGGGCGGCGCGCGGCGTCAGAGCGCGTCAAGGACTGGTTCGAGATCTACGAGGAGTTTCCGAGCGCGAGTTTGCAGCAGCAAGGCGCACGCTGCATGGAGTGTGGCGTGCCCTTCTGCCATACCGGATGCCCGGTCAACAATCACATCCCGGACTGGAATGATCTGGTCTACCGCGGACGCTGGGAAGAGGCGGTCCGGCGCTTGCACGCGACCAACAACTTCCCTGAGTTCACCGGACGCATTTGCCCGGCGCCGTGCGAGGCCGCGTGCGTTCTTGGAATCAATCAGCCTCCGGTCACAATCAAGCAGATTGAGAAGACCATCGTGGAGCGCGGATGGGAAGAGGGGTGGATTCTTCCCGAGCCCGCACAGGAGCAGAGCGGCAAGAAGGTTGCGGTGATCGGCTCAGGCCCAGCGGGACTTGCGGCGGCGCAGCAGCTCTGCCGCGCCGGGCACGCCGTGACCGTGTACGAGAAGTCGGATCGCATCGGTGGCCTGCTGCGCTACGGCATTCCGAACTTCAAACTTGAAAAGCATGTGATCGACCGCCGCCTGGCGCAGATGGAAACCGAGGGCGTGAACTTTGTGACCAGCGCCCATGTTGGCGTGGACGTGAGCGTGGAACAGTTGCGCAAGGAGTTCGACGCGATTGTGCTGGCTGGCGGCTCTGAGGGGCCGCGCGACCTCAAGGTTCCGGGGCGCGAGCTCAAGGGCATCCACTTTGCGATGGAATTTCTTCCACAGCAGACCAAGCGCGTGCTCGGCGATACCGTGCCGCCCGAAGCTACGATCCTCGCGACGGGAAAGAAGGTCGTGATCATCGGCGGCGGCGATACCGGAGCGGATTGCCTCGGCACCAGTTTGCGGCAGGGAGCGGCGAGCGTGCGCCAGTTTGAGATCATGCCGAAGCCTCCGGAGACGCGCTCCGAACTGACTCCGTGGCCGCTGTGGCCGTTGCAACTGCGCACGGAAAGCTCGCACGAAGAAGGCGGAACGCGCGAGTGGAGCCTGGGTACGGTGCGCTTTGAGGGCGATGCGAACGGAAACGTAGTGAGCCTGCACGCCGTGCAGGTCGGTCCTCCACCGAAGTTTGAAGCGGTGGCAGGAACGGAAACGATGATCGAAGCAGACCTTGTGCTGCTGGCCATGGGCTTTACCGGACCGGTGCGCGGGGGAATGCTGGAGCAGCTTGGAGTCGCCATCGACGGGCGCGGCAACGTAGCCACCGATGAGCACAATATGACGTCGGTAGATGGCGTCTTTGCCGCGGGCGACATGCGGCGCGGGCAATCGCTTGTGGTGTGGGCAATTGCCGAAGGGCGCAAGACCGCAGCGAGCGTGAATGACTATTTGTGTGCTGCCAAAGCTGCCGGCGCGTAAGCTGGATGACTGAGGCAAACAAAGAAGGCGGCCCGCGGGCCGTCTTTTTTGTTTGCTGAAACTGCAAGCCGCGTCAGGCCTTCCAACCGCCTGCTGATTCCACGCAGCAACTGCGCGCCTGTACGGGCTGCTTGCCGTGAGTTGGATGCACCTGGAGAGTCTGGACTCGGAAGGGAATTGATTTACGAATGTAAATGTCTGCCAGAAGCGCGCTGATTTCCTCAAGGTGTTGCTGGGCCATGGCGACGATGGAAGGGCCTGCTCCGCTGAGGCAGACGCCGAGGAGGCTGGGATGGCGCAATTCAAGCGCCTCCTTGAGGCCGGGAACGATTTCAGCGCGGTAGGGCTGATGGAGACGGTCTTCCAGGGCCTCGTGAAGCAGCGCAAAGTCGGCAGAGCGCAGTGCTTCCAGGAGAAACGCAACGCGCTGCACGTTGAAAATGGCATCGGCGCGCGAGATCATCTCAGGAAGCACGGCGCGCGAAGCCTTGGTCGCCAGGTGCCGTTCGGGCGTGACGACGACGATAGCGAGCGACTCCGGCCAGGTTGCGCGCAGGACGCGGAGCGCGCCCGGAACCTCGCAGCTTACGGTGAGTCCGCCGAGCAGAGCGGCAGCGATGTTGTCGGGGTGACCTTCCAGTTCGCAAGCGGTCGTCAGCAACTCCTGCTCATCGAGCGCTCCGGCCACTGCCTCGAATAGTCGCAATCCGGCGACGGTGGCGGCGGCGCTGCTTCCCAGCCCACCCTTCATTGGGATTTCGCTCTCGACCTGCACATCAAGCGAGGGAATGGGAAAGTTGTGCCGCGCTGCAATGAAGCGAAATGCGCGCTCGATGTAGTTCTCGCCGTCCAGACGCTGATTTACAAAATGGAAGTTGAGTTCTCCCATGCCCGCGGCGGGGCGGACGCGCAAGGTGAGGTAAAGTTGAACCGCGACCGCAAGCGTGTCGAAGCCCGGTCCGAGGTTGGCTATGGAGCCCGGTACCCGTATGACAGTTTCATCTTGATCAGTGCGCATGTGCTTCCTCCCGCTGATGAGCGCGGATAATAAAGTTGGTATCTTTCAACACGTGGCCAGTGAGGATGGCGACCACGCTTGCACTTTCAGGAATGAGCTTGGCGGCGCGCAGCTTGCGAAGGCCTGCGAGGGTGGCGGCCGAGGCTGGTTCGCAGCCAATACCGTCGCGCCCGATGATGGCTTTGGCCTCGCCGATCTCCTCGTCGGTAACGTCCAAGACCTGCCCTCCGGTGGCGCGCACGCCGCGCAATGACTTCTTCCACGAGCGTGGATTGCCGATGCGGATCGCCGTTGCGACGGTCTCCGGCTCGGCAACAGGTGAGAGCTCTTCGGATCCATCGCGCCAGAGTTGCGCGAACGGATTTGCGCCCGCCGCCTGTACGACGATCATGCGAGGTGCCTTGTCGATAAATCCGAAACGCAGCAGTTCGTCGAATGCTTTTGAGAACGCAGCGGAATTGCCGAGATTGCCGCCGGGAACAATGAGGTAGTCAGGAGACTTCCAGTCCAACTGGTCGAGCAGCTCAAACATCGTAGTTTTCTGGCCCTCGATGCGGAAAGGATTGATCGAGTTGAGGAAGTAGATGCCCTCGCCGGTTTTTTCAAGCAGGGTGTTGAGTGCGTCATCAAAGCTGCCTTCAACCTCCACTACCTCGGCGCCGAAATCGAGCGCCTGCGCCAGCTTGTTCAAGGAAACCTGCCCGGCGGGAAGATAGACGCGACCGATCAGTCCTGCGCGCGCCGCATAGGCCGCAAGCGATGCGGCGGTATTGCCCGTGGAGGCGCAAGCCACGATCTTAGCGCCAGTATGCAAGGCTTCGGTCATTCCGGCGGTCATGCCGAGATCTTTGAAGCAGCCCGTCGGATTCCATCCAAGATGCTTGAATTGCAGATCGCCGACTCCGGCCCAATCCGCGCTCTTGTGTCCGCGAACCAGCGGCGTATTTCCTTCGCCGAGGGTGACAATTTCATGCGCGGGATAGGCGGGAAGAAATTCGCGATAGCGCCAAACTCCGCTGATATCGCGGGGATCGCGCGACCTGCGGCGTTCGCTCCACAATGTCTTGAGCGCCGAGGTATCGACGGAAGATTGTTCGAGATCAACCTCAAGCAGTCCGCCGCAAGTTGTGCAGGCCAGCACCGGCGCGTGCAGATCGAAGGTAGCCGCGCAGTTCGGATCGAAACAGCGGAGTTGCATCAGAGCTCCTTGGAAAGAATCGGCATGGTCAGTGGTTCACGAACCAGGAAGTCGAGTTTGCGAATGTCGCACATCGCGGCGTCAAGTTGCTCGGCCGTGCACTGCTCAAGAGTTACGACGAAGGGCAGCGCCTCCTTGTCAAAGCCCGGCTTCTGCAATAGCGCGTCGATGTTGATGCCATGCACCGCCATCGCATTCGCGATTGCAGCAACAATGCCTGGCCGGTCGCGAACCGTGAAGCGCAGGTAATACTTGTCGGCGAAGTTTCCGCTGACCGGCAAGGCGTCGGCGGCAACCGGGGGCCGGGCGTTATCGCCGGAGCGTCCGCGCGCAATGTCCAGCAGGTCGCTGACGACTGCGACCGCCGTCGAGTGGCCGCCCGCTCCGTGTCCGCTGAATGCGGTTTGACCGCCGTACTTGCCACTGGAGAGCACGAGATTGAGACTGCCGGTGATGTGCGCCATGTGCGACTCGATTGGAACCAGCGCAGGCTGCACCGAAGCGAAGATCTGTCCATCGCGGCGCTCGGCGCGCGATATCTGGCGGATGGTGCATCCCAGTTCGTGCGAGTAAATGAAGTCAACGGCGTCCAGGCCGCGGATGGAGGCGCAGAGAATCTGCTCAGGCTGCACCACTGCCTTCAGTCCGATGCGGGTCAGAATGACGAGCTTCGCGCGTGCGTCATAGCCATCCACATCGTCGGTCGGATCGGCTTCGGCAAAGCCCGCATCCTGCGCTCCCGCAAGAGCAGCGTCAAAAGAAACGCCTTCCCGCTCGACCTTGGTGAGGATGTAGTTGCAGGTTCCGTTGAGAATGCCACAGACCTTGTAGAGCTGATCGCCAGCGAGTCCTTCCTGCAACGCGTCAATCACCGGAACGCCACCTGCGACCGAGGCGCCGAAGGAAATCGTGGCGCCGTGGCGGCGCGCCAGTTCAGAGAGCTGCGGGCCATGCTGGGCAATGAGCTTCTTATTCGCCGTGACTACGGATTTTCCAGCTTCCAAAGCGCGGGAGATCCAACCAAAGGCAGGATTCACGCCGCCAACCAGCTCGACGATAATGTCTGCATCCGAGGCGAGCACTTGTTCGACATCGCTCGACCAGCAAACATCATGGTTCAGCCAGTCCACACGCTTGCGCTCCACATTGCGGTTGAAGACCTGCGTCAATCGCAGGGGTGAATTCCCGGGCTGATCGCTGAGGATGCGCGCAACGGCGCTTCCTACTGTTCCAAATCCCAATATTGCAACCTTCAGTGCGGGAACCTGCGCCGGTGAAGCCTGATCGAATGCTGTGGTAGTAGCCAATCCGTATCTCCAATCTTTGTTAGGCGAGAACTTGATTATGCCTGCACCGTTTTTTGCGGCGCGACCGACGGTGCGTGCGAAGGCGCGGAGGAGGGCTGCTCGAAGAGATGCCGATGCAACTCCTGCACCGCCTTTACGGCGTCCTTCTCGTCCACCACGAAGCTCACGCTGATTTCAGATGATCCCTGGGCGATCATTCGAATGTTAATCCCCGAGCCGGCGAGCACGCCAAAAACTTCCGATGCGATGCCGACACGCCCACGAATATCTTCGCCGACGAGGCAGATGATCGCCATTCCCGGCTGGAAGTCCACTTCGCCAAGCGCTTCCAGCTCCGAGGTCAGCTTCACGAGTTCGCGGCTGCCCTCCACCGCCACGGATGCGCTGGCGCCGGAAATGGCGACAATCTCACTCTGCAGATGATGCCAGCGCAACAGGCTGAACAGATCATCGAGGAAGCGAAGCGAGCCGACGTGGCGCGGAGCATTGACGTTGAAGACAGAGATGTTTCTCTTCACCGCGATCGCGCGGAACGCCGACGGACCATGTGCCGCCGCGGCCCGGATGATAGTGCCGGCTTCGGCAGGTTTATGCGAATTCAGCACGGCGACCGGAATGTTATGTTCAACTGCAGGCAGCAGGGTTGCCGGATGCAGCACCTTGGCGCCGAAGCAGGCAAGCTCAGTGGCCTCATGGAAGCTGATCTCGGCGATCCGCTGCGCTGCGGGACAAATGCGCGGGTCAGTAGTGAGAATGCCGCTGACGTCGGTCCAGATTTCGATACGCTCCGCTATGAGCGCCGCGCCGATGATCGCCGCAGAGTAGTCGGAACCGCCGCGGCCCAACGTGGTAATTTCTCCGGACTCGCTGGACGCGATAAATCCGCCAAGAACGGGGACGAGATTCTGTTGCAGAAGGCCTGGGATTGCCTCCAGAAGCCGGGTGCGAGTAGGAGCGGCGAGGGGCGCGGCGGCAGGATGCTTTGCGTCGGTTACGATGAGTTTTCGCGAGTCGGCGTGGGCGGAGGGAACACCCAATGCTGCGAAGGCCGCGGCCACCAGCACGCTGGAGAGCAACTCGCCGAAGGTAAGCATGTGCGAGTGCTGGCCAGGCGTGGCCGAGCCCTGGGCGGCAATCCGCGTCGCAAGCGCCGTGGCCTCGGCGAGGCGCTCACTGAGCTCCTCGGCAAAGGCTGCTGCTGCGGATGGCTTCAGCATCTCTCCGGCGGCTGCCAGGTGCCTTGCGCGAATGCCGTCCAGCAATTCGAGTGCGGTGCTTAATTCGCCGCGCGTCGCAGCCTCGGCCACCAGCACCAGCTTATCGGTGACCCCGCCCATGGCGCTGACCACCACCAGCGGTTGCTCCGCCAGGCGGGATGCGACGATGGAAGCGACTCGACGGATGGCGGTAGCGTCCTGTACGGAAGTGCCGCCAAATTTCATGACGATCATTACCAGCTCCTTAGCGTTCTGCGCAAAAACATTCTTTCCAAAACAAAGAACCCATCGTCTGCCGGACGATGGGTTCTTGAAGGGTGCGAATCAGTTTGTTTTATCTGATCTCTTCGCGGAACTCACATGCGCCCGGTGCCAGGCTTGTAATTGTGCCTGTTGTTGTTGCTGTCCGGGATGTGATGGTAATTCGCATGTTAGTGTCTTTGAAGATAACGGAAGCCCGCCTGAGTGTCAAGCCATCAATTACTTTGCGGCGTTGACGGAAGTCACGGTCAGGGTGCCGCCTTTCAACTCGCCAGTTACGGTTACTTTCTTTCCGGCCAAGGCGTTTACCTCGGAAGTCTTGCCATCGAGCACGTAGACTTTCCCGTCAGTGATCACGGCAAACTTGGCTCCGCCCTTGACGCAGGCGCGGATGCACTCGGCGTCCGGCTTGCCGGGCATCATGTGGTTCTTGCCGCACATATCGTCGGTAATGACGCCGGTCACTGTGGTGGTGGCAGCCATCGCGGGGATGGTGCAGAGGGCGGTGAGAATCAACAGACCAACAAACATCTTCGTCATTTGCTTTCTCCTGGGTGCAAGTTCATTGTTGCGAGTTTTGAATTCAAGGCTTCAATCGAGAGCTTCGCCGAGCGAATTGCGGGACGAAGCTCAAAGTTCCACTTCCAAATGGCGAACAGTGGAGGATACACCACCAGTTCCATCAGGAAGGACGTCACAATTCCGCCTACCAGGGGCACGGCAATGCGCTTCATCACGTCAGCCCCGGCTCCGTTGGACCACAGGATTGGGAGCAGCCCGAAGAGCATGCAGGCCACGGTCATCACTTTTGGCCTCAGGCGCTTCACCGCTCCGTGTTCAATCGCGTCGCGCAGTTGGCTCCAGGAGGATAGTTGCCCGCGCGACGCAGCATCTGCGCAGGAGAGCTCCAGGTAGAGCAGCATGAACACCGCGGTCTCGGCATCTACTCCCAGCAGCGCGATGAGTCCCACCCAAACCGCAACACTCATGTTGTACCCCATCCAGTAGATCAGCCAGATTGCGCCGATGCCGGAGAAGGGAACAGCCAGCAGGATGATAGCAGTCTTGGCGATCGAGCCTGTGTTGGCATAGAGCAGCAAAAAGACAGCGAAGAGCGTAATGGGCAGCACAACCTTCATCCGCTCGCGAACTCGCTGGATGGACTCGTACTGTCCGCTCCAGATGAGCTGGTATCCCGTGGGCACGCTGACCCTGGCCTGTACAGCGCGCTGTGCATCGGCCACGTAGCTGCCGAGGTCGCGCCCGGCCACATCGACGAAGACGTACCCGCTCAGTCTCCCGTTTTCATCACGAATCATTCCCGGCCCGGAGCGCATGGAGAGCGTGGCCAGTTCGCCGAGAGGCACCTGCGCGCCGCCGGGAATCTGCACCAGCACACGCTCCAGCGATTGCAGGTCGCTGCGGTATCCGCGCAGGTAACGCACGGTTACGGCGTAGCGCTCGCGGCCTTCAACCGTGGTGGTTGCGGTTTGCCCGCCGACCGCGGTCATCAACACGGACTCCGCATCATCCACGGTGAGTCCGTAACGCGCGAGCGCATCACGCTTGAATGTGAAGTCGAGAAAGTATCCGCCGGTGGTTCGCTCCGCATAAACGCTGGCTGTTCCCGCAATGCTGTGCAGAGTCTGCTCTACCTCATGGCCGATGCGCTCGATCTCTTCAAGGTTGGAGCCGAGAACCTTGACGCCGAGCGGCGTGCGAATTCCGGTGGTCAACATGTCGATACGTCCCTTGATCGGCATCGTCCACGCGTTAGTCACTCCCGGCATGGTGAGCGCTTCATTCATTCCACCCACGCCGTAGATCAGTTCTGCAGTGCTCTGCCGGTCGCTCCAGATGTGGCGCAGCGCGGGGTGCATCCATTGCGGCGTGCGCTGTGTGTACCAGCGCTCACGCTCGGGCCACTGCTCGCGGGGCTTAAGCACAACGACCGTTTCCATCATTGAGAACGGTGCGGGATCGGTAGCGCTCTCCACGCGGCCGGCCTTGCCGAAGACCGACTCAACCTGCGGAAAGCCCCGCAGAATCCGGTCCTGCTCGCGCAGCAGCTTACCTGCCTCACCAACGGAAATTCCTGGAGTTGTCGTCGGCATATAGAGCAGAGTGCCTTCATCGAGCGGCGGCATGAATTCCGAGCCGAGTTTATCGAAGACCGGAATTGTCACGGCCATCATCAGCAACGCTACCGCTATCGGAACCCATTTGTGATCGAGCGAGAACTCCACCACCGGGTGATAGATCTTCATCAGAGGCTTGCTGATGGGATGGTCTTCTTCACTGCGAATCTTTCCTACCAGCAACGCGCTTACTGCCCGTGCCAGCCACCTGGGGCGGAACTCGAAATCTTTGACCCTGGTGAGAAGCAGGCGCATTGCGGGATCGAGCGTAATAGCCAGTAGCGCGGCGATCACCATCGCCAACGTCTTGGTGAGAGCGAGAGGCCGGAAGAGCCGCCCCTCCTGTGCCTCCAGGGAAAATACCGGCATAAAGGAAACGGCGATCACCAGCAGCGCGAAGAAACTCGGGCCACCCACTTCCTTGACTGCGTCGATGACCACGCGGTGGTAATCCTGCTTGCGTCCCTCGGCTTCCCAGTGTTCCAGTTTCTTGTGGGTCTGCTCCACTACTACGATGGCGGCGTCCACCATCGCTCCGATTGCAACCGCAATGCCGCCGAGGGACATGATGTTCGCGGTCATCCCGGAGAGTTGCAGTGGAATGAATGCGATGAGAATCGTGACGGGAATGGTGATAATCGGAATTGCCGCACTCGGGAAATGCCAGAGGAAAATCAGGATGACCAGGCTGACGATCACCAGCTCTTCGATCAACGTGTGGCGCAGATTCTGAGCCGCGCGGTCGATCAACTCCGAGCGGTCATAAACCGGGACAACGCGCAGTCCCTTGGGTAGCGACGGCTGCAGGAGAACGAGCTGCGCCTTCACGTCTTTGATTACCTTCTCCGCATTTTCTCCCACGCGCATGATGACCACGCCGCCCACCGCTTCGCCGCGTCCATTCAGGTCCGTTACGCCGCGCCGCAGCGCAGGGCCGTAGGTAAGCGTGGCGACATCGCGCACGCGCACCGGAGTGCCGCTCTGCGCGCTGCTGAGGAGCACGATGTTTCCAATGTCGTCGAGCGAGCGAAGGTAGCCGCGCCCGCGAACCATGTACTCGCGTCCGCTGAATTCCACCAGCCTTCCGCCCACGTCGTTGTTTGATTTGCTGATGGCGTCGGCCACGGCGTTGACCGGCAACTTGTACGCTTGAAGGCGAATGGGATCGAGGTTCACCTGGTACTCGCGCACAAATCCGCCAACAGGCGCTACCTCGGCCACACCGGGCAACGATTGCAGCGCGTAGCGGAGATACCAGTCCTGGTAGCTGCGCATCTGTTCCAGGCTGTATTGCCCGCTGTCGTCCACCAGCGCGTACTGGTACACCCACCCGACCGCCGTGGCGTCCTTGGCAAGTTCCACGCTGGCGTCCTTGGGCAGGCGGGCGGTAATCGCGTTGAGATATTCGAGCGTCCGCGAACGCGCCCAGTAGATATCCGTTCCCTCGTCGAAGATTATGTAGATGTATGAGTAGCCGAAGTCGGAGAAGCCGCGAATGTCTTTCACCTTCGGCATTCCCAGCAGCGCGGAAGTGATCGGATAGGTGAGCTGATCCTCAATGATGTCAGGGCTGCGATCCCACTTGGCATATACGATGACCTGCGTATCGCTGAGGTCTGGAATCGCATCCAGTTTGATGTTGCGCATGGCGCGGTAGCCGAAGATCGCTGCCACTGCGACCAGGATCAGCACCAGCACCCGGTGGCGCGCACTGAATTCGATAATCGCGCCGATCACTTGGCGCCTCCCATGTCCATGGGAGCATTCAGACGCGTGTCTGAGTCGAGCAGAAAATTTCCGCTCTCCACGATCGTCTCGCCTTTCTTTACTCCCGACGTGAGGATGGTCTTGCCGTCCACGGTCGCTCCCATCGTGACCATACGGGGCTCGAAAGTGGCGTCATTGCGGGCGAGGAAGACCGTCTGCATGGTGCCGCTGTTCAACACCGCCTCTGCAGGCACTACGAGGTGGCGTCCGTAGTCAATCGTGAGTTCCACATCCGCCAGCATGTTCGGTTTCAAAACCAGGCCCGGGTTTGCGACGTCGATGCGAATCTTTGCCGTGTGCGTTTGTGGGTCGAGCACAGGATAGCTGTAACCCACGCGTCCGGTGATCGTCTTGCCGGGCGCGTAGGGAAAATGGATGACCGCCTGTTGTCCGACCTTCACGTAGGGAAGATCGGCCTCGAAGACATCGGCTGTCACCCATACGCGCGAGAGATCGGCGATGGTATAGAGATCCATGTCGCCGGTGGTTGATGTGTGCGGAAAGGCCTTGCGGTCCGTGATGAAGCCGCTTACGGGCGAGTACACGGTAATTGTCTTACTCACCTCTCCGGTGCGGTCGAGATTGGCAATCTGTTTGTCGGTCAAATCCCAGAGCTTCAACCGCTCGCGGGCCGATTCCATCAAGGACTGCGAGCTCTTCGCGACTTCCTCAAACTGCGAATTGCCGAGTTGCTGCTGGCCGCGCCGCGCGATCAGGTATTCGTGCTGCGTAGCCACCAGGTCAGGGCTGTACACGGTGAACAGCGCTTCGCCGCGATGTACCATTTGTCCCACGAAATTTGCGTAGACCTCTTCCACCCAGCCTGCGGTCTTCACGTGGACATGAGCGATCCTGGTTTCATCCGCGGTCACAACGCCGGAGGTCCGCAACGTGCGGCTTACGCTCTCTTCACCCACGGTAGTAAGGCGAACGCCAAGTGCGCGCTGTTGAGTAATCGGCATGTGGATGAGTCCGGCCTCGGCGCTGGCCTGCTCGGCTGGAGTCTTTGATTCGTACATCGGAACCAGCGCCATGCCGCAGTCCGGGGCAATCCCCGCTTTGTCCGAGTGATAAGCCGGATGCATGGGGTCATACCAGTAAAGGATCTTCTTCTGCGCCTCCGCATGGGCTGTTGCGGACTGGCCGCTCTTCTGCGCGTGGTGCGCAAAGGGACGCCATGGCAGGTGTTTGCCGGTCAACAGAATTGCAATCAGAGTGACGGCAACTACCAGTGCGCCGATTCGAATCAGGGTTTTCATCAGTGTGCCTCCGGTGCGCCGGGCGCATCCATATCGCCGGTCAACCCGTGGATGCGGGCGATGGCGATTTCGTAGTCGGCGCGCTGCCGGTGATAGTCGAGTTCGTAGGAGTAAATTGCCGTGTAGCTGGTGAGCACGGTCAGGAAGTCCACGTTGCCAACGGTGTAGGAGGCCTGGGCCGAGTCGCGAGCCAACTCCGCCTGTGGCAGAATCGCCTGATCGTAGAGATCGAGCATCTGCTTTGCCGTTTGAGCCGCTGCGTAGGCCTGCTGCAATTCATAGCTCACTTCAAGGCGCCGTGCCTGTTGCCCCTGGCTGGCAGCCCGCACCTTCAACTCACCCTCTGCGATCTCCTGACGAATTCGCTCCTTGTGGAAGCCGGGGAGGTTCACCGTGAACTGCATGCCGTGCATATCGGGCAGGCCGGTTCTCTGCTGATACATATACCCAACGCTGAGGTCTGGCGTGCCGCTCTTCCGGCTGAGGGCCAGCGCCGCGCTTTCGCGTTCGCCCATGCGAAGCTCACGGGCCAGCATCAGGTCGTTCGCCTCCGCGACGGGCGCGAGCGCATCGATTGTGGGAAGAACGCTGGGCGCTTCTTCCGCAGCCGCCGCCAGTGGAGTGCCCGCCGGATGTCCCATCAGGGTGTTGAGCCGGGCTGCTGAAGTTAGCCGTTGCTGCTGCAAGGCCGCCGTGCGCTGCAACAGCATGGATATCTCCAGCCGCGCCCGCAACACGTCCTGCTGCATCGCCTTGCCCACGCGGTAGCGGGATTCGGTGATCTCGGCGAGTTGCGAAAGCCGCTGGTGATTGCGGGCCGTAATCTTCAACGCCAGATCGTAGTAGTAGTAATCGAAGAACGCAGCCCGTGCCTCGGCCACCAGGTTTCTGCGCGCCGCGCTCTCGGAGACCTCTTCGACGGCAACATCCTTGCGTGCCACCTCGCGCTGGAGCCCGCGCTTTCCGCCCAGGGGAATCATCTGCATCACGGAGAGGCCGCGATAACTGGAGGGATCGTTGTCCTGCACTTTGAACGGCACCGGATCGCCCATCCAGGAGAGTGTCACGGTGGGATCGGGCAGCACGCCCACCTGCAAGACATGCGCCCGCTGCGCGGCTACGAGCGTTGACGCACGCGCCAGGGAAGGATTTGCCGACAGAACTTCGCGCACCACATCATCGAGGCGAAGCTCAGCGGACGGCTGGACCGATTCCGCGGCAGCGGTCGCACCAAGGGTTGGGGTCGCGCTCTGAGGAGAACTCTGCTGCGCCAGTGCCATCGGCGCGAGGACAAACACAAAACATAACCGTCGAAACATAATCCAACTCTCATTCACGCAATAGCTAGCCAAAGCCACGCGCACGCGGGCGTCGAGCCCGTAGCGCAAGTCAGCAGCAGGGAAGAGATGTCAGATAAGAAGTGTGCAGAGGAGGGATAACGGTGAAGCCAACAGCGGAGGCGTTACAGAGATCTCCACACGATGCGAGGGGACTGCGATAAGCAGTGGAACCGCGGAAGCCGCCGGCAACAATGCGATCTGCACGGGAGACTCGATGGGTGTTGAAGCCTGATCTACAACCGGGACGGGAGCCTTGCGCTCACAACACGGAGCCGCCGGAACTGGAGCCTGCTGGTGCTGCGGTGCGGTGCCTATCGCCGTGTGTGTAGTGCGGCCCATCGACGCGCAATGCGCGGCGCAACGAGTCCTGGCCGTGGGAGCCGCAGATGCGCATATCGACAGGCTCAGCACCGGTGCCATGAGCACCGTGAAGAGTAATCCGGACGAGATGAGTCTTTGCAACCGCATGGATTATTTATACACCTTGAGTCAACCGGAGAGGTGTGACGGAGCTCACGCCCCGAAGAAATCAGCCTCTTCACATGCTCGTCACGCAAGAAGCCCTCCGCCGAAGCGGAGGGCTCTTTGAACTGCGATTGCAAGAGTTTAGTACATGCCGCCCATGCCGCCGCCGCCGTGCTGCTGGGGAGCTTCCGACTTCGGTTCCGGAATCTCAGCAATCAGGGCTTCGGTGGTGAGCATCAGGGCCGCAATCGAGCCTGCGTTCTGCAGAGCCGTGCGGGTGACCTTGGTAGGATCGATGACGCCGGCCTTTACCAGATCAACAAACTCACCGGTCTGGGCGTTGTAGCCGTATGCGTTGTCCTTGTTGTCGCGGATCTTGCCGATGATCACTGCGCCTTCTTCGCCAGCGTTGGCGACGATCTGGCGTAGAGGCTCTTCCAGTGCGCGCTTCACGATGTTGGCACCGATCTGCTCGTCACCGTGCAGCTTCAGGGCTTCCACCGCGGGAATGCAGCGAATGAGGGCAACGCCGCCGCCCGGGACGATGCCTTCTTCAACGGCAGCGCGGGTTGCGTGCATCGCGTCTTCCACGCGAGCCTTCTTTTCCTTCATTTCGGTTTCGGTGGCTGCGCCGACCTTGATCACCGCAACGCCGCCCACGAGCTTCGCCAGGCGTTCCTGGAGCTTCTCGCGGTCATAGTCGCTGGTGGTCTTGTCGATCTGGGCGCGAATTTCCTTCACGCGGCCGGAGATGTCCTCCGCCTTGCCATTACCCTCGACGATGGTCGTGTTGTCCTTGTCGATGGTGACCTTCTTGGCGTTGCCGAGATCGGCAAGCGTGATGTTTTCGAGCTTCAGGCCGAGGTCTTCCGTGATGGCCTTGCCGCCGGTCAGAATCGCGATGTCCTGCAGCATTGCCTTGCGGCGATCGCCAAAGCCAGGAGCCTTGACGGCGGCAACGTTGAGCGTGCCGCGCAGCTTGTTGACCACCAGGGTGGCCAGTGCTTCGCCGTCGATGTCCTCGGCGATGATCACGAGCGGACGACCGCTCTTGGCAACCTGCTCAAGCAGCGGAAGAAGATCCTTCATGCTGCTGATTTTCTTTTCGTGGATGAGGATGACGGCGTTCTCGAGAACGGCTTCCATGCGCTCGGCGTCGGTCACAAAGTAAGGCGAGAGGTAGCCGCGGTCAAACTGCATGCCCTCGACCACTTCCAGCTGCGTCTCCATGGTCTTGGCTTCTTCCACGGTGATGACGCCGTCCTTGCCGACCTTCTTCATCGCTTCCGCAATGATGTGGCCGATGGTCTCGTCGTTGTTGGCGGAGATGGTGCCCACCTGGGCGATCAGCTCTTCGCGGTCAACCGGCTTGCTCAGCTTGTCCAGCGCGCCCGGGATGCGGGTTCCTTCTTTGTCCACCGAGCCGTTGACGGCGAGGATGGCCTTTTCGATGCCGCGTTTGAGCGCCATCGGATTCGCACCGGCTGCCACGGTCTTCACGCCCTCGCGGAAGATCGCCTGGGCCAGAACCGTTGCGGTCGTGGTGCCATCACCGGCGATGTCGCTGGTCTTGCTGGCAACTTCCTTCACCATCTGCGCGCCCATGTTCTCGAGCGTGTCCTGCAACTCGATTTCCTTGGCGACGGTAACGCCGTCCTTGGTAATGAGCGGCGAACCAAACTTCTTCTCAATCACAACGTTGCGACCCTTCGGTCCGAGCGTGACTTTGACAGCATCTGCCAACACATTTACGCCGCGGAGGATCGCCTGACGGGATTCCTCACCGTGAACAATCTGCTTTGCCATTTGTAAAAGCTCCTTCGATACTCTTGAACTACTCCACCCACGCCGGTTGAACCAGCGGGTGGAGGAAAACTCAAACGGCGGCCATCAGGGCCGCCAAAGATTACTTCGCGAGAATGCCGAGGACTTCTTCCTCGCGCATGATCAGCAGCTCTTCGCCATCAATCTTGATCTCGGTGCCGGCATACTTGCCGAACAGGATGCGGTCGCCCGCCTTCACTGCCAGGGGGAACACCTTGCCTTCATCGTTGGACTTGCCCTTGCCGACGGCGATCACTTCGCCTTCCTGCGGCTTGTCTTTTGCGGTATCGGGGATGATGATGCCGCCACGAGACGTCTCCGACTCTGCGATACGGCTCACAACAATACGGTCATGCAAGGGGGTCAGCTTCGTGGTAGTTGCAGTTGCCATTCTTGGAACTCCTTTCGGGATTGAGTGATACCTTTGCGGCGGTCGCCGCAGCTCAAACGTTGACCAGAGCAACATCCGCGGAGGATATTGTTAGCACTCTCGCCATACGAGTGCTAATTTATCTCTTCCGGTGGACGATGTCAAGCTGACATGAGCGTAATTCACTCAGATTTCATGTATCCAGAGATGAACCTTTTGCGCTGCCGCAGCCCAAGGTATTGTCCGCTGGCTACCACAGGTACCAGTCGAGTAGCAGTTTGCGTTCTGCCAGCGTCCCCATACAATAGGCTTGCGTCTGAGGATCGTCTGCTGCGCAGCGCCTCTCCAGGCTCACTCCAAGGTCGAGGAAACCCATGAAGCCGCGATTCGCCACCGTCCTTGCTCTACTGCTCCTAGTGCCCATAGGGCTGTCGGCGGGGAACAACAAGAAGAAGGCTCCCGAGCAGTTCTGCGCTCTCAGCTTTGTGGTACTCAAGGATTCCAACGGAAAGCCCATCAAGAATGCCAGCGTGGTGATTCACTCCCTGCGCAAAGACGGCAGCCAGGACAACGACGGCTTCCAGCTCAAGACCGATACCGACGGACGAGCCCACATCGACGACATCCCGTATGGAAAGTTGCGCTTGCAGGTGATTGTGCATGGAATGCAAACCTATGGCGATGACGTCGAAGTGAACCAGCCGCAGCAGGAGTTTGTGATTCGCCTCAAGCCACCCGCGGGACAGGTATCAATCTACGATTAGTAAGAGTGGCGTTCCGGGCCGCACCTGAGGGTGCGGCTTTCCTGCGTCAGCGGACGACGTGCCGCGCGATGATCAACTCAACATGCTCAGTGCAACAAGGTAGAGAGAATTTCGGCGCGCGACTCCGGGTTGCCCTTTCCGGAAGCGGAGGTAAAGCTTGAGGCAGCAGCCAGAAAGAGCACGGAAACACAGAGCAGAAGGAAGATCACGGCGGCAGGAACGAAGCGAACTGAAGCGGGCCGAGTCATGAGAATAATGAAACAGGATTGGGCCGCGCTTGTCTTGTTACGAATAGTGAAGATTTGAGGGAATCAGAGTAGCAACGGCTGCCGCTAGAGAGGCCAGTTCCCGTGCCGCTGCATGTAGCTCTGCAGCAGTCTGAGCGCTTCCGTTTTGTTGACGCCATTGCCGCGAAGGGTTAAGGCCTCAATCACGCAGGGGCCGCGGAGATGGCGTGCGTTGTGCAGTGCTTCGGTGGCCACCCGGTAGGCCGCAATGGCGTCATTCGCCTCCACGCTGAAAACCGGAATTCCATACTCGGCGTAGAGCGTGCGCAGATCGAGTTGTTGACGCCGCCCAGGGGTGAAGGAATTTGCGACCAGGAAAAGGATTGGAAGCCTCTGGCGCGCGGCAAAGCTGAAGGCGCTGCGGTAATCTTCGCTGGGGTCCAACCTCCCACCGCATACCAGCGCAGTTAACTTCGGGTCGCGGAATAGTGCCGCGACGGCCTGAATGGTTGCCGCCTCAAAGCGCCCATCCCCGCGCAGATTCCTGCCGCCGGTAAATCTAATTCCCTTGCGCGCAGAGCGCGCACCCAGAGCGGGGCACGCCAGAATGACTGGATCCTTCTCACCAATCACAAGGCAAACCGCGATCTCGGCGATCTCAGCGCCGCTCGCGTTGGCTGCGTTCAGGGGCTTCATTGCGGAGAGCGTGTGGTACATCTGTTGTTGGGCAGAGGCAGGCACCAGGGAAAAGCATCCTGTGTTTGCCGTCGTCGAGGGAGCGTCTGCGTGCTTGGTGGTGGGCATCTGGGTTCGGTTCCGCAATTCTAAACCAAGCAGCTCGGGCTGCGTGTTCCGGCGCGGGCAATTTTGATTTTCTTTTCAACACAGATGTGGAAATGCCGGTTGGAAACTCCGCGGTACAGGCGTTCGAGGCAGTATTCATGCGGTGTTCTCCAATCTGCACTGTATGCGGTGCCGCCCCGCGAGCTTGCACCCGGAAGGCGAGTGTGCATGGCGCGATGTTTTCAACACAAGTGTGGAAATGCCGGTGAGAAAGCGCCCACGGCGTGCAACAGAGCCAGTGTTCATGGTCGTTTCTCCACTCTGCACCGCCGGAGATGCGATGCGGAACGCATGGATCGCGAAACTCTTCTGGCGAGGATTTACAATCCTTGCTGCCGAGCTGCCTACGGTTTTCAACACATATGTGGAAATTAGCCATGAAAAGCGGCCGCGGAAGGCTCCTCGATATTGCATTGATTGGCTCTCTTCCGCTTTGCACAAATGCCGGTGCGGAGCAGAGCCAGGCCGGAATGTTGCCCGCCTGAACTGCGGAGAAGTGAAGTACCTTGAAGAAGCGAATTGACATTTTGCTGGTGGAGCGCGGCCTCGTGCCATCGCGTGAGCGAGCGCAGGCGATGATCCTGGCAGGACGCGTGCTTGTGGACGAGCAAAAGGTTCAGAAGTCCGGACACGCGGTTGCAGATGATTGTGAGGTTCGGCTGCTGGGCAGCGACCTGCGCTACGTCAGCCGGGGCGGCCTCAAACTGGAGGCCGCGCTGAAGCATTGGAACATTGCGCTTGAGGGCACGGTCTGCATGGATGTGGGAACCTCAACCGGCGGCTTCACAGACTGTATGCTGCAACATGGCGCTGTGAGCGTGCTGGCGATTGATACGGGTTACGGCCAGATCGATGCGCGCCTGCGTTCCGACCCAAGAGTGCGGCTGCTGGAGAAGACGAATGCCCGCTATCTTGAGCCGCAACAGGTTCCGGAACTGGTGGAATTCATTTCGATGGATGTATCGTTCATCTCAGCCACGCAGGTGTTGCCCGCGGTAATTGCAGCGTCTTTCGCGGGGAGGAGCCAGCAGCGCCGTGAGCTGGTGTTGCTCATCAAGCCGCAGTTTGAAGTTGGGCGGGGGTTGGTGGGCAAGGGCGGAATCGTACGCAGCGAGCAGGCGCAGCTTGGCGCTGTCGATAAGGTTCGCGATTCCGTTGCCGCACTCGGCGGCCTGGGGATGGAAGTCATCGACTCTCCGATTCTTGGAACCGAGGGCAACCGAGAATTCCTGTTGCACGCGCACTTCGCTGCAAATCAAAGCACGGAAGTGGAGTACAAATAAACTGTGAAGACCGCCGCAATCGTCTCGAAACCTGCAAAGCCGGAGCTGGCGACCATTGTGCCGGAGGCGCTGAACTGGCTGGCCGCGCACGGCTATCGCGTTTATGTAGACCAACAGACTGCCGCGTACGCCGCGCACAATCTGGTGGTGGCGCGCTCCGAGATTGCCAAGTTCCATCCGGAGTTTGTGCTGGTTCTTGGCGGCGATGGCACTCTGCTTTCGGCTGCGCGCGCCATTGGAGCGGCTGAGATTCCAATGCTCGCCGTTAACCTGGGATCGCTCGGCTTCCTCACGGAGGTGCGCCTCGACGAGTTGTACGCGACGCTGGAGGCGGCCGCCGAAGGGCGATGTCCGGTGGAGTCGCGCTCCGTGCTGGACTGCCGTCTGATCCGCGAAAATAGCGAGGTTGCGCATTACATGGCGCTCAATGACGCAGTGATCAAGAGCACAGTGGCACGCCTGATCGGATTCGAACTATGCGTCAACGGCGAGCGCGTAGTGGAGTACCAGGCCGACGGCGTGATAGTGGCCACGCCCACGGGCTCTACGGCGTACTCGCTGGCGGCGGGAGGGCCGGTGCTGATGCCCAGCGTGGAGGCGATTGTGCTGACGCCAATCTGTCCGCATGCGCTTACGCATCGTCCACTGGTTGTAGGCGATGACGCATTGATTTCCGTCCGCCTGGACAGCGGCGCGGACGGCGTTTTGAGCGTGGATGGGCAGGTGGGAATGCCGGTAGTGCAGCGCGACCAGATCGTGTGCCGGAAGGCGGATTACCGCGTGAAACTGCTGCGTATGCATCGATCGTTCTTCAATGTACTGCGCAGCAAATTGAAGTGGGGACAACGCTGAAAAACGCCGAAAATGCATCATGAATGGTGCAAAAACAGCTTAACTATTTGCAGAGTGGTTAATCGTTTGGAATCGCGGAGTTACCTAGCGGTTAATCGTTTGGAGCAATCCGGAGTCTGTGCGCCAGATACGAAAATGAGCGAGCCAGAGTAGCCGTGCAGGAGCCCATGGGCTAGGGGCTGTCGCAGTGTCCTTCGGCCGACTGCTGGGGATGAGTAATTTCGATGGCGCACATTTCCTGGAAGAGCCAGAAGTTTCCTTCGATCTCACAGCGCCGCGAGCAGAAGACGCCGGCGCTGCGTTGAGGCATTGCGTTCCTGTGGAGCATTTCGCCGCACCATGTGCAGTTGGTCTGCGGCTCCTCGTCGTGGATGTATGAGTCCGGTAACATCGTGGAACCAGAGTAGCCACGCGATGCCGGGAGTTCAATCCGGCGATTCGCTTAAGCAATGATTCCGCGACCTTAGATTTCGCCCTGAATGAGGTCCTCAAAAGTTTCACGGCGGCGAATGAGGCGAACCTTGCTGCCATCAACCAATACCTCTGCCGCGCGCCCGCGCGAGTTGTAGTTGGATGAGAGGCTCATGCCGTAGGCGCCCGCATCGAGAATTGCAAGCAGGTCTCCGGGAGCGACGGGAGGCATTTCGCGTTCGCGGGCAAAGAAGTCTCCGGTTTCGCAAACCGGTCCAACGACATCCATGATGCCGCTGACGGTGTCTTTGATTTTTTCCGAGGACGGTTTGCGCGGAGTGGCGGGGACGATCTCGTGGTGGGCGGCGTAGAGCGAGGGGCGGATGAGATCGTTCATGGCGGCATCCACGACGAGGAATTGCTTGCCGCCATTTTCCTTGGCGTAGAGCGCGCGCGTCAGCAGCGCTCCGGAGGCGGCAACGATGGAGCGCCCCGGCTCCAGCAGCAGATGCAGCCCGGTGCGCTGCAAGGGCTTTGTGAGGGCGGCGGCATAGGCCTTCAGGCTGCGGTTGAACTCCGCGGTGGTGGCTCCCTTGTAGCGGATGCCAAGTCCGCCGCCGGCATCGACAAAGCTGATGTTCAGTCCGTCGGAGGTAAGGTCGCGCACGAGGGAGAGAACGCGCTCGATGGTCTCGGCAAAGGGTTTTACATCGGTGATCTGCGAACCGATGTGAACACTCACGCCGACCGGATCGAGGAAGGTGAAGCTGGCGGCCTTGCGATAGAGTTCGCGAGCCTTGGTGATTGGAACGCCGAACTTGTGCTGGCGCAGTCCGGTGCTGATGTAGGGATGAGTCTCAGCCTTGACGTCGGGATTCACGCGGAAAGAGATGCGGGCGGTCTTCCTGAGTTTTGCGGCGCGTGCTCCCAACAGGGAGAGTTCGGCTTCGCTCTCAAGATTGAAGAGCAGAATTCCAGCCTCAAGCGCCGCGTCCATCTCAGCGGCGGTCTTGCCTACTCCTGAGAAGACGACGCTGGCGGCGGCGCGTTTGCTGGCGCGGATGACGCGCTGCAACTCGCCGCCGCTGACCACGTCAAAGCCGCAGCCCTGCGAGGCCAACAGGCGCAGGATGGCAAGGTTCGAATTTGCTTTTACGGAGTAGCAGATGGTGTGCGACTGCTTCTGGAATGCGCGTTGGAAGGCTGCAACGCGGGCGCGAATGGCGGTTGCCGAGTACACATAGAGCGGCGTTCCGAAGCGGCGCGCGAGGCGCTCTACCTCGACCTGCTCGCAGCACAGGGCGCGGCCGGATTTGCCGTTCTGATAGGTGAAAGCCGGAGGGCGCTGTTCGATGGAGCCTTTGCGAATGGTCACTTATCTTTTGCCGTTTCCTTGATTTTGAGTACCGCTACGGTCTGGTCGTCGAACGCTTCCACGCTTCCCACAAAGCGGTTCACTTCGGCGAAGACGGCTTCCACAATATCGGCGGCCGGATCCTTGCGATGTTTCTCCAGCACATGGGCGAGGCGCGTCATGCCGAAGACGGCTCCGGTCTCGTTCTGCGCGTCAGGAATGCCGTCACTGAAGAAGAGGAAGACATCGCCGGGGCGCGTGCGAAAGGTGACTTCATCGTACTCTGCGGTGGGGAAGAGGCCAAGCGGGATGCCGCTGATCTCCACGCGCTCAGCCTTGCCTCTTTTTCCGCAGCGCCATGGATGAGGCAGGCCGGAGTTGGCGATGCGCAGCGACATATCATTTTCATTCCACAAAGCGTAGAGAATGGAAACAAACTGCGCCGCGATGGGCCGCTCGGCGAGCGAAAGGTTGATGGCCGTCAGCATCCCGGCGGCGGCGGGTTCCTCGGCGGCGTGGGAGCGGAGGATGCCGCTGACGAGCGCCTCGTAGATGGCGGCGGGCGCGCCCTTGCCGCTGACGTCGCCAATTGCCAGCGCGGTCAACTCGGTGCCCGGGTAGGGGACGAAATCGTAGAGGTCGCCGCCAATGGCGCGGGCAGGGATGGACTGGGCCGCGAACTCGGCGCGGCGAAGCTGGGGAATCTTCTGCGGCAGCAAGCGGTACTGCAACTCGCGCGCCAGCAGGAGATCCTTCTCCAGACGCTGCTCCTGCTTTTCGATGGTTTCGTAGAGGCGCGCATTCTCAATGGAGATGGCGACCTGGGCGGCCAGGGTCTTGACGACGCGGGCGTGCTCCTCGGTGAAGTAATTGCGGCGGGTGTGCTCAAGGTCGAGCACTCCGATGACCTCGTCTTTGTAGACAAGGGGCACGCAGAGCTCGCTCATGGTTTCCGGGTTGAGTGGAATGTAGCGCTCGTCATGGGTCACATCCGGCACCACTACGGACTGGTTGTGCTCGACGGCATAGCCGACAAGGCCGCGGCCCAAGGGAATGTCATGCTTGAGCTGCACATTCTCATTGAAGCGCAGGGAGAAGCGGTGCTGAAGCTTGGTGCGCCGGGAGTTGAGCAGCAGGATGGAAAACATCTGGTAATCGATGAGGCGCAGCAGAAGCTCGCCGATGCGCTTGAAGAGCTGGTCCTGATTGAGAATGGAGGTGAGCTCGCGGCTGATTTCATTGAGCAGGACAAGCTGGCGGGCCTGGCGGGCCACGCGGGTGTAGAGGCGCGCATTTTCCACGCCAATGGCCACGCGCGAGGCGATGAGCATGAGCACGCTGCGGTGCTCCTCGGAAAAGAAGTTGCTCTCGGAGGCCTCGACGTCGATGACGCCGATGGTGCGGCCCTTGATGATGAGCGGGACGGCCAGCTCGGAGAGGACCTTGGCTCCGCTGGAGATGTACTCGGGGTCCTGAAGGACATTGTTGACCAGCACGGGCTCACCGCGCTGAACGGCCATTCCGGTGATACCCGAACCTACTTTGACGCGAATGCGCTCGGCTTCCTCCGGAGCATGGCCCACCTGAAAGCGGATGCGGAGTTCCTGGCGGCGCTCGTTAAGGAGGAGGATGGCAAAGACATCGTAGTTGATGATGCGCTTGACCAACTCGGCGACGCGGCTCATCAGCGTTTCAAGGTCGAGGGTGGTGTTGACGGCATCGGCGACCTCAAGAAGGAAGCCCTCCATCTTTAACGATAACGAATCGCCGTCGCGCTTTTCTTCGGGTTGGGTTGCGTTCAACATTACGACAGTCCGGGAGCGGCCTTCCGTCAGGAGCGGAAAGGCCCACCAGCGGGAAGGAAGAGAGCTCCTTTGCCAATGGCTCAATCCGGCCTCGCCGCATCACGGATTCTATCATCCAAGGAGTTGGAGCCACGGTTGACCGAGGCGGTAGAATGTGTCCGATGCGCCGGGGCGCGGGGGAGCTGCCGCCTGGCGAGATCACCCTGGAGGATTGCGCAATGACCATGCCCGAGTTCAAACAGTTGGTTGATGAAGTGAAGCGCGAGGTAAGGGAGATTCCCGCCGATGCGCTGCGGCAGATGAAAGCGGCGGGCGAGGATTTTTCGCTGATCGACGTGCGCGAACCCGAGGACTGGCAGAAGGGAACGATTCCCGGAGCGGCCACCATTGCGCGGGGAGTTCTGGAACTGAACATCGACCAGGTGACCAGCGACAAGGAGCGCAGGATCGTGCTCTATTGCGGGGGCGGCAGCCGCTCGGCACTGGCGGCGTATATGCTCCAGCGGATGGGCTTCCGCAACGTGCTTTCACTGGCGGGAGGCTACCGCGGGTGGAAAGAGTCCGAGCCGCGCTAACAACGGCGGCGGTACAGGCAACAAATTTGGAGAACGAGGGAAAGAACGATGCCGACGAATGCAGCGCCAATCAACTTGACATGGCTGGGCCACTCCACCTTCAGAATTGAAACGGCCGAAGGCAAGACGTTTCTCATCGACCCGTGGATCACGCAGAACCCGCTGTGTCCCGAGGCGGAGAAGCACCAGCCGAAGGTGGACGTGCTGCTATGCACGCACGGGCACGGCGACCACATCGGCGACGCGGTGGCGATTTGCCGCGAACTGCAACCGACGGTGGTGGGGATTTACGAACTCGCCTCATGGCTGGGCAGCAAGGGCGCGAAGAACATTTCGCCGATGAACAAGGGGGGCACGCAGGAGGTCGCGGGCGTGAAGGTGACGATGGTCCACGCAGTACACTCGTGCGGAATCCAGGAGGAGGACGGCTCCTTCATTTATGCGGGCGAGGCGTGCGGCTACGTGCTGGAGTTCAGCAACGGCCTGAAGCTGTACCATGCGGGAGACACCGCGGTGTTCAGCGATATGCAGATCATCCACGATCTCTACCGCCCGGACATTGCGCTGCTGCCGATGGGCGACCATTTCACGATGGGAATCCGCGAGGCCGAGTATGCGTGCAAGCTGCTGAAGCCGCGCGTGGTGGTACCGATGCACTTTGGAACGTTTCCCATGCTGACGGGCGATCCGCACAAGCTGGCCGCGGCGGCGAAGGAGCAGAACTTTGAGCTGTGGGAGATGCAGCCGGGCGTGAGGCGCGAGCTGAAGCTGAAATAGCGGGAATTTGTGGCTCCGGCGGGAGGAATGGAATGCCGGAGCCATTTTTTGCGCCGTTATTTTGGCGCGAAAGTTACAGTTGCGTGAATTTGGAGAGCTGCGCTGGAAGCGGATTTGCGCGAGTTTTGCACCGTGGGTGGAGGGATCGACCGGTTGCGGAATCGTGATGGGAGTGGAGCTTCCGCGAGAATTGGCGAACGCTGTTTTGAGCAGTGTTTATGCGGGTGAGAACGAGCCGAGGCTGGGGCCGGGAAAGGGTTCGGTGAGCGCCCAGTTGCGATAATCTTGCGGGCCTTGCACAAGATCTAAGGCATAGGCCTGTGGACGAGCTGCACTTGATTGAAAACAAAGGACATAAAATCGGCAATGTTTTGTTGACTCTTTTTCTGGTTGCGGTACAACAACCTCGTTCTTTGACAGTTTCCGAAGTTTTTCCAGTTGGTGGTGAGTCCGGGGCTCAAGCGAGCTCACTTAGGCCATCGACGGACTTGGAAGTCATCAGCGAATCCAGCGACGGCAGTTGCTGGAGACCAGGGACGGCGGTCCCGCGACGCGAGAGTGAAAGCTCTTGAGTCTCCTTTCCGACACGGCGGTGGCGGAAGGGAACGAAGCCTGGCGCCCGCAAAGGCGACAGGGCCGGGAGAGCGCAACTCTCCAGGTGCTCGATTGTCGCAAGACAGTTGGGCCGCGCGCCGGACGCAATCCGGCGCATGGGCGATCAGGTCGCACTGATTTGCCCGACGGCTAGCCAGCCGCAAACTGGCCGGCCTGCTGATGCACGACATCCGACGATGAGTCTACGAGGGGCAGTGAGGGTCTATAGCGAGCTGCTGGTTGAGGCGAACAGGGAACTGTGAAAGGCAAGATAGAATCCCGAGGAACGAATCGGTTTGTCCGATTGGTCGGTGAGCCCGGAGCCCGAACCGGGGCCGCACGGGGCGGCCAGCCTAATAAGCTGGAAGCAACGAGAGCAGGTCTGGTAAGGGTCTAACGCGAGCTGCTGGTCGAGGCGAATGGGTTCGGAAACCTCGGGATTCGTTCGTTTGCGCGAAAGTGAGCGCAGACGGGCGGGCGGGCGAACGCTGTCAGCGGGTACAGCGCCACGGAACTTCGGACAGGCGACCGGTTTCCACGTCGTAAACAAATCCCCTCAAAATCAATTCTTTTCGCACCCAGGAGTGAGCGGCCAGGCGCTCAAGCTGCTCGTGGACGTTCTGGGCTACGTCCTTGAAGGCATGGAAGCGGACGGGGATGTTGGCGGGCTTTCCGGCTTTCTGGAGGACGAGGGCATGCATCTCCTCTTCGCTGGCTTTTTGCAGACCGCAATCGGTGTGGTTGATGACCATTACTTCCTGGGTTCCGAGCATGTAGTGGGAGATGAGCAGGGAGCGGATGGCGTCGTCGGTGGCGATGCCTCCGGCGTTGCGGATGAAGTGGGCGTCGCCGAAGTCGATGCCGAGGGCATGGCGGTCAAGGCGGGTATCCATGCACATGAGCACGGCGAGCTTGCGGCGCGGCTCCGGCGAATAGAGACGGGCGTCGTGCGTTTCCTTGTAGGCGGCATTGGCGGCAAGAACTTCGTCGATTACGCTCATTGAGAAGCGCCTCACGAAATCGAAATCAGGATCGGGTTACTTCTTCCGCTCGACAATGTACCGGGCAATTTCCTTCAATGTGCTGGCACGCTCGCCAAAGCTATCCAGAGATGAGCATGCGGTGCGAATGAGTTGCGCCGCCATCTCCTCGGCCTTGGCGAGGCCGAAGAGCGCGGGGTATGTAACCTTTTCAGCGGCGAGATCCTTGCCGGCGGTTTTGCCGAGCTGCTCGCTGGTCTGGGTGACGTCGAGGATGTCGTCGGCGATCTGGAAGGCCAGCCCGGCGGCGCGTCCAAACTCGCGCACGCGCTGAACCTCGACGGCCTTTGCACCCGCATAATAGCAGCCGGTGAGCAGGGAAGAGACGATCAACGCGCCGGTTTTTGCGCGGTGGATGTATTCGAGCGTGGGCAGGTCCGGGCGAACGTGCTCGGACTCGAGGTCCACGACCTGGCCGCCGATCATGCCCTCGATGGTTCCGGTGCCGTGGGCCAGCTCCTCGATGATGCGGACACGCGCCTCAGCAGGGCAGTTGAGCCGCGCCATGACCTCGTAGGCCTGGGTTTGCAGGGCATCGCCGGCGAGGATTGCAGTGGCCTCGCCGAAGGCCTTGTGGCAGGTGGGACGGCCGCGGCGCAGATCGTCATTGTCGAGAGCCGGCAGATCGTCATGCACGAGCGAATAGGTGTGCAGCATTTCGATGGCTGCGCCGAGTTCGTCAACCCCTTCAGGCATGGTGCCGGCGATCATGCGCGCGGACTCCATGCAGAGGATGGGACGCAGGCGCTTGCCTCCGGCGAAGACGCTGTGGCGCATCGCCTGGTGGATGGAGGACGGGTAGACGGTGGCGGCGGGCAGCAGGCGCTCGAGCGCGGCGTCGGCAATCTTCTGGCCCTGGAGCAAAGTTTCTTTAAGCATGGACGCTCCAAAGTGTAACAGCGCACGGATGGAGGATGGAAGTGCCGCGCGCGGAAGAAAAGAAGGCCCAGCCGGAGCCGGGCCTTCCACAGAGAGGCATCTCTACTGCGCGCTGGAGGGCACGCCGGAGGTCTTGCGAATGAACTCCGCTACGTTGTCGTGCAGGGCCTTGAGCGACTGCTCCTGGAGATAAACCATGTGGCCGGACTCGTAGAAGGCGTAGTCGATGTTCTTGACGAGTTCCGGGGGGATGGCGAGGTGGCGGTTTTCAAAGACAGCGGCAAAGTAAGGGGTCGCCAGATCGTAGTATCCGGCGTTGAGGAGCACCTTGAGACGCGGGTTGAGCTTGATGGCCGTGGCGAGGTCGGCAATGACGTTTACGCCGCGCGAGTATGCGGCCGGAGGTCCGCCGGGAGCGTGGTGCCCCTGGTTCCACGGATGGCCCTTGAAGTTGGCATAGAGCGAGTAGGTCTGATCGCTACCGAATTTGAGATCGCGGCGAACATAGTCGTTGAAGGCGGCGACGTAGGCGGAGGCGACGGAAGAGCTCATGGGATCGTACTGGGCATCCTTGCTGAGCGGGTCAAGGGTGGGGCCGGAGAAGCGGGTGTCGAGGCGTCCGGTGGTGATGTCCTGATCGTCCTGCAAGGACTTTTCAAAGACGCCGCCCTCGATGCGGAGATCGGCTTTCAGCAGGAGTGAAACGGGGAGCCCGGTGTACTCGTGGAGCTTTTCGGCGATGGCCTTTTTGTCGGCTTCGGGCAGGGCGGTGCCGAGGGCGAGGGCATGGGCAAAGTCGCCGAGGGCGAACGCTTCCACCTCCTTGAGGAAGGGCTGAAGCGCGGCGGGCTGGTGCGGCAGGCGGTGGTGATACCAGGCCGTGGCGGCGTAGGTCGGCAGCACGAGTTCGTAGGCGATGTCCAGGCCGGGGACGACGCGATCAGGGCTGCTGTTGTAGGTGAGGATCTGCGAGAGCATGATGACACCGTTGAGATCCATGTGTTTTTCAGACTGCAAGAGGTTGGCGAGATTGGCGGCGCGGGTGGTGCCGTAGCTCTCGCCGAAGATGTACTTGGGCGAATTCCAGCGGTTGTACTTGGAGACAAAGCGGACGATGAAGCGGGCGAAGGCCTCGGCGTCCTGATCGACGCCCCAGAAGGCGTCTTCCTTGTCCTTGCCGTAGATGCGGCTGAAGCCCGCGCCGGGAGCGTCGATGAAGACCACGTCACTGGCGTCCAGGAGGGTATAGACGTTGTTCACAAGCTGGTAGGGCGCGGCCGGGAGGTGCTGGTCACCGGGGGTGAGAATGCGTTTGGGGCCGAAGGTTCCCATGTGCAGCCAGATGGTTGCGCTGCCGGGACCGCCGTTGAAGAGGAAGGTGATGGGACGCTGCTCGGCCTTCTGCTCCTTCTTGAAATAGGCGGCATAGAACATTCGCGCGGTGGCGGGCGCTTGATTCAGCTCGGCGGGGAGCTTTACATCGTTCGGCTCCAGGAGCTTTCCCTCGGCGTTGAGCTGGACGTCATAGTCGTCGGTTGCGCCAACGGTGATGACGCCGGCAACGGCCTGGTAGGCGATCTTCTGACCGCCGGCGTCGACGATGCCGTCGGTGGTCTGCTCCTGGGGAACGGGCGCGGCGGCCTTGGGTGTTTCGGCGGGCTTCTCAGGCTTCTCCGAGGCCGCGAGGGAGAAGGGAAGAACGGAAATTGCCGCCCCAAGGAGGCAGCGGGAAAGAAGCGTGGAACGAGTCATCGAGCTCTCCGACTATCAGAAATTCAACTGGACCGGATTATAGACGGAACGCCGCGTTTTGCTGAGCACAGAAGAGCCTTGCGCGCCTCCCCCCCCTCCCCCCCTATATTTCCCGCCAAAAATTTGAAAACAGAAGGGTTACGCCTGCTTTCCCTGCCTCTATATTCAGGATAGCAAAGTGGAGGGGGCGATCCCCTCAGCGGAAGGGAAAATCTATTTGGCTTGAAATGAGTGGGTTGAGGGGAAGAGGGAGAGAAATGGGGATTGACATGGTTCGGAGACGGTTCGCTGCTGACTGGGGATCGTGAGCTATAAAGCCTGTTGTCGTCCGGTATTCGTCTTGGAAGGTGCTCTGGCAACGCAGAGGCGTTGGTCGGATACACTCTTCAAGATGAATCGCACGGTACAGGTTGCTGTCCTCCTGATATTCCCGGTGCTGTTCCTTTTCTCCGACCAACCACGGAAGGTTGATAGGGTCCTCGTGCTCAAGAGAGAACACAAGTTGCTGCTACTAAGCGGTGCAACGGTCATAAAGACCTACGCTGTTGCAATAGGCAGAGGTGGATATGCCCCCAAGGAGCGCGAAGGAGACCATCGGACTCCAGAGGGACTTTATCAAATAGACCGTCGCAAGAGGGACAGCAGATTCCATCGTGCGCTTCATGTTTCCTATCCGAATCAGACTGACCGCGAACGTGCAAGCAAGCTCGGCGTTAGTCCGGGAGGCGACATCATGATCCATGGAATTGCTAATGGGTTAGGTTGGCTCGGCTCACTTCACCGAACTATCGACTGGACGGATGGTTGCATTGCGGTTACGGATGCTGAAATTGAAGAAATCTGGTCACTGGTTCCTGATGGAACTCCCGTTGAAATCCGACAGTGAACAGCGACAGGATTCAGGCAGTTAGGTCAGTCCCTTGCAACGCCAAGTCAGATTATGAGCAGAAAATCGTCAAGTAACGCACTATCCTGGTGGACGAAAAGTTTGGGGCGGCATGGATAGATGTGAGCTGGGCTGGGGTCCTTCGGCTACGCCTCAGGATGACCCTCTCAGAAATGGACACCGCGTTCAGAAACGGCGCATCTTAGGCGCGCCGTGAGGGCGATAGCAGCTGCATCATCGCCAATGCACTCACTGCCTATCCTAAATTGGGAGCACCGGGCCACCAGCGGACTCAAATTGTCTGAGTGGCAGACTCAACGGTAACGACCATGGTGGCGCGCAGCCATTTGAAGGTTTCCCTGAGAAGATCAAAATCCGGGCCAGAAGTCACAAATGCGGCCTTTCCCTTGATCAGGAAACCTGTACCCGGTCCATGAAGGCCTTTGATCTTGCTGCTCCCCAGGGTTATTAAGACTTCCGGATTGAAAGCTACGTTTGCCTCCGTACGCTGCATGTAACCGGCAGGAATCAAGAGACGCCCATCTTCAGTGGCTCGGAGATAGCTGTTCCAGGTATTGACCATGTGCGGTCCATCTTTTCCCAGGGTCGCAATGGCGACCACTCCATCCTGTTTCATCACTTCCAGTAACTTTTCCGGAATCATTTTGACCTCATGGTTGGGGCACCGGC
>Ga0181537_10000036_pt1 | contig 120619 bp, 132 predicted proteins | sample PEATcosm2014_Bin_39_FD_119765 | JGI IMG/M metagenome (GOLD analysis project Ga0181537, IMG submission 119765) | Peatland microbial communities from MTU Mesocosm Facility, Houghton, MI, USA - PEATcosm2014_Bin23_10_metaG | ecosystem: Environmental > Terrestrial > Soil > Wetlands > Peat | place... | reverse complement strand
GGGATCGTCGGGCGATTGCAGGCGGAATTCCTGCGCAAACGACTTCTGCACGTTGGATACGGTTGCCGGGGCATGGTAGTTCTGCATGCTTGCCGGCAAATGCAGGCCATTCCCGTCGATGAAGGGGTAATACGGCGTGGGGTAATAGGGAAACTGGCTCGGGTTGTTGAAGGTCTGGTAATACCCCAGGTTGTAGATCGTCCCGCTGTACCCGCTCAATTCGTGACGCGAGTAGTACGAGGTGTTGGAGATGAACGATGCTCCGCCGAGTTCGGATTCGACCTTGAGTGCCGGCAGGATGAAGTTGTCCGGTTCGGCGCGCTGGTCCGGCTCCTCGCTGCGGAAGGTGTCGCTCGATGGATTGGAGATCGACGGCATGTACAGCGTGATGTCGTGCACCGCGCGGTCCTGGTAGAAGACGCTCGGCGTGATCGTCACCGAGTCGTTGACCGCCCACTTGGCCGCCAGGCGGGCAGCAAAGGAATTGGTGTAGTTCGTGTCGGCATCCACCGTCTGCATGGTGTAGGGATTCACCCGGTCGATCCAGCCGCCGTCGCGGCGATACCAGATGCTTGCGCGAAACCCGAGCACGTTGTCGATGAGCGGGGCCCCGCCCGCGATACCCGCCTCGTAGCTGGGATCGCCGCCCTTCGTGGTGGCCACCTCGCTGCGCGCGTAGACGTCTTCCTTGTTCATGTTGGGCTGGGCCATGATGTAGCGCACGGCGCCGCCCTCGGCTCCCGCTCCGAACAGCGTGCCCTGCGGGCCGCGCAGCACTTCGACGCGATCCAGATCGAAAGTCTTGGGCAGCGTCTCGTCCGCGTTGAAGCCCAGGATGCGCATCTGGATCGGCGTGTCGTCGATGTAGATGCCCGTGGTGGCCGCGCCCGCGGACGAGGAAATGCCACGGATGGAAATGCTGTTGGTGCCATCGTTGTCGATCTGGATGCCGGGCGTGAACCGCACGACGTCGGAAATGTCCTTGGCGCCCTTGATGTCCAGCGTCTCCTGCGTATAGGCACTGACGCTGATGGGCACCTTGCTCAGCGCCTCGGCGTGGCGCGTTGCCGTGACGACGATCTCCTGCAGCTCCGTAGTGGGCTGGCTGCCCGCCGATGACGGCGCGGCCGCGGGTGCAGGCGCGGGTGCCGGCGCGGCAACCGCAGGCGGCGTGACATCCGTGGGCGGCGGCGTTGGCGGCGCGGCCGGGGCGCCCGCGGAGGGCGCCGAGGCGTCCTGCGCGACCGCGGCGGCCGTCAGCGAACTTGCGGTCAGGATTGCCAGGAAAGCGGTTCCAAACGATCGTCGCATGAACTCCCCCGCTCGCGCCTTTCGGCCAGGCGCTTATTGAATGAACGTACGATCAAAAGTTTCGCGGTTTTTCCGGCAGATGACAAGAGCTTAATGCAGGACCTGTTGCGCAATTCGCGCCACGCAAAAGCGCGTGGTGCGTTGCGACGGGGCACGGATCCGGCGCGAAACCCCGCGGAATCGCTTCCACAGGAGGATTCTTACGATATATTTCCAGCCTCCATGAAAGGTTCGCGACCAAGGTCCCCTCGATGAACCGTGCGCTTGCGGCTCCGCTGCTATGCGCCGGCGTGCTGGCTTGCAGTGCCGCGGCCCCCGCGCTGGCGCGCGGCGACCTGAATATCCTCACCTGGTCGGATTATTTCACCGGTCCGCAAGCGGTTGCAGACTTCGCCAAGGCCGAAGACATCAAGATCAAGTACTCGATCGTCGACGCCGACGACACGATCCAGGCCAAGCTGCTCAGCGGCCATTCCGGCTTCGACGTCGTCTATCCGTCCTCGACGTATTTCGCCAAGCAGGTCGAGGCGGGCGTGTTCCAGGCGCTGGACTGGTCCCAGATTCCCAACCGGGGCAATCTCGATCCGCTCCTGATGAAAAAGCTCGAAAGCCAGGATCCGGGCAACAAATATGGCGTGCCCTACGTTTGGGGTACCGATGGAATCGTGGTCAACGTCACCCGGGCGGGTGCGGCGCTGGGCGCCAACGCGAAATACGACAGCTGGGACCTGCTGTTCAAGCCGGAAGTTGTCAGCAAATTGCATGCTTGTGGCGTGTCGCTCGTCGACTCCGCCAGCGACGTTTTCCCGGTGGTGCTCGCCTACCTGGGGCTGGACCCCAACAGCAAAAAAGCGTCCGACTACGAAAAGGCCTACGAAGCGCTGCGCAAGATCCGGCCCTACGTCGACCAGTTCTCGACCACCTATATCAACGACGTGGCAGGCGGCGACATGTGCGTCTCGTTTGCGTGGTCGGGCGACGCAGGCATGGTACGCCGGCGCGCCCAGCAGGCGCACCAGGGATTCGACATCCGCTACGTAGCGCCGCGCGGCAAGACAGGTCTTTGGTTCACGATGATGGGAATCCCGAAGGATTCCTCAAACAAGGAGAACGCCTACAAGTGGATCAATCACATGATCGACGTGAAGGTTGCCGCCGGGATCACCGATTCGATCACGTATCCCACCGCGGTGCCGGCCGCCCGACCCCTCATCCGCCCGGAACTTGCCTCCGATCCCACCATATTTCCGTCGCAGGACGAGTTGCGCGAAGACTTCGTCTTCGCCCCGATCGAGCCGGACATCCTGCGGCTGATCACGCGACTGTGGCTGCAGTTCAAGGCGGGCGAGTAGCCCGCCCGATGGCGCGGAAAGAGGATCGATGAGCCAAGCGCGCAAGGCGGCACCTCGCAAGGCAAAAGCCGGACGGCATAGCCGGGAGGCTCCCGATGTCCGGCGCAAGTCGATCATCCAGGCGGCCATGCGCTCCATCGCCAAGTACGGCTACGCGGGTACGACCATCGGCCGCATCTGCGCGGAAGCCCAGGTTTCGCGCGGCCTTATCAACCACCATTTCGGCACGAAGGAAGAGTTGATCCGCCGTTCGTACCAGGAACTTTGCGACGAATGGGCGAACCAGACGCGCGACACCCTGCTGGAGACGCACCGCGACCCCGAAGAGAAACTGCGCGCGATGATTCGAGTGAATTTCAGTCCGGCGGTTTTCCGGCAGGATCATCTGGGCATCTGGGTCGGGTTCTGGAGCGTGATCGGGAAGTCGCCGACCTTGCGCAAGCTCAACCGGGAGCTGTACCGCCAGGACCGCGAGATCTACCAGAAGGCCTTCGAGGAAATCGCCGCGAAACGCGGCAAGAAGATCAACTGCCGGCTGGCCGCCATCGCGCTCGGCGCGTTGGTCGACGGTCTTTGGCTGGAATGGTGCCTGGACCCGAAGGGCTTCTCGCCGCAGGAGGCGGAAGCAACGTGTTTGGACTTGATCTTGAAGGCATTTGCCTAAGCAGCCACCCTCACCCTCACCCTACCCCTCTCCCGCGCCGCGGGAGAGGGAATAAACGAGGGGGGAGAATTCCCGCCTACGCCCCGCTGCGTGGGAGAGGGGATCTAGACAAGGGGGGAGGACTCCGAGACGCGCAGCAGGGCGTCGACCGCGACGACTTCGCGTGCGGTGACGATGAACGGGTTCACGTCGAGTTCGACCAGCGAATCCGCGTGGGCCAGCGCGAAGGACCCAACCGCGGCAATGGCGTCGACGACCTTCTCCAGGTCCGCGGACTGCGTGCCGCGGTGTCCCGTCAGCAGGGGAAAGCAGCGCAGCCCACGCAAGCCACTCTCGATATCCGCGCGCGTGGTCGGGAGCAACAGCGTCGCGCAATCGCCCAGCAGTTCCACCCAGACGCCGCCAGCCCCGAAGGTCAGGTTCAACCCGAATTGCGCATCGCGGGTCACGCCCACGATCATCTCGAGCAACGCGCCGGTCACCATCTTTTCGACGAGCAGGACGCCGTGCTGGGACGCGATTGTCGTCGCCGCAACCCGCACCGCCTCCGCGTCGCCGAGATTCACGCGCACGGCGCCGAATTCGGACTTGTGCGCGAGATCCGCCGACAAAGCCTTGACGACGACCGGATAGCCGATCGCGGCGGCAAGCTCGACGGCGGCCTCGACCCCAAGCGCGGCGCCGCCCTTGGGCACCTGCAGGCCATGCGCGGCCAGCGCGGATTTCGCCGCGAGCTCATCAAGTTGCAGGGTGCGGCCGCGCGTCGCCGCAAGCGCGGCAAGAGGGCTGCGCGCCTCGGGCGATGCCGCGCGCCGCGCGCCGATGGCCGCAGCGCCCGCGATGGCCACCGTGCACTCGCGCAAGCCTTGCATCGGCGCGACGCCCGCCGCAAGCATCCGGCGCGCGATCGTTTCGGGCAGGAGTTCCGCCATCGAGCTGACGAGCAGTGCGGGCGAATTCCTGCGCTGCGTGGATTCGCGCCGGGCATCCGCGGCCAGGTAGGCATCGACGACTTCGTCCCAGCCGGGAATCGCGTCCGCATCGGTGTTCGGGAAATCCAGGATCAAGGCATTCGCATCGGCACCGGAGCGCAGCACGGCGCCAAAGCAATCCGTCATCGCCTTTTCGTCGCCCCAGATCGCCGTCTGGTAGTCGAGCGGATTGTGGATGGTGACGTGTTCTCCCAAGGTGTCGTGCAATGCTGCCTCGACCTGCGCAGGAAAAGGGGGAAACTCGAGTCTCTCGCGCGATCCCAGGTCCGCCATCAGCGAAGCGTCCCCCCCGGAGCAACTCAACGAGGAAACGCGCCGGCCGGCCAGGGAGCCGCAGACATGCAGCAGCTTGAGCGTTTCCAGAAGTTCGTCGAGGTCATGGACACGCGCGACACCGACACGCTCGAACAGCGCCGCATACAGCACCTCGGGGCCGGCCAGCGCGCTGGTATGGCTCGCCGTGAGGCGCGCGCCGATCTCCGAGCTGCCTGCCTTGAGCGCAACGATCGGCACACCCCTGTCCAGGGCGGCCAGTGCGGCGCGAGAAAATGCCGGCACGTCCTGGAGTGCCTCGATGTGCAAGCCGATGGCGCTTACGCGAGGGTCGGTCAGCAGCGCGTCCATGCAATCGTGCACGTCCGTGACGGCCTTGTTGCCGATCGACATCATGTAGGCGATCGGGACGTGGCGGCGCTGCATCGTGAGGTTGAGCGCGATGTTCCCGCTTTGCGTGATGATCGCGACTCCACGCTCGACGCGCCTGCCGCCCTGGTGGTCCGGCCACAAGGCGCAGCCGTCGAGATAATTGCAGAAGCCATAGCAATTGGGACCGAACACCGCCATGTCGCCGGCGGCGCGTACCAGACGTTCCTGTAGCGCGGCGCCCTTGCCCCCTGCTTCGGCAAAGCCCGAGGCGTAGCAGACGGCGCCACCGGCACCACGGCGCGCGAGAGCCCCCAGCAGCTCGATCGTCGATTCCGGCCGGACCGCGAGGAAACTGGCATCGGGCGCACCCGGCAGGTCGTCGACGCGCGCGAAGGTCGCAATTCCCTCGATCCGGTCCTCGCGGTTGTTGATCGGCCAGATGGGACCGCGAAACCCGATCGCCCGGCATTGGCGGATCACCTCGGCAGCCACTTCGCCGCCCGCGACGGCGACGGTCGCCGGGCGCAGCATCCTGCGCACGCGCTGGGCGTGCGGGGAAACGCGCCCTGCCGATCTTCCCGCTGCGTCTTTCATCCGGGCCACTCGATCAGGTCACTCGAATGCCGAGTTCGCGCTCGACGTCGCTCTGCGTGCGCAGGATGGCCTCGCGCAGGATGTCGAACATCGCGTCGATCTGCTCGTGCGTGATGATCAAGGGTGGCGAGAACACACACTGGTTGACCAAGGGCCGCACCATCAGGCCCAGCTCATGGCAGTGCACATCGATGCGCGTTCCCAGTTCCGTGTCCAGAGCGAGGGCCTGCGCGTCGTCCAGCTCCTTCCCGCCTGCGCCCACCACCGTGCATTCGACGCAACCGACGAGTCCCATGCCACGCGCGTCGAAGACGATCGGGATGTCCCGCAACGCCTGCAGGCGTTGCTGGAAGTGCGGAGCGACATCGCGGACATGCGCCAGCAGGCCTTCGCGCTCGATGATTTCGATACTCTTGAGCGCCGCCGCACAGCTGACGGGATGGCCCGAATAGGTGAAGCCGTGGCCGAAACTTGCACCCTTGCCGTTGGCACCGGAGACCTCGCGGAAAACGCGATCGGACACAAGGCACGCCCCCAAAGGGACATAACCCGAACTGATGCCTTTGGCGCAGATGACCAGATCGGGCTCGATGCCGAACACGTCGGTCGACGAGAACCAGTGTCCCAGCCGGCCGAAGGCGGTCACGACCTCGTCGGCAATGAACAGCACGTCGTGCTTGCGGCAGATTTCCCAGGCGCTGCGCAAGTAGCCCTCGGGCGGGACGATGACACCACCCGAAGCCTGGATCGGCTCGGCGATGAAGGCCGCGACGCGCTCGGGGCCGACCTCGAGGATCTTCGACTCGAGATCGCGCAGCTTCTCGTCGCAAAATGTCGCGACGCTCATCCCGGCAGGCCGGCGCGCCGGATTGACGTGCGGCAGCAGGTGCACGAACGGCGACGCGACGTCGAACCAGTTCTTCTCTCGGTCCTTCCCCGTCACCAGCGCGCCCAGATAAGTGCTGCCGTGGTAGGCATTGGCGCGCGAGATGAAATGCTTTTTTTCCGGGCGCCCACGCATGTTGTTGTAGAACTGCACGAAGCGCAGCGCGGTATCAACCGCGGTCGAACCGCCGGTCGTGAAGAATACGTGGCGACAGTCGCCGGGCGCCTTTTCGGCCAACCACGCGGCCAGGCGCGCGGGCGGAGCGCTCGTCAGCGCAAAGGGATTCATGTAGGGCAGGCGCAGCGCCTGCTCGGCGATGGCCTCGGCCATCTCGCGGCGCCCATAGCCGACCTGGATGCACCACATGCCGCCAGGGCCGTCGATCAGCTTCTGGCCGTTCTCGTCGTAGATATAGATGCCCTCTCCCCGGCTGACGATCGTGCGGTTCGCATGACCGACGTCGTCCATCGTCTCCCAGGGGTGGAACCAGCTTTCGTTGTCGTGCTGGCGGATCTGCGTTGCTTCGAATACTTCCGGTCGGTGCGGCGGATTCATCTCTAACCTCCCATTGCCATGGCCATTTCGCGCTCGAGACGCCGCTGCCGGCGCAGCAGGAAGTGGTTGCCAACGACCACTCCGACGGACACGAGCACGATGAACAGCGTGCCCAGGGCATTGATTTCGGGATTCAATCCCAGGCGGGCACGCGAAAACACCACCATCGGCAACAACGTCGAGTCGGGCCCGGACAGGAACGCGGTCATGAGTACGTCGTCGATGGAAATCGTGAAGGAAAGCAGCCAACCCGACACCAGGGCCTGCGCGATCAAGGGCAGCGTGATGTCGAAGAACACGCGCAAGGGCGTGGCGCCGAGAACCTGTGCCGCCTCGTGCAGGGACTCGTCCAGGCCGGCGAGGCGCGCGCGCACCGTGATCGCGACATACGAAACGCAAAGCATGGTGTGACCGATCCAGATGGTCACCATGCCGCGCTCGGGCCAGCCGACGGCCTCCTGCAAGGCGACGAACAGCAGGAGCAGGGAAATGCCCTGGATGACCTCGGGAATCACCAGCGGCGCATTGATCATGGCGGTATAGAGCGTGACGCCGCGAAAGCGCCGGAACCGGTGCAACACGAAGCCCGCCCAGGCGCCGAGGAAAACCGAGGCGCAGGACGCGGCAAGCGCGATCTCGAGGCTTGCCCAGGCCGCGGATACCAGTTCGTCGTCGTCGACGAGTGCCGAGTACCAGCGCGTTGAGAATCCGCTCCACACCGTGACGAGTTGCGACTCGTTGAACGAGTACACCATCACGCTGACCGTAGGCACATAGAGGAACAGGAACACGAGCGCGAGATAACCGCGGCCGAGCATGCGCGCGGATTTGCGCACGGCGCTCACGAGGCCGCCTCCTGGCCCGGAAGCCTCGCGAAATCGTGCGGCAGTGCCACTTCACGCTGCTGGATGCGCTGGAACCAGGCGATCGGCAACAGCAGGATGACCACCATGGCCGCCGTTGCCGCCGCCGCGGTCGGCCAATCCGTATTCACGAAGAAGCCGTCCCACATCACGCGGCCGATCATCAGCGAATTGGATCCGCCCAGCAGTTCGGGGATCACGTATTCGCCGACCGCGGGAATGAACACGAGCAGGCACGATGCGATGATCCCGCGCCGGGAAAGCGGCAGCGTGACGGTGAGGAACGCCTGCCAGGGCTTCGCGCCCAGGACGCTCGCCGCTTCCACCAGGCTCATGTCCATCTTCACCAGGTGCGCGTACAGCGGCAGCATGAGATAGGGCAGGTAGTTGTACACCATGCCGATCATCAGGCCCCAGTTGTTGTGATAGAGCTTGAACGGCTCGTGGATCACGTGCAGCCACAGCAGGAAACCGTTGATCAGTCCCTGCGTCTTGAGCAGGCCGATCCACGCGTACACGCGGATGAGATAGCTGGTCCAGAACGGCAGCATCACGGCCATCAACAACAGGTTGCGCCAGGCGGGATCCGAGCGCGCGATGAGGTAGCACGCCGGGTAGCCGATCAACAGGCACAGCAGCGTCGTCGCGAGCGCGATCTCCACCGAGTACGCGTACGCGCCGACATACAGGGGATCCGTGATCACGGCGACGAAATGCTGGATGCTCATCGACAGATGCAGGGCGCCGTCCTGCCACTGCGCAATGGGCGTGTAGGGCGGCACGCCCATGCGCGGATCGGCGAAGGAGATCGCGAGGACCGCGAGGAAGGGCACCATGAAGAACACGAGCAGGAACGCGTACGGAACGCCGATGACGAAAGTGCGTCCCGAGAACATGCGCAGGGCGGCCTTGCTCATTTTTCCAGCACCACCAGGGATTCCGCGCCCCAGCTCAAGTACACGGTGTCGCAGTAATCCGGCGCGCGCTCGAGCGCGTGCACGCCCATGCGCGAAATGTCGACCGCCAGCAGGCGGCCGCTCGCGAGGCGCACGTAGTACAGGGTATAGCTGCCCATGTACGCGTATTGCTCGATCTTGCCGGCCGTCCAGTTGCATTCCTGCTCGGGCTTGCGAAACCCCATGGCAATGCGCTCGGGCCGCACCGAGATCTGCGCGGCATGTCCGCGCCGTGCATTCATCGCGTGCGGCACTTCCAAAGGCACTTCGAGGTGCGGGCAGCGGAAGCGTCGCGACGAGTCCGCCTCGAGCTCCCCGGTGAAGAGGTTGGTCGAGCCGATGAACTCCGCCGCGAAGCGGCAGCTGGGCGATTCGTAGACCTCGCCCGGCGTACCGACCTGCAGGATCCTTCCGTCGTCCATCAGGGCGAGGCGGTCGGCCATCGTCATCGCCTCCTCCTGATCGTGCGTGACCAGGATGCAGGTGACGCCGACGTCATACAGGATATTGCCCAGCTCGAACTGCGTCTCCTGGCGGATCTTCTTGTCGAGGGCCGACATCGGTTCATCGAGCAGCAACAGCTTGGGGCGTTTGACGAGGCTGCGCGCCAGCGCAACGCGCTGCTGCTGGCCCCCGGAAAGCTGGTGCGGCTTGCGCTGCGCATATTTGCCCATCTGCACGAGATCGAGCGCCGCCGCGACGCGTTGGCGCATCTCGTTCTTCGCGACGCTGTCGCGCCGCAAGCCGTATGCGACGTTGTTCTCCACGCTCATGTGCGGGAACAAGGCATAGGACTGGAACATCATGCTGACCGGCCGGCGATAGGGTGGCAGCGCGGTGACATCCTCGCCGTCGACGAAGATGCGCCCGGCGTCGGGAGAGGCGAGACCGGCCATCAGGCGCAACAAGGTGGACTTGCCGCAGCCCGAGCTGCCGAGCAGGGCGAACATCTCGTTCTTGCGGATCGAAAGACTTACGCGATTGACCGCCACCGCCTCGCCGTAGCGCTTGACGACGTCGACGAGCTGCACGAAGTCGGCCGCCGTCTGCGCCAAGGGCGGCCTTTGCGGGCGGGTGGCCTCGTTCATCGCTTATCCGATCAAGGCGTCGACCCCCCGTTTGAGCAGGCTGCGCGCGACGATCAAGCGCTGGATTTCGCTCGTGCCTTCCCAAATCCGGTCCACGCGCAATTCGCGATAGAACCGTTGCGCCGCGTTCCTGCGCATGTAACCGCGGCCGCCGAAGATCTGCACGACCCGGTCGGCAACCCGATTGGCCATCTCGGAAGCGGTGAGCTTGGCCATCGAGCAATGCGTATGCACGACCGACAGGTCGTCGCCGCGGTCGTGCATCGCCGCGGCTTCGTAGGTCATCAGGCGTGCGCCCCACAGCTCGGTCAGGCTGTCGGCGAGCATCGCCTGGATCAATTGGTATTCCGCGATCGGCTGCCCGGCAACGACCCGGTTCTTGGCGAACTCCGAACCGAGCTCGATCAGGCGTGCGGCGGCGCCGCAACAGCGTGCCGCGATCATCAGGCGCTCCCGGCGGAACCAGCTGTGCGTGTAGCGCATGCCATCGCCATCCTTGCCGATCCGATTGGCGGCGGGGACGCGCACGTCGTGGAAGCGGTAGGTCGGGTGATGCGAAGAGAAGGTATGGCCGAATTCCGGATTGTCGACCATCTCGATGCCGGGTGAATCGAGGTCGACGAAGAACAGCGCATGTTCGCCGGTTCCGGCGTCCCCCTGCGAATCGACGACAAGCGCCTGGAGGAAAAGAAAATCGGCCTTGTTCGCGCTCGTCACGAACCACTTCTCGCCGCGGATCACGTAGTGATCCGCCTCGCGCCGCGCGGTCGTGGCAATCGATCCGGGATCGGATCCGGCCTCGCCCTCGGTGATCGCATAGGCCTCGACGCGGGTGCCCTCCATCAAGGGACGGATGTAGCGCGCGATCTGCTCGGGCGAGCAGGCCTCGAACATCCAAGAATGCGCCTCGGAGGTGGACCAGCACAGCGCGTTGGTCACGCGGCCGAGCTGCTCCCAGACGATCGCCTGGTCGAGCATGGATAGCCCCAGGCCGCCCTGCGCGACCGGCGCATCCATGCGACTGAAGCCAAGCGCGATGCCGCGCGCCTTGTGCAGTGCGGCTACGCCCGCAGGCAGCTTGCCTTCATGCTGCTCCGCGTACTCTTCGTGCGGGATGAGTTCGCGTTCCGCGTACTCACGCGCCGTGCGCTGCCATTGCAGCGTTGCCGGCGAAAGGGGGTAGGCCATGGCGCATTTTCCTTACGACCTCAATGCGGTTCCCGTGGGAGCCCGCGGTTGCATGCCGAGGCCGGGGAGGCGGCCGTCATCGTCTTTGTTGAACGGTAATACAAAATAGATGCTCTCGCAACCGATGTTATTAAACGGTTGTACAATACGCGGATCGGCGAGAAGGACAGCGCAGAAAGCGGCGGGGGCAAGACCCGTCCTCACGGGGGAGAACACCGGTGCAGACCCAAACCGACGTATTAGTCGTGGGCGCCGGCCACAATGGCCTGGTCGCAGCGTGCTACCTGGCGCGGGCCGGTCTGCGCGTGCAGGTGATCGAGCGCCAGCCCTTCGTGGGCGGCGCGGCGGTGAGCCGTTCGCTCGTGCAGGACTTCACCTACTCGAACTGCTCGTACGTCTGCAGCCTGCTGCGCCCCGAGATCATGCGCACGCTCGAGTTGCCGCGCCACGGGCTGCAGGTCATCCCCTACGAAGGCGGCGCCACCTTCCTGCCCAACGGCGGCCATTTCGCGACCTACAGCAACCATGATGCGCTGCGCCGCGAGATCGCGCGTTTTTCCAAGCGCGATGCCGAAGCCTACGAGCGCTATTCGCGCGACGTGATGCGCCAGTGCAAGTTCATCAAGCCCCTGCTGATGCGCACGCCGCCCGACCCGACCTCGTTCCGGCCGCGCGACCTGATGGAACTCGTCTACCTGGGCCAGCGCTTCCACCGTCTGGGCGAAGCGCGCATGGCCGACACCATCCGTTTCTACACGATGAGCGCGGCGGACTTCCTGGACGAATACTTCGAAAGCGACGTGATCAAGGCGCACCTGGCCGGCACGTCGATCATCGGCACGGCGCTGGGTCCGCGCTCGCCCGGCACCGCCTATGTGCTGCTGCACCACTACATGGGCGATATCGATGATGCGGTCGGTGCCTGGGGATTCGCGCGCGGCGGCATGGGCGCCGTGACCCAGGCGCTGCGCAAATCACTCGAGGCAAGCGGCGGTACGGTGCGCACGGACGCGCCCGTGGGGAAGGTCATCGTGCGCGGCGGGCGCGCAACGGGTGTCGCGCTCACGAACGGCGAGGAGATTTCCGCCGGTATCGTCGTCTCGAACATGGACGTGAAGCGCACGTTCCTGGAAACGGTCGATGCCTCGGACCTGCCGCAGGATTTCGTGCGCGCCGTGCGCAATTTCAAGATCCGTGGCTCCTCGGGCAAGCTCAACATCGCGCTCGACAGCCTGCCCGACTTCCCGTCCTTCCCGCCCGACTCGCCCTGCATCCGCGGCGACCTGCACATCACGGATTCCATCGACATGGTCGAGCGCGCCTACGACGACTGGAAAGCCGGCCGCTGGTCGCAAAAGCCGTATGTCGACATGCTGCTGCCTTCGCTGATCGACCCGACGATGGCGCCACCCGGCAAGCATTACATGTCGGTGTTCGTGCAATACGCGCCCTACCACCTGGCCGACGGCGAATGGACCGCGGAGAAGCGCAAGGCCTTTGGCGACACGGTCATCGACGCGATCGCGGCGCACAGCCCCGGCTTGCGCGAAAAGATCGTGCACGCCGAGATCCGCACGCCCTGGGATATCGAGAATGAGGTCGGCCTGACGGAAGGCAACATCTTCCAAGGCGAATTGACGATGGATCAACTGCTCTTCAACCGGCCGGTACCCGGCTACGCCCAGTACCGCTCGCCGATCCGCGGCCTCTACCTGTGCGGCTCGAGCGCGCACCCGGGTGGGGGCGTGATGGGCGCGCCCGGCGCCAACGCGGCGCGCAGCGTACTGCAGGACCTGGGCCGCGAGAGCGCGGGGAGACATGCATGAGCGAGCGCTTCCAGCACATCGTCATCGGCGGCGGCCACAACGGACTCGTCTGCGCAACTTTGCTCGCGCGCCGGGGCCGCAAGGTATTGCTGCTCGAATCGGCGGACCAGGTCGGCGGCGCGGCCATCACGCGCGAATTCGCGCCCGGTTTCCAGGTGTCCGCAGGTGCGCACCTGCTGCATGCCCTGCCCGCCGAACTCACCCGCGAACTGCAACTGGAACGCCATGGGCTGCGCCTGAGCGCGCGCTCGCTGCCGACAGTGAGCTTGAACCCGGACGGTGCGCCGCTCGTGTTCGATGCGGTCACGGCGGGCGCCCCGGGCGAGCGCCTTTCCGCGCCGGACCAGCGTGCGTTGATGGAATTTCGCCGCCAGATGGCGCGCTTCGCACGGGTTTTCGACCTGGTGCAATCGACCGTTCCCTTTCGCCTCGGGATGGAAGGAAGTCGCGACCGGATCAACGCGCTCAAGATCGCGCTCAGGATCCGCCTCCTGGGCAAGCGCGACATGCGCGAACTCCTGCGCATCGCGGGCATGAATGCCTACGACCTGCTCGAGGACGTCTTTACATCGGAGGCCCTCAAGGGCGCGCTGGGATTCGATGCGACGCTGGGCGCGGAGCATGGTCCGCGTTCGCCAGGCACCGTGCTCACCTTGCTTGCGCGCTGGACGGGGCTTTCGCGCGACGGCAATCATGGTGTCGCGCAAGTGGCGGGCGGGATGGGCCAGCTCACCCAATCGATGGCGCGCGCGGCGACCGCGGCGGGTGTGCAGGTCCGCACCGGGGCACGGGTCGAGCGCGTGCTGGTGGAGAACGATCGCGCCAGCGGAGTTCGCCTGCAGTCGGGCGAGACGATTGCCGGCGACTCGGTGATTTCGAATGCCGACCCCAAGACGACGTTCCTCAAGCTCGTGGGTGCGGAATACCTGGATACGGATTTCGTGCGACGCGTCGATCATTACCGAGCCAAGGGCAATGTCGCGAAGCTGCACCTTGCGCTCGATTCGCTACCCGAATTCCGTGGCGTCGAAGCGATTCGCGCAGGCGGGCGCATGCTCGTCTCGCCTTCGCTCGAGGCGCTCGAGACCGCGTTCAACCCGTCCAAGTATCGCCAGCTCCCCGATGCGCCGGTACTGGAGATCACGATCCCGACCGTCCACGATGCGAGCCTCGCCCCCCCCGGCAAGCACGTCGCCTCGATCCTCGTCAATTTCGTTCCCTACGATCCGCAGATCGGCCTCGCCGAGGCGCGGGCGCAGCTGCAGCGGACCGTGCTCGAAGTGTTGGAGCGCCACGCGCCGGGAATCGGCAAACGCGTGCACGCGAGCGAGTTGCTCCTGCCGCAGGATATCGAGCGGGAGTTCGGCATGGCGGGCGGCCACTGGCACCACGGCGCACTGAGCTTCGACCAGTTTTTCGTGACGCGGCCGGTGCCAGGCGCAACCCAGTACGCGACGCCCCTGCCCGGCCTGTACTTGTGTGGCGCAGGCGCGCATCCCGGCGGCGGTGTCTCCGGCTTGCCCGGGCGCAACGCGGCACTGCGCATCCTCGAACAGGGAGCCTGAGATGAACGCAGCGCGAAGCGCCGGCCCGACGGCGAACCTGCAAGCGCAAAGCAACGAGCGGCCACACTACCAGCGGCCGCAACTGACAACGCCCTTCTTCGAGCGCAGCCAATTCCTCTCCGAGACCGATACGTATGTCGGCTGGTCCGGATACTCGACCATCGACGTCTTTTCATCGGTCGAGCAGGAATACTTTGCCATTCGCAATTCCGCAGCCGTCTTCGACCTGACGCCGATGGTCAAGTACCGGATCGCCGGTCCGGATGCGGAGCGCTACCTGAATCGCCTGATCACGCGCGACGTCGCCAAGCTCAAGGTCAACCGCGTGGCATACACGGTGTGGTGCAACGAAAACGGCCATCTGGTGGATGACGGCACGGTCTTTCGCGTCGGCAAGGACGAATTTCGCCTCTGCACCGCCGAGCGCCAGCTCGATTGGCTCCTGGATTCGGCGATCGGCTTCCAGGTGGAAATCGGCGAGGTCACCGAGCAGATCGCCGCGCTGGCGCTGCAAGGTCCCACCTCCTGCGCGATCCTCAAGGCGATCGGCCTGGTGGGTGTCGAAAACCTCAAGATGTTCGACATGGGGCAATTCCGCCTGGGCGAACGTGCCTTGATGGTGTCGCGCACCGGCTTCACCGGCGATCTCGGCTATGAGCTCTGGATCGAGCCCGAGGGCGCCGTGGAACTCTGGGACAAATTGTTCGAGGCCGGCAAGCTGTTCGGAATTCGCGCGATCGGCTACCAGGCGCTCGACATGGCTCGCATCGAGGCCGGGTTCATCCTGCCCAACGTCGATTTCATTTCCGCGGCTCATACGATCCGCCTCAATCGCGAGACGACGCCATTCGAGATGGGGCTCGAGTGGCTCGTGGCGCTGGACAAGGGGCATTTCAACGGGCGGCGCGCGCTCGTTGCCGAAAAGGCTCGCGGTTCGAAGTGTCGCCTTCTTGCGATCGAGATCAACGGCAAGAAGCCCGCCCACGGCTCGCTGATCTACGACGGCGAAAAGGGCCTGGTGGAGATCGGCGAGATCAAGTCGGCGCTCTGGTCGCCGACCTGCAAGCGCAATATCGCGCTGGCCATGATCCAAGCGCCCTATTTCTCGACGCTCAAGGAATTCTGGGTGGATATCTACGTGCACCGCGAACTGCACTGGGACCGGCGCATGGAGCGTGCCTGGCCTGTCGAGCGGCCGTTCTTCGCGCCCGACCGGCGCAAGGCGGTCCCGGCCGGCGATCGATAGCTCCCTCTCCCCCACCTCTCTCCCGCGCTGTGCGCGGGAGAGGGCGTTACGGTGTGGCCGAGGCGAGTTTAAATTGCCTTGCGCAGGGAATCGACGTACCAGCGCACGTAGCGCGCGGCGTCCTCTTCCATCGGTGTGTAGGGACCCGGCTCGAAGAAGGCCGAATTCACGCCGGCCTGGTTGAGTTCGATGATCTTCTTGTCTTCCATGCTCGTGTAGTCCCACATCCACAAGAGCTCGTCGAGCTGGTAATCCTTGCCTTCGACGGCGTTCTCGTCGACCAGCCAGATCAGCTCGAAAGCGGTCTTGTCCACGGTCTGCGGAATCGTCCGGTAGACGAGTCCGTAGTCGGGATACGCGACGAAATTCGATGTCGGACCCACGTCGAGGAACGAAAACCCGCCATCGAAATCCTTGCCCTGGAAATCACCCATCAGCGGCGCGACCGGCTTGCCGTCGCGGCTTCCCGTGCGATAGCCGCCGATCATTGCGGAACGGCAGCAGTCGGCGCTCTCCATTCCGGGTTGGGCATCGTCGGCGAAGTAGTCGACCTCGGCGAGACCGATTCCCAGCGCGGCATCGCGCTGTGCCATTTCCAGGTCGGGACCTTCGCGTTGGGATTGCGGACGCGCAAACACGTGGCGGCGCGAATACTCCTGGTGCGCAGGACCGCAGTGATAGCACTCCTGGTAATTCTCGGTGACCAGCTTCCAGTTCGCCTGGATGGCATAGGTCTTGCGCGCCGCGACCTTGGCACGGTCCCATCCGTAGATGCGCGCCGAGCGCCCGAACGACTCTTCGACGTGCGCAAAGTCGAGCGGCTTTTCGGCGAAGGTCACGAACAAGGTGCCAGCGCACTCGCGCAAGGCGATCTGCTTCAGGCCGTACTGCGAACGATCGAAGTCCTCGGGCATGTAGCGCGCGCGCTGCAAGGCGCCGCTGCAATCGTAGGTCCACGCGTGATAAGGGCAGACGAACACGCCGTTCTTTGCCGTGCCACGCGGCTCGGTGCAGACCCGAGAGCCGCGATGCCGGCAGACATTGGCAAGCGCGCGCACCTGCCCGTCGTCGCCGCGCACGATGATGATCGATTCGCCGGCCAGTTCCGCCGTGAAGAAATCGCCCGGATTGCGCACCATGCTGGCGTGGCCGATGCAATGCCAGTGCGCCAGCACGAAATGGCGCATGTCGAACTGGAAGATCGCGGGATTCTTGTAGAAGATCTGCGGCAACGCATGGCCCGGGCGCGCCGCGGCGATTGCCGCCTGCACGACCTCCCGGCCCGGCAGTTCCGCCGCCAGCGACATGGGCATCAGCGGCTCGTTCATGGATTCCTCCGTCCCTCGGGGCAGTTCCATATTAAACGAACGTTCATTCAGCGACAAGTCCGGTGCCATCGCCCGGGGAAGGTCCGGATCTCGCCCGGACGGCACGCGCGTGTCGAGGCGATTCTATTCCCTCAAGGTTGTGCAGCCGGCTGTGCCGCCGGATGCACGCCGAGCGCCTGGAAAAGCGCGGCGGTGTCGGCAAGTCGCTGCGCCTGGATGCGCGTTCGGTCGAGCACGGCCTGCAGCTCCTGGCGCTGGGAATCGAGCAGCGCGAGCTGGCTGATGCCGCCGGCCTCGTAACGTCGCGCCGCGATCTCGGCGCCTGCGCGGGCGTCCCGATGCGCATCGTCGCGCGACTGCATCTCCACGGCGTCCTGTTGCAGGGCGCGCAGGGCGTCGGCGACCTGCTGCAAGCCCTGCAGCACCGTCTGGCGGTACGAGGCCAGCGCAGCGTCATAGGCGGCCTGCGCGGAGTCGCGCCTTGCGTGCAACGCACCGCCGTGAAAAATCGGCTGGGTGATGCCCGCCCCGATGGACCAGACATTCGTCCAATCGCCCAGGCGCACGGCTTCCGGCCCCATGCTCCCGGAGAGCGTGATTTGCGGATACAGGTTTGCCGTTGCCGCGCCCACGTTGGCGCTCGCCTGATGCAGCAATGCTTCGGAGGCGCGAATGTCGGGCCGCTCGCGCGCCCAGGCCGAAGGCATCGCCAGCGGTATGTCCGACGGCAGCGAAATCGCGTCGAGGTCCAAAGTGGACGGGTCGTCTCCCGCAGTACCGGCCAGCTGTGCCGGGGGCCGCCCCAGGTATACGGCGAGCTGGTGATCCGACTGCGCCAGTTGCGTGTGCAAGGGGGGAAGACTTGCGCGCGTCTGTTCGACCTGCGTGCGCTGGTCCAGGAGATCCATCCGGGAGATTCCACCCGCTTGATAACGCCGGTCGGCGATATCGAGCTGCCGTTCCTGGTCGGCAAGGAGCTCTTGCGTGACGGCGATCTGCTTGGCAAGCGAGGCCCTGCGCAGGGCCGTCACCACGACGTTCCCCGCAAGCGTCTGGCGGGCGGCGTCGCGCTCGAACGCTTCGTAGTCCACTTGAGCGGCCAGGGCTTCGAGCGCGCGGCGATCGGCTCCGAAGAGATCCAGCGTGTACGAAACCTCGACCTTTGCGCTGTACAGATTGAACGGCGGAACGCTGCGATTGCCGAGCAGATTGCCGATGCCGAATGCGGCCGGGTCGATCTTCTGGCGCGCCGCATTCGCCGCCGCGTCGACTTCCGGCCATTGCGTCGCCCCGGACTGGGCACGGTAGTCCTGGCGTGCCTGCACCAGCTTCGCTTCGGCCTGCGCGATGCCAGGGCTGTCCTGCAATGCGGACTGCACCAGTTTGTCGATGGTAGGCGAGCCATAGCCGCACCACCAGGCGCCGTCGTAGGTGGCCATGGCGCCGAAGTGCTGTTCACCGCCCCCCGGCCCGGCCGGGGCGTCGGTGGAGATGGGCTGCGGCGACGATGTGTACGTCGGCACGTCCGGAGGCGCCGGCGCATGGAAGTCGGGCCCTGCGGCACACGCGGTCACCACGAGACAAATCGCGCAGGCCGCAGGCGTGGAGAGCGATTTCGGTTTCGACATGGCATCGACTCCCTAGTCGAGGGTGCGCCGATAGAAGCGCACGGCAATGAGCATCACGACCACCTGGAAAACCAGCATCGGCCACAAGTGCGGCCAGATGTCCGCGAAGCCCGCACCTTTCAGGAGAACGGCGCGGACCATCCGATTGAAATAGGTGAGCGGCAGCACATTGCCGATCGCCTGCGCCCATCCCGGCATGCCGGCAAAGGGAAACATGAAGCCGGAAAGGAGGATATTGGGGAGAAAGTAGAAGAAGGCGAGCTGCACGCCCTGGAGCTGGTTCTGCGCAATCGATGAAAGCATGATGCCGACCGCAAGCGTCGCCGCGATGAACAGCAGCGCGCCGAAATACAACAGGAAGATGTTCCCCACGACCGGAACGCCGAAGACGAATCGCGCGGCCACCAGGATGATCGTCGCCTGCAAAAGGCCAATCGCGACGTACGGCAGGATCTTCCCGGTCGTGACCTCGATCGGCAGGACCGGCGTTGCCAGCAGGTTTTCCATGGTGCCGCGTTCCCGCTCGCGCGTGATCGCCAGCCCGGTCATGATCACCATCGTCATGGTGAGGATCACGCCCATGAGGCCTGGCACGACGTTGTACTGGGTGATTGCCTCGGGGTTGTACAGGCGATGCACCGTGACGTCGAAAGCACCGGAACCCGGAGCCAGCCGCGCAAGCGGTCCCACCAGGTCCTTTTGCATCACCGATTGCGCGATCGACGGCAACGCGCCGATCGCGGTGGCGACTGCCGTCGAATCGGTCGCATCGGCCTCCACGAGCAAGGACGGGTGCGCCCCTTTCACGAGCTCGCGAGTGAAGCCCGCGGGAATTTCGACGAAGAAAAGCGCCTTGCCCTGCACGAGGGCCTTCCTGCCCTCCTCCTCGTGGTCGAGCGTGGCCACGACATCGAAATATTCGGACGTGTGCAGCGCCGCGAGGAAGCTGCGGGTGAACTCGCTTTCATCCGCGGCGATCACGACCGTTGGAAGATGCTTGGGGTCGGTGTTGATGGCGAACCCGAACAGCGTCATCTGGATGATGGGAATCCCGATGATCATCGCGAAGGTAATGCGGTCGCGACGCAACTGGAGAAACTCCTTCCGCACGATGCCCCACCACCGGGCAACGGAAAAACCGTCGCCTGTCATGAGGAACGCTCCTTCGCGAGCGATTGCACTTCCCGGGTCTGACCCATGAGGTAGATGAAGGTGTGCTCGAGCCTCGTTTCGATGGGCTCGATGCGCAGGTCGGGCTGCTCTTGAGCCAGGCGGGTCAGCGTTGCCTGCAGGGTTGGTGCGTCCTTTCCTGTGACATGCAAGGATGTACCAAACGCGACGGTCTGCGCGACGCCGGGTTGGCCACGCAGCTGCTTGCCCAGTTCGACCAGGTTGCTTCCGGTCACCGACCATGTCGCGAGCTTTTGCGATGCCACGACCTCCTGGGCGGTACCCTGGGCCAGCAATTCGCCATAGGCGATGTAGGCGAGCTTGTGGCAGCGCTCGGCTTCATCCATGTAATGCGTGCTGACGAGGACCGATATGCCACGATCGGCCAGGACATGCAGCTCTTCCCAGAAATCGCGCCGGGCGCTCGGATCCACGCCCGCGGTCGGTTCGTCGAGAAGCAGGAGCTGCGGTTCGTGCAACAGGCAGGCGGCAAGTGCAAGGCGTTGCTTCCAGCCGCCGGACAAGGTTCCCGCCAACTGCTTGGCCCGGTGGGCCAGGCCCAGATCCCGCAAGGAGCGGTCCACCACCGCGGTGCGCTCGGGCATCTGGTAGACACGCGCGATGAAATCCAGGTTCTCGCGGATCGTCAGGTCCTCCCAGAACGAAAAGCGCTGCGTCATGTAGCCGACCTGGCGCTTGATGCGCGCGCTTTCCTTCACGATGTCCGAGCCGAGACAGGTGCCACTGCCGGAATCGGGTGTCAGCAGCCCGCACAGCATGCGAATGCACGTCGTCTTGCCGCTGCCGTTGGGTCCGAGGAATCCGAGGATTTCGCCGCGTTGCACGCGCAGCGATACATCCTTGACGACATGCTTGTCGCCGAAATACTTGTTCAGGCCGTGCACGTCGATCGCGAATTCGCCGGATTCGCCCGCCTGCGCAGCGGACTGCGCGGCAATCATTGCAGCGCCACGTCGACGGGTTGGCCGGGATGCAGCTTTGGCGCGTCGCTTTCGGATGGCCGCGCCTCCACCAGGAATACGAGCTTGGCGCGGGTTTCGTTGCTGTAGATGACAGGCGGCGTGTATTCGGCCTGGTCCGAAATGAAGCTCACGACAGCCGGCACGTCGGCCCCGCAACCGTCGCAATGCACCCGCACGCCGCGACCGGTCGCCAAGGCGCCGACGACGGCTTGCGGAACGAAGAACCGCACCTTGACGTTCCCAGGCGGCAGCATGCGCACGACGGGACTGCCTGCGGCCACCCATTCCCCGCTGCGGTACATCGTGTCGAATACCAGCCCCGCATGCGGCGCCTTCACACTCTTCTGGTCGAGCTTCCACTGGGCCTGGGCGAGCGCCGCCTGGGCTGCGCGCACCTGCGCCGATTGGGCGCGGATCTGTTCGCTTCTGCTGGGCAGACGAGCGACATCCAGCTGAGCTTGGAGTTCGCGCACGCGTTGCGCCGTGGAACTGGCGGCAGCGGATGAGTCGTCAAGTTGACCTTTCGGAATTCCGCCCGCCTTGTATTGGTCCTGGTCGCGCTTGAGTTGTGTCTGGGCACGACCCGCGTCGGTGCGTGCCTGTTCCAGCTGGGCTTCGATCACATCGACTTCCGCACGCCGTTTGCCGGTTTGCATGTCGGCCTGTTGGGCCTGCGCGGCCTGCAACTGCTGGCGCGCCTGGTTGACGGCATCGGTTTCGTTCTGGCTTTCCAGGGCGAACAGGGGTGCATCGCCCACGACACTTTGGCCACGCTGCACCGCGAGCTGGGTGAGCTGGCCCGCCTGCGACGAAGCCACGTAGACATACTCGCCTTCGACGTAACCCTGGTATCCGCTCGCGGCATGTTGGGAGCAGGCGCCTCCCGCGAGCGCCAAACTGCCCGCGGCCAGGAGGGCAAGCACGGTGCGCAAGAATTTGTTCATGTCGGTCTCCTGGTTTTCCCCGGTCGCGCGGCCTTGGTCTTCCTTTCAGGGCTTGCGATGCCATGCAAAAGCAATGCGCAAACGTGCCGTTCGAGCATCGCGCGATCGAGAGCTAGCGAAGGGTTGATGCGCCGCCAGATCTTCGCGCTCGCCTGGGGCAGCATCACTAGTGCAAGCACGGACGTAAAGACCAGGTGGGGCTCGATATCAGCTTGCAACTCGCCGCGTGCCATGCCGCGCGCGATGGCCTGCGCGAACGCCGCAACGCGTTGCACCGGGATGTGGCGCAGCGCCCGCTCGCGCAACAAGCCGCCTTCATTGATGATCTCGCGCAACCACAGCGAAGGAAGCCAGGGATTTGCGGCCGTGACATCGAACAAACGCTGCACGATGCCGCGCACCATCCGCCGTGGATCGCCCTCCTCGCCGACGGAGGGGCCCCACACCTGTTGGAAAAGCGGCGCCATGCGCTCAGCCACGATCGCGTCCAATAATCGTTCACGGCCGTCGAACCAGTAATGGACCATCGCGGCGGTCACGTGCGCGGCGGCGGCGATCTGCGCAATCGTCGTGTTGGCGATGCCGCGCTCGGCAAAGGCCAGGATCGCGGCGCTCAACAGACGGTCGCGCCCGTCGCCGTCGCCGGACGGACCACGCTTGCCCGAAGCCGGGGATGGCGCACGCTTCATGTCGTTCAATTTAATTAAAACATTAATTAAAGTCAAATTCCGGGGCAGGGCCCCCGCCGGGCACGGCCCCCGGCTTTGCCTTCTCCCCTCAGGACGAATGACGGCCGCGGATATTGGATCGGGCGGTCAGGCCTTGCGGATGATCAGCAGCATCGACGTCGCGACGTAGCCGCCCAGCTCCAGCTTGATGTGCTTGCGCACCGTGCCATCGTAAGGCGGCACATCGGGTACCAGGTCGTACGGGTGTGTCCCCGCATCGAAGTCCGGACGCTCCAGGCCACAATGGATGCGCCGCAGGCGATAGGACAGATCCTCGATGTCGCGGCGCCGGTAGATGACGTTCCCGCCCCGACGAATCGTGGCGTCATTGGACGAAACGTTGTATTCGGTGGTGTGAATCGCGACACCGCCCGGTTTCACGAGGCGCATCGCATTGACGACAAAGTCGAGGCCTGCGTCCAGGCTGCCCAGGTGCTCGAACGCACAGGAGGACCAGAGGAAATCGACCGGAGCGACGTCCAGCTTGGCGACCTTGCGCATGTCGGCGAACTGGAATCGCACGCGCTTATTGAATTGGGCACGATCGATCAGGTAATCCATGTACAGGGCATCCAGCCCATCCGCGTGCTGGTTGTCCGAGATCCAACCCCTGTTCGAGTCCTTTGTCGCGAGATCCGTCGCAACAATGTCGATGCCATACGAAGCAAAGAGCGACGACAGCGGCTCCCTGCCCACCGCGAATCCGAGTCCGCTTCGCCCCGGCTGCAGCATGTTTCGTTCCTCGAGCGCCTGGGCAATTGCGCAGAACTCCCAGGTCTTGCGCACCAGATGACGCTGCTCGAGCGGCAACGTGACGTCCTCTCGCCGCATCTTTACGGCAAATTTCTTGTACCAATCGGTCTCGAAATGCTCGAGGCGACAGACCACGGACTGGAGCATGCGCTTCCCCTCGCTCAATGCGTCCACGCGGCGGTCGACGACGACAGCCCGTGACCGGCGATCGCGTTGCCCAGCAGCAGGACGAAAGCGAGGATGAGCACGGCAAACACCCCGACATGGAAGATCAGCCAGGCGCCGATCGCCGCGCCTGCGAACATGCAGGTGACCGCCAGCAGCCGGCGGCGCGGGTTCGGATTGGAACCGCCCGCGAGCGAAGATTCAGACGCCAGGGCCGCCAGCGTCAGCGTGAGCACCGTGGTCGTGAGGTCGGGAATGCCGAGTCGCCGCGCATTCGCATTCTGCAGGCCCATCGCGAGCGCCAGCGGGACGATCAGTCCGTACTGCACGACTTGCCCGTTGCCTTCCGGCATGAACAGCAGCAGCGCGAGCGCCGCGCCGACCAGCGCCGTTTCGATGTAGGTTGCGATCGCGAGCAGTTTGCCGCGATGCTGGCCGATATGCGTGGCGATGCGCCCGCCGATCAGCGCGCCGCACAGGAAAGCCGCCAAGGCCGAAACGGAAGCAGGTATCGAGAAGTCCTTTGCGTCGGCGACGGCAAAGCCGAGAAACACGACGTTGCCCGTCATGTTCGCGACGAAAACGTGGCCCAGCTTGAAGTAGCTCACGGCATCGACAAGGCCAGTGACCAATGTCAGCGACAGCAAAAGCGAGGGAATCGGTCCGTAGCGCTCGTCGATCCAGAAAGGCACTGGTTGCTTCTCCGGCGCAGTTGCGTTCATCGTATCCTCGAACAATGGGAAGCCGCGTACAGGCGGCCGGACGGTGCGATCATCGCGTTCTTCGACCCAGGAGGCAATGCCTTGCGAGTGGCGATCGGTCTGAAGTCACATTCCGGCTGGGCCGCACTGGTGGCATTGGCGCAGAACCGGGATGAGTTGCTGGTGCTGCATCGCTGCCGCATGGAATGCGCGGGCGTGCTGGACGGCAAATGGGCGCGGCATCCCTACCACGCTGCGCAGGAGCTTGCACCAGAGGACGCACGGAAATTCGTGGAAAAGGAACAGTCGTTGGCGCGAGCCTGTGCCTCGGCGCGCCTGCGCGAAGTCGTGGACAGATTCCGGGAAGACGGGCAAGAAGTCGTGGCCTGCTGCGTTGTCGCGGGTGAGGCGATGCCACCGTGGCGCCTGGACGAAATTCTTTCCATGCACGTACGCATGCACAAGGCGGAAGGCAGCCTGTACCGCGAAGTACTCGAGCATGCGGCAAACGAATGCGGCCTGAAGACCCTGCACGTGCCGGACAAGCGCCTCGAGGAAATGGCTTCGGATAAGCTTGGCTGCGCGCGCGCGGAAATCGCAAGCACGATTGGCGGGCTTGGTAAGCGGGCCGGCCCACCCTGGGGCAAGGACCAGAAGGAAGCGGCGCTTGCTGCCTGGATGGCACTGTGCGCGGCGCAATCGCACCAAACGAAAGGTTGATTCCGATGTATCTGCCGAAACATTTTGCCGTCGAGAGCAAGGAACCCCTGCACGAACTGATGCGCACGCATCCCTTCGCCACGATCGTTACGACGGGCGACCAGGGGCTGGTTGCTAATCACCTGCCGCTGCTCCTGGATGCAAGCCGCGGCGCGCAGGGAATCCTGCAAGGCCATGTCGCGCGGGCCAATCCCGTCTGGCAGCACCTGTCCGGCGAGCGCGAAGTGCTGGTCATTTTCCAGGGACCCCAGACGTACATCTCGCCCAACTGGTACGCGAGCAAGCGCGAGCACGGCAAGGTCGTGCCAACCTGGAACTACGCGACCGTGCATGCGCATGGCCACGCGCGTTCGATCGAAGAGCCGCAGTGGCTGCTGGACCTCGTCACGCGCCTGACCGATACCCACGAACAAGGACATGCCCACCCCTGGAAGGTCGACGATGCTCCGGCCGACTACGTGCAAAGCATGCTGCGCGCGATCGTTGGCATCGAGATCGCGATCACGCGCCTGGAAGGCAAATGGAAGGTCAGCCAGAACCGGCCCGCAGCCGATATTCCCGGCATCGTGGAGGGCCTGCGGTCGCGGGATGACGAGGCCTCGCTTGCGATGGCGGAACTGGTGGAGCGCTTTGCGCGCGCGCCCTCCGCCGGGAGCGAAAAGCCCTAGTCCCGATTCAAGATCCGCCGAACATCGCGGGCATTCCCGTGCCCGTCGACTGCCTGCGCAGGCCCAGCAGGACAAGGATGCGCTTCGCGAGACGTCGCGCTTTCAAGAGCGCCGCCGGAAGCGGCACGCGGCAAAACGCAAGCTTGCGCACGTAGGACTCGACGGTCCACAGGGCGCTGGTCCCGCAGGGGAAAAAGGCAGTGTCGCCCACGGTCAGCCGGCGCGTGTCGCCGTTTTCGTCGCGCACGATGACGGAGCCCTCGAGGATGTACACCGTTTCGTCGATGCTGTAGTGCCAATGGAAACGGCCTGCCGTGCAGTCCCAGAGCAGGGTGGACGCGGCGCCATCCTCGCTGCGCGAAAGCAGGAGATTGCGTGCGAAGGGCTTGCCTTCGAGGATCCAGGAGTCGGGAATCGGCGCAGGCTGCAACTCCGCCTTGCCCATGCCGAACTCGATCCTGCTCATCACGCCCATCGTCCGCTCCGGGATATTTCCATGCGATGGCAGAAATTTTCCGGGAGGGAAGCCAATTTGTAACGAAGAAAAGCGCCCTAGACCGCGAACATTTGATTGGAATGAGAACGATTTTCAGATGGGCGGGTGGCAAGCAGATGCGGGAAAGCGCAGGGTGGTGCCGGTTTGCGACCCTTCTCACGCAATCGCGCGCAACGCCTGCGTTTAGTGTTAGCGCGTTCCATTCGTTCCTTTTACGTACTGAAAATCACATCAGCGGGGCATCCTGTGCGAAGCATCCAGAATTGGAAGGTCTCCAGTCGACTCATCGTCGGCTTCGGAGTCATTTCGGCATTGCTTATTGTCATCGCGGGCATCGGCATCCAGCGCCTGGGCGCGCTCAACGCGACCGTCGACGGCCTGACCGACCAGCGGATTCCCGTACTGACGAGTGCCGGGGAATGGGAAGTCAGCCTGCTGCAAAGCGCGCGGCATTCGCGCAATGTGCTGATTCTCGACGACAAGGCCGCAGTCGCGAAGGAGATCTCCGCGATGGCCGACGAGAGCGACAAGCGTGGCACCATCATCGACGCCATCCTCAAGAATGTAAGCGACGACGAGTCGAAGAAGCAGGTCGAGGCCTTGCGCGAACTGCGCGAAAAGTACAAGGCAAGCGAAAAGAAATTCGTCGATATCGCCGGCTCGGGCGATCTGAAGGCCGCGAAATCCCAGTTGCTCGAGGAAACCCGGCCCATCCAACTCGACTACATCAATGGCATCGATGCCTTCGTCGCAAGCCAGCGTGCGCTCGCCGAAGCCGACGCGAAGGGCGCAAAGGCGGCGCACACGTCCGCGGTGGCCTGGGTCCTGACCCTTTCCTTCCTTTCTCTTGTCGTCTGCGGCACTCTTGGTTTCGCGATCACGCGTTCCATCACGCGCCAGCTGGGCGGCGAGCCCGACGAACTTGCCACGGTTGCCGAGTCGATCGCGGCCGGCAACCTGACCCTCGAGATCGACGCACGCAAGGCGCGCCTGGGCAGCGTCGTGCACGCCGTAAAGTCGATGCAGCAATCGTTGCGCACGGTGGTAGGCACGGTGCGCGCCTGCAGCGACTCGATCGCGACCGGGTCGGACCAGATCGCGACGGGCAACCTCGATCTGTCGCACCGCACGGAAAAGCAGGCAGCCAACCTGCAGCAGACGGCGGCCTCCATGGAGGAACTGAACGTCACCGTCAAGAACAACGCGGCGCATGCGCGCCAGGCAACGCAACTCGCCGCGTCGGCGAGCGAGGTGGCGCAACGCGGCGGCCAGGTCGTCGGGCAGGTCGTATCGACGATGGACGAGATCACGGCAAGCAGCAAGAAGATCGGCGACATCATCGGCGTCATCGATGGCATCGCCTTCCAGACCAACATTCTCGCCTTGAACGCCGCCGTGGAAGCCGCGCGTGCCGGCGAACAAGGCCGCGGCTTCGCCGTCGTGGCAAGCGAAGTCCGCACCCTGGCCCAGCGCTCCTCGGAGGCTGCGAAGGAGATTCGCGCCCTGATCAGCGCGAGCGTGGAACGTGTGGAAACCGGCTCGAAGCTGGTGGGCGACGCGGGCACGACGATGGCCGACATCGTCGCCCAGGTGCAGCGCGTGGCCTCGCTGATCGAAGACATCAGCTCCGCGACCAACGAGCAAACGAGCGGCATCGGACTGGTGAGCGACGCCGTAACCCAGCTCGACGAGTCCACCCAGCAGAACGCGGCCCTGGTCGAACAGTCGGCAGCGGCGGCATCGAGCCTGCATCAGCAGGCGTCGGACCTCGTGAAGGCGGTCAGCGTATTCCAGCTTGACCTCGCCGGCACGGCGCGCCCGGCGGCGAAATCCGTGCAAAAGGCACCGCTAGCGTCACCGGTGAAGTCGACAGCGGTCAAAAGCTCGTCAAGGCCCGCGCCGGCAGCGTCCGAGGCCAAACCGGCTACGGCAAGGAAGCCCGCGCCGCTTGCGGCAGGTGCCGGCAAGTCGGACGACTGGGAAGAGTTTTAAGCGGCCACCCTGTAGCCCGCGCCTCGCAGGGTGCGGTCGTTCAGTCGGGAAGGATCTCCGCGATACGGCCCATGACTCGCGCCTGCTCGGCGCGAATGAGTGGCAGGATTCGTGTCGCGGCCTCGATGCGATTTTCCCGCGCGAGCATTTCCAACTGACGATACAAGGTCGAGAGGCTCTCGGCACCGATACTGCCCGTGCTCGACTTGAGCATGTGCGCAACCTGGCCGGCGAGCTTCGCATCGCCGCCGCGGACCGCGCCTTCGATGCGCTCCCATTGCACGGGAACGGTTTCGCGAAACGTGCGCAGGATGCGATGGACGAGGCCCGTGCCGCGGCTTGAATCGAGTTCCCGCAGCGATTCCAGTACGCGCTCGTTCAAGGGTGCCGGCAGGACGGGTTCCTCGCGCGCCACATCGTTGCCCGCAATGCCCGGTTCATCCGCGTCCTTGGGCTCGGGCAACCAGCGCTGCATCACCGCGGCAAGGGCCGCCAGCGAATACGGCTTGGCCAGGAATCCGTCCATGCCCGCCGCCCGGCATTTCTGTTCATCACCCTGCATCGAATTCGCCGTCAGCGCGACGATCGGGGTAGCGGCCCGGCGCTTGTCGTCGAGTGCGCGGATCGCGGCTGTGGCTTCGTATCCATCCATGACGGGCATCTGGCAGTCCATCAGTACCAGGTCGAAGTTGCGTTCCCGCATGCACGCGAGCGCCTCGCGGCCGTCCCCGGCAAGCTGGACTTGGACGCCGAAACTGGCGAGCATGGCGTTGGCAACCGCCTGATTGATCGGATTGTCTTCGACCAGCAGGATCGTCGCGTCGCGCCGCGCGGGCATGTTTCCTGGCGGCGCACCCGGCGCGTGGACCGGCGCGGGTCCCTCCAATACGCCGATCAAGACGCGCAGCAGATCGGAGCGGCGCACCGGTTTGTCGATCCAGCGCAGGATGCCGGCCGCCGCGCGACGCGCGGGTTCCATCACGAAGGACGAAGTAAGAATGACGAGGCCTGTACCGGCCAGATCCGGACGTGAGCGAATCGCCTGGGCAAGCTCCACCCCGTCCATCCCCGGCATGTGCATGTCGAGCAATGCCATCCGGTAGGGCCTGCCCAATTGCGCGGCCTCGCCCATCAAGTCGAGTGCCTCGACACCGCTCTGCGCACAGCGCACCGCCATGCGCCAGCCCTGCAACTGGTGCCCGAGAATCTCTCGATTCGTCTCGTTGTCGTCGACGACCAGCACCGGGACGCCGGCCAGGGCGGTGCGATCGAGCGGAGCGCGCGAAGGCCACGGTGCCCGCGGCAGGTCGACCTTGATTTCGAATACGGAGCCGCGCCCGACACGGCTCTCGACGCCGATCGTTCCGCCCATCAACCCAAGCAGGCGCCGGCAGATCGCCAGTCCCAAGCCCGTGCCGCCGAAGCGGCGGGTGGTACTGCCATCGGCCTGCGAGAAATGCTCGAAGATCCGTGCTTGCGCGTCCGCCGGAATGCCGATCCCGGTATCGTGGACCGCAATGCGCACGGCCGCGCGCTGGGCATCGCCAACGCTGCCATCGCTTTGCGCAGCGGTCGCGGCACGGACTGTGACGCGCACGATCACTTCGCCGCGTTCGGTGAACTTGATCGCGTTGCCTACGAGATTGACGACGATCTGGCGCAATCGGAACGGGTCGCCACGCAGGAGCAGTGCCTCATCCGGCGGATCGAAACGGGCGGCCAGCTCGAGGCGACGGCTTTCCGCCTGCTGGGCAAACATCCCGAGAACGTCCTCGATGACCTCGACCAGGTCGAAATCCAAAGTCTCCAGGTGCAGTTGTCCGGATTCGATCTTCGAGAAGTCAAGGATGTCGTTGATGACGCCAAGCAAGTGGCGCCCCGAAGTCTGCACAGCCTCGGCCCACGCGCGCTGCTGCGGCTCGAGTCCGGTCTGCAACAGCAGCTCGTTCATTCCCAGGACGCCGTTCATCGGCGTGCGGATCTCGTGGCTCATCGTCGCGAGGAACTCGGATTTCGCCTGATTGGCCGCCTCGGCCTTTTCCTTCGCCTGGCGCAACTGCGCCGTGCGCGCCGAGATTTCGGCCTCGAGAAAGTCGCCATGCGCCTCGAGTCGCGCGTCCCGTTCGCGTACCTGTTCGATCACCCGGACGAAGCCCTGGCCCAGTTCGTCGATCTCCACGATATCGGTTGGCGCGGCCCGCGCGCCGTAAACCGAGTTCCCGACCGCGCGAGCCATCAGCAGGTTCAAGTCCTCGACGGGTTGCACGACACGCCGATGCAAGCGGCGCAGCAGGATCGCCGAGGCCAGCATTGCGAGGAGAATCGCGGTACCCGTCGCCAGCGCAAACGTGCCGGTCTGCAGATACAGGTCGGCCAGGCTGACGGTGATCTCGATTCGGCCGGCAACGGTGTCCGTTTCGCGGGCGACGCCGCTACCCGACCCCGCCGTCGCCGATTCCTGCGTCTTGAGTGGCGTGCTCAGCATGAGGAATGCCGGGCGGATCAGGAGCGCATTGGGCGCGAGTTCCAGCGGTGCGACGCGCATCGGTGCGCCTTCGCGCCGGTATTGCGCGATCAAGCGCCCATCGGGTGCGTAGAGCACCGCAGCTTCGATGCGCCCGGAGTGACGCAATGCCTGCAGAAGTTGGCCTGCCGCGGCCTCATCGCGCGATGCCAGGGCGACGCCGACGTCCTCCGCCAGAACGCGCGCCTGGTCGCGGACCGAATCGACGAACACCTGTGCGCGGATCGCAAAACTGCAAGCGACCAGCACTACGCAAACCACGCCGATCGCGAGCTCCAGCGAGCGGCGGTGGATCCGCCACAGTTGGTTTTCCAAGGAGATGCGCGAGTTCATGGCTGGTGCTGGAAGGATTCCCGGAACCGGCGCCAGCGTGCGCCTCCGACGGTTCGATTTTTACTCCCTCGCCAGAGCGGGAATGGGAAGGATTGCAGGGGCAAGGACACGCATTTCCGCGTGCGGCGCATTCCAGGAAATCCGTTCGTCCGAACCGGGTTCGTAGCAAAAATGTGTAACGATCCCGAGCCCGCGCACCAACAGAGAGCAGCGCGCGGGTTTGTGCCGGATGGATCAGGTCCTGCTGATCGACGGACGTCGGGCGCGGCGGCGACTCGGCCGGGTGCTGCTCATGCGCACGACCAATTCGGTGGGCAAAAGGATGGGTGCCGTCCGCTTGCCATTGATGCGGTCGAACAACGCGTCGATCAAGGCCCGTCCGGCAGCGCGCATGGGTTGGCGTACGGTGGTGAGTGGCGGGTGGAAATAACTTGCGAGTTCGATGTCGTCGTAGCCGACGACGGCGATGTCCTCGGGCACCCGGACGTTCAATTCGCGCAAGGTGCTGATGGTGGCGATGGCGAGCGAATCGCTGCACGCGAAAATCGCATCGAACATGACGCCACGCCGCAGCAACCCCAAGGTGGCACGACGCGCGTCGTCCGCGTGAAATCCCGCCGAAACGCACAGAACCGGGTTGATCGGCAGGCCGCCTTCGGAGAGCGCACGGCAATGGCCGTCGTAGCGCTGTGCGACCTCCGGCACCGCCACATCACCGAAAAAAGCGATGCGCTTGCAGGCGGAGGCGATCAGGTGACGCGTGGCCTCGTAACCGCCGGCGACGTTGTCGCTCGCTACCGTGCAGTAGAGCTGCTGTGGCAGGCTCGCGCCCCACACGACGATGGGGTAGCCGCGCGCCGCGAGTTCGTTGAGCCGCTCGTGATGTTGTTGCTGGCCGATCGCCAGGATGCCGATTGCACGGCCGGTGCCCACGAGGTCGGCGATCGCGTCGATGCGATCCGCGTCGACGCGCGCAAGCAGCATGTTGTAGCCACGCTCATTCAGTTCGTCGGCCAGCGTACTCAACATGCTCTCGGCGAAGGGGTCGCCCGTCGGCTGGCGCGTGCGCCGATCGAAGGACAGGACGACGGCGATGGTGCGGTTTTGCCGCAATCGCAGGTTTTGGGCGCCGATGTCGATCGAGTAATGAAGGGACTGCGCAAGATCGCGGATGCGCTTGCGCGTCTCCGCGCCGATCAGGGGACTGCCGCTCAAAGCGCGCGAAACGGTCGAAACCGATACGCCTGCCAGGCGCGCCACGTCCGACATCTGCAGGCGCCGCGCATCCGACTGCGGTCCGGCCGGTGGAGCTGCCGCCTTCGCGACCTTGCGGGCGGGGACTCGGGGCATGGGTCGTGCGCCTTTGCAGGTGGAGACCCGATTCTATGGGCGTTTCACGCGTATGCGTCGTGAAAGGTCTTGACGATCAGCAAAGCTACGACGGCGAGAAACGCCCAGCGCATGAAGCGGTTGCCGTAGCGCAGGGCAATGCGGCTTCCCACCTGTCCCCCGAGGAAATTCGCCACCGCCATGACGATCGCAAGTTGCCAGATCACCATGCCATTGGCGACGAAGACGCCGATTGCCGCCAGGTTGGAGGCAACGTTGGCGAATTTTGCCGGGGCCGCGGCGTTGCGGAAATCGAAACCCAGCGTACGCACGAAAATCAGCTTGTAGAACGCGCCGGCGCCAGGGCCGAAGAAGCCGTCATAAAAGCCGACCGCGCCGGCACCCGAGGCCGCGACCATCGCCTCGTGATGGCGCGCGAAGCGCGGTTCATGCGCGAGTCCGGCATCGCTCCATGCGGTGTACACCCACAACACCAGCAGGACGAACGGCAAGGCCTTGCGCAAGGGCTCCGAAGGCACGTGACTGAGCGCGAGCGCGCCCAGGGCCGAAGCGACAAACGCCGCAGCCACCACCGGCGCAATCGTCGTGCCCCGCGGTCGCGTGGTGCGCGCGTACTGAACCGCGGCACCGGCGGTGCCGGCGAGGCTTGCGATCTTGTTTGTGCCAAGAAGCAATGCGGGTGCGAGCGTCGGATAAACCGTGAACAAGGCCGGGACCTGCAGGAGTCCGCCACCCCCCATGACGGCGTCGACGAGACCGGCGCCGAAGGCGGTCAACGCAAGCTCGAGGAACTCGATCATCGTCGAGCGCTATCGGCCTGCCCCGCGCGACCAGGCGCCACCGCAGGCTGCGGCGCGGCCTTGCGCCACCAGAGCAGGAGCGCAACGCCCCCCAGAACGATGCACGACGCCGCCCATTCCTGCGCCGTCACCGTTTCGCCGCCGACCATCACGCCAAGCAGCAGACCGATGATCGGATTGACGAAGGCGTAGCTCGTGGCCAGTGAAACCGGCGTGCGCGCCAGCAGCACCATATAGGCGCTGAAAGCGACGAGGGAGCCGAAGACGACCAGGTACACCCACGCGAGTACGGCAAGCGGCGCAGGCGGCCAGGAAGGGTGTTCGTCGAGCAGGACGCAGGCAATCATGAGCACGACGCCGCCGCACAGCATCTGGCTGGCATAGCCTATTGCACCGGGCGCAAGGGGCAGGCGACGCTGGCTGAGCACGCTACCCAGGGACCAGCCGATGCTGGCAAGCGCGATCATCGACACGCCCAATGGGGAAGCACGGAACTCGGCACCTTGCACAAGAAAAAAGACGCCGCAGAAACCCACCGCAACGCCCACAAGTTCCTGGCGGCTCGGCCGCACGCCAAAGAGACGGTTGATCGCCGTGATGGTCATCGGCGTGATCGCGATGAATGCGACGACCAGCCCGGATCCGATGGACAGTTCCGCGTAGGCCGTGGCGCCCATGCCAAGGACCACCATGAGGATTCCGATGAATAGCGCATTGCGCCATTGCACGAGGTTCGGCGCCGGCGCCCCGCGAAAGGTACGGCCCCAGAGGAACAAGAGACCCCCGGCAACGAGGAAGCGCGTGCCCATCTGGAAAAAGGGCGGAAAACTGACGAGCGCGACCTTGATCGCGAGGTACGTGGAACCCCAGATGATCCACGTTGCAAGGAGACAGCCGATGACAAGCGCGGACATGCGCACTGGCGGCGACACCTGCTGGACAGCCATGGCCCAGGTTCCCTGCCCGACTCCCGAGGAGCGAGTTGTCGAGGCGACTCGACGCATCAAAAAAAGAAGGCCGCGATTCCCACCGCGGCCCGCGATTCGCCGAAGCGAATTGTCGTCAGATCGCGCGGATCTGCGTTGCCTGCGGGCCCTTCGTGCCCTGAGCAACCGTGAACTCTACGCGCTGGTTTTCCTGCAACGACTTGAATCCCGTGCCCTGGATTTCCGAAAAATGCGCAAACAAATCCTTGCCACCGTCATCGGGCGTAATGAAACCAAAGCCCTTAGCGTCGTTGAACCACTTAACTACCCCAGTTGCCATGAAAACTCCGTAATAGATGGATGAACATACCGCCGGCAAAGGCACGGCGTGCAGTCGATCAAGCGACGCAAGCTGGGTAAACCGCGGGAGCGAATTGACGACCGGCGGGAAGGACCTGACGCGAACGAGACTTAAGCGAGAGCGGACGGCATGATACCCGAAATCCCCGTAATCAAAGGTTTTTTCGCTCTGGCAAGGGATTCGTTTGCGGCCACGCAACAGCCCGCAATGATAAATTCCAGCGTTTGCCGTCGTTCCCGCCGCGAAAGTCCATCTTGAACACCCGCTTTGATCCAATCCGTTGCGTCCGGCTCCTCGCCCGCACCGCTCAAATCTCCGCCGCCCTGATTCTTTGCAGCTGCCTGGGCAATTCCGGAAGTCCGACAGCGCCTCCCACGGGCATCCGCACCTATTCGGGCGACAGCCTTGTCAGCATCACGTGGGACGACGATCCCGTGATCAATTACTGGGTGTTCCATGCGCAGGATCCGACGCTTGATATCGGGAACCAGGACTGGACCAGCCTGCTGGGCGCAGGTGCCGTCGAAAACACGGGTTCGCCTGTCGTGCTCTGCGGCCAGGTCAACAATCCGTCACCCACCGGTTACTTCCCCGCCATATTCTTCAGCATCAATGCGCGCACCGGTTCGGCGCCGGGCGGCAACGGCAGTGCGCTTGTCAGCGCCGTGCCGCGCCCGGCGGGGGGGCCGCAAGCCCCCTGGATCCTGGGCGGCGCAATTCCTTCGAGCGTCAACGGCCTGGCGTACGGACCCGTGACCTCCTGCGGCTATTCGGGCCGTCCACCCTCGGGCATCTATGTTGCGGTCGGGCCCAATGGCTCGATCTTCTACGACCAGAACACGCCCAACGTTGCCGGGCCTCTGACGCAATCCAACGGCAACGTGGGCATGACCTGGATCCAGGCAAACACTCCTGCCGGATTCAGCCAGCAACTCAATGCGGTCTCGGGATTCGCGACCGGTGTCGCGAATCCGGCGGCGCCGAATATCGTCTTCGTTGCGGTGGGAGAAAACGGCGCGATCCTGCGCAGCGTGGATGGCAAGAACTGGGCGCAGGTCGCCAACGTTCCGACCGGCAACAACCTGAATGCCGTTTCCACCAACGGCGGCGGCTTCATCGTCGTGGGCGACAGCGCAACCGTGCTCACCAGTCCGGACGGCCTGAACTGGTCGCTGAGCGGGACCTCGACGCAGGCGACGAACGAAAACCTGACCGCCGTCCACTGCGCAGGCTCGACATGCGTCGCGGTCGGCCCGAACGGCACGACGCTGTGGTCCTTCCGCTCGGGCGCGGATTGGGCGCTCGTTTCCTACGGCACGAACACATGGAGCAGCGTCGCGTACGGCAACAACGATCTGAACTCGAACGCGATCATTACCGACCCCAATGGCGTGCTCACGGTCGCAAGCCCGTCGATCAACACCTGGGTGATCAGCGACGCTCAGGGCAATTACGCGTACGCCCCCGTCTCCGAGATCTGGGAATCCGGTTCGACGCCGATCGCCTCTTCGATCGTCGCGATCGATTACACGACGCAGTTCATCGCGATCGACGGCGCAGGCAACGCCTACGCCAGCGAAAACGGGGCGCAGTGGCAACCGGTCGGCACCACCGGTGTGACCAATCCAATTGCGGTCGTGAGCAACGGCGTGGGCTTCGTCGCGCTGGGCAGCGACGGCTCGAACGCTTCCAGTTTCTAAAACTCGTATTCGATCTGGGCCCGCAAGGTCCCGGAAGGCGCGCCGCTGGAGGTTCCGAACAGGAACGCCGCGTTGTATTTGATGGCGCGTCCCGGCCCGACGCGAAACTTGCCAAATACCGCCGGGCCGAGGCGATGCGATTGCGGTCCCAACTGCCCCCAGGAATTCCAGGTGCCCACGCTGCCGAAGCCCTGGATTCCGTATTCGAACTTCGCTTGCTGGCGGTACTTGACCTGATATTGGTACCCGACCTGCGTCGTCCCGTAGGGATAGCCACCGATCACGCGCTGGAACAGCACATTCGCATTGACCTGTACGAGGTCGAAATCCGTCTGCAGCAGAGGACCGAAGGTGACGCTCACGCCGTTGTCCGCACCGCGGGGGCGTTCAATCTCGAGCATTGCGCCAAGGTCGACCGGCCATTCCCCTTGTTCGGTGAAGCGCACGATGTTCTCCCACGACAGCGAGTCCAGCCCTCCGCCATGCACGCCGGAAACGTCGTTGGCGAACTGCAGGTACGCCTCGGAAAACCAAGCCGAGGAAAGCCCGTGGCCAAAGGAAAACGCGGCGGCCTGCTGGGGCGGCGTACCGTCGGGCGTCGACGAGGCCGCGCCGAGCTTGGCTTCCAGTTCGTATTCGCCCTCCTCGAAGTCGAGATCGAGGATGTAGTCGTTGGGATCCGCCCGTGCGCCCGCGCAAGCGCACGCAAGGACGAGAAACGCGAGACAGCGCCGGTTCTGGCGGCGAATCACGAACGCGGCAGATGCAGGACGGCAAGCGGACGAATCATTTGGCGATGATGACGCCTTGCGCGGTGGTGTCGTGAAAGTCGCCGAAGAATTCATAGCGACCGGGCTTGAGCGGACCGATGAACAGTTCGATCTTCGATTTCGGTGGAACGATCTTCTCGCGGTGCATCGTGTGACTCTCGAACTCCTCCGCGGTCTCGTCTTCGTTTTCGATCAGAAGCTTGTGGCGTTCGCCCGAGGCGACCTCGAGTTGCTCGGGGATGAAACGGTGATCGCGGATCTTCAAGGGAATCGGCGCCTCGTCGGCGCGGCCAGGCGGCACGAGCAGGATGGCGAGCGCCATGGTTGCGGCGAGTGAACCCCCTCGATGCCGTTTCATGAAGAGATGCTAATGGTTCTCATTTAGATTGACAATGCTTGAACGCTTCCCTGTATCTCTCAGAAATCCTTCAGAAAATGACGGCCCCGCTACAATTCGCGAAGTTTCCTCTGCGATGGTCCGATGCAGCTGCTCGCCCTGGGTTTGAGTCACCAGACGGCACCCCTATCCTTGCGGGAGCGGGTGAGCTTTTTGCCGGACGAAGTGCAAGGCGCCATCGCACGTCTGCGCGCCCGGTTTGCGAGCACGAGTGCCGGCGAACTGAGCGAGGCGGCGATCGTTTCCACCTGCAACCGCACCGAGTTGTATTGCGCTGTCGACGAGCCGGAACGGGCCGGCATCGCACTGGCTGAGTTTGTCGCGTCGGAGAAGGGCATTGGGCGACAGGATCTGGCGCGGGCCTCCTACACCCTGCCCAAGGGCGAGGCCGTGCGCCACGCGTTTCGCGTCGCCAGCGGACTCGATTCCATGGTGCTGGGGGAGCCGCAGATCCTCGGCCAGATGAAGCAGGCCGAGCGCCTTGCGCGCGAGGCCGGCAGCCTCGGACTATTGCTCAACCATCTCTTCCAGCGCACGTTCGCCGTCGCCAAGGAGGTGCGCAGCTCCACCGAAATCGGCCTGCATTCGGTTTCGATGGCCGCGACCGCGACGAAGATGGCCGAGCGCATCTTCGGCAGCCTCGAGGATTGCCATCTGCTTTTCGTCGGGGCCGGCGAAATGATCGAGCTGGCGGCAACGCACTTCGCCGCACGCCGCCCGAAGTCGGTCACGGTGGCCAATCGTACGGTCGAGCGCGCGCATGTGCTCGCCACGCGCCTGCGCGGACGATCGCTGGCCCTGTCGGAACTGCCCGATGCGCTGGCACGCTTCGACGTCGTCGTGTCCTGCACCGCGAGCTCCCTGCCGATCATCGGCCTGGGCATGGTCGAGCGCGCCGTGCGTGCACGCCGCCACCGGCCGATGGTGGTGGTGGACCTGGCCGTGCCCCGCGACGTAGAGCCGGAGGTCGCGCGCCTGGACGACGTGTTCGTGTACACGATCGATGACCTGGGCAAGCTCGCGCTGGCGGCGCACGAATCGCGCCAGGCCGCCGTCGCGCAGGCCGAAGCGATCATCGAGTCGCGCGTGCGTGACTTCGAGAGCTGGCTGAGCGGAAGGGCGACCGTGCCGATCATCCGCGACATCCGCGAGCGCGCCGAGTCGATGCGCCGGCGCGAGATCGAGCGCGCGCAACGCCTGCTCGCGCGTGGCGAATCGCCCGAGTCGGTGCTGGAACAGCTTTCCCAGGCGCTCACCAACAAATTCCTCCATGCGCCGATCTCCGTCCTGAACGACGCGGCGGCCGCGCCCGACGAGGAGCGCCTGCGCCAGATCGAGTTGATGGCACGCTTTTACCGCTCGCACAATTCCGGCGACGCGAACTGAGAATGCAACGGGCGCTGCGGCGTCCCGCCACGTGAGCTGATCCATGAAAGACTCGATGCAGGCCAAGCTGGGCCAATTGGTGCGGCGCCTGGACGAAATCGACGTTGCGCTCTCGCAGGAAAGTGCGACCGACGACCTCGACCAGTTCCGGCGGCTGTCGCGCGAGCGCGCGGAGATCGAGCCGCTGGTGCTGGGATTTCGCGATTTCCAATCCGCGAGCAACGACCTCGCGACCGCACAGCAGATGCTGTCGGATCCGGAAATGCGCGAGCTGGCCGAGGAAGAGGAGAGCAGCGCGAAGCGACGCATTGCGCAGCTCGAAGAGCACCTGCAGCGCCTTTTGCTGCCGACCGATCCGAACGACGAGCGCAACACCTTCCTGGAAATCCGTGCGGGAACGGGTGGCGAGGAATCGGCCTTGTTTGCAGGTGCCCTGCTGCGCATGTACATGCGGTTTGCCGAGCGCCGGCACTGGAAGACCGAGATGATCTCCGAAAGCCCATCGGACCTGGGCGGCTACAAGGAAGTCATCGTGCGCATCATCGGTCACGGTGCCTACAGCCAGCTCAAGTTCGAGTCGGGCGTGCACCGCGTCCAGCGCGTGCCCGAAACCGAGGCGCAGGGGCGGATCCATACGTCGGCGTGCACGGTGGCGGTCCTGCCCGAAGCCGATGAAATCAACGAAGTGCACATCGATCCGAGCGAGATCCGCGTCGACGTGTTTCGCGCGTCGGGCGCGGGCGGCCAGCACGTCAACAAGACCGAATCGGCGGTCCGCATCACGCACCTTGCGACCGGGATCGTCGTCGAGTGTCAGGACGACCGCTCGCAGCACAAGAACAAGGAACGCGCTCTCAAGGTGCTCGCCGCGCGCCTGAAGGATGCGCAAATGAGGGCCCAACAACAGCAGGAGGCGACAACGCGCCGCTCGCTGGTCGGCAGCGGCGACCGCTCCGAACGAATCCGCACCTACAATTTTCCGCAGGGCCGCGTGACCGACCACCGCATCAATCTCACGCTCTACAAGATCGACCAGATCATGGACGGCGACCTGGAGGAGCTCAGCCGGGCGTTGACGGCCGAGCATCAGGCCGAGCAGCTGGCGTCCCTCGCCGAAACCGCTTGAGCGCCGGCGTCACGGTCCAGGACTTGCTGCGGCAAAGCGGCTTGCCGCCACAGGAAGCGCGCGCACTGATGGCGTACGCGGCAAGCGTTCCGCGCGAGACGCTCATCGCGCATCCGCAGCGGGTGCCCGAGGCATTGGTCGCGGCGCGCTTCGCGCAGCTTGCCGAACGCAGGCAAACGGGCGTGCCGATGGCGTACCTGCTGGGTGTGCAGGAATTCCTCGGGCGCGAGTTCCTGGTGACACCGGACGTCCTGATTCCACGGCCCGAGACCGAACTGCTTGTCGAATGTGCCCTGGATGCGATCGCAAGCCTGCAGGCCCCGCGCGTGCTCGAATTGGGCACGGGATCGGGTTGCGTCGCGATATCCCTGGCGCTTGCGCGTCCCGACGCGATCGTGACCGCGAGCGACGCCTCTGGCGCCGCGCTCGCAGTTGCCGCCGGGAATGCCCGTCGCCTGGGCGTGAAGCTGGCGCTGCTGGCCAGCGACTGGTATGGCGCAATCGGCGGTCGATTCGATCTGGTCGTCAGCAACCCGCCGTATGTCGCGCGCTGCGATCCGCATCTCGATTCCCTGCGTTTCGAGCCGCGCACGGCGTTGACCGACGAGGGCGATGGCCTGGGTGCACTGCGCGTCATTTTGAGCGGGGCCCCCGGGCATTTGGGTCCGGGCGGGCGCGTGATGGTGGAGCACGGCTACGACCAGGGCGAGGCGGTTCGCGATCTGATGCGCCGGGCAGGATTCCAGGACGCAAGCACGCTGCGCGACCTGGCAGGTCACGAACGCATTGGCTTGGGGGGAAACTTTCGCGGGAACTGATGCGCGCGCGGGAAGGAGAAGAACCGCTTCCCCTCCTTCCCGCACTTCTTCGCAACGCCTGCGCGCGGAGGCATGGGTCCTATTGAACCGCGAATCGTGCAGCGGCATTCGCGCGAGGTGCACCGCGAATCACGTGGACTTAGGCCATAAAAAATCGCCGGCAACCCTACAGTTTTACTCGTTTGTGACGATAGGCGTTTGACGACGACCGCGAGCATTCCTACACTGCTCCGTCCAGCGTCGCGAAAGCGTCGCGATCTCCGCAGGAATGTACCCACATGGATGCCAAGGATTTTGTCCGCACGACGGTCACGGACCACCCGATCGTGCTGTTCATGAAAGGCACGTCGCAATTTCCCCAGTGCGGCTTCTCCGGCCGCGCCATGCAGATCCTCAAGTCATGTGACGTGAAGAACCTCGTCACCGTCAATGTGCTGGAGGATGAGGAAGTGCGGCAGGCCGTCAAGGATTTTGCAAACTGGCCAACCGTTCCCCAACTGTATGTGAACGGCCAGTTCGTCGGCGGCGCCGACATCATGGCGGAGATGTACGCCAGCGGCGAGCTGCAGGAATTGCTCAAGCACGTCCCCGCAACTTGAGCGCATCGCGCGAATTCCCCTCGGAGGGCGGTGCCGGGCTCTCGGCGCCACGTGCGGAAAAGCGCCGGGTTGTCGTCGCGATCACGGGCGCCTCGGGCGCGATCTACGGCATGCGCCTGCTCGCCCACCTGCGCGATGCGGGCAATGTCGAATCGCACGTCATCGTCTCCAACGCGGGCGCGCTCAACGCGCATCATGAGCTTGGCCTCAAACGCGGCGAAATCGAGGAGATGGCGGACGTCGCGCACAGCGTGAACGAAATCGGCGCCAGCGTCGCATCGGGCTCCTTTCACTGTCACGCCATGGTCGTCGCGCCATGTTCGGCGAAGACCTTGGCGGCGATCGCGAGCGGCTACGCCGAGAACCTCGTCGCGCGTGCGGCGGACGTGTGCCTGAAGGAGCGTCGCGCGCTCATTCTCATGGTGCGCGAGGCGCCATTACATCTGGTCCATTTGCGCAATATGGAAACGCTTACGCAAATGGGCGGCATCATTTTTCCGCCGGCGCCAGCCTTCTATTTCCGGCCTCGGACCATCGAGGAAATGGTCGACCAGACACTCGCACGAGTGCTCGACCTGATCAAGATTAAGCACTCACTCGCTCCGCAATGGACGGGGTTTACCCCTTAATTTTCGCGTTCCGCCAAAACTTTAGACCCGCTCTATCGAACGGCTGATGCGAATAGGCGTAAGTGACCGCATTGGGAGATCCCTGTACCTTCGGAAGGTCTTAACGCCATAGGTAAATCAAGGACTTCTTCCATGAAAAAGGCATCGGCCAAGCGTTCGCAAGTCGCCCATAGTTGGGGCATCCTGCTTGGGATGGCCGGCATTCCCGTGCTCGCGCTTCTCTCGAAGGTATTTCCGAACCTCGACACCGTCTGGGGAGTCCTGCTCGTGCTCTTCGGCTTGATCATCGCGCGGTCGGTCGTGGGTTACCTGTTCCCCGCGGGCTCGAACGCCAAGAAGTCGCACGGCGCCGCAGCGCAGACCGACTACTAGGGCGCGGCAAACGCGCCGCTGCGCGCCCAAGGGCGCGCGCCTCCTGGTGCACGCTTGCATGGATGCGTCGGCGCGGGATCGCTTCTTACAACAAGTTACGCAAGTTTCCTGGAGCTGAGGATTTCCTCGGCGCTTGCGCTGCCAAAGCAATCAGGAACATGCGACCATTACCCATTCGAAATTCAAGCGAAGCGCCATAATGGTCTTCGAGGCATACATGCCAGCTTTATCCAGGAGTACTGCTATGCATCCGCAGAAGTGGGCCATCACCTTGCTTGCCGGCGCCATCGCGCTTGGCGGTTGTGCCGTCGTTCCGGACGGCCCGAGCGTGCGCGTCATGCCTGCCCCCGGCAAGCCGATCGAAGTGTTTTCGGCGGAAGACCAGTATTGCCGTGGATACGCTGCCCACAATAGTGGCAGCGCGCAGGATGCGGCCAACACGGCTGCCGTCGGTTCTGCGGTCGCTGGCACCGCACTGGGCGCTGCGGCGGGTGCTCTCATCGGTGGCAATGGCCGGGCAGCCGGCACAGGTGCCGGTATCGGTCTGGTCATGGGTTCAGCGGTAGGCGCCAATGAAAGCGAGCGCAGCGGATACAGCGCTCAGCGCCGCTACGACATCGCGTACGAGCAGTGCATGTACTCGAAGGGCAACATCCTGCCGGGCCAGGCGGTCCCGTACTACAGCCAGCCGCTGCCGCCACCACCGCCGCCGCCGCCACCGCCCCCAGCGGGCTACTAGACCTTTTGGGGCGAGCGCTTCTCCACGACGTAGTAGGCGCTCGTCGGACGCAAGCGCTGCAAGGCGTTGCGAGGGTGGTAGTTCACGTTCCAGGCGAACGCGGTCGACAGGGTTGCATCGACGACGGTCGCAAACTTGCTGTTGTACGGTCCGGCCGGGAGCATCCGGAAAATCCGCGGAGTCAGCGGGAAAGCACATAGCGCGCGGTGCCGGACGATGAATCCGGCGCGTTCCAGCATCGTCTCCAGGATATCGACCGGGATGCCGCGCTCATGACGGGTCAGACCACGCCGCGGCTTTCGCCAGTCGCCCATCGAAATGATCGGCTCGCGCAGCAGCATTTGACCGCCAGGCCGGAGGACCCGCGCGAGCTCCTCGACCACCGCCCCGACGTTCGGGATGTGGTGCAGGACACCCAGACAGCTCACGAGGTCGAACGCGCCTGATTCCAACGGCAGGCTGCCATTGCTGCCCGGTTTGACGTAGCGGGCATGCACGCCATGGATGCTCTCCTGCAGGAATGCATCCGAGGGATCGACGATCGTGATGTCGCCGATGCGCGCGAGGATCGGCAGCAACTCGTCGCCATAGGCGCTGCCGAAACCCAGCACATGTGCGAAATTGCCCGGACGCAGATGGCGGAATCCATGGAACCGATTCCACGCGTGATAGCCGTACCGGTAATTTTCGCGATCCTTGGCGCCCAGCTCCGCGTAGCCCTCTTTTTCATCGGCCAGCCAGTCGGCGATCCGCGAGGCATCGAAATCGTCGCCGTACAGGCGCTTGCCTTCGAGGTAGATCCGGATGTCTTCCACCGTGGTCCTCCCGCGCAGGAAATGGTGCCGGCAGAGGGGCTCGAACCCCCGACCTTCGGTTTACAAAACCGCTGCTCTACCAGCTGAGCTATGCCGGCGGTGTGAGTCCTGCGTGGACAGTAACGCTATTTGACCCGGGTAAGCCTTGGTCGCTCACCGGGTGTTCCGGGGCCCGTGCCGGGATCCGTGGAAGGGTCGTCCGATTCCGCTGTCGACTTCGGTGTCGGCAGCACGCGCAGCGGCGTCGCTGCCAGCGTCGGCCCCGGAAGGGAGGCCGGCGCCGCCTGCGCAGAAGGCAACGCGACCGGTCCTGCGGCAGGCAGGCCGCCGCCCGGGACGAATGCCGCTTCCTCGAAAGCCATGCCCTGGCCGGTCTCGCGCGCATAGATTGCGCGAATCGCTTCCATCGGCACGCGAACGTCGCGCGCGACCCCGCCAAATCGCGCCTGGAACTCCAGCACCTCGTTGCCGATCATCAGTCGATTGGTCGCGAGCGGCGAAACGTTGAGCACGATTTCACCGTCCTTGACGTACTCCAGCGGCACCTGCACGCCCTCACGCACGCCGACGGTGACATAGGGCGTGTAGCCGCAGTCGTTGCACCATTCGAACAGCGCGCGGACGAGATACGGCTTGGCGGACTGCTCGGCCATGGAATCCGGAAAAGGCGCCGCGGCCTCAGCGGCGCATGACCTTTTCACTGGGTGTCAGCGCCTCGATGTAGGCCGGGCGGCTGAAGATGCGTTCCGCGTATTTCATCAAGGGCGCCGCACTCTTGGGCAGCTCGATCTCGTAGTGGTCCAGGCGCCACAGCAGCGGCGCGATGGCGACATCGAGCATGGAGAAATCGTCGCCGAGCATGTACTTGCTCTTGAGCAGGATGGGCGCGAGCTGCGTCAGGCGGTCGCGGATCTGCATGCGCGCCTTTTCGATCGCCTTCTGATTGTTGCTGTTTTCGAGCGTCTGCACGTGCACGAACAGTTCGCGCTCGAAATTGAACAGGAACAACCGCGCCCGGGCTCGCATGACCGGATCCGCCGGCATCAATTGCGGGTGCGGAAAGCGCTCGTCGATGTATTCGTTGATAATGTTCGATTCATACAGGGTCAGTTCGCGCTCGACCAGGATCGGTACCTGGCCGTACGGATTCATGACCGAGATCTCTTCCGGTTTGTTGAAGAGGTCGACGTCCTTGATTTCGAAGTCCATGCCCTTTTCGAACAACACCAGCCGGCAGCGTTGGGAAAACGGGCAGGTCGTACCGGAATACAGCACCATTGTGTAATCGCCTTTAGCGGTTCGACCCCCGGTCGGTAGACGGGGGCGATTCGTGCACCGCACCCTATTGCCTGCGCATCACTGCGTGAACAGGCCGGGCGCGGCTCGGGGAGCCTGCTATTCTACTTCAGCCGGCAAAGTTTCGCGCCCCCCTCGAGCGCGGGCTCTAAAATCCACCGAATCCACCGAAAACGGCGGCGATCGCCGCTTCGCACGTCCAGGACCTCTTCCCCGGAGCCAACAAACCATGCTGCGCCGTCTCTGGTTGGTTTTCGCCCAGGCGACCACGGTCGGTTTGGCATTGCTCTTCGTCGTTTCGACCTTGCGTCCCCAATGGCTCGGGCACGAGCCCGCCCCCGCAGGCAGTCCAGCGGTTGCCGCGGCCAGTCCGGTCCCCGGCACCGCCATCCGCCAGGTAGCCGCCGACGAGCCTGTCAACCGGGTCAACGCGCTGGGCTCCTATGCGGATGCTGCAATGCGGGCGATGCCTGCGGTCGTGAACGTCTACACGGCCAAGCAGATCAGCCGCGGCACCAGCGACGACCCGATCGCGCGCCAGTTCTTCGGTGAGCCGGCGGTCGTCGAGCCGCAGAGCGTCGCGCGGCTGGGCTCGGGCGTGATCGTCACGCCGGATGGCTATGTGCTGACCAACAACCACGTCGTTGCGGCGGCAGACGAGATCGCGGTTGCCCTGGGGGACGGGCGTCGAGTCGAGGCTCGGCTGGTCGGCGCGGACCCGGACACGGACCTGGCGGTGCTGAAGATCGACCTGCCGGACCTGCCGGTCATGACCTTCGGGCGCTCGGAAACGCTCAAGGTCGGCGACGTGGTGCTGGCGATCGGCAACCCCTTCGATGTGGGGCAGACCGTGACCATGGGCATCGTTTCGGCGCTGGGCCGCACGAACCTGGGTATCAATACGTTCGAGAATTTCATCCAGACCGATGCGGCGATCAACGAGGGCAATTCGGGCGGCGCGCTCGTCGACAGCAATGGCCACCTGGTGGGAATCAATACCGCGATCTTCTCCCGCACGGGCGGTTCGATCGGGATCGGCTTCGCCATACCGACGACGATCGTGACGCAGGTGATGGACCAGATCGTCCACAACGGGCGCGTCAAGCGCGGGTACTTCGGCATCGAGCTCTATGACATCACACCCGAGCTTGTCGACGCCTTGCGGCTCAAGCGCAAGGAAGGGGTCGTCGTGCGCGGCGTGCTGCGCAACGGACCGGCCGGACACGCGGGCATGGAGCCGGGCGACGTCGTGGTGGCGATCAACGGCACGAACGTCAACGAGCGGCGGGCCGTGTTGAGCCAGATTGCCCAGCTCGACCCGGGGGTGCTGGCCACCGTTCACGTCCTGCGCGATACGAAGGAAATCGACCTGAAGGTCCGTGTGGGCGAGCGCCCATTGCCCGCGCAGCGATAGGAAGGCCTACGCGGGCGTTTCCTCTTCCTTCTTCCCGCCCGCGACGCTCGCGAGCAGGATGCCCAGCTCGAACAACAGCCAAAGCGGAAGCGCCAGCAGCACCATCGACAGCGCATCGGGAGGCGCGACGATTGCCGCCGCGACAGTGGCACCGACGATCACGTAAGGGCGCACGTGGCGAAGCTTGGCAACCGAAACGATGCCCAGGCGCACCAGCAGCAAGACGACGATCGGAACCTCGAAGGCAAGGCCGAAGATGATGAACATGCGGATCACGAAATCGAAGTATTGCTCGATGTCCGGCGCAACGCTGACGTGATCGGGCGCAAACCCGGCCACGAAATTGAAGATGACGCCGAAAACGACAAAATAGCAATAAGCCATCCCGCCGAAGAACATGAGCACGCTGGAGACGATCACCGGCAACGCCAGCCTTTTTTCGTGCTGGTAGAGCCCTGGAGCAACGAAAGCCCAAACCTGGTACAGCACGTACGGGCTTGCGAGCAGGAATGCCGAAAACAGGGTGACCTTCAACGGCACGAGGAACGGGGTGATCACCCCGGTGGCCAGCAACTTCGCGCCTTGGGGCAATGCCGCGATCATCGGCCGCGACATCCAGTCGAAGATCTGTCGCATGAATGGCCAAAGGCAAAGGAAAACGATCAGGACCGAGGCAGCCGCACGCACGATGCGGCTGCGCAGTTCGATCAAGTGCGACAGGAATCCCTGCTCCTGATCCCCCTCCGCAGCCGATTGCGGTTTAGTTTCCTCCTGCGCCATGGCCGGACGAGCTTAGCGCCGCACGCGCGCGCGATTGACGCGCGCGCGCGGCGCGTACTTGCTGCGCGAGCCCGATAATGTGTCGGGCAGCGCGAGCTGGCGCCGCATGTTTTCGATTTCCCGGTTCATGTCGTCGATCGAAGGTCGCGGACGATAGCGTTTGAGGAAATGCGTCGGGGCTGGCGGGGGGCCACCCGAGGACCAGGAATTCTCGCCCAGCGCTTGCATCGTTTCCTGGGCAACGGAACCGACCTCGCTTTGCACGCCCGTCACGGCGCCGCGCACGGCGGTTTCGATCGAACGAGCTCCCGAGCGGGCTTCCTCGCTGATATTCCGCAATTCGGCGAGACTGAACTCGCGGTCCACCTCGGCACGCATCTGGCTGACATAAGTCTGCAAGCGGCCCATCCAATGACCGATCGTGCGGGCGGCCTGCGGCAGCCGCTCCGGCCCGAGCACGACCAGCGCCACGCCCCCAATGATGAGAATTTCGCTGAAATCGAGCATGCGCCGGCCTTGAAGTTGGCGCGTGCGATCGCCCGCGATTACCCGCCGTTCTTTTCGCGCGCCGCGACGTCGATCGTATGGCCGGCCGGTCGCGTCTGGTCCTCGACCTTTTGCTGCGAAGGCGGCGTCGTGGAGTCGGTTCCTTCCTTGATGCCTTCCTTGAAGCCCTTGATTGCGCCACCGAGATCGCGCCCGAGGTTCTTCAGCTTGCCGGTACCGAATACGAGGATGACCACCACGAGGACGATCAGCCAATGCCAAATCGATAGCGAGCCCATAGTTATCTCCCGACTGAAAGCTGGCGCCAAGGCCGTGGGCCGCCAAGAATGTGGAAATGCAGGTGGAAAACCTCCTGGCCGCCGCCAGGACCGTTGTTGACCACCATTCGAAATCCGTCGCCCGCGCCCTGTTCTTTGGCGAGTTTCGGGGCGACAAGCAGCATTTTACTCAATAGTGCGGCATGGTCCGGGCCTGCGTCGATCAGGGAATCGACGTGAACCTTGGGCACGATCAGCAAATGCACCGGCGCCGCCGGATTGATGTCGTGGAAGACCACGAGATCCGCATCCTCATAGACCTTCTTCGAGGGGATCTCGCCGGCGACGATGCGGCAAAACAGGCATCCGGGCTTGGCAGTCATCGCGTATTCCCTTTATTCCGGCTTGTTCCGCGCTCCGGCTTCGGACTCCTGGCGCCGGGCAGCCTTGCGCGAAGCCTTTTCCTCGATTCCCGACGTGCCTGCGCGGCGCGCCAGTTCCGCCAGCACCTGCTCGGGACGCAAACCGTATTGCGAAAGCATCACGAGGCAATGAAACCACAGATCCGCGGTCTCTGCGACGATGCGCTCGCCGGCCCCATCCTTGCAGGCCATGACCGTTTCGGTCGCTTCTTCGCCGATTTTCTTGAGCACGGCGTCCGGCGCCCGCGCCAGCAGGCGCGCGACATACGACTGCTCCGGATCGGCGCCATGGCGGCTGTCGATGATGTCGGCCAGCTCCGCCAATATCGTCATGGGGTCGTTCATGTGCGCCCGGCTCCGGCATGTGCCAACGCGGGCGGTGCATCGGTAAGGGTCCATGCCCCGCTGCGCAAGTCGCGGAAGAAGCAGCTCGCACGGCCGGTATGGCAGGCGACGCCGCCTTCCTGCTCGACGAGATACAACAGGGCATCCCCGTCGCAATCGAGGCGGATCTCGCGCACGCGCTGCGTGTGGCCCGATTCCTCGCCCTTGCGCCACTGGCGCGCCCGCGAGCGCGAGTAATACGTCGCAAGGCCCGAACGGCGCGTCGCCGCCAGCGCAGCGCGGTCGGCCCAGGCGAGCATCAAGACGCGTCCGTCCTCGACCGATTGCGCGATCACCGGCACCAGGCCGGCGCTGTCGAAGGCAACTTCGTCCAGCCAGGTCTCCTCGTCCGGTCCGGTCTTGCTGGTCGTTTCCATGGTCGGCCCCCTGCTCTCCCCTCTGCCCGCCTCACGCCATGCGCATGGCGATGCCTTGCGCCGCGAGGTGACGTTTGGCTTGCGCCACCGTGAACTCGCCGAAATGAAAGATCGAAGCAGCCAGCACGCCATCGGCATGGCCACGCGCAATGCCATCGGCCAGGTGCTGCAGGGAACCGACTCCCCCCGAGGCGATGACCGGCACGGGCACCGCGTCGGCCACGGCCGCCGTGAGTTCCAGATCGAACCCGACGCGGGTGCCGTCGCGGTCCATGCTCGTCAGGAGGATCTCCCCTGCGCCCAGCGCCGCCACGCGCTGCGCCCAGGATACGGCATCGAGTCCGGTGGCCCTGCGCCCGCCGTGCGTGAACACCTCCCAGCCTTTCGAAGGATCGGCGGCCTCGCGCCGGCGCGCATCGATCGCCGCGACGATGCATTGCGCGCCATAGCGGGCACTCGCACGCGCGAACAAGTCGGGATCGCTGACGCCGGCGGTGTTGATCGAGATCTTGTCGGCGCCGGCATTCAGCAGGCGCCGCACATCCTCGACGCTGCGCACGCCGCCGCCCACGGTCAGCGGAATGAATACTTTGCGCGCCACCGCTTCGATGACGCCGAGCATCGTCTCGCGTCCGTCCGAGCTTGCCGTGATGTCGAGGAACGTGACTTCGTCCGCACCTTCGCCGTCGTAGCGCGCGGCGATTTCCACCGGGTCACCGGCATCGCGCAGGTCGACGAAATTCACGCCCTTGACCACGCGGCCGGCGGTCACGTCCAGACACGGGATGATGCGCTTTGCCAGCATGGCGGTTCGCGGGATTTCCTGCGCTTATCGCCCGGAGCGCGCGCCGGCGCGCCTCATCGCTATAGCGTTAACAGGCCCTAGCCTCACTGTTGCGCGAGGGCCGCGGCCCGCGCCAGGGCGGCTTTGAAGTCGAGCTTGCCCTCGTAGAGTGCGCGGCCCAGGATTGCGCCTTCGACGCCTTCGCCCTCGACCGCGCACAAGCGATCGATGTCATCGATGTTCGCGATGCCGCCGCTGGCGAGCACCGGAATGCGCACGGCACGCGCCAGGGCGACCGTCGCCTCGATATTCACGCCCGACAGCATGCCGTCGCGCCCGATATCCGTGTACAGGATCGCGTCGACTCCATAGTCCTCGAACTTGGTTGCGAGGTCGATCACGTCGTGCCCGGTCAATTTGCTCCAGCCATCCGTCGCCACCTTGCCGTCACGAGCATCGAGCGCGACGATGACGTGTCCGCCGAATGCGCTGCAGGCATCGTGCAGGAATCCCGGATTCTTGACGGCGGCCGTGCCGATCACCGCAAACGCAATGCCGTCGTCGATGTAGCGCTCGATCGTGTCCAGGTCGCGCAGCCCGCCGCCAAGCTGGACCGCGACATCCGGCCCGACCGCCTTCACGATCTTGCGAATCGCAGCCTCATTCACGGGTTTGCCGGAACGCGCCCCGTTCAGGTCGACGATATGCAGGCGCGTTGCGCCCAGTTCGACCCAGCGCAAAGCCATCGCGACAGGATCTTCCGAGAACACCGTGGCATCGCCCATGTCGCCCTGACGCAGGCGCACACAGTGCCCGTCCTTGAGGTCGATTGCGGGAATGAGGTGCATAAAGCGGGTGGTTTTCCGAAGCGTAACGCATGCGCACGCGCGGGCGTTCGGTCAGGGATTCCAGGATACGAAGTTGGCGTAGAGTCGGAGACCCGAGGAAGCGCTCTTCTCCGGGTGGAACTGGACGGCGAAAATATTATCTTGCGCGACGGCGCAGGTAAAGAACCCGCCGTAATCGGTTTCGCCGGCAACCAATGCCCGGTCCGCCGGCCGCACATGGTAGCTGTGGACGAAATAGAAATAGGAATCGTCGTCCACACCCTTCCAAAGGGCATGCGGGCCCGCCTGCCGGACGCGATTCCACCCCATGTGCGGAATCTTCCTGCGGAGGCCCTGTTCGTCGACTCCCGCCGGGAATCGCACGACCGTGCCCTGGAACAGGCCCAAACCAGCGCAATTGCCTTCTTCCGAGCGCTCGAACAGCATTTGCTCGCCGACACAGATTGCCAGGACCGGGCGGGACGCGGCGGCGCGCCGCAGCGCCGCCTCCAGCCCCGACGCGGCAAGACTGCTCATGCAGTCGGGCATGGCGCCCTGGCCCGGGAGCACCACCCGATCCGCGGCGTCGATGTCGACGGGGTCCGAAGTGATGCGGGTTTCGACATCGGGGGCGACGTGCGCCAGCGCCTGCTGCACGGAGCGCAGGTTGCCCATCCCGAAGTCCGCAATTGCAATCACGGTTTTGGCACGAAAGGTGCTGGCCTCGTCTCTACAGGGTGCCCTTGGTGCTGGGGATGACGCCCAGTGCGCGCGGATCCATCTCCAACGCGTCGCGCAGGGCGCGGGCAAATGCCTTGAACACGGTCTCGCACTGGTGGTGCGCATTCTCGCCGCGCAGGTTGTCGACGTGCAGCGTCACTTGCGCGTGATTGACGAATCCCTGGAAGAACTCATGCGCGAGCTCGACGTCGAACTCGCCGATCGTCGAGCGCGCGAAATCCACGTTCCAATGCAGGCCGGGGCGCCCGGAAAAGTCAATGACCACCCGTGTGAGCGCCTCGTCCAAGGGGACGAAGGCGTGGCCAAAGCGGCGGATTCCCTGCTTGTTGCCCGCCGCAGCGGCGACCGCCTGGCCCAAGGCGATGCCGACGTCCTCGACCGTATGGTGGCCGTCGATATGCAGGTCGCCGCTGGCGGCGATTTCCAGGTCGAGCGCGCCATGCCGCCCCAGTTGCTCGAGCATGTGATCGAAGAAGCCGATGCCGGTCGCGATCGTGCAGGACCCGACGCCGTCGAGATCGACGTCGACCTGGATCTTCGTTTCGCGCGTTTCGCGCACGATTTGCGCCTTGCGTTGGGACATCTAGGGCCTAATTCCGTTCGAGGATGGTGCGCAGGGCGTCCAGAAAGCGGTCGTTCTCCCGTGCCGTGCCGACGGTCACCCGCAGGCATTCGCGCAACAGCGGATGCGCGGTGGAGACGTCCTTGATGAGGATACCCTGTCGCAGCAGCGCGGCAAAGGTTTGGTGCGCGCCCTGCAGCCGGAACAAGAGGAAGTTCGCCGAGGAATCGAATACCTCGATGCCGCGAATTGCTGCCAGGCACGCCTGCAGCCGGGTGCGTTCCGCCCGTACATCCTGCGCCTGCGCATCGAGCACATCGAAGTGGTCGAGCAGGAAATCGACCGCCGCCAGGGTCAGCACATTGACGTTGAACGGCGGCCGGACCTTGTCGAATTGCTCGAGGAATGAAGGCGCACCGCACAGATAGCCCAGGCGCAGGCCCGCCAGACCGAGCTTGGAGAGCGTGCGCAGCACGAGCAGATTGCGCCGCCGCGGCAATTGGTCGAGCCAGGTGTGCTGTGCGAAAGGAAGGTAGGCCTCGTCGACGACCACCAGGCCGGGCGCCCTGTCGAGGATGGCCTCGACGTGGCCACGCTCGAACAGGTTGCCCGTCGGATTGTTCGGATAGGACAGGAACACGACCGCGGGTGCTTCGCGGTCGATGGCCGCGAGCGTGGCATCCAGGTCGAGGGAAAAATCCTCGCGCAAGGAGACATCGACGAAACGGCAGCGGTCCAGCACGGCGCTCATCCGGTACATCGCAAAGCTCGGCCAGGGCGCCAGCACCGCGGCGCCGGGCCGCGCGCACGCAAGAATGATGAGATGAATCAGCTCATCCGAGCCGTTGCCCAGCATCAATGCGCAAGCGGGTGGCAGGCCGATGCGCTCGCCAAGCCGGCGCTTGAACGCCGCTGGGTCACCCGGCGGATAGCGGTTCAAGGCAACCGCGCCCAAACGCTCGCCCAGCGCGCGCGCCAGCGCCGGCGGCAGCACATGCGGGTTCTCCATCATGTCCAGCTTCACCAGTCCATCGGAGACCGGTACCGGATAGGCCTGCAAGGCCTGGATGTCGTCGCGAATCACGTCCATGACTCTTTTATCCGCCACGCCTCATTTGCCTCGCAATTCGGCGCTGCGTGCATGGGCGTCCAGTCCCTCGCCGCGCGCCAGGCGCGCGGCAACGCGCCCGAGCGTCTGCGCGCCGGCCCGCGAGACTTCGAGCACGCTGCTGCGCTTTTGAAAATCGGCCACGCCCAAGGGCGAGGAAAAGCGTGCCGTGCGCGATGTCGGCAGGACGTGATTGGGACCCGCGCAGTAGTCACCCAGGGACTCGCTCGAATACGCCCCCAGGAAAATCGAACCGGCATGGCGGATATGCGCGAGCCACTTGCGCGGCTCCCGGGCGGAGATCTCGAGGTGCTCCGGCGCGATGCGGTTGGCGATCTCGCAGGCGTGCTCCATGTCGCGCACCAGGATCAGCGCCCCGCGATCGCGCAAGGAGCGCGCAATGATGTCCCGGCGCGGCAAGGTCGGCAGCAGGCGCTCGATCGACTCGAGTACGGCACGTGCGAACCCGGCCTCGGGAGTGAGCAGGATCGCCTGCGCCATTTCGTCGTGCTCCGCCTGCGAGAACAGGTCCATGGCCACCCAGTCCGCATCGGTCGAGCCATCACAGATGACGAGCACCTCGCTGGGGCCGGCGATCATGTCGATGCCGACCGTGCCGAAGACCCGGCGCTTGGCGCATGCGACATAGGCATTGCCCGGGCCGACGATCTTGTCGACGGCAGGTACGGTCCGCGTGCCGAAGGCGAGCGCACCGATCGCCTGTGCGCCACCGATCGCGAATGCCCGCGTGACCCCCGCGAGCGACGCGGCCGCGAGCACGAGCGGATTGCGCGCGCCGTCCGGTGCGGGTACCGCCATGACGATCTCGCGCACGCCCGCCACCTGCGCGGGAATCGCATTCATCAGCACCGACGACGGATAGGATGCCTTGCCGCCGGGTACGTAGATGCCGACCCGATCCAGCGGCGTGACGCGGATGCCAAGCGTGGTTCCGTCGGCATCGCGGATGTCCCAATCGAACACGCGGCCTTCCTCGTGGAAGCGCCGGATGCGCGCGGCGGCGGTTTCCAGCGCGGCACGGTCCTCGCGCGCCAACGCGTCGAGTGCACCCCGCATGTCGGGTGCGCCGATCTCCAACTCGCCCACGGCCTTCGCCGCGACGCGGTCGAAGCGCTGCGTGTATTCCAGCAAGGCCGCATCGCCGCGCGTGCGCACATCATCGAGGATGCGATCGACCTGCTCCTCGATGGCGCGCTCGCGCGCACGCTCGTCGCTCCCCCGAAACGCCGTCAATCGCTCGAGCGCCGCCTCGAAACCCGCATCCTCCGCATCGAGCAGGCGGATCGTATGCGGGTCGGCCGTGTCGGGCGCGCTCATTGCGGAACGGCCCCCTCGATCGCTGCGATCAGTTCCGCGAGACGGGTGCGTTGCGTCTTGTAGGAGGCCTGGTTCACGACGAGGCGCGAGGAGATCGGCGCGATCTGCTCGACCTCGACCAGGTCGTTCGCCTTGAGCGTCGCCCCGCTGGACACGAGATCGACGATGGCGTCGGCGAGACCTGCGATCGGCGCGAGTTCCATCGACCCGTACAGCTTGATCAGGTCGACGTGCACGCCCTTGCGTGCAAAAAAATCCCGCGCCGACTGCACGTACTTCGTGGCGACCCGCAGGCGCGCCCCGCGCTGCACGGCGCCTGCGTAATCGAAGGCCTTGGGCGCGGCCACGCACAGGCGGCATCGGCCGATATGCAGGTCGACCGGTTGGTACAGACCCGCGCCGCCGTGCTCGAGCAGGATATCGGCGCCGGCGATGCCCAGTTCCGCCGCGCCGTATTGCACATAGGTCGGGACGTCGGACGCGCGCACGACCACGATGCGCAAATCGACAAGGCTTGTGCCGATGAGCAGCTTGCGCGTGGCCTCGGGCGATTCGTCGGGAACGATGCCCGCCCGTGCCAGCAGCGGCATGGCCTCCTCGAAGATGCGACCCTTGGGCAGCGCCAACGTGATCATTGCCGCGCTCTCATCGCAGGCGCTCGATCTGCGCGCCCAGGTGGCGCAGGCGCGTCTCGATGCTCTCGTAACCGCGATCGAGGTGATAGATGCGCTCGACGATGGTCTCGCCGCGCGCAACCAGTCCGGCAATCACGAGACTGGCGGACGCACGCAGGTCCGTTGCCATCACGCTTGCGCCGGAGAGGAACTTGATGCCGCGCACGACTGCGGTGTGCCCTTCGAGTTCGATCTGCGCGCCCAGGCGTTGCAATTCGAGCACGTGCATGAAGCGGTTCTCGAAGATATTCTCGCTGACATGCGCAACGCCGTCGGCGATGCAATTCAAGGCGAGAAACTGCGCTTGCGCGTCGGTCGGGAAGGCCGGGTACGGGGCGGTCCGCAGGCTCACCGACTTCGGGCGCCGGTCCATGCGCACGCGGATCCAGTCCGCGCCTGTATCCACCGCGGCGCCGGCCTCGCGCAACTTGTCCAGCACCGCGTCCAGCGTGCCCGGCGCCGTGCATTCCAAGGTGACGTCGCCACCGGCCGCCGCCACGGCAACCAGGAAGGTCGCGGTCTCGATGCGATCGGGCATGATCGCGTGGCGCGCGCCGTGCAGCCTTTCGACGCCTTCCACGCGGATGCAGTCGGTGCCGGCGCCGGAGATGCGCGCGCCCATCGCAAGCAGGCAATTGGCCAGGTCGACCACTTCGGGCTCGCGCGCCGCGTTCTCGATCACGGTTTCGCCGTCGGCAAGCGCGGCGGCCATCATGAGGTTTTCGGTTCCGGTGACCGTCACCATGTCCGTGACGATGCGCGCGCCCTGCAGGCGAGGCGCCATGCGGCGCGCCACGATGTAGCCCTGCTCGATCTGCAGGTCGGCACCCAGCGCGCGCAGGCCCTTCAGATGCTGGTCGACCGGCCGCGCGCCGATGGCGCAGCCTCCCGGCAGGCTCACGCGAGCCGTCCCTTCGCGCGCCAGCAGGGGCCCCAGGACGAGGATCGACGCGCGCATCGTCTTGACGAGCTCGTACGGCGCCTGGGCCGATACCAGCTCCTTCGCACGCAAGGCCACGCTCAGGCCGTCGCGTTCGACGACCACACCCATGCCCGTCAGCAGGCGTGCCATGGTCGAGGTATCGGCCAGGCGCGCGACGTTATCCAGGCGCAGTTCCTCGTCCGTCAAAAGCGCGGCGGCCATGATCGGCAAGGCCGCGTTCTTCGCGCCCGCGACGCGCAGGGATCCCTGCAAGCGGCGTCCGCCGCAGATCTTCAATTTGTCCATCGGTCCTTCAGCCTCTGCCGCCCGTGGCGTACCCGCTGTTCGTGTCCCCGCTGTTCGTGTTCCACTCCGCCGGGGTCAGGGTGCGCATGGAAAGCGCGTGGATCTCCTGGCGCATCCGGTCGCCAAGAGCGGCGTAGACGAGGCGGTGGCGCTCGATGCGCGAACGCCCGGCGAAGGCGTCGCTCACGATCAAGGCCTCGAAGTGGTGACCGTCACCACCCACCTCGACATGCGCGCCCGGAAGCCCTTGCGTGATCGCAAGGCGAATGGTTTCGATCAATGGGATCTCGCTCATGAACGCAGCTTGTAGCCCCGGCGCAGCATCGCCAGTGCGATCGCCGATGTGGCGAGAAACGCGATCGTCACGACCAACAGGCTGAGCCAAGGCGAAACATCCGATTGCCCGAAGAAGCCGTAGCGAAAGCCGTCGATCATGTAAAAGAACGGGTTGGCGTGGGAAAAGGCGAGCCAGAACGACGGCAGGCCGTGCACCGAATAGAACACGCCAGACAAGAACGTCAGCGGAACGATCAGGAAGTTCTGGAAAGCGGCGAGCTGGTCGAACTTGTCCGAGACGATGCCGGCAATCACGCCGACGACCCCCATCAGTCCGGCGCCGAGCAATGCGAACACGGGAATCCAGAGCGGCGCCTCGAATGACGGCGGCGCAAACCAGAACGTGACGAGGAAAACGCCCAGCCCGACCGCCATCCCGCGCAGGATCGAAGCCACCACATAGGCGCCGAAGAACTCCATCGAAGACAAGGGCGGCAACAGCAGGAACACGAGGTTGCCCATGATCTTGGACTGGATGAGCGACGAGGAGGAATTGGCGAACGCGTTCTGCAGGATCGACATCATCACCAGGCCCGGAATCAGGAAACTGCTGTAGCGCACGCCCGGAAACGGCTCCAGGCGCATGTCCAGCACATGCCCGAACACGAGAAGGTAGAGCACGCCCGTAAGAACGGGCGCCGCGATCGTCTGGAAACTCACCTTCCAGAAGCGCAGGCTTTCCTTGTAGAGCAAGGTGCGAAATCCCACCCACGAAGGGCTGTCGGGCGCCTGCGCCAGCGGGGACGCGGGCAGGACGACGGCGCGGCTCATGCGGCGCTCCTGGCCAGGGAATCGGGCGAACCTTCCGACATGACCTGGAGGAACACGTCTTCCAGATCCGCGGGTCCGACCTCGAGTTCTTCGACGGTGCCGCCCAGGTTGCGGCAGGCTTCCAGCGCCGGGCCGACATCCGCCGGGCTCACGAGGCGCAGCACAATGTGATCGGCATCCTCGGCGATGACCTGATTGCGCAGGCCCGGCGGCAACGTGCCGTGCAGGCGCATCGATACCTGGACGCCCGCAATCCGGCGCAAGAGCGCACGCGTGGTTTCGAGCGCGACTACGCGGCCGTTCTTGAGCATGGCGATACGCTCGCACATCTGCTGCGCTTCCTCGAGGTAGTGCGTCGTGAGCACGATGGTGTGGCCGTCCTTGTTCAGGCGCCGCATGAACTGCCACAGGCCCTGGCGCAACTCGACATCGACGCCCGCCGTCGGCTCGTCGAGCACGATGACCGGCGGCCGATGCACAAGCGCCTGCGCCACCAGCACGCGCCGCTTCATCCCGCCCGAGAGCGAGCGCATGTTGCTCTGGGCCTTGGACGTCAGGTCGAGATTCGCCATGATCTCGTCGATCCAGTCGTCGTTGCGGGCGATGCCGAAGTAGCCCGACTGGATGCGCAACATCTCGCGCACGGTGAAGAACGGATCGAAGACGAGCTCTTGCGGTACTACGCCCAGGTTGCGCCGCGCCGCACGAAAATCCGCCACCACGTCGTGCCCCATGACGCGTACCGCACCGGACGTGGCGCGGGTCAGGCCCGCGGCAATCGAGATGAGCGTGGTTTTGCCTGCGCCATTGGGGCCAAGCAATCCGAAAAACTCGCCGGGGGCGATCGAAAGATCGACTGCATCGAGCGCGACGGTGCGCTCATAACGCTTGGTGAGAGCGCGAACTTCGATGGCGGGTGTCGACATAGACGGGCGCTGCGCCGGGACAGGGCCGGCCGGACCACCATTGTACTTTCTCAGCCCAGCGCGCCCTCGAGGATCGATTCCAGCCCGTAGAGCTTTGCGAGGCTCCTCACGGCCGCAGGAACCGAGTGCAATTCCAGCTTTCGGTCCGCGGCGCGGGCCTGGCGCAGCCATTCCAGTACGCACGCCACCGCGGATGTATCGCAGTGCTGCACGCCCGAGAGATCGATCACCGCATCGCCGGAATGGATGGCGGTGGTGCCGGCCGCCACGACCGCCGGCGCGTTGGCGTTCGTGATCGACGAAAACCCCAGGATCACGACTGCTTGCCGCCGCTCGCGGACAGCTTGCTGTTCTTGTCCGTAAGTTGCTTGATCAATCCGTCCACGCCGCCCTGGGCGATGCTCGAGGTGAATTCGGTCCGGTAGTTCTCGCCCAGCCAGACTCCCATGATGCCCAGGTCGTAGATCTTCCAGCCCGCGTCCGACTTTGCCAGGCGATAGTCGATGCTGATCGCGTCGCCGCTCGAAGGCACGACCAGCGTGCGCACCAGCGCGTCGTTGCTGCCGGGATCCTGGCCCCGCGTCGGCACCATCTGTACCTTGTGGTCCGTCACCCGGGACAGCGCACCTGCGTAGGTGCGCATCAACAGAATGCGAAACTGCTCCGTCAGCTTGGCCTGCTGCTCGGGTGTGGCGGTACGCCACGCACGTCCGACCGCGTGACGCGTGATGCGATCGAAGTCCATGTGCGGCATGATCTTCTCGTCGATCAGCTTTTGCACGTGCGAGAAGTCGCCGGACTTGATCGCCGAATCCGCCCGGATCGAATCGAGCACGTCGGTCGACGCGTTCTTGATCATCGTGTCGGGCGATTCGTCCGCGGCATCCGCCCCAAGCGCAGTGCCCGCGCTCGCCGCCAGGACGCACGCGATTGCCACGCCGGCACACTTTCCCAATACTTGCATCATCGTCCTTCTCCTTGCCACGCTTTACTGCGGCGCGCCCGCGGGTTTCGCGTCGCCCGATTCCGGGGCGGCTTGCGGTTTGACCGTCGCAGGCGCCGGGGATTCCCCGCCCGGTTGGGCCGTCGGGCTGCCCGCGGCGGGTTTGGACGGAGTCGGCCCGTCGTCCTCGTCCCCGTCGTCGTCCTGCTCCCGCGGCGGATTGCCATCATAGACGCGGCTGCGCCTGCGCTGCAGATACGCATCGCGGAGGAACGCATACGGATCGAGCGCCGCCTGATCGAGCAGGCCGCTCGCGTCGAGCAGCTGCGCGCGTCGTTCGACCAGGCGCCCTACATAGATTTCGTACGAATCCAAGGTGGGCGTCACGTAGTTCACCGGGTCGGTGAAGTAATCCGGTATTTCTCCAATGCCGTCGCGAACCGAACTCGGCCCGAGTATGGGCAGGACGAGATAAGGGCCCGAAGGAATGCCCCACTTGCCCATCGTCAGCCCGAAGTCCTGCTTGTTGCGACGGATGCCCATTCCGTTGGCGACGTCGAAGCACCCGAGCAGTCCGATCGTCGAATTGATGGCCAAACGACCGACGTCCGACGCGGCATCGAGGGGCTTGAGCTGCAGGCTCGAATTCACGAAATTGCCGACTTCGCCGATGTTGTTGAAGGCGTTGTCGATGCAGTCGCGCAATCCGCGGGGCACGACCTGTTGATAACCCGTCGCCACGGGTTTCAAGATCGCGCGGTCGAAATGGTCGTTGAACGAGTAGACCTGCCGATTGAATTTTTCGTAAGGGTCCTTCGGGTTGCTGCCCGCGCCTGGCGGCACGGACGCGCAGCCCCCAAGCCATGACAGGCAGGCGAAGGCCGCGCACCAGGCGCCGCCACGGCGCAGAAAACTCGGGAGGTTCACTTTTTCGGCGATCCGGATGTGCTCTTGCCGGCGGGTACCGCCTGGGTCGCCGAAGGCTTGTCCGCGGCAGTCGCGGGCGCTGGTGGTTCGGCCGCCTTGCTGTACATGAAGCTGCTGATCAGGTCCTCGAGGACGATCGCCGATTGGGCATTGGCGAACTTATCGCCCGACTGCAAGGTTTTGTTGTCGTCATCGCCGGGATTGATCCCCAGGTACTGGTCACCCAGCAAGCCAGCCGTCAGGATTTTCACGCTCGAGTCGGCTGGAAAGGTGTATTTGTGGTCGATCGACATCGTCACGATCCCTTGGTAAGTCTTGTTATCGAAGGAGATCGAGGAAATTCGCCCGACGGTCACGCCGGCGACTTTCACCGGCGCCTGCACCTTCAAGCCGCCAACGTTGTAGAAGGCCGCCTTCAAGGGATAAGTCGCATCGAAGGAAAAGCTGGCGAGGTTGGCCGACTGGAAGGCCAGGAAGGCGATTGCCGCCAACCCCAGGAGGACGAATGCCCCGACCAGTGTTTCCGTGGTTTTGCGTGTCATGCGGGACCCTCTAGGTTTTGCTGAACATGAGCGCCGTGAGGATGAAATCCAGGAACAGCACCGAAAGCGACGAGATCACCACCGTGCGTGTCGTCGCCCGCGCAACGCCCTCGGGCGTCGGCTCGGATTCGTTGCCAACATACAACGCGATGAACGTCGTCGTTACCCCGAATACCACTGTTTTGACGACGCCGTTGCCGATATCTTTTACGACATCCACGCCGCTTTGCATCGAAGACCAGAAGGACCCGGAATCGATGCCGATCAGGATCACCCCCACGAAGTATGCGGCACCGATGCCGACCATCGAGAATACCGCGCCCAGCAAGGGCATCGAGATGATGCCCGCGACGAAGCGGGGCACCAGCACGCGCGTACGCGGGTCGACCGCCATCATTTCCATGGCAACCAGCTGTTCGCCGGCCTTCATCAGGCCGATTTCCGCAGTCAGCGATGTCCCAGCGCGCCCGGCGAACAGCAGCGCCGTAAGCACCGGCCCGAGTTCGCGGGCCAAGGCCAGCGCGACCAGCAAGCCGAGCGCCTCGGCCGATCCATAACGGCTCAAGGTGATATAGCCCTGCAAGGCCAGGACCAGGCCCACCGCGGCGCCCGATGCGGCGATGATGCTCAGCGAGCGATTGCCGACCGCCTCCATCTGTACCACGGTGAGGTAGGGGCGCCGCAGGCCGCCCGGTATGCCGCGCACGAGATCGACCAGGAAGTGCGTGGCATGGCCCAGCGTCGTCAAGCCTTCGAGCGTGAAACGACCGACCCTGGCGGGGATCGCGGCGATCTTCATGCCGCCAAGTCCAGGTCCTGCGCGTATGGTGGCGCCGGATAGTGAAACCGCACGGGGCCGTCGGGCTCGCCGTGGATGAACTGATGGACGAAGGGATCGTCCACTTCGCGCAACTCCTGCGGCGTGCCGCGCCCGACCACGTGGCCGCCCGAGAGGATGTAGGCGTAATCGCAGATGTCAAAGCATTCGCTGACGTCGTGCGACACGACCAGCGAGGTCGCGCCCGTCGCATCATTCAGGCGCCGGATGAGATTCGCGGTTATGCCCAATGCAATGGGATCGAGGCCCGTGAACGGTTCGTCGAACATGATGATCTCGGGGTCCAGCGCGATCGTGCGCGCCAGCGCGACGCGCCGCGCCATGCCGCCCGAGATCTCGGCGATTCGCAGCGATGCCGCCCCGCGCAGCCCCACGGCATCGAGTTTCATGAGCACGATGTCGCGGATCATGGTTTCACTCAGCTGGGTGTGTTCGCGCAAGGGAAACGCAACGTTCTCGAAGACACTCAGGTCCGTGAACAAGGCGCCGAACTGGAACAGCATGCCCATGCGCCGGCGCATCGCATACAAGGACTTGCGATCGGTGGCATCCACCGTCTTGCCGGCAAACACGACGCGCCCCTGCTGCGGGCTCACGACGCCCCCGATCAAGCGCAAAAGTGTCGTCTTGCCGCAGCCGGAACTGCCCATGATGGCGATGACCTTGCCGCGCGGAAACTCCAGGGAGACGTTGCTGAGAATCGGTCGTTCGTTGTAACCGAAGGTCAGGCCCTGGATGCTGACCAGGGCAATACCGGCCGACTCAGAATTGGATTCAGGCCGAGCGGACAACGAAGCTTCCTTCCCGTGTGTTCTTCACCGGGCCCCCGTCGAGAGCCGGAATGTTAGTGGGCGCGCCCGAAGTCGACCGACTGCAGTCGACTCAGATAAATCCGCGCGATTGTCGCACAGGCCAGACAAGCCCCTGCGACCATCGGGGCCACGAAAAGTTCTTGTGGGGGCGAAGGTTTTGACCCTTTGGCCGATGACCGATCAGCGTGGCAACAAGGAGCTGCCCATGAGGAATTCGTCGACCGCGCGCGCGCATTGCCGGCCTTCGCGAATCGCCCAAACGACGAGCGATTGCCCGCGTCGCATATCGCCGGCCGCAAACACTTTCGGCTGCGAGGTCGCATAGGGCTTCTGCGCAAATCCTTCCTCGGTCACGGCACGCGCGTTGGCGCGCGCGTCCTTGTCGACGGCAAAGGCGTCCAGCACGAACGATGCGGGCGCCACGAAGCCCATCGCGAGCAGGACGAGGTCGGCCTGCAACTCGAATTCCGAACCCGCAACTTCTGCCATCTTCATCTGGCCGGTAACCGGATCGCGCTGCCACTCCACCCGAGCGGCAACCAGGGCCTTGACCCGGCCCTTGCCATCGTCGCGGAAATTCTTGGTCGCGATGGCCCAATCGCGCTCGCATCCTTCTTCGTGCGAGCTCGAGGAGCGCAGGCGCAGTGGCCAATACGGCCAGGTAAGAGGCTTGTTCTCGGACGCAGGCGGTTGCGGCAGCAACTCGATCTGCGTCACCGACTTCGCGCCATGACGGTTGGACGTACCGACGCAATCGGAGCCGGTATCGCCGCCGCCGATTACCAGGACGTGCCTGTCCTTGGCGAGGATCTGGTTCTCGATCTTCTCGCCGTAGACCACGCGGTTCTGCGCCGTGAGGAACTCCAGCGCGAAGTGCACGCCACGCAATTCGCGCCCGGGCACGGGCAGGTCACGTGGCTGCTCGGCGCCGCCCGCAAGCACGACGGCATCGTATTCGTCCAGCAACTGACGCGCATGCATTTGTCCGGCGCCGGTGCGCAGCAGCGTGCCCAGATCGACCTGGGCATCGCCCAGGACCATCACGCCGGTACGGAACTCGACGCCTTCGTGCGTCATTTGCTCGATGCGCCGGTCGATCTGCGCCTTCTCGAGCTTGAAGTCGGGAATGCCATAGCGCAGCAAGCCGCCGGGGCGATCGTTTTTTTCGAAGACGGTGACGGCGTGGCCTGCGCGCGCCAGCTGCTGCGCGCAGGCCAGCCCGGCCGGCCCGCTGCCGACCACGGCGACACGTTTGCCGGTCCGGTGCGCGGGCGCCTGCGGGACGACCCAGCCCTCCGACCAGGCGCGATCGACGATCGCGTGCTCGATCGACTTGATTCCAACCGGGTTGTCGTTGATGTTCAGCGTGCACGCGGCTTCGCACGGGGCCGGGCAGATGCGGCCGGTGAATTCTGGGAAATTGTTCGTCGAGTGCAGGACGATCGAAGCCTCGCGCCACTGGTCGCGGTACACCAGATCATTGAAGTCCGGAATGATGTTATTGACCGGGCAGCCGTTATTGCAGAAAGGGATGCCGCAATCCATGCAGCGTGCGCCTTGGATCTTGGCCTGTTCGGGCTCGAGGTGCGCGACGAACTCATGCCAGTGTTTCCTGCGCTGCGCAGGCAGCTCGCTGCCTTCCTCGACGCGCGCGAACTCGAGGAATCCGGTGATTTTTCCCATGTCAGGCCGCTCTGCGGACGTGCGATACGTCCTCGGTTGCGGCCTTGGGCGCCGCGAGTTGCTTCAATGCGCGCCGGTATTCGTTCGGGAATACCTTGCGAAAACGCAGCCGGTAACGGTCCCAGTCGGCAAGGATCTCCTTGGCGCGAAAGCTCCCCGTATGGCGGAACTGGCGCTCGAGGAGTTCCCGCAGGATGTGCTCATCCGTGTCCGGACCGTCGCCGAGCGAGTGCCAGACGGCGCGCTCGACCTGGTCCTCCTGTTCCTTGTTGGTGAGCACCGGTTCGAGCGTGATCATGCTGAGGTTGCATTTGGCGGCGAAGTCGTTGTGCTCGTCGAACACATAGGCGATGCCGCCCGACATGCCGCCGGCGAAATTGCGCCCTGTTCCACCCAGCACCACCACCGTACCGCGCGTCATGTACTCGCAGCCATGATCGCCCGTGCCTTCGACCACCGCGATCGCGCCCGAGTTGCGCACGGCGAAGCGCTCGCCGGCAACCCCGTTGAAGTACGCCTCGCCACCCGTCGCGCCATAGAGCGCGGTGTTGCCGACGATGATGTGCTCGGGGCCGAAGCCGCGGAAATCGTTCGGCGAGCGCACGACGATGCGTCCGCCGGACAGGCCCTTGCCGGTGTAATCGTTGGCGTCGCCGACCAGGTCCAGGGTGATGCCATGCGCGAGGAAGGCACCAAAGCTCTGGCCGCCCTGTCCCTGCAACTGGATATGGATCGTGTCTTCCGGCAGGCCCGCATGGCCGTAGCGGCGCGCGACCTCGGAGGACAGCATCGTGCCCACCGTGCGATGGATGTTGCGAACCGGGTGGATGAAGCTCACCCGCTCGCCGCGTTCCAGTGCCGCGCGGCTTTGCTCGATGAGTTTGTGGTCGAGCGCGCGTGCGAGGCCGTGGTCCTGCTCTTCGCATTTGCGCCGCGCGATCTCGCCGGGCACCGAGACCTGGTGGAAGATCCGCGAATAGTCCAGGCCGCGAGCCTTCCAGTGATCGATGCCATGGCGCGTGTCGAGCATTTCGGTGTGGCCGATCAGGTCCTCGAAGCGACGCACGCCCAGCTGCGCCATGATCTCGCGCGCCTCTTCGGCGACAAAGAAGAAGAAATTGACGACATGCTCCGGCATTCCCTGGAAGCGCCGGCGCAACACCGGATCCTGGGTCGCCACCCCGACCGGGCACGTATTCAGGTGGCATTTGCGCATCATGATGCAGCCGGCCGCGACCAGCGGCGCCGTCGCAAATCCGAACTCGTCCGCGCCGAGCAAGGCGCCGATCACGACGTCGCGCCCGGTCTTGATCTGGCCGTCGACCTGGACCGCGATGCGCCCGCGCAGGCGATTGAGCACCAGGGTTTGTTGCGTCTCGGCAAGGCCGATCTCCCAGGGCGTTCCCGCGTGCTTGATCGACGACAGTGGCGAGGCGCCCGTGCCGCCGTCGTGCCCGGCGATCGTCACGTGATCGGCCTTCGCCTTGGCGACACCGGCGGCGACCGTGCCCACGCCCGCCTCCGAGACGAGCTTCACCGAGATCGAGGCCTTGTGATTGGCGTTCTTCAGGTCGTGGATGAGTTGGGCCAGGTCCTCGATCGAATAGATATCGTGGTGCGGTGGCGGCGAGATCAGGCCCACTCCCGGCACCGAAAAACGCAGGCGGGCGATGTAATCGGACACCTTGTGCCCCGGCAGCTGGCCGCCTTCGCCGGGTTTGGCACCTTGTGCCATCTTGATCTGGATCTGGTCGGCCGACACCAGGTATTCCGCCGTCACACCGAAGCGCCCGGACGCGACCTGCTTGATACGTGAGCGCAGCGAATCGCCCTCGCGCAAGGGCATATCGACCTCGACCACACCCTTGCCCAGAACGGACCCGACCGTGTCACCGGTGCGGATCGCCACGCCCCGCAGTTCCTGGCGATAACGCATCTCGTCTTCGCCGCCCTCGCCCGTGTTGCTCTTGCCCCCGATGCGATTCATCGCGATCGCAAGCGTGGTGTGCGCCTCCGTGGAAATGCTGCCCAGGGACATCGCCCCCGTGCAAAAGCGCCTGACGATGTCCTTGGCAGACTCGACCTCGTCCAGCGGTACCGCCTTGCGCGGGTCGACGCGGAACTCGAACAGGCCGCGCAGCGTCAAGTGACGGCGCGACTGGTCGTTGATGATCTGTGCGTATTCCTTATAAGTGCGGTAACTGTCCGAGCGCGCCGCGTGCTGCAGCTTCGCCACGGAGTCGGGCGTCCACATGTGCTCCTCGCCGCGGATGCGATATTGATACTCGCCACCCGCGTCCAGCATGCTCGCGAGGACCGGATCCGGGCTGTAGGCGGAGCGGTGCATGCGCACGGCCTCTTCCATGACATCGAACAGGCCAGCGCCGCTCACTTTCGTGGTGGTGCCGCGGAAATAGCGCTGCACCAGTTCGTCCGACAGGCCGACCGCCTCGAAGATTTGCGCGCCGCAGTAGGACATGTAGGTCGAGATGCCCATCTTGGACATGACCTTTTGCAAGCCCTTGCCGACGGCCTTGGTGAAGTTCCTGATGGCCTTTTCCGCGTCGACCCCGTTGGGCTTGTCGGCGAACATCTCGCGCAGCGTGGCCAACGCGAGATAGGGATGCACCGCCTCGGCGCCGTAGCCCGCCAGCAGCGCGAAGTGATGCACCTCGCGCGCGGACCCCGTCTCGACGACGAGGCCCGTGGACGTGCGCAGGCCCGCCTGGATCAGGTGCTGGTGCAGCGCGCTGGTCGCGAGCAGCGCCGGGATCGCGACATGATCGGCGTCGACGCGGCGGTCCGTCACGACCAGGATGTTGTTGCCGGCTCGAACCGCATCGACGGCCTCGGCGCACAGGGAGGCAAGGCGCGCCTCGACGCCTTCGCGACCCCACGCGACCGGGTAGCAGATGTCGATGTCGTAGCTGCGGAACTTGCCCGAGGAATACGTCGAGATCGCCCGGATCTTGTTCATGTCGCCCACGTCGAGAACCGGCTGCGACACTTCCAGGCGCATGGGCGGATTGATGTTGTTGATGTCGAGCAGATTGGGTTTGGGCCCGACAAAGCTCACCAGCGACATCACCAGCTGTTCGCGAATCGAATCGATGGGCGGATTCGTCACCTGCGCGAACATCTGCTTGAAATAGTTGTACAGCGGCCGGTTCTTGTTGGACAGCACCGGCAGCGCGGCGTCGTTGCCCATGGACCCGACCGCCTCTTCGCCATCGGCGCCCATCGGCGCGAGCAGCAGGCGCACGTCCTCCTGGGTGTAGCCGAAGGCCTGCTGGCGGTCCAACAGTCCTCCTTCGCTGCCTACGGCAGCTTCGAAGGACGAAGCGGACTTGTCCTGCGAAGCTCCCGACGGGATCGAAGCGGACTTGTCCTGCGAAGCTCCCGACGGGATCGAAGCGGACTTGTCCTGCGAAGCTCCCGACGGGATCGAAGCGGACTTGTCCTGCGAAGCTCCCGCAGGGAGCGAAGCAGGAAGGTCGTCGAGCTTGATGCGGATGCGCCGGTTCCACTCGCGGTAAGGCTTGGCGGCGGCGAGCTGGGACTTGAGCTCCGCATCGTCGATGATGCGACCCTGCTCGGTATCAATGAGGAACATCTTGCCGGGTTGCAGGCGCCATTTCTTGACGATGCGCGATTCGGGAATCGGCAGCACGCCGACCTCGGACGCCATGACGACCAGGCCATCGTCCGTGATGACATAGCGCGCGGGGCGCAAGCCGTTGCGGTCGAGCGTGGCGCCGATGCGCACGCCGTCGGTGAACGCGATGGAAGCCGGTCCGTCCCAAGGTTCCATCATGGCCGCGTGATACTCGTAAAACGCGCGGCGGCTCTCGTCCATCAGCGAATGCTGTTCCCAGGCCTCGGGAATCATCATCATCATGGCGTGCGCGAGCGGATAACCCGCCATCACGAGCAGTTCGAGGGCGTTGTCGAAGCACGCCGTGTCCGACTGGCCGACGTAGATCAAGGGATAGAGCTTCTGCAGGTCGCCGCGCAGCACGGGCGAAGACATGACACCTTCGCGCGCGCGCATCCAGTTGAAATTGCCGCGCACCGTGTTGATTTCGCCGTTATGTGCGACGAGGCGGTAGGGATGCACGAGTTCCCAGCTCGGGAACGTATTGGTCGAGAAGCGCTGGTGCACCAGCGCGATTGCCGTGGTGACAAGGGGATCCGCCAGGTCCTGGTAGTACCTGCCCACCTGGTCGGCAAGCAAAAGGCCCTTGTAGACAATGGTGCGCGTCGACATCGACGCCACGTAGTACCCCGTGCCGTGCTGCAATTGCAGCGCCTGGATCTTGTGGCTGGCGGCCTTGCGGATCACGTACAGCTTGCGTTCGAGCGCGTCCGGCACCATGACATCCGGACCGCGCCCGATGAAGATCTGGCGGATCACGGGCTCGCGCTCGCGCACCAGGGGCGACATCGGCATGTCGCGATCCACCGGAACGTCGCGCCAGCCCAGCACGACCTGTCCTTCTGCCCGCACGGTGCGTTCGAGCTCCTGCTCGCACGCAATGCGCGAGGCGGATTCCCGCGGCAGGAAGATCATGCCGACCCCGTATTCTCCGGGCGGCGGAAGCTCGACTCCACGCTGAACCATTTGCGCGCGGAAAAAGGCGTCGGGAATCTGCAAGAGAATGCCGGCGCCGTCGCCAAACAAGGGGTCGGCGCCAACCGCGCCGCGATGGTCCAGGTTGCGCAGAATCAACAAGGCCTGCTCGACGAGGTTGTGGCTGCGCTCGCCGCGGATATTCGCGACGAATCCCACCCCACACGAATCGTGTTCGTCGAGGCGCGAGTACAGACCCTTCGCCTCGGCGAGTGCGCGCGCCTGCTCCAGCGTCGCTGCACTTGCTGGCGCGGCGGTTGTCGCTGCATTTTTGGCGTTTTGCGGGGTCGCGCCGTCCCGATCCAGCCAGGCAGCCGGCTCGAAGGTATCGTTCATGGGTACTCCTTGCGCGATTTCCGCGGGTGACGACGGAAACAGGCTCAAAAAGGCGCAAAGCCGCTGGAAATCTTGCGAACCCTGCCTCTAAATCAATGTAACGCAACGCACCAAAGTGCTCAATCAAATTTAAATGGGGTCGGAGTAAATTTACACAAATACGCAACTTGAGAATTCAATAAATGGGGACATAGTAAGGAAAATTCATGAGTGCTTAAGGATTGCCATGAATTTAGGTCCATCAAGAGTTGCCTCTGCAAGGACGGGCCGATATCGCATTTTGAGGGTCACGTTGGGATGGGGCGTTTACATCGATTTACGATCGCTTGACGGTGCTTTACCGGGTGGCCACCGAAAATGGCGGACTTCCGAAAAATGCAAGCACAAACAAAGAGCATCGCTATGATCGAACGCGATATGGCGCCCGCAGCGGCGCACGCAAACCACACGGCCGAACCTGACAACGCCATGCCGGCGATCCTGCTGGTCGACGACGACACCGAACTCGTGGATCTCCTGCGCAATTACCTGGAGCGCGAAGGTTTCGAGGTGGGAACCGCCCACGACGGCGAGGCCGGTTCGCGCGAGGCGCTTTCAGGCCGCTATGCGCTCGCGGTCATCGACGTGATGATGCCGCGCCTGAACGGGATCGAAACGCTCAAGCGCATCCGCTCGCGCAGTTCGATGCCGGTCCTCATGCTGACTGCCAAGGGCGACGACACGGATCGCATCGTGGGCCTGGAGATCGGCGCCGACGATTACGTGCCGAAGCCTTGCACGCCGCGCGAACTCACCGCGCGCATCCGCGCGATCCTGCGGCGCACCCAATCCGGCGAGGAAAATGTCCCGAACGACTCCGTGCTCCAGGCCGGCGCACTGGTGATGTGGCCCGAGCGGCGACTCGCGCAATGGCACAGCCAGGCGGTCGAGCTCACGAGTACCGAGTACAACCTGCTCGAGATTCTTGCGCGCAATGTCGGCCATCCGGTGAGCAAGAAGGTTCTTTCAGAGCAGGCCCTGGGTCGCCCCCTTGCGCCATTCGACCGCAGCATCGACGTGCACCTGAGCAGCATCCGGCAAAAGCTCGGCCAGCTTGCGGATGGCCGCTCCTGCATCCAGACCGTCTACCGACTGGGATACCAGTTGATCCGCGATTGACGCTCGATGGGTCGGCTGTTCTGGAAGCTCTTCCTGCTGATCGGGCTGCCGCAACTGGGAGCGATGTTTCTCGTCGGAATCTTCTACGCGATGCACATCCACGATCGCTTCGAGCGCGAAGGCAACCATCGCCCCCCACCGTATCTGCAAGGAGCGCCCGGCGGCGAGCGCCCGTTCGCGCAAGGCGATCACCAGGGCCCGCCGCCGCCTGGCGACCACCCGCCGCCGGACTTCGATGATCACGCGCCGCTTCTGGTTCCACCCCCGCCCTTGATCGGAGGCGTGCTGGCGACGATCGTCTCCAGCGCATGGCTTGCGTGGCTGCTGACGCGACCCGTGCGGCATCTGCGCCAGGCCTTCATCACCGCCGCAAGCGGGGACTTGACCGTGCGGGTGGGCAACAAGATCGGCGCCGGGCGCGACGAACTGCACGACCTGGGCATGGAATTCGACCGCATGGTCGAGCGCCTCGACGCGCTGGTTTCGGGGCAACGGCGCCTCCTGCACGACGTCTCGCACGAATTGCGCTCGCCCCTGGCGCGCATGCAGGCCGCGATCGGGCTTGCCGGCCAACAACCCGACCAGGCACGTGCCGCGATGGAGCGCATCGATCGCGAATCGGTGCGAATGAATCGCTTGATCGGCGAACTGCTCGCGCTCGCCCGGCTGCAGGCCGGCTTCACCGGTGCCATGGACGAAGAGATCGAGATTCGCGAATTGATGAGCGTGATCGTCGACGACGCGCGCTTCGAGGCGAAGACCAAAGGGCGCACCGTACACGTGGAGGGCGGCGAGGTCGAAGCCACCGTACGAGGCAATGTCGAGCTGTTGCGCCGGGCGATCGAGAACATCGTGCGCAACGCACTGAAATACAGCTTCGAGAACGGCGAAGTCCGCATCGCCACGCGCACCCGTAGTGATCGCCCCGTAGTCGTCATCAGCGTCGCGGACGCCGGTCCGGGTGTCCCCGAACCGGATCTGGAAGCGATCTTCGAGCCGTTCTTCCGCGGACTCGCGAGCAGCGACCAGGAAGGTCACGGACTCGGCCTGGCGATCGCCAGACGCGTCGTCCTGACCCATGGCGGCAAGATCACCGCTTCCAATGTTGCGACGGGCGGTCTGCGTGTGGAGATCGAGCTCCCGCTGGTAGCGGCCGGCTGATCCGGCCAGGAATTGATTTGCATACGCCCGGGTTCACGTGTGTAGAGCACGTGGCGGCGGAACCTGCTACGCATGTCGTGCTGGCGCGCGACCGCACTTGACCGGGCCGGAACCTATTGCAAGGATTCCGGAAATACCAGACCGACGTCGTCCCCGGCGAGCTTCAAATAAATAAGGTGCCTTCTCAGAAGAATCGTTGCAATCGAGACCGTTCCCCAAACGACCACGATTCCCGATCGGAAAACCGTCGACCGCAGGATCGGGTGATCGAACATCGACAGCAGCCAGGCCAACGGGCCCATGCTGAGGAACGCAAGAGCGGGGACAAAAAGCGCACGCGTTTGCACGACGCGAAGCTTGACGCCGCAGTTCGGGCAGATCACGCCGGTGCCGTAGGGAAGCATCCCGACCGTCTTGAACCCGAACACCCTCATTTCCGTGCGGGCGAACAGCCTGCTCAGATCGATCTGCATTCGGCAATTCGGGCACGAATAGCAGGCTGCTCGCATATCGACGGGCAACGATCAGCGAATACCGTGCATCCACCGCTTGAGCAACGGCGTCAGCGCGAGCGCCAGCACCGCCGAAGCGAGCCCGAGCCAGATCATGTTCAGGAACAGGCCGCTGTACTTGTCGGCGGCGACGGCGAAGTCGAGCTTCTCGCCGGGCTTGATGTCGAGCGACGCAAAGCTCGAGAAAATGGCGGCCAGCTGCTCGGAGAACGAGGTTGCCAGCAGCCACCCGCTCATCATGACCGCCGCCACCTTGGGCATGGTCAGTTCGGAAATCGCCGAGAGCGTGATCGGCGACAGGCAGACCTCGCCGAATTCGAGGATGAGGTAGGCCAGGGCCAGCCACCAGACGCTTGCCATCTGGCCGCCGTGCGCTTCATGGCTCGCCACGAGCAAGGGGTAGAACGAAAGCCCCGCCAAGGCGAGGCCGATCATGCATTTGATCGATTTGCGCGGATTCAGGCCATAGCGCTCGAGGAAAGGCCACAACCAGGATGCGATCGGCGCGAGCAGGACGATGAACAGTGCGCCGAGGTAGGTCAGCGAGCCGGCAGTCTGGGGCAGCACCACGCAGTCGTGCAGGATCAGCGCGAATCCGGCCACCGTCAGGATCCCCAGCGACATCACCGATGTCGCATGCGATTTCTGGCGCAGCGCAAATGCGACGACGAAGGGCGAAAGCGCCAGCGGTAGGATCGACCAGGGCAGCGGCTTGCTGTCGTGAATGACGAAAGACGGGAACAAGTCCTTGTCCATCAGGCGGTCCGTAAAGGTCACCCAGGCGGCGTACGTTTGCTCATAGAGCGCGAAAAACAGCATCACGAAGAAGATGAAGAACAGGATGCTGATCATGCGACCGCGCTGCACCTTGTCGGCATGCGTCGCGAGATACCACGCGAGCCAAACCAACCAGACGACAAGCATGCCGCCCTGCACGCTCGCCACGAGAGTGGGGAAGTTCATCATGAAGGCGATGACGATCGCGACGACGACGGTTCCCGCATACACGGTTTTCTCGAAGCTCAAGGGCCCCAACAAGGGCGCGGCGAGCTTCTCCGGATCGGGAGGTTCCGCCAGGCCGCGCAGGTGGATCTGCCCGCTGAGAAAAACGCATAGGCCGGCAAACATGCCGATGCCGGCGAGGCCGAATCCAAAACGCCAGCCGAACACTTCGCCGACATAGCCGCAGATCAGGCTGGCGAACAAGGCGCCGAGGTTGATGCCGGCGTAGTAGAGCGTGAAACCGGAATCGCGGCGCGCATCGTTGGGCGGATACAGCAGACCCACCATCGTCGCGATGTTCGGCTTGAGAAAGCCGACACCGCAGATGATGAGCGAGAGGGAAACGTAGAACGCCATCAGGCCGGTCGCGTCGCGGTGAATGGCGCCCGCGGCATCGATGGTCGCGGCGTCGCCCTCATAGGCCATGCCCAGGTGGCCAAAGCACAGCAGGATGCCGCCGAACACGACTGCCTTGCGCATTCCGAGGTACCGGTCGGCCAGCATGCCACCGATGACCGGCATCGCGTACACCATGCCGGCATACGCGCCGAGCGTCGCGTAACCCATCTGATCGCCGAAGAGGTGGTGCTTGAGCATGTACAGGAGCAGCAGCGCCTTCATGCCGTAGAAGGAGAAGCGCTCCCACATCTCGGTGAAGAAACAGACGAACAGTCCCTTGGGGTGTCCAAACAGCTCATCGGAGGCCGCGTGATCCGCGACGAGAGGAGGTACCGGAAGCACTGCTTCGGCTGCGGAGTTGGTCACTTTGCGATCCGTCCAGGTGGCTGGAAAGGCGCAAGCGTACTGGTTGACCCCGGGCTTGGCTACCCGTGCGCGCCGTCCGCGTCGCCGGCATTCGCTGCGGCTTTCCCCGCCAATTGCGGCAGCGCACGCACCTCGCGCAGGACGGACAGTCGAATCGCGACGATCGCGGCGATGAGGCCGACCACCCCCGAAAATCCCAAAGACGCCCGCAGGCCGATGTGATCGCCCAGCCAACCGCCGATCAGCGCGCCCGGGACCCCGGGCAGAAGGATCAGCCAGCGCATCGTGCTCGTCATGCGGCCCAGCAGCTGGCTTGGTGTCACCGATTGGCGCAATGCCAGGAAGTTGATGAAGATGAAGGTCGCGCCGAGGCCGAAGCAACCCAGCATCAGTGTGAACGCAATGACGCCGATGGGACCCGGCGGCGCGATCGCGAGCACCAGCCAGCCGATCGAACAGGTGGCAATCCCGACCACCAACGCCGGGCCGGGGCCGATCCAACGCGCGAACCCGTGCCCGACGCCGCTCGCGCTGATGGTGCCGATGCCCAGGGCGACATAGCAAAGGCCGACCTGATGTTCGGACAGACCCAGCTCGCGCGTCGCGACCAGGATCTGGACGACCAGCGCGCCCTGGTAGCAAAGTTGAAAGGTGCCGACCACGATTGCCATCGTCACGAGCAGGCGCTGGCTGGCGACGAAGGCGAGGCCCGTTTTCATCGCCGGCCAGAAAGGCGTCGGCGCGTGCCGCGGGCCCTCCTGCACGCGGATGCCGCGCAGGATCGCTGCCGACCCGATCAGCATCACGACGTCCGCGAGCAGGGCCAGCGGCGCACCCGTCAACTTGATGAGCGCGCCCGCCACGCCAGGGCCGGCCACCTCTGCCGTCGACGAGGCCAGCGAATTCTTCGCGTGCGCTTCCACGAGGCGCTCGCGCGCCACGATCTGCGTGAGGACGATCTGTGCCGCGCTGCCTGCGGTGGTGTACACGAAGCCGGTCGCGAATCCGGCGATGTACAGCCAGGGCATCGACAGCCAGCCCTGCCACCAGGCCAGCGGCACGCTGGCCACGACAATGGCAAGCGCGAGTTCTCCGCCGACGTACACCGGCAGCTTGCGCACGCGATCGAGCCAGACACCGAACGGCAGGGAAAACAGGACGAAGGGAACGCTTTCCATGGCGGTGAGCCAGCCCATCTGCGTCGGGGTCGCGTTCAGCAGTGCGGCCGCGGTCAGCGGCACGGCAAGCAAGGTGATCTGTCCACCCATCGAGCTGATGAGGATGGAAGTCCACAAGCGCCGGTACACGGGGTCGCGCAGGAGATCGTCCGGCCCGGGCGCGAGACGAAACAAGGTCCGTACGACCCTTGCACGCAGACGCAGGAACCCTTGCGCGAAGGAGCAGGCCAGCGAATCGGGAAACCGCATGCGGATCGACGGAAAAACGACGGATCGCAGGAATGCGAGCCCGCTATTTTGCCGTGCTTTGCTCCTGTCGCCGTGGCCGGCCGATCGGATTTCGGACTAATCGACGCGATGTCTTGCGTCCGAGCGCCGCGAGAAATTCCCCGCTTCCCAGGGGCCACCCCCGCAGCGTGGCATCGCGGATACGCTCGAGCGAACGTTCGTCCAAGGGAGTCGAGCTCAAGCGCGCATAGGCGGCCTGGCGTTCAAAGGGTGTATTTCCCAGGGCCCAGAACTGCGCGTGGTCGACGACCAGGGGATCGACGCGCAGGCCCAGGTGATGTTGCATGCTCGACCACGGATACGTGGTGGCATCGCTGACAAGGTGGGCGCGCACCGGGTTGCACTCGACGTAGCGCATGCTATCGATCAGATAGCGCTCGGGCTCGAGCACGGTCGCGCGGAACCGGCCCTCCCAGAGCGGGCCCGCGCGGCCATGGCGCTGGTTGAACCAACGTACATAGCGCCGGCCGAGGGATTGCATCGCGCGGCTCATGGCATCCGCCGCTGCGGGCGTCAGCACGAGATGAAAGTGATCGGGCATCAGCACGTAGGCATGCAGGGCGAGGCCGTGCTCGCGACACACCTCGCCCAGAACCGCCAGCATGCGGCGCAGGTCGGATTCGTCGCGGAAGATCGGCCGGTGCTCGATGCCGCGCTGCAGGACATGATGCACGCAGCCGGAAACCGCAAGGCGCGATAGGCGAGCCATCCTGCCCCTGGCTAGCTTTCTCCCACCGCGAACAGGCGCCGATGCTCGCGAATGGCGTAGCGGTCCGTCATGCCTGCGATGTAATCGGCGATCGCGCGCGGCCCTTCGCGCTCGACGCGAGCGCCGTGCTCGAGCGGCAGCATGCGCGGTTCGTCCTGGAATGCGGCAAAGAGTTCGCGCACGATGCGGGCCGACTTGGTCGTCATGCGCACGACCTCCGGATGACGATACAGATTGCGGTGCAGGAAGGACTTGAGGGCGTCGGCCTCGGCGCGGATCGGCGCGGAGAACGCGATCAAGGGCGGCGCGGCGCGTACGGCATCGATGCTGTCGGGCGCATGGGCGGCAATGCGTCGTTGCGACTCGCGCGTGAGATCGGAAACCAGGGTGTCGATGATGCGCCGGACGGTTTCGTGGATCGCGCGCCGGCCCACGATGCCCGGCATGCGTGCGAGCACTTGCGCGTGGTGGCGCTGGAACAAGGGCACCTGCTCGAGTTGTGCGACTTCGAGCAGCCCCGATCGAATGCCATCGTCGATGTCGTGATTGCTGTAGGCGATCTCGTCCGCCAGGTTGGCAATCTGGGCCTCGATTCCCGCCTGGTGTCGCGCCAGGAAGCGTTCGCCGATGCTGCCCAGGCGCCGGGCATTGTCGAGCGAGCAGTGCTTGAGAATGCCCTCGCGCGTCTCGAAGCACAGGTTCAGGCCATCGAATGCGCCGTAGCGCTCCTCGAGCATGTCGACGACGCGCAGGGACTGCAGGTTGTGCTCGAATCCGCCGAACGGCAGCATGCAATCGTGGAGCGCATCCTGCCCGGCATGGCCGAAGGGCGTGTGGCCCAGATCGTGGGCAAGCGAGATCGCCTCCACCAGATCCTCGTTCACCTGCAAGCTGCGCGCCACGGAACGCGCGATCTGCGCGACCTCCAGGGAATGCGTCAGGCGCGTGCGGAACAGGTCGCCTTCATGGTTGACGAAGACCTGCGTCTTGTATTCCAGCCGGCGAAACGCGGTGGAGTGGACGATGCGATCGCGGTCGCGCTGGAATTGCGAGCGCGAATGCGGTGGATCCTCCGGGAACTGGCGTCCGCGCGTGTGCGCCGAGAAGGCGGCGTAAGGCGCGAGGCCCGCTTCGATGCCCACGCTCAAACGAACCCCCCTTCGGACAGCGTCTCCTCGACCAGGGCATCGTCGACCTGGCGCCGCACGGCCTGGCCAATGCGTTCGAGCAGGACAAAATCGATCTTGCCCGCGAAGGCCTTCTTGTCGGCGCGCATGGCCTGGAAAGCGCCCTCACGCGACAAGCCGGCGACACGCACCGGCAGGCCCGCGGCGGTCACGGCGCCGCGCACGGTTTCGACGGCGTCGAAGCCGATCATGCCGGCGCGCGCGGACAGGTCCGCAGCCAGGCACAGGCCACAGCCGACCGCCTCGCCATGCAGCCAGCTGGTGTAGCCGGTGAGCGACTCGATCGCATGCGCGAAGGTGTGTCCCAGGTTGAGCAGCGCACGATCGCCGCTCTCGCGTTCGTCACGTGCCACGACGTCGGCCTTGATTGTGCACGAACCCGCGATCGCCTCGGACAGGGCTTGCGGATCGAGCGCCAGCAACTGCGGCAATTGTCGAACCGAGCGCTCGAAATACTCGCGATCGGCGAGCAAGCCGTGCTTGAGGATTTCCGCCAGACCCGCGCGAACTTCGCGCGTCGGCAGCGTCTGCAGGGTCGACGTGTCCGAAACCACCACGCTCGGCTGGTGAAACGAGCCGATCAGGTTCTTGCCACCGGCGTGATTGACCCCGGTCTTGCCGCCCACGGAGGAATCGACCTGCGAGAGCAAGGTGGTCGGCACCTGCAGGACGCGGATGCCGCGCATGTAGATCGACGCCGCAAACCCGGCAATGTCGCCCATGACGCCGCCGCCCAGCGCAACCACGATGCTGCGCCGGTCGGCACGTCCCTTGACGAGTGCGTCGACGATCTGCGATGCGGTTGCGAGCGTCTTGACGCCTTCGCCGTCGGCGACGGTGCACAGGTGCGTCGGGGCAACGGCCCGGCACGATTCGAGCACCGTCTGCGCATACAAGGGCGCGACAACGTCGGTGCAGACGATATGGATGGACGTGGGCGATAGCGGCGACGCGAAATCGCCCAGGTGGCCGATCAGGCCCGGGCCGATCCAGATGTCGTACGAGCGACCTGCGAGCTTGACCGCGATCTTCTGCATGGCGCCATTTTACGTGCCCGGATCCACCTCGGCGACATCGGCCTGCGCGGCGCCACCCTGCGGCCAGGTGCCCGCGCGCAACTCGGCCAGCACCGGGTGCGCCAGCAGGAAGGACGCGAGGCGGCGTGGGTTGCGGGCGGGAGAGCGCACGCGAAGGTGCGCGGCTTCGCCGTACCAGGGTGCGCGCTCCTCCAGCAATGCGTCGATCCGGGCGCGGCGGTCCGGAGCGTTCAAGAGCGGTCGACCCGTGTCGTGCTGCGTACGCCGCGCAATCTCGTCGGCGGACACGTCCAGGAAGATCACCAGGCCGCGCTCGCGCAGCAGCGCGCGGTTGTCGGGGCGCAGCACGACACCGCCACCGGTCGCCAGCACCACGCCTTCGCGCAAGGTCAGTTCGCGCAGCAGCGTCGCCTCGCGCTCCCGGAATCCCGCTTCGCCTTCCACTTCGAACATGGTGGCGATGCGCACGCCCGCGCGCCGTTCGAGCTCGGCGTCGCAGTCGACGAATTCGTATTGCATCGATTGCGCAAGGATCCGGCCGACGGTCGTCTTGCCGGCGCCCATCATGCCGATGAGAAAGATCGGCACGCGGCCTCCCGGCCGGGGCGCGGAGGAAGGCGCAATGCCCTCTGAAATGGAAACTGGCGCGGGATCCGCGCCAGTTCCGGGTTCGGGAGAAGCAGCCGTATCGGTTACAGCGTGATTACTGCGCCGCCTGGTTCACGCGCTCGGAAATGACGCGCGGCGTGATGAAGATCAGCAGTTCGCTGCGATTGTTGGTCTTCGCCGTATCCTTGAAGAAGTTGCCCAGGAACGGGATTTCGCCCAGCACCGGAATGCGGGTGATGGTGACGGTTTCCGTCTGCTGGTAGATGCCGCCCAGCACGACGGTGCCGCCGTTTTCCACCAGTACCTGCGTGACGACGTTCTTGGTGTCGATCGCGATACCGGCGCTGCCGCTGACCGTTGCGTCCGGCGTGTCCTTGTTGACCTTCACGTCCAGGAAGATGGCGCCTTCGGGCGTGATCTGCGGCGTGACTTCCAGGCGCAACACGGCCTTGCGGAATTGCACCTGGCCGATGCCGCCCCCGGCCGAGACCGACTGATACGGGATCTCCGTACCCTGCTCGATCGAGGCCTTGACCTTGTCCGCCGTGACAACGCGCGGGCTGGAGATCACCTTGCCGCGGCCGTCGAGCTCCAGGGCGGAGATTTCGAGGTTGAGCAGGTTGGTAAGCGAGCGATTGAACAGCGTAAGCCCGATCGACCCCGCGTTGAAGCCGTTCAGCGCGCCTGCGGGCAGGTTGACGTTGTTCGGATTGGTGATCGTGGTCGTGCCGATCGTCAGCGTGTTGGTTCCCGACCCGCCCGACGTTGTCGAGCCTTGCGTGTAGCTGGCGCCACTGCCGCTGCTCACCCAGCTGGTGGGGCCGACGTGCGTGACACCGATGCGCGCGCCGATGTCGGAACTGAAGCTGTCCGACGCTTCGACGATGCGTGCCTCGATCATGACCTGCGGGACCGGGATATCGATGCGCGCGAGCAGGCGGCGGACGTCCTCGATGCGCTGTGCGGTGTCCTGCACGAACAACTGGTTGGTGCGCACGTCGACGACGGCGCTGCCGCGTTTGCTCAGGATGCTCTGCTTGGCGTCGCCGATCAGCAGCTTCTTGACGTCGTCGGCCTTCTGGTAATTGATCACGAAGTTCTCGGTGCGCAGCGGTTCCAGGTCGGCGATCTGGCTGCGCGCCTCGAGGTCAAGCTTTTCCTTGGTCGCGAGTTCGTCGCGCGGCGCCACCAGGATGACATTGCCGTTCTTGCGCATGTCCAGGCCCTTGCTCTGGAGGATGATGTCGAGAGCCTGGTCCCAGGGCACGTCCTTCAGGCGCAGCGTGATCGATCCCGTCACGGAGTCGCTGGTGATGATGTTCAGGTTCGTGAAGTCGGCGATGACCTGCAGCAAGGAACGCACGTCTACATTCTGGAAGTTCAAGGACAGGCGCTCGCCCTGGTAGCCCTTGCGGGTACCTTGGAACAGGCGCGTCGGATCTTCCTTGACCGGCTTGACTTCGACGACGAAGCGGTTGTCGCTCTGGTAGGCGTTTTGCTCCCACTGGCCGCGCGGCTCGATCACGATGTGGGCGTTGGCGCCCGACTGCGACCCCGTGACCACGGCGACCGGCGTACCGAAGTCGGTCACGTCGAGACGATGGCGCAGGTTGTCGGGCAAGGTCGTACCGGCGAAATCGACGACGAGGGTCTGGCCCTGCTGGTGCACGTCGACGCTGGTATTGGGATCGCTCAAATCGACGACCACGCGGCCTTCGCCCTCGGCACCGCGACGGAAATCGAGATTGCGGATGGAACGTGGCGCAGGGGTCGTGGACGCCGGCGCCGCGGTGGCGACGGGTGGCGCGGTGCCGTTATCCGCAGCCGCGGGCGCCGGGTTCGCCGAGAATGTCGGCTGGTCGTTGGCGCCGAGCGCAACCTGGACGGCATTGCCCTTGAGGCTCAACGTGAACGTCAGGGGCCGGCGCAGGTTCAGCACGATGCGCGAACGCCCTTGGGCCTGGACCACGTTCACCGAACGCAGGTCGCCCTGGTTGATTTCAATGGAATTGCGCCCGAGGTTATTGACCGTCGCGGGCAGGTCCAAGGCGATGCGCGCCGGGTTGGTGACGGAGAAGCTGTTGGGAACCGCCGAGATCGGTGTCTTGAGCTGGATGGTCAGGAAGACGCCCGCGCCCGTCTGCGTAGCATCGACGTGTTCGATGCTGTTGCCGTTGACGACACTTGCGGTGTCCTGCGCCCCCGCGCCCCCCGCGGCAAACAGCGCTGCCGCCGCAAGGAAAATCGTCGCGCGAATGGAACGCGTTTTATAAGAAATCATCGCTTGCTCCCTTGCCCGGAGCCGCCTTGGCTCTCCTGCAGCTCGAGTTTTTGGGGTCGTTCGACCCATTCGCCGGCGGCGTCCTGGTAAATCTCCTTGAGCACCACTTCGGTCTCGGAGATACGAGTCACCAGACCGAAGTTCTGTCCCACGTAATTGCCGACACGCACCATGTGCGTGGCGCCGCTCGTTTCGAGCAAGGCAACGTTGTTGCCGCCCTGGCGCATCATGCCGACCATGCGGATCTGGTCGAGCGGGAAGCCCTCCAGGACCTCGCGGCGACGCTCGAGATCGGGCTTGATCGCGCTCGCACTGCCGCGCTCTTCGCGCTGGCGCGCAACCACCATGAGGATCTTCTGCGGATCAAAGGGGTCGACCTGGCCGTGCGGCTCGTAGGCGTACGGCGCGAATTCCTTCGGCTCTTCGACCTTCTGTGCCGTGGGCTTCATGGCCGCGCGCTGGTCCGCCATCCACTGGCGGATATTGCCTTCATCGGAAAATCCGCATGCCGACAGCGTGGCCGCGATTGCAAGGCTCAGCAAAAGTCGGGTCTTCATTTCTTGCCTGCCTGGGCCGAATTGCGGGCCTTGCGTTGCGAATTCATTTCCTCTTCATCGAAATACCGGAACGTCTTCGCCGTCGCGTCGAGCGTGAGGGTCATATCCTTGCCCGACTGGATGTTCAGGTCATTGAGGGTCACGATGCGCGGCAGGTTCGCGATGTCGCTCGCAAACGCGCCCAGGTCGTGGTAGCGCCCCGAGACCTTCACGGCGATCGGCAACTCGACGTAGTACTCGCGCGGGTTCAACTGACCCGGACGGAACAGCTCGAATTGCAGCCCGCGGCCGATCCCCGCCTGGTTGATGTCCGAAAGCAGCGCGTCCATTTCCGCCTTGCTGGGGAGCTGCTTTTCCAGCGTGAGCACGTACTGGTTGACCTGCTCCTTCTGGCGGCGCAGTTCCTCCAGGTTGATCGATTGCTGCAGCTTGGCGCGGTACTGATCCTTGAGCGTGCCTTCCTGCGTACGCAAGCCGTCGAGTTCGTCGAGCTGGCCCTGCCATACGAAGAAATAACCGAGAACGGCGCAGATCAGCACGATCGCGCCCCACAGGGACATGCGCGGAAGCATCGGCCAGCTGCCGACGTTTTCCAGCGAGAGGCCGCGGAATTTTGCCGAGATATCGTTTAGGTTCGCCATGTTTGCTGTCCGGACCGCGCCTACATCTTCGCCGGCGCGGATGCGCCGGCGGATTTCGGGGCGCCACTATCGGCCGGCTTCTGGTCCGGGTTCTGCTTCATGTAGAAATTGAGCGAGAACTCGAACAGGCGGCGTTGGATCTGCTGCGGACCCTGGCCGGCAAGCCTGATCTCGATCAGTTCGGGACGCTCGACGTAGCGGCCGTTGTTTTGCAGGTTGCGCAGGAACTCGGACACGCGCTCGTTCGACGCAGCCCAGCCGTTCAGGAGGACCTTGCGGCCCTCCTGCTTGATCGACTTCAGGTAGATGCCTTCGGGCGTCTGGCGCGTGAGTTCGTCGAGCAGGTACACCGGCTGGTTGCGATCGGACTGCAGGTCCTCGACCGCCTTCTGGCGCGAACGCAGCGCTTCGATTTCCTGGCGCAGCGAGGCGATTTCCTTGATCTGGACGTCGAGCTTGGCGTTTTCGCGGGTGATCAGGTCGTTCAAGTCGCGCTGACTTCCCAGGTAGCCCTCGAGCACGGACCACACGAGCAGCACCAGAGCGCCGCCGGCGAGGACACTCACGCCGGTGAGAAAGTAGAACGCGTTTTTTTGCCTCTTGCGCCGCGCCTCACGGTGCGGCAACAGATTGACGCGGATGCTCATTTGTCGAATCTCCGCATCGCAAGGCCGCACGGCGTAAGCAGCGCCGGCGCGTCCAGGCGCAGCTGACGCTCGCGCAGGTTCGAAGCGAGTTCCATGCCCTTGAACGGCGAGATGACCGAGGTCGGCACCTGTGCGCGCTCCATCAAGGCTTCGGGCAGGCCGGGCAGCACCGAGGAACCGCCGGCAAGCATGATCTGGTCGACGCGGGTGTACGGCGTGGAGGTGAAGAAGAACTGCAGGGCGCGCGTGATCTCGGTGGTCGTCGAATCGATGAACGGCTTCTGCACTTCGGCCTCATAGTTGGCCGGCAGGTCGCCGTTGCGCTTCTTCTGCTCGGCGTCCTCCGCCGAGATGCCGTATGCACGCGCGATGTCGCCCGTGAGTTGCTGGCCACCGAACGGTTGCTCGCGTTCGTAAATCGCTTCGCCGTCGAGCAGCACGGTGACGCTTGTCGTGTTCGCGCCGATGTAAAACACCGCAATCACGAGACCCTCGCCGCGATTGGGCAACTGCTCGACCAGGCGGCCGAGCGCGGCACGCGCCGCGAAGGACTCGACATCGACGACCAGCGGGTTCAGGCCGGCGGCCTGCGCCACTGCCATGCGGTCCTCGACTTTTTCCTTGCGGGACGCGGCAATCAGCACTTCGACGTCGTCCGGAGCATTGGGTATCGGGCCCAGGACCTGGAAGTCCAGGCTGACTTCGTCGAGCGCGAACGGAATGTACTGGTTCGCTTCGCTCTCGACCTGCATTTCCATTTCTTCTTCGCGCAGGTTGCCGGGCAGCGCGATGCGCTTGGTGATCACCGCCGAAGCGGGCAGCGCCATCGCGACGTTCTTGACACGCGATCCCGCGCGTCGCCACACGCGCTTGACAGCGTCGGCAACGACGTCAATCTTGTCGATGTTGCCGTCGACTACCGCGCCACGCGGAATCGCTTCGATCGCATAGCGCTCCAGACGCAGCACGCCGGATCCTGCATCCGTCAGTTCGACGAGCTTTACGCTCGAGGAACCGATGTCCAAGCCGAGCATCGGCGGCGTCTTGGACGATAAAAATGGCAAATCGAAGGCCAATCGGCACTCCCCGTCAGACCGGCAATCCCGGACGATACATGTGTCTATCAATCCGCGGTTTCCCGCCACGTCGAGGCGCGAGGTCGTAACCGCAAAGCCGGAAAGAATCTCGCGGCATTCCCGCAGTAAAGCGGCAGCAAGGCATTTCCCTTATGCTGCAGGAATTTATCGAAACAACATCCGGCACTACTGGAAATGCTAGCAAGGGGCTCGTGGTCAGCCAAGCCTCCTGAACGCTCGAGCAGTGGCAGTTTTCCGGTATTGCGAATCGCCTATATCCCGAGGGTAACGTGGAGCCGCAAGCAGTCGATCGAATGCGCAATACATGGCGCACCCTCCTCATTTGGGGACGCTCGCGTCCCGCGCGAGTCGCCGGATTCGCCTTTGTGCTGTGCGGCACCGCTCTGGCAAGCGCAATCCTGTTAGGCATCTTCGTATTCGCGATCGCCTACTACAACCTCCCGTCCATCGAAGCTCTTACGGACTACCACCCTAAAGTTCCGCTGCGAGTCTGGACCGCGGACGGGGTACTCCTCGGTGAGTTCGGTGAGGAACGGCGCAGCCTGGTGGCCATCCAGGACGTGCCGATCCGCCTGAAAGAGGCGATCCTCGCCGCCGAGGACAACAACTTCTATCGGCACGGCGGCGTGGACCCGCTCGGCATTGTGCGCGCAATGCTGACCAACATCGCGACCGGCCGTCGTGCGCAGGGTGCGAGCACGATCACCATGCAGGTGGCGCGCAATTTCTTCCTCAGTTCCGAGCGCAGTTACACCCGCAAGATCTATGAGATCGCGCTTGCCGAGAAGATCGAGGCATCGCTTTCGAAGGACCGGATTCTCGAGGTCTATATCAACCAGATCTACCTGGGCCAGCATGCGTACGGCTTCGCCTCGGCCGCGGAAATCTACTTCGGCAAGAGCCTCGCCGACCTGAGCCTGGCGGAATGCGCAATGCTGGCCGAGCTGCCCAAGGCCCCGAGCACCGGCAATCCGCTCACCAACCCGAAAGGGGCACGGGCACGGCAGCATTACGTTCTCGGGCGGATGCTGGCGCTGAACTACATCGATCGCAAGAAATACGATGCGGCGCTGGCCGAGGACGTGCGCGTACGCAGCGACAGCGCCACGGTCGCGAACATGACGCATTCACGGGTACGCGCCGAATATGTCGCGGAATTGGCACGCCAGCTCGTTTCGGACGTATTTCACGAAGAGGCCTACACCCGCGGTCTGAACGTCTACACGACGATTTCCAGCGGCGATCAGCAGCTGGCCTACGAGGCCCTGCGGGGCGCCGTCCTGAATTACGACCAGCGTTACGGCTACCGGGGCCCCGAGCGCCAACTGGACCTTTCCGGCGATCCGGCCACGCGGACCAAACGCATCGCGGATGCAATCGCCGCCGCACCCGATGTGGCGGGGTTTGCTGCGGCAGTTGTAACCGAGGCCGGACCCAAGCAAGTCAAGGCGCAAATCTCCGGGGGTACCCAGGTTCACGTCGAAGGCGAAGGCCTGCGCTTTGCGGCCAGCGCGCTCGGCCCCAAGACACCCGCTGCGAAGCGGCTCGCCGTCGGGTCCTTGGTGCGCGTCGTGCAGACGGGCAAGGACAGCTGGGCCATCAGCCAGCTTCCCCAGGTCGAGGCGGCGTTCGTTTCGGCGGATTCCCGTGATGGTGCCGTTCGAGCCCTTGTCGGTGGTTTCGATTTCAACCTGAACAAGTTCGACCACGTCACGCAGGCCTGGCGCCAACCGGGCTCCAGCCTGAAGCCATTCCTGTATGCGGCGGCCCTGGAAAAGGGCGTGATGACGAGCACGCTCGTCAACGACGCGCCGGTCACGATCGATCCGGCCCTGACCGGCGGTCAGCTCTGGGAACCCAAGAATTACGAGGGCGGCTTCGAGGGGCCGATGCGCCTGCGCCAGGGACTGGTCGAATCGAAGAACATGATTTCGATTCGCGTCCTGCAGGCCATCACACCGGCCTATGCGCAGCAATACATATCGCATTTCGGCTTCGAACCGGAAAAGCATCCGCCTTATCTGACCATGGCGCTGGGAGCGGGCTCGGTGACGCCCTGGCACGAACTCGCCGCCTACGCCATCCTGGCCAACGGCGGATTCGGCGTGCACCCGTATCTCATTCGCCGCATCGTCGACGGCAATGGCCGTGTGCTGATGGAAGCGCATCCGCAAGTCGCCGGCGATACGGCGCCACGCGTCATGGATGCACGCACGAACTTCATCCTCGACAGCATGCTCAAGGACGTTGCGCGCGTGGGGACGGCTGCACGCGCAACCGTCCTGCACCGCGCCGACGTCGCCGGCAAGACGGGCACGACCAACGAATCACACGATGCGTGGTTCTCGGGATATGCCGGGGGCATCGTGGCCGTGGGCTGGATGGGCTTCGACCAGCCGCGCCAGCTTGGCGTCAAGGAAACGGGCGGCGGCCTCGCGTTGCCGATCTGGATCGACTACATGACGGGCGCGCTCAAGGGCCTGCCCGAGGTCCCGCGCGACATGCCACCGGGCGTCGTGCAGATCGATGGCGAGTACTACCTCAGTGAATATCAACCCGGCCAGGGCGTAGCGAGCCTGGGCCTGGACGATCCCGCCGCGGCAGTCGAACCGGGCAAGCTCAACGAACCCGCAAGCAACGGCAAGAGCCAGGACCAGCAGGTCTTCTAGCGCCCCTCACCCCGGCCCTCTCCCGCGCGCGGGAGAGGGAGTCAAGGCGCTTGCAGATCGACGTCCATGCCGGCCTGCTCCGATACGGCCCGTGACAGCGCGTCGAAGAACTCCGTGCCGCCCCGGGTATCCACCCAGTAGCCGTCGTTGTAGGTGAAATGCAGGGCGCCACTGCGTGCGGCGAGCCACAACTGCTGCATCGGTGCTTGCGCATTGATCACGACCTTGCCGCCGTCTTCGAACTCGAGATTGAGCACATGGCCGGCACGCGAGCAGTCGATGTCGACACCCGTCGCTTTGCCGGCCGACTCGCACGCGGACTCGATCGCGGCGAGCGTCTCCTCAACGATGTGCAGGAACTGCGTTTCCGTCATGTTAGATTGCCGTCATGCGCTTCGAATCAAGATCCTGCCGCCCGCTGCGGGTGATGGCGGCCGCTTGTGCAGCCTGTCTTTTCGTTGTGTTGGCGGCATGCGGGCAAAAGGGCCCGCTGTATGTGCCGGGTCACAGCAAGGATACGCCCTGGCCGATCATGCCGACACCGCCGGCGAGCGGGAATGGCGCGCCGCAGGCATGTGGCGCGACACCCGCGACACCGGTCGGCTCCAGCGGCGGCGTCGACGGCGCAGCGGTCAATGGTGGCGCGAGCGACACGGGGGCCAACAACCCGACCAGCGGCCAGGCGGCCTGTCCTGCGACTTCGCCAGCAACGCCCGCTCCATCAACGAAATGAACGTGAGCCGGAACTCGAAGGGCGCCGACGTCTTTGCCCTGAACGATGGTGTCCTGCATTGCGAGGAGGCGAGCCTCGAGGCGATCGCCCAAGAGCACGGCACGCCCACTTACGTGTACAGCAAGCGCGCGATCCTCGGTGCCTACGCGCGCTTCGTCGAGTCGCTCGCCGGCCATCGCGGGCTGGTTTGCTACGCCATGAAAGCCAATTCCAACCTGGGCGTACTCGACCTGCTGGCGCGCGCGGGCAGCGGGTTCGACATCGTGTCGGGCGGCGAACTTGCGCGCGCACTCGCGGTGGGCGCCGATCCGGCCCGGATCGTGTTCTCGGGGGTCGGCAAGACCGATGCGGAGATCCGCACCGCGCTGGCAGCCGGCATCGCGTGCTTCAACGTCGAGTCCGCCAGCGAGCTCGATGTGATCGACCGCCTGGCGCGGGAGATGGGCGCCCGAGCGCCGGTTTCCCTGCGCATCAATCCGGACGTCGATCCGAAAACGCATCCCTATATTTCAACAGGCCTGCGCTCGAACAAATTCGGCATCGATGGCGCGCTTGCGGAGCAGCTGTACGCGCGCGCGGCAGTGCTGCCAGGCATCCGCGTCGTCGGCATCGATTGCCACATCGGCTCGCAGGTGACGAGTCTCGAGCCCTACCGTGAGGCGGCCGAGCGTGTCTTCGACCTCGTGGATCGGCTGCAGGCCCGGGGCATCGCGCTGGAGCACGTCGATTTCGGCGGCGGATTCGGCATCGATTACGGCGAGGAACGCGGCGCGCAGGTACCCGTGATCGAGGAATTCGTCGGCACCCTGATCGAATGCGCAAAGCAGCGCGGCCACGCGGACAAGAAGCTCGTCCTGGAACCGGGGCGATCGATCGTCGGCAATGCCGGGGTCCTGCTGACGCGCGTGCAATACCTGAAGACGGGCGCGACGCGCAATTTCGCGATTGTTGACGCGGCCATGAACGATTTGCTGCGTCCTGCCTTGTACGACGCGTGGATGGACATCTGCCCGGTTGTCCCGCGCGCAGGCGCGAGCACTTCGTATGAGATTGTCGGCCCGGTATGCGAGAGCGCAGACTGGCTCGGCCACGATCGTGCGCTTGACTTGCATGCCGGCGACCTGCTGGCGATCCGCTCCGCCGGCGCCTACGGCATGAGCATGGCGGGCAACTACAACAGCCGCGCGCGTCCGGCCGAGGTGATCGTGACCGGCGTGGACACGCATCTGGTCCGGCGCCGCGAGTCGCTGGGCGAGCTGTTCGGCGCGGAATCGACGCTTCCCTGAGCGATGGCGCAGGAGACTCATTTGCGACCACCCGCGCCGCGATTCGAGTCGGCGCAATTCGCGACTTCCGTCGCGCAGCTGGAGGAGCTGAACCGGGCGACCCTTGCCATGTTGCCGGAGCTCGCCTTTGTCGGCCGCTCGAACGCCGGCAAATCCACGGCGATCAACCTGCTGACCCAACGCAAACGCCTCGCATTCGCATCGAAGACACCGGGGCGCACGCAGATGCTCAATTTCTTCCAGGTTGTCGACGATGCCCCGCCGGCGCAGCGCCAGCCCTGCGCGTACCTCGTGGACCTGCCGGGCTACGGCTTTGCCAAGACCGACGAGGAGACGAGGGCGCGATGGGACAGCCTCGTCGGCGGGTATCTGGTTTCCCGGCGCATGTTGCGCGGCGTGGTACTGGTGATGGATGCGCGCCGGCCATGCCTGCCCGCCGACGAAGAACTGATCGCATGGATCTGCCGGCGCGAGGATCTGGATTCCTTCCGCCTGCACATGCTGCTGAGCAAGTCCGATCAGGTCAGCACCTCGGAGAAGCGCGCGGCGCTTGCGCGCGCCGAGCAACGCGCCGAGGAATTGCCGATCGCCACGTCGGTGCAACTGTATTCGGCGCTTGACCGCAGCGGCCTGGACGAATTGCGCGAATCCGCCGCACAAATTCTGGAAGCGGCCACCCGGTAAAATCCAGGGCCATGGCCAAATCGCAATTCACCCCCGGGTCCTTTCCCGCCACGCGCATGCGCCGCCTGCGCCGCGATGACTTCACGCGGCGTCTCGTGCGCGAACATCGCCTGACGGCGGACGATCTGATCTACCCTGTCTTCGTGGTTGACGGGCCCGCGCGCCGCGAACCGGTGGCCTCGATGCCGGGAGTCGAGCGCCTGGCGCTCGAACCTTTGCTGGCCGTTGCCGAGGAATGCCTGCAGCTTGGCATTCCGGTGCTTGCACTCTTTCCGGTCATCGATCCCGCGCTCAAGCGACCCGATGGCGCGGAGGCGCGCAATCCCGAGGGCCTGGTGCCGCGCGCCGTGCAGGCGCTCAAGAAGCGCTTCCCCGAACTGGGCCTGTTGACCGACGTCGCGCTTGACCCGTTCACGACGCACGGGCAGGACGGACTGATCGACGAGAACGGTTACGTGCTCAACGACGAAAGCGTGGAAGCGCTGATCGGCCAGGCGCTCGTGCAGGCGCAGGCCGGCGTCGATATCGTCGCTCCCAGCGACATGATGGACGGGCGTATCGGCGCGATCCGCAATGCGCTGGAGGCGCAAGGGCTCATTCACACGCGGATCATGGCGTACTCGGCCAAGTACGCGAGCGCCTTCTACGGCCCTTTTCGCGATGCGCTCGGCTCCAAGTCGAACCTGGGCAAATCGAACAAGGCCGTCTACCAGATGGATCCGGGCAACGGCGACGAGGCGCTGCGCGAGGTCGCCCTGGACATCCAGGAAGGCGCCGACATGGTGATGGTCAAGCCCGGCATGCCGTACCTGGACATCGTGCGCCGCGTGAAGGAGACTTTTCGCGTGCCCACCTTCGCCTACCAGGTGAGCGGCGAGTACTCCATGTTGAAGGCCGCAGCCGCGAACGGCTGGCTGGATGAGACGGCCGTGGTGCTGGAATCGCTGCTGGCCTTCAAGCGCGCCGGCGCCGATGGCGTCCTGAGCTATTTCGCGCTTCAGGTCGCGCGCGGGCTGCGCTCGGGTTCCCCGCGCGGTTGATCGGACGCCGCGCGCAGCGGGTCGCCCGCGGCTTGCCTGGCGCGGACTGCCTGGGCATCGAGGAACTGGCGCGTCGCCGCAGCCCACGAAAAGCGTTCGGCATAGGTCCGGCAATTCGCGCGGTCGATTCGCAATGCGGCCAGTGCCGCCTTGCGCAGATCCTCGTCGAGGACCGCCACGCCCGATTCGCCGACGACATCCAGAGGCCCTTGCACCGGGAACGCGGCCACCGGCGCGCCACAGGCCAATGCTTCCAGCATGACCAGGCCGAAGGTGTCCGTACGGCTCGGGAAAACGAAGACATCCACGCTCGAGTACAGCTTCGCCAGATCGGCGCGACTCAGCACGCCCAGGAAGCAGACTTCGGGATGGCGCTTGCGCAGGGTTTCCAGCGCAGGTCCGACCCCGGCAACGATCTTGGTGCCGGGCAGATCCAGGTCCAGGTACGCGTTGATGTTCTTCTCGACCGAAACGCGTCCCACGCACAGGAACAGCGGGCGCGGCAGGCCTTTGATCAAAGGCGATGGCTCGCCGGACGGTTGGAAAACGTCGAGGTCCACGCCGCGCGTCCAGCGCGCGATGTTGTGGATGCCCCATTGCGCAAGTTCACGTTCCACGTGCGGAGTAGGCGTCAGCAAGGCATGCGAGGGACGGTGGAACCAGCGCAGGAAACGATAGACCCATGATTCCGGAATGCCGTACATGGCCTTCAAATACTGCGGGAATCGCGTGTGGTAGGCCGTCGTGAAGGGAATGCCCCTGATGCGGCAGTAGCGGCGCGCAGCGCTACCCAAGGGTCCTTCGGTGGCGATGTGAATCGCATCGGGATCCGAGATCCGCAGCATGCGTGCCAGTTTGCGATAGGGCAGGAGCGAGAGACGGATCTCGCTGTAGCCCGGACAGGGCAGCGTCAGGAAGGATTGGGGCGAAAGCACCTCGCATTCGTGCCCGGCAAGCACCAGTTCGCGGTTGGTGGCCTCGATGGTGCGCACGACCCCGTTGACTTGCGGATGCCATGCGTCCGTCACCGTCACGATCTTCATTGCTTCCCCTTATCCAGGCACGCCCGCCAGGGCGGACGACTTCGGCGGCGTCGATTCCTCTTCGTCGTCGCTCCAATGTTGCGAGGGCTGGTTCGGCGCGAGAATCCGGTCCCACACGAGGATCTTCAGTTCGCCTTCGAACGTTTCGACGAGCGCGCTCAAGCTCTCCACCCAGTCGCCGTCGTTCACATACAGTGCGCCGTCCACCGTGCGGATCTGGGCATGGTGGATGTGGCCGCAGATGACGCCGTCGTAGCCGCGACGGCGCGCTTCGCGCACCAGCACGTTCTCGAAATCGCTGATGAAGCTCACGGCGTTCTTCACCTTGTATTTCAGGTACTGCGACAGGGACCAGTAGCCGAAACCCAGGTGCGCGCGCAGGTTGTTGAGGTGGCGATTGAGCCAGAGCAGCCAGTCGTACAGCGCGTCGCCCACATGCGCCAGCCACTTCACGTGGCGGATCACCCCGTCGGCGACATCGCCATGCACGACCCACATCTTGCGCCCGTCGCGCAGTTCGTACACCGCGTCTTCGCGGATGCTCACGTCGCCGAACTTCAAGCCGCAGAACTGACGCGCGATCTCGTCGTGATTGCCCGGGATGTAGACGACGCTGGTCCCTTTGCGGGCCTTGCGCAGCACTTTCTGGATCACGTCGTTGTGAGCCTGCGGCCAGAAGAAGCGCGACTTCATCGCCCAGCCGTCGATGATGTCGCCGACCAGGTACAGGTGATCCGATTCGTTGTGCCGCAGGAAATCGAGCAGGTGCTCGGCCTTGCAGCCGGGCGTACCCAGGTGGATATCGGAAAGGAATATGGCGCGGTAGCGGTTCACCGCGGGGTCGGAAGGTGGCGCCAACCGGGGCGTTTTCTTTGCCCCGGAATTCGTTGGCACCTCAGACAGCGCTTGCATCGCAGGCAGCCTACGCCCGCATGGTTACGCCACTGTGACCTTCGTATGCACTTACTGACGTGTCAAGCCTTGCGCCTGGCCTGCTTGGTCAGCGCGGGACATTCAAGCGGTGGCTTTTGCCTTTTCGTCGGTTTCCGGCGCTGCCACATCCGGACGATCGACCAGTTCCATCAGCGCCATCGGGGCATTGTCGCCCAGGCGGAAACCGAACTTGAGGATGCGCGTGTAGCCACCCGGGCGCGCCTTGTAGCGCGGCCCGAGCTCGTCGAACAGCTTCACGACCATTTCGCGATCGCGCAGGCGATTGAACGCGAGGCGGCGATTCGCCAGCGACGGCTCCTTCGCCAGGGTGATGAGCGGCTCGACAACGCGGCGCAGTTCCTTCGCCTTGGGTAGCGTCGTCTTGATCAACTCGTGGCGCAACAGCGAATTCGACATGTTGCGCAACATCGCGAGGCGATGGCTGCTGGTCCGATTGAGCTTACGCAGCCCGTGTCCGTGACGCATGGTCAATTTCCTTCGTATCTTGTTCCGACTTCTTCGATCCCTCCTGCGCTGCCTGCGGCAGCTTCGGAGGACGGTTCGGTTGGTTACTCGTTAATTCCAGGAGCTTGCCCTGCGAAGCCTCCGTCACTCGGGCCGTCGGCCCGCACTATGGAGGCGAAGCAGGGCTACTTGTCCAGTCCGACCGGCGGCCAGTTCTCGAGTTTCATGCCCAAGGTCAAGCCGCGCGCGGCGAGCACTTCCTTGATTTCGTTGAGCGACTTGCGCCCCAGGTTCGGCGTCTTCAGCAGCTCGTTCTCCGTGCGCTGGATGAGGTCGCCGATGTAATAGATGTTCTCCGCCTTCAGGCAGTTTGCCGAACGGACCGTGAGTTCCAGGTCGTCGACCGGGCGCAGCAGGATCGGGTCGACATCGGGCGATGTGCGTTGCGAATGCACGGGCTCGGTGACGCCTTCGAGCGCTGCAAACACGGACAATTGCTCGACCAGGATGCGCGCCGACTGGCGAACCGCCTCCTCCGGCGTGATCGCGCCGTTGGTCTCGATCGTCATGACGAGCTTGTCGAGGTCGGTGCGCTGCTCGACACGCGCGCTTTCGACCGTGTAGCTCACGCGCGAAACCGGCGAGAACGATGCGTCCATGACGACCTTGCCGATCGTGCTGGAGTGGTCTTCCCGGAACGCGCGCACCGTGCCGGGCACGTAGCCGCGGCCCTTCTCGACCTTGAGTTGCATCTCGACCTTGCCGCCGACCGTCAGGTGGGCGATCACGTGATCGGGATTGATGATTTCGACGTCGTGGGGCAGCTCGATGTCGCTGGCCGTGACCACGCCTTCGCCTTCCTTGCGCAGCGTCAGCGTGACTTCATCGCGGTTGTGCAGCTTGAAGACGATGCCCTTGAGATTGAGCAGGATGTCGACGACGTCTTCGCGCACGCCATCGAGCGTCGAATATTCGTGCACAACGCCTTCGATCTGCGCCTCGGTCGGTGCATAGCCGACCATCGACGACAGCAGGATGCGGCGCAGTGCATTGCCGAGCGTATGACCATAGCCACGCTCGAACGGCTCCATCGTGACGATGGCGGAATGCGGCCCGGTCGACTCGACCTCGATGGCGCGCGGCTTCAACAGACCTGCAGTGCTCATGGACTATCCCTTTCAATACCCTCGGCTCGTTACACCGATAAGGCTGCTGGATGGTTTTTCGTGCGTGATTCCGTGTATCTGGGGGCGATCAGCGCGAATACAACTCGACGACAAGCGACTCGTTCACGTCCTGCGCGACGTCGCCGCGATCAGGCAGTGCCTTCAGCTTGCCGCTCATCTTCTGGGCGTCGACGTCGACCCACGATGGAAATCCGCTCTGTCCGGCCAGGTTCAGCGAATCCTGGACCCGGGGTTGCTTGCGTGCCGCTTCGCGTACGGTGATCTGGTCGCCGGCCTTGAGCAGCATCGACGAGACATTCACGACCTGTCCGTTGACCTCGATGGCGCGGTGCGAGACCAGTTGGCGCGCTTCGGCACGCGTTGAACCGAAGCCCATGCGATAGACGACATTGTCCAGGCGCGATTCGAGCAGCGCGATCAGGTTCGCGCCGGTATTGCCGCGGCGGCGATCGGCCTCGGCAAAGTAGCGCCGGAACTGGCGCTCCAGCACGCCGTACATCCGCTTGACCTTCTGCTTTTCGCGCAGCTGCAGGCCGTAATCGGACAGCCGGGCGCCGGACATGCGGCCGTGCTGGCCCGGTTTGCTGTCGGCCTTGCACTTGGAGTCGAGCGAACGACGCGCGCTCTTGAGGAACAGATCGGTTCCTTCGCGCCGGGATAGCTTGAGTTTTGGTCCGGTATGGCGAGCCATAGCGCTTCCTATTTCCTATCGAAACCCGCGGATTGACCCGCAGTGAGCCAGATTGTCGAAACCCATCGTGGTTTCCTCCCTCGCGATTTTTTCAGACCCGGCGGCGCTTGGGCGCGCGACAGCCGTTGTGCGGAACCGGCGTGATGTCCTGGATCGATGCGATGCGAAAGCCGCAGGCATTCAGCGCCCGCACCGAGGACTCGCGTCCGGGACCCGGGCCCTTGATGCGCACCTCGAGGTTCTTGACACCGCACTCGAGTGCCGCGCGGCCGGCCGCCTCGGCCGCGACCTGCGCCGCGAACGGGGTGGACTTGCGCGATCCCTTGAAGCCTGCGCCACCGCTGGTCGCCCACGACAGCGCATTGCCCTGGCGGTCGGTGATGGTGATGATCGTGTTGTTGAAGGACGCGTGGATATGGGCAATGCCCTCCGCGACGTTCTTCTTGACCTTCTTGCGTGCCCGCTGGGCAGCTACCTGCTGTGGGGACGGTGCTCTCGTTGCCATGCTGTCCTAACCTTCGCTGTTGACGTTCGCGATGCGCAAGCTGCGCCGCGCGTCGATCCTTAGGTACCCTTCTTCAGCGCCACGCCGGCCTTGCGCGGCCCCTTGCGGGTGCGCGCGTTCGTGCGCGTGCGCTGGCCGCGAACCGGCAGCCCGCGACGATGGCGCACGCCGCGATAGCAGCCCAGGTCGATCAGGCGCTTGATCGAGAGCTGGATTTCACGGCGCAGGTCGCCCTCCACCGTGAAGCGGCCCACGGCCTCGCGAATGCGCTCGAGCTCGGCGTCGGTCAATTCCTTGACCTTGCGGTCGTGCGGGATCTTGACTGCGTCGAGAATCGCCCGCGCGCGCGCCCGGCCGATGCCGTAGATCGCCGTCAGGCCGATCTCGGCGTGCTGGTGCGGCGGAATGTTGATGCCTGCTATACGTGCCATGTCGTTTCCTTAGCCTCGCTGTCAGTTCTGTCTGTCAGCTTCGCCTGTCAGCCTTGCCGCTGCTTGTGCCGCGGATCCGTGCAGATCACGCGGACTACGCGTTTGCGCTTGATCACCTTGCACTTGCGGCACATCTTCTTGACCGATGCCATCACTTTCATCGCATTGCTCCCGAACTCTCTTGCGCCCGCGCCTACTTGGCGCGAAATACGATTCTCGCCCTCGACAGGTCGTAGGGCGTCAATTCCACCGTGACCTTGTCGCCCGGAAGGATGCGGATGTAGTGCATTCGCATCTTTCCCGAAATATGTCCCAGCACGACATGTCCGTTTTCCAGCTTTACCCGAAACGTCGCATTCGGGAGGTTCTCGAGGATCTCCCCCTGCATCTGGATGACGTCATCCCGAGCCATTTGCTATCGCGTCATCCCCGGCGCCCCACCCCGAAAATTCGCCTTCTTCAGCAAGGATTCGTATTGGTGCGTCATCAGGTACGCCTGTACCTGTGCCATGAAATCCATCGTCACGACGACCACGATCAACAGCGAGGTGCCGCCGAAATAGAAGGGCACGCTCCAGCGCAAGTACAGGAATTCGGGCACCAGGCATACCAGCGTGATGTAGATCGCGCCGGCCAAGGTCAGGCGCAACAGGATCTTGTCGACGTAACGCGCCGTCTGGTCGCCCGGACGGATGCCCGGCACGAAGGCGCCACTCTTCTTCAGGTTGTCGGCCTGCTCCTTGCTGTTGAACACCAGCGCCGTATAGAAGAAGCAGAAGAAAATGATGAGCGAGGCGTACAGGACGAGGTACAGGGGCTGCCCGTGCTGCAGCGCCGCCGCGATGTCGCGCAACCAGCGCCAGTTGTCGCCCCCCGTGCCGCCCCAGCCGGCCAGCGTGGCGGGAAAGAGCACGATCGAGGAGGCGAAGATCGGCGGGATCACGCCGGACATGTTGAGCTTGAGGGGCAGGTAGGAGCTCTGGCCGCCGTACATCTTGTTGCCCACCTGGCGCTTGGCGTAGTTCACGACGATGCGCCGCTGCCCGCGCTCGACGAAAACCACCGCCGTGGTCACGCCCAGGATCAGGAAGACGATGACGAAGAACGCGATGTACGACAGCGCGCCGTTGGAGACCAGTTCGACGAGGCGGCCGATGGCACTGGGCAGGCCTGCGACGATGCCCGAAAAAATGACGATGGAAATGCCGTTGCCCAGGCCGCGCTCGGTGATCTGCTCACCCAGCCACATGAGGAACATGCAACCCGTCACCAGCGAAATGACGCCGATGAAGCGGAACAGGAAGCCCGGTTCGATGACGAGATTGGGCACGGATTCGATCGCCACGATCGCCAGATACGACTGGATCGTTGCCAGGAACACGGTCGCGTAACGCGTGTACTGGGTGACCTTGCGCCGTCCCGATTCGCCTTCCTTGCGCAGCGCCTCGAGCGAGGGCAGCACGTAGGTGAGCATCTGCAGGATGATCGACGCGGAGATGTAGGGCATGATCCCGATCGAGAAGATCGAGAAGCGCGACAGGGCTCCGCCGGAGAACATGTTCAGCAGGCCGAGGATGCCGCCCTGCTGCTGCTGGAAGGCGATGCGGAACTGGTCCGGATCGATCAGCGGCACGGGAATATGCGTGCCCAGCCGGTAGACGATGAGCGCCAGCACGAGAAAAATCCCGCGCCGGTACAGGTCGGAATACTTCCCGCCCCCCGTCAATTTGCCTTGCTGGGTCGCCACTTTGACCTTAGCCCTCTACGACGGAACCGCCCGCCGCTTCGATTGCCGCGCGCGCGCCGGCCGTCACGCCCAGGCCGCGCACCTTCACGCGGCGCGCGAGTTCACCGGTCTTGACGATGCGCGCGTCCAGCGCGAGCGTCGACACGATGCCGGCCTGCTTGAGCACCATCAGGTCGATCTCCTCGGCCTCCAGGCGCTGGATTTGCGACAAACGCACGGTTTCCACGTAGCGGCGCGTCAACGACGTGAAGCCGCGCTTGGGCAGGCGGCGCTGCAGCGGCATCTGTCCGCCCTCGAAGCCCACCTTGTGGAAGCCCCCGGAGCGCGACTTCTGCCCCTTGTGACCACGGCCTGCCGTCTTGCCCCAGCCGCTGCCGATGCCGCGGCCGACGCGATGGCGCGCGCTCTTGGAGCCCGGCGCCGCCTTGATGGTATTCAATTTCATCGCTGTTCCCGCTTCGTCCGCTTCGGCGCTCACCCAACCCGCACGAGGTAGGCGACCTTGTTGATCATCCCGCGCACCGCCGGCGTGTCCTCGAGGACACGGCTGCTTTGCAAACGGCGCAGGCCCAGCCCGCGCACGGTCGCACGGTGATCGGATTTCGTTCCCGCCAGGCTCTTCACGAGCGTGACCTTGACCGTCTTGCCCTTGGCTGCTGTGGACACGGTGGACTCCTCAGCCCAGGATTTCTTCGACCGTCTTGCCGCGCTTGGCGGCGATTTCGGCCGGCGTGCGCAACTGCTCGAGAGCCTTGAGCGTGGCGCGCACCATGTTGTAGGGGTTGGTCGAGCCGTGCGCTTTCGCGACCACGTTATGCACGCCCATCACGTCGAAGATGGCGCGCAGCGGACCGCCGGCGATGATGCCGGTACCGTCCGGTGCCGGCGCCAGCATGACCTTCGAGGCGCCGTGCTTCGCGACGACCACGTGCTGCACCGAACCGTTGCGCAGGGGCACGCGGCTCATGCCGCGGCGCGCGCGCTCCATCGCCTTTTGCACGGCGACTGGCACTTCACGCGCCTTGCCCTTGCCCATGCCGATCCGGCCATCGCCGTCGCCGACAACGGTGAGTGCGGCAAACGCCAGGATACGGCCGCCCTTGACGACCTTGGTCACGCGGTTGACCGCGATCATCTTCTCGCGCATCCCGTCGTCGCGGGCCTCGCCGAGGTTCTTCGGTTGGATACGTGCCATGCGTGCTCCTAGATCTTCAGTCCGGCTTCACGAGCCGCATCGGCCAAGGCCTTGATGCGCCCGTGGTAGCGGAAACCCGAGCGGTCGAAGGCGACCTGCTCGATGCCGGCGGCCACCGCCTTGCGGGCGATACGCGTGCCGACCAGCTTGGCCGCGGCGATGTTGCCGCCGCGCCCCTTGGCGCCGGTGAGTTCGTTGCGCACTTCCTGTTCGAGCGTCGACGCCGACACCAGCACCTTGTTGCCATCGGGAGAGACCACCGCGGCGTAGATATGCAGGTTCGAGCGGTGCACCGTCAGGCGGTTCGCCCGGCTGAGCTCGATGCGCGCGCGCGTCGCCAGTGCCCGACGCTGCCGCGATTCCTTTTTGTTGGTCATGATCCTGCGCCCGAAAAGTTCACTTCTTCTTCGTCTCTTTCAATACGACCGTCTCGTTCGCGTACCGCACGCCCTTGCCCTTGTAGGGTTCCGGCGGACGGTAGGCGCGGATTTCCGCGGCGGTCTGGCCGACGCGCTGCTTGTCGGCACCCTTGACGATGATTTCCGTCTGCGTCGGCGTCTCGACTTTCACGCCCGCGGGCATCTTGTGCTCGATCGGGTGCGAGAAACCCAGCGACAGGTTGATCTTGTCGCCCTGCGCCTGCGCGCGATACCCGACGCCGACGAGGTTCAACTTGCGCTCGAAACCCTTGCTGACGCCTTCCACCATGCCGGCGACCAGTGCGCGCATCGTGCCGCTCATGGCCTTGGCCTCGCGCGATTCGTCGGCGGCGGCGAAACTGATCTTGCCGTCGGCGACGCTGATCTTCACCAGGCCGTTGAGCGACTGCTTGAGCGTGCCTTGCGGCCCCTTCACCGTGATCTGGTCCGCACCCACCTGCGCCTCGACGCCCTTGGCCAGCGCGACGGGAATGCGTGCAACTCGTGACATGTTCTCTCTCCCGCCTTACGCGACGTAGCAGAGGACTTCGCCGCCGACGCCTTGCGTGCGCGCCTTGCGGTCGGTCATCACGCCTTGCGGCGTCGATACGATGGCCACGCCCAGGCCATTCATCACCTGGGGCAGGGCGTCGCGCCCGCGATAGATGCGCAAGCCGGGGCGCGACACGCGCTCCAGGCGCTCGATCACGGGACGGCCCGCGTAGTACTTCAGGCCGATGCGCAGCTCGCGGTGGCCGCCGTCGGTCTTGGTCTTGGCCGAATCCGCGACCTGATAGCCCTCGATATAGCCTTCGTCGCGCAGCACCTGCGCAATGGCCACCTTGAGCTTGGACGCGGGCATCGCGACTTCGGTCTTCTCGACACGCTGCGCATTGCGAATGCGCGTCAACATGTCGGCAATGGGATCACTCATGCTCATGACTGCACTCCGCCCTTACCAGCTCGACTTCGTCAGACCGGGGATATCGCCGCGCATCGCCGCCTCGCGGATCTTGTTGCGCCCCAGGCCGAACTTGCGGAAATTGCCGCGCGGACGACCGGTGATGGCGCAACGATTGCGCTGGCGCGTCGGATTGGCGTTGCGCGGCAGCGCTTGCAGTTGCTGCTGGGCAAGCAGGCGCTCTTCCATCGACAGCGTCTGATCGGTGAACGTCGCCTTGAGCGCCTTGCGCTTGGCGGCGAACTTCTTCACCAGCGCGGCGCGCTTGGCTTCACGGTTAATGAGGGCTAGTTTTGCCAACGGACACCTCGCTCAATTCCGGAACGGGAAGCGGAACGCGGTCAGGAGCGCCTTGGCCTCCTCGTCCGATCCCGCCGTGGTCGTGATGCTGATATTCATGCCCCGCAGCTTGTCGATCTTGTCGTACTCGATCTCGGGGAAAATGATCTGTTCCTTCAGGCCGATGCTGTAGTTGCCGCGGCCATCGAAGGCGCGTCCCGATACGCCGCGGAAATCGCGCACGCGCGGGAAGGCGATGGTGATGAGGCGGTCGAGGAACTCGTACATGCGCTCGCCGCGCAGGGTCACCATGCAGCCGATCGGCAGGCCCTGGCGCACCTTGAAGTTGGCGATGGCCTTGCGGGTCTTGGTGACGACCGGCTTCTGGCCGGCGATGCGCGTCATGTCCGCGACCGCGGCATCGATGTTCTTCTTGTCGTTCACCGCGTCGCCGACCCCCATGTTCAGGGTGATCTTGGCGATGCGCGGCACCTGCATGGAAGTCGTGTAGCCGAACTTCTGCGTGAGCTCGGGCACGACTTTCTCGCGATAGTGTTGCAGCAGACGGGCCATGGTTGCTGGATCTCCGCGATTCGGGTCGATTAGTTGTTGCCGACGGCAGCGCCGTTGCTCTTGAACACGCGCTGCTTGCGGCCGTCCACGAGCTTGAATCCGACCCGATCGCCCTTGCCGGACGCCGGGTTGACGACCATCACGTTCGACTGGTCGATGGGCATCGTCTTGTCGCTGATGCCGCCCGTGACGTTCTTCATCGGATTGGGACGCACATGCTTCTTGACGACGTTCACGCCCTCGACGCGCAGGTGGCGCTCGTCGACGCGGTCGAGCACGACACCCTTCTTGCCGCGGTCCTTGCCGGCGATGACGACGACTTCGTCGCCCTTGCGAATACGTTCCATTACAGGACCTCCGGCGCGAGCGAGACGATCTTCATGAAGCGTTCGGTTCGCAGTTCGCGCGTGACCGGCCCGAAGATGCGGGTGCCGATGGGTTCGAGCTTGTTGTTGAGCAGGACGGCGGCGTTGCGGTCGAACTTGATCGCCGAGCCGTCGACGCGGCGCAGGCCGCTCGCCGTGCGCACGACCACCGCGCTGTAGACCTCGCCCTTCTTCACGCGACCGCGCGGCGCCGCATCCTTGACCGTCACCTTGATGACGTCGCCGATGTTGGCGTAACGGCGCTTGGATCCACCCAGGACCTTGATACACATCACCGCTCGTGCGCCGGTGTTGTCGGCAACGTCGAGCATCGTCTGCATTTGAATCATCTCGTATCCCAACTTTTCCCGCTGCCTTCCACCGCGGCTTGCGGATGCCACGCTGAATTTCTCGCTTCAGCTTGGCCTTCCGTTCGCTTCGTGCGGCACAGCGGTCAGTCTTGGTCCCGTTCGGGGAGGCGGATCGCGCGAAAAGCTCCCAGTCGCGCCATCCGGCTGTCTTTTGCTAGGCAATTTCCCTTGGCTTTCACCAAGTGAGCTTTGGATTCTAGCGCGGATCCGGGAGGGATTGCAAATGGGTACGGTCCCTGCTTTGCAAGTTCCCGGTCCTTCCGCAAAATGGGGCGGGAGAGGGGATCTCCGCGAGGAAACGTGGCCGCCAAAGCCTTGCCGGACCTGCTGTGCCTGGGTTACCAGGACCGGATGCCCGAGTTTGCCTCGGCGCCCCGGCGCGCCCGTGCGGTCGCGACCGTCTGCGGGCGGGTTCGGATCGGCTCCGGGGCGCATTTGGGCGCCAGCACCGTGATCCGGGGCGACGGCCAGGACGTCCAGATCGGGGACGATTTCTTCCTGGGCGAGCGCTCGACCATCCACGTGGCGCACTTGCTCCTGCCCACGACAATCGGGGCCGGCGTGACGGTCGGCTGCAATGCCGTCCTGCGGGCCTGCACGATCGGTGATCGCGTCGTGGTCGAGGACAACGTCGTGATCCAGGAGGGCGCCAACGTCGGGGCGGGGTCGGTGCTGGAGCGCAATTCCCTGGTCACGGCCGGCGCCCAGCTCGCGCCGGGGATCCTGTACCGGGGTAACCCGGCGGCAGCGGTCCGGCGCCTGGAGGCCGGCGAACTGGTCCTTCTGCGCAATCGCGTGCGCAACGCACCGGCGCCCGATACGCCGAACCCGGGCAATGTGGTCGCGCCGCCCGGCCGCCCGGCGGACGGGTTCGTCGCACTGACCGCCAAGGTCGAAGGCCGCCTGCGACTGGCCAGCGATGCGAGCGTCTGGTTCGGCGCCTGGATTGACGGCGGGCGCCATGGGGTCAGCGTGGGGGCAGGCTCGAACTTGCAGGACAACTGCAATGCCTATGCAATGGCCTCGCCCTTGCAGATCGGCTCGTGCGTGACGGTCGGCCACAACGTCTCGTTGCAGGACTGCAGCATCGGCGACCACTCCATGATCGGGATGTCCTCGTTCGTGGCGGCGGGCAGCGTGGTGGAAAGCGACGTCATCCTGACCGCCGGCAGCGCGACTTTGCCGCGCCAGGTGTTGCGCACGGGTTGGGTGTGGGGAGGAAAGCCGGCGCGTGCACTGGCGCCGATGAACGCGGAACGGCGGCGCCTCGTGGAGGCTTCAGCGCGCGTCACGCGCGACTACGCCGAGGGATTCCGGCGCTCGATCGCGGACTTTTCCGGGTGGAATTAGCCGCGGGCTTGTTCGACGACGCGGGTGACAGTCCAGAACTTGGTGCGCGACAGCGGACGTGTCTCGGCGATCTCGACCAGATCGCCTTCATTGATCTTGTTGCTGTCGTCGTGGGCGTGCAGCTTCGTGGAACGCACGACGTACTTGCCGTAGACCGGATGCTTCACGCGACGCTCGACGAGCACCGTGACGGTCTTGTCCATCTTGTTGCTGATCACACGGCCGACCAGCGCGCGCTGGCGCCCGGGCGACTCCTGGCCTTCCGTCTTGCTGGCGGTGGCGTTCATTTGGCCCTCGATTTCTCGGTCATTTTCTCGGTCATCACGGTGCGCACGCGCGCAATATCCTTGCGCAGCTTGCGCAGCTGGGTATGGTTCTGCAGTTGCTGCGTCGCGCGCGCCATGCGGGCCGAGAACTGCGCCTTGAGCAGTTCGCGCAGCTCGTTTTCCAGCGCAGCGTCATTCTTCGCGCGCAGTTCCTTGGCTTCCATCGTCTCTCTCCCGCCGTTGCCGGTTCGTTCCTTACGCGCCGAGCTGGCGCGCAACGAAAACCGTCTTCAACGGCAACTTGGCTGCGGCCAGGGTGAACGCCTCGCGCGCGATCGACTCCTCGACGCCATCCATTTCGTACAGCACCTTGCCCGGCTGAATCTGCGCAACCCAGTATTCCGGATTGCCCTTGCCGTTGCCCATGCGGACCTCGGCCGGCTTCTGCGAAATCGGCTTGTCCGGGAAGATGCGAATCCAGACGCGTCCGCCGCGCTTGATGTGACGCGAGATCGCGCGGCGCGCCGCTTCGATCTGGCGCGCCGTCAGGCGGCCACGCTCGGTGGCCTTGAGTCCGAATTCGCCGAACGAGACCTTCGCGCCGCGCGTCGCCAGGCCACGGTTACGTCCCTTGTGGTCCTTGCGGTATTTGCGTCGAGCCGGTTGCAGCATGGTTTTCTCCGAGTCTTACTCTTTTTCTACGACTACTTGCTTTCGGGCTTGTCCGCAGGCTTGGTCACCTTGCGCACGCGCTTGACGGCAGGCGTGGCGGGCTTCCCTCCTTCGCTCGCGCCTGCGGCGGGGCTCCCGCCTTCGCCGGCGGCTACGGCGGGCGAGTCGGCGGGTGCGTCGGTGGGGGCTTCCGCGGTCTTGCGCGGAGCGCGCCGGGGCGCGCCCGTGCGGGGCGCGCCGGGACGATCGCCGGGCGGGCGACGCGGCGGGCGGCGCTCTTCGCGCTCGGGTGCCGGGGCCGCGGCTTCCGCAGCCTCCGCGGCGGTGCGGCCGAGCGTGTCGCCCTTGTAGACCCAGACCTTCACGCCGATGACGCCGTAGGTGGTCTTGGCTTCCGAAAAGCCGTAATCGATGTCCGCCCGCAGCGTATGCAATGGCACGCGGCCTTCGCGGTACCACTCGGTACGCGCGATCTCGATGCCGTTCAGGCGGCCCGCGCTCATGATCTTGATGCCCTGCGCGCCCAGGCGCATGGCGTTTTGCATCGCGCGCTTCATCGCCCGGCGGAACATGATGCGCTTCTCGAGCTGCTGGGTGATCGAGTCGGCGATCAGTTGCGCATCGAGCTCGGGCTTGCGGATCTCGTCGATGTTGACGTGCACCGGCACGCCCATCATCTTCTGCAGCTCGACCTTCAGGGTCTCGATGTCCTCGCCCTTCTTGCCGATGACGACGCCCGGACGCGCCGAGTAGATCGTGATGCGTGCGTTCTTGGCCGGACGCTCGATCAGGATGCGGCCCACCGAGGCGTTGCGCAGCTTGCGGCGCAGGTACTCGCGCACTTCAAGGTCTTCGCCCAGCATGCGGCTGAAGTCCTTGCCGGTGGCGAACCAGCGCGAGTTCCAGTTGCGGGTGACCGCAAGCCGGAAACCGGTCGGATTGATTTTCTGGCCCATGACTCGCCTACTCTTTCTTTCCGTCGCCGACGGCGATGTAGATGTGGCAGCTCTTCTTGCTGATGCGCGTGCCGCGGCCTTTCGCGCGTGCGGAAAAACGCCGCAGTGTCGGGCCCTGCTCGACGTAGATCTTGGTGATGCGCAGCTCGTCGATGTCCGCGCCATCGTTGTGCTCGGCATTGGCGATCGCCGACTCCAGCAGCTTGCGGATCACGCCAGCGGCCTTGCGCGGCGTGAAGGTCAGGATGTTGAGGGCCTTGTCGACCGGCTTGCCGCGTACCAGGTCCGCCACCAGGCGGCCCTTCTGCGCCGACATGCGCGCACCCTTGTAGGTTGCAGTCGTTTCCATCGTCGGGATCCTTTACTTCTTCGCCGGCGCCGCGGTCTTCTTGTCCGCCGCGTGGCCCTTGAAGGTGCGCGTCAGCGCGAATTCGCCGAGCTTGTGGCCGACCATCTGCTCGCCGATGTAGACAGGCACGTGCTGCTTGCCGTTGTGCACGGCGATCGTCAGGCCGATGAAGTCCGGGACGATGGTCGAGCGGCGCGACCAGGTCTTGATCGGACGCTTGTCCTTCGACGCCTGGGCGGCCTCGACCTTCTTGAGCAGGTGGCCGTCGACGAACGGGCCTTTTTTCAGGGAACGTGACATACGGTTTCCTCGCAGCGGTCCTGGTTGCCGCGCTTACTTGCGGTAGCGCCGTTGAACGATCATGCCGTCGGTGCGCTTGTTCTTGCGCGTACGGTAACCCTTGGTGAGCTGGCCCCACGGGCTGACCGGATGACGGCCCGTACCGGTGCGGCCCTCGCCGCCGCCGTGCGGGTGATCGATCGGGTTCATGGCAACGCCGCGCACCGTCGGGCGGATACCGCGCCAGCGGATCGCGCCGGCCTTGCCGAACTGGCGCAGGTTGTTCTCTTCATTGCCGACTTCGCCGATCGTCGCGCGGCATTCGATCAGCACCTTGCGGATTTCGCCCGAGCGCAGGCGGATCTGCGCGTAGCTGCCTTCGCGCGCCAGCAACTGCACCGACGTGCCCGCCGCGCGCGCCAGTTGCGCGCCCTTGCCCGGCAGCATCTCGATGCAATGGATGGTCGTGCCCACCGGGATGTTGCGCAGGGGCAGCGCATTGCCCACGCGGATCGGCGCTTCCTGGCCGCTCATGAGCTGGGCTCCCACCGTCAGACCCTTGGGGGCGATGATGTAGCGGCGCTCGCCGTCGGCATAGCACAGCAGCGCCAGGTGCGCCGAACGGTTCGGATCGTATTCCAGGCGCTCCACCTTGGCCGGGATTCCGTCCTTGGAGCGGCGGAAATCGACAATGCGGTAGTGCTGCTTGTGTCCGCCACCCTTGTGACGCGTCGTGATACGGCCGTGATTGTTGCGGCCCGAGCCGCGGATCTTTTTCTCCGTCAGCGCGGCGACCGGCCCGCCCTTGTGCAGGTTCGGACTGACGACCTTGACCAGGGCGCGACGGCCCGCCGATGTCGGTTTGACCTTGACCAGAGCCATTACTTCACTCCTTCGGCGAAGTTGATTTCCTGGCCCGGCTTCAAGCACACATAAGCCTTGCGCGCATCGCTGCGCCGGCCCGGCGTGCGGCCAAAGCGCTTCTGCTTGCCCTGGCGGTTGAGGATCTGGACCGATTCCACCTGGACCTTGAACAGCAACTCGACGGCGGCCTTGACTTCACTCTTGGTGGCGTCCTGGAGCACGCGGAACGCGACCTGGTTGTGCTTCTCGGCGATCATCGTGGACTTTTCCGAGACCACGGGCGCCAGCAGGACGGAATAGAGGCGATCGTTGATCATGCCTGCCCCCACATCTGATCAAGGGTCGCGATCGCGGGACGCGTCAGCACGACCTTGTCGTAATGGATCATCGAGACCGGATCGGCATGGCGCGTTTCCACGACCATGACGTGCTTGAGATTGCGCGAAGCAAGGTACAGGTTCTCGTCGATGCTGTCGGTGATGATGAGCACCGATTCCAGACCCATCGCCTTGAGCTTCTGCGCCAGCAGCTTGGTGCGCGGCGCGTCGACCGACAGATCGTCGACGACGACGACGCGGTCATCGCGCGCCAGCTTCGAAAGAATGGAGCACACGCCCGCGCGGAACATCTTGCGGTTGACCTTGTGCGAGAAATTTTCTTCCGGCGAGTTCGGGAAGATCTTGCCGCCGCCCCGCCAAAGCGGGCTGGAGGTCATGCCGGCGCGCGCACGTCCCGTTCCCTTCTGGCGAAACGGCTTGCGCGTGCTGTGCTTGACCTGTTCGCGGTCCTTCTGCGCGCGCGTGCCCTGGCGCGCATTGGCCTGGTAGGCCACCATGATCTGGTGCACGAGCGCTTCGTTGTAGTCGCGGCCAAAGAGCGTGGCCGGTGCGGCAAAGGTCGATTTCGCCTTGCCCTTGTCGTCGAATACTTTCAGTTCCATCGCGCGTCCCCTTATTTCGCCGCAGCCGATGTGGGCTTCAGGGGCGTCTTGACCGCCGGACGCACGACCACTGCGCCGCCGCGCGAACCCGGAATTGCACCTTTGATCAGCAGCAACTGCCGTCCGGCATCGATGCGGGCGATGACCAGGTTTTGCGTCGTGCGCCGCACGTCGCCCAGGTGGCCCGCCATGCGCTTGCCCGGCATGACGCGGCCCGGATCCTGGCGCATGCCGATGGAGCCCGGGGCATTGGTCGAAACCGAATTGCCGTGCGAGGCGCGGTTCGACGAGAAATGGTGACGCTTGATGGCACCGGCAAAGCCCTTGCCGATGGTCACGCCCGTGACGTCGACCTTCTGGCCCACCTGGAACAGATCCACGCCCAGCGTGGCACCGGGGGCGAGATCGACCTTGGAGTTGTCCGCGAGGCGGAATTCGCGCAGGACCTGGGCGCCTTCGGCGCCGGCCTTGCCAAGATGTCCTGCCACGGGTTTGGTGATGCGGGAGGCGCGGCGCTTGCCGGCGGCAACCTGGATGGCGCGATAGCCGTCGACTTCGACGGTGCGCACCTGGCTCACGCGGTTGTCCGACACGTCGACCACCGTGACGGGCACCGATTCGCCGTCATCGGTGAAGATGCGCGTCATGCCGACCTTGCGGCCGAGCAGGCCCAGCGCAATATCCGCAGGCGACTTCACTTCCGTCGTCATTGTTATCTCCGACCCGGCTGCGATTGGCCAGGATTGATCATTCGGGCGTGGTTTTTCCACGCAGAGCCTGCGATTCTAGCCTGAGCTTTTACCCTGCGCAAGTGCAGCAAACCGGGCCGGCATTAGACGACCGATGAGCCCATGCCGGGCGGCTGGGAGAGGGCGGCGGAAATGACTTCGAAGGCGCGGCCCAATTCTGTGCGGCTTGCCGGACCGCCCAGGCAAATGCGCACTGCCTCCGGAGGGACGCCAGCGACCGTGAACGCGTCACTCGTGACGATGCCGACTCCGCTCTCCCGCAAGCCCGCGGAAAACGTGACGCGGTTGTAACCGGGAGGCAGGCGCAACCAGAGGTGAAAGCCGTCGGGCGAAGCGCTGTAGCTATCGGCTGGAAGATTGTGTCGTGCGATTGCCTGGCGCGCACGTGATTCGGATCGAACGAACGCGACGATCGCGTCGGCCGTTCCGCTTTGGATCCAATCGTTCGCCAGGGCCATCGTGACGGGCGAGGCCATGACGTTCGTGGCACGCATCTGCGCCGATAGGCGCCCAACCCCGCGCAAGTCGGGCACGAGCACAAAGGCGAGGCGCAGGCCCGCTCCGAGCGTCTTGGACAGTCCACCGACGTAATACGTCCGCTCGGGCGCGATCTGGGCGTACGCGGGTGGAGGCTGCTCCGGCAGGAGGCCGTACACGTCGTCCTCGACGATGGGAAGGTTGTACCGCCGTGCAATTTCGGCAATGGCGGTGCGCCGCTTGAGCGACTGGGTCGCTGTCGTCGGATTCTGGATCGTCGGGTTGCAATAAATCGCGCCGGGCTTGTCGCGGCGGCAGGACTCCTCGAGAAAATCGGGGAGCATTCCCTCGCGATCGCACCCGATCCCGACGAGTCCGATGCCGCGCGTCGCAGCAATCGCCCTGGTGCCCGCATACGTGACCTCGTCGCATAACAGTTGCTTGCCGGCAGGCACGAGAAGGCAAAAAAGCGCATCCAGCGCGCTATGCGTACCCGGACAGACTAGCGTGCGTTCCGGTGCCGCCGGCAGTCCGCGGCGCGCGAGCCAGGCTGCGCCGGCATCTCGATCTGCGACACCACCGCCAAACGGCTGGTAGCGCAGGTGCGCAGCGAGGTCCGCGCCAACTCGTGGCAGCGCGGACTCCATCCTGCGCAGCAGTTCCGGATTGTCCGGTTCCGGGGGAAGGTTCATCGATAGATCGACTGCCGCGCGCTCGCTGGGGCGCGTCAACGGCGACACATGGGAACCAACGCGCACGAAGGTGCCCCGCCCGACGCGTGCGTCAATGAGCCCTCGGCGCTGCGCCTCGTCGTAGGCGCGACTGATCGTCGAGAAATTCAGTCCCAGCGCCTGCGCCAGGTGACGTTGTGGGGGAAGTCGATCGTCGATTCCGAGACGGCCACTGCGCACGTCGCTTGCAATCGCGTCGGCGATCGCAAGGTACGCAGGCCTGCCCGATGGCAATTCCTTCGGAATCCAGACGCCCGGTTCAACAGGTTCATCCGTCGGAAGCCCTTTGGCGGTTTCGTTTTTCCGGCGCGAGCGCATGGCCCGATTGTATGCATGCGCGCTGCGCATCCGCTTTGTGCCGCGCTGCGTCCGGCTATTGCGCCGGGAACAAGCGCGGAAGGATGAAGTGCCAGGTCACGATTGCGGCAATGACATTGAAAGCAAGCGCAGCAAGAACGCTCTGCGCCCAAAAGCGCAGCCAGGGAAATTCACGACGTTCGGGCGAGATTCGATGATCGGCCTGAGGCGAGACGTGCCGGTTCCCGCTCATCGTTTGCCTCCCGGCGCGCGCACCACGGAAGGTGCGAGAGCGGGGCCCGCGCTCGCTTCCATTGCGGCACGAGAAACGGGTTTGCGGCCGTATACGCCCATCATCACCTCGCCCAGGATTCCGCCGATGTTCGCGCATTCGACCGCGAGGATGACTGTCGGGCCCCAGTAATGCAGGTGAAGCTGGAGGAAGAAATCGCCCTGGTGGTTCTCGATGAAATACAGGTAGCCGTAGCTGAGACAGCGAACCAGCAGCGGCGGCACGATCGCAAGCCATTTCGCGTGGCGCCCGTAGAACTTCGCAACGATCAGGCCCACCACGAAGTTGACGACAAAGACATCGACCACCCATGCCGGCGTGAACGTGGCCATGCCACGGAAGTCCTCGAGACGAACGCCAAGGGCCCAATCGCCAAATGCGTTGACTGCCATGCCCGCCAGGACGGCAAAGACGCCGGCACGCATTCGAGACTTTGCGGGTGTTTTCGTGCTTTCTTGCAAAAGTGACGACACGGATCCCTCCTCGCTGAGTTTGCAATTGTATGGTATCAATATACAATCAAGAACGCAATCAATGTGCAACAATATGCTTATATTGAATGCATACAGTTATCTATTCATTTCCACCTTCTGCGACCGGAACATCGGCCGGAGGTGCCTCACGAGGAGGAGTCATCGATGAGCGTTCCCATGGCGGTGGGAGTGGGCGTAATTGCCGGAATCGTGTTGTTTTTCGTTTTGCAGCGGCTCGGCGTCGTCGATGCCGTGTTTTCACGATTGGAGATGCTCGGATCTGGCCGCGATCCTTCGTAAATCGCAATGCGCGCGCACATAGAGGCGGCGCGTTACGCGTCGACGCACGAATCGCGGGCGACGCGCGCAGCGCCGATCTGGGAAATTGCTAGTTCTGTCCGGAGTGCCCCACCGCCCACACGTACGCGGCGACGGCGGTCAGGTCGGCGTCCGAGAGCTGGGCGCCACCTAGGGGTGGCATTGGCTCGGAGTAGTTGCGGGGTTTTTCGATGCCGGTGCGGATCGTGTTTGAAATAGCCGCGAGGCTGCCGTCGCCCCAGACCCAGGTGCCACGCGCAAGACTCGGTCCTTGCGGTCCGCCCTTTGCGTCCGAGCCGTGGCACCCGCTGCAGGTACCACCGTCGACTTCCCCGTGAAAGATCCGATCGCCGAGGGCGAGTTGATCGCGGCTGACACCGGACGGAAGCGGCAGGTCGGGAATGGAACGGCCGGCATCATCGTGCATGCCCTCGGGTGGCAGCGGTATGTCCGACGAGGCGATCGCACCGGGTGGTCGCGGTGCGGACGCGACACGCACCCTGCCGGGGTCACCCTGGACAACGACGCGCCAGATGCGGCCATGCACATCGTCAGCGATATACAGCGCGCCATCGGGCCCCATGGCGAGACCGGTCGGCCGGAATGCCGCACGGCTTGGCTCGACATGCCGGCCTGCAAATCCGTCTGCGAACACGACGTAATTGCCGGCACGCGCTCCGTCGGCCAGCGGTTGGAAGACGACGTTGTACCCGGCCTGCCGCATAGGCGCGCGATTCCAGGAGCCGTGGAACGCAACGAACGCGCCGCCCTGATAGGCCGCAGGGAAGCGCTCGTTGGTCACGATCAACAAATCATTGGGCGCCCAGTGCCCGGGAAAGGCGGCGACCGGCGCCTGCTTTTGACCACAGATACCAACGGTCTTGCCGCCGTCACCGCCGTATTCGGGCGCCAATACCAGACGCGCCTGATGCTGGTCGTAATAGCATTCGGGCCAACCGTAGTCCACGTTCTGGCGCAATTGCACGATCTCTTCCGCAGGCAAGTCGGCGCCCTGTTCCACCGTGTACAGCCCCGGCCAGTTTTGCGAGAGCTGGTCGCGACCGTGCTGGGTCGCGTACAGGCGCCCTTGCGCATCGAACGCAAATCCCTCGCCGTTGCGCAGTCCCGTGACGAAGCGCTCCGCAGGGGAGAATTCCTGGCCGGTCTTTTGCGCGTCGTAACGCCATGTTCCGGCGCGAGTCTGCAACTCCTCGCAGGGTTGAATGCCTTCGGACCTGGTCATCCGATTCTTCTCCTGGCATGCGTTGGTCGCCGACCCCACGTCGACGTAAAGCATGCCGTCCGGACCGATCACGAACGGATGCATCGGATGGTCGCCGGTCAACGGCAATCCCGAAACAATGACTTCGGCTGCGCCACTTGGCGCAATTTCGCCCGGATGCCGTTGGTAGCGCACGATCCGATCGTTTACTTCTGCGTAGACCGCGCCATCGAACCAGGCGATCCCCGTTCCGCCGTTCGACCCGTGTTCCTGATCGTCGCCGAAGCGCTGCACGACATCCGCGTGACCCGTGCCTCGCGTATCGCGCAGCGCAAGCAGGAAACCTCCCTTGGGAGGCGTGTCGTTGTGGTAGTAACGGCCACTCCAGCTGTTTGCATACAGGACACCGTCGGGAGCAACGACCATATGACGCACGTGCCCAAGGTGATCGGCGAAGACCGTGGCACAGAAGCCTGGCGCCAGGGTAATTCCCACGTCGCCGGCGTCACATGCCGCAGCGTGTTCGGACGCCTCGGGGGTCGAATCGCACGAAACAAGAAGACCCATACCAGCAAGACCGATGAGGGTCGCGAGCGCGCGAGGCGCGAGTTTGCCAAGCCTTCGTTGACACCATGGATTCGAATTCATTTGGGGTATCTCCGTTGACCGCAAACGGCCAGGAGAGCACCCGGCCCGACGATTTGACACGCATCGAACGCGAGAATCACCGCAAAAGATATGTCGGTTTGGCACGTAAGCGACCGCGCGCCCGATCACCATTTCTCAAGGAATGGCAATGGCGCCTGCGATCGGCAATACTCGACATCACGCCATATATCGTAATACGATATATGGCGCATAGGATCAAAATGCGGTTGTACAAGTTCCCTGGGGTACTTGGTTCCGCGCGCGGGTTTCGTGCGCGCCAGGTCGGCAAACAAGGGAGAACGAGATGAGTATTCCGTTGGCGCTCGGCTTGGGCGTGATCGCCGGCATCGTGTTGTTTTTCGTATTGCAGTTGACCGGTGTGCTCGACGCCGCCCTGGAGCGGCTGGAGAACCTCGGGGCAGCAAACCGCAATCGCCGGTGAGCCGTATGCTTGCCAACATCCTGGGCCTTGTCTTCCTGGTCGTCGCGCCCTTGTTGTTTGCAGCCTTCGGGGCTTATTCGGTTCTCAAGAGCATGGCCGGCAAGAGGCCGCCGGAACAAGCGCCGGCATCTTCGGAGTCGTCAAGCCGCGATTCGTAGAGCGCGAGCTTTCGAGTTTCCCAAAACTCGAAGCGACGTACCGGACGTCGCGCGCTAGCGATCGAACGGGCTTCGGCGCCGGGAGCGCTTGGGTACGGAAGCGAGCGACCCGCGGAAATTTCGGCGCTGCTCGCCGAGCGTGCTTTCGTCGATGCGATCCGCGAGGGATTCGATGTCGGCCGTGCTGACCCCGTGCTCGGCGAAGTGCGCCTTCCACGTTTCCACGACGCGAATGACTTCGACGATCATCTCGGCTGCTTGTCCGTTGGTCAGCCCGAACAACTCGGACTGCGACATTGCATTTTCGAGCGTCGAGTCGCGCCCTCGCTCGCCAACGACGAATTCCTGGTAGCCCTGGCCTGAATTGGTCGGCAATACGTCGTACGCGGGAGAGAGCCGGTATTGCCCGTATCGGGCCGGATCCAGAACCTGCAGCGCATGGTTTTTTTCATGATCGTCGGTGTTGTCGATCAGGATGTTGAACACCATGCGCTGGAAAAGCTCGCGCATGTCCTGCAGGTACTCGTCGTGATCCGCCACCCCTACCCTGCGCAGCAACTGGGCCAGTTGCGGGTACCCGAATACCGGCTCGTCGCCCGCGACCGTCTGCGCGCGCAGCGCGGTGCCGGCGCTGTTGCAGTGAATGCGCCTGGAGCCGTTGCGGTCGTAACGCAAAACGGCAACCGCGTTTTCTCCGGACAAGGGCACCACGCGCGTTGTGGCGACGCGGATACCTGCTTTGGCGGCCAGTGTCATGGACGCGTGTTCGATCAGCGGCACGTCGACAGGTTCGTTGTTGAAGAACTTGATCACCCACTGCTGGCCGTCGATTTCGATGAGGGCCTTGGGTTTGGCGCCGCCGAAGCTGCCGCCCGCGGCGAGCATGCCGCGTTCCACATCGGTAACCGGTTCCTTGTCGATGATCTTGTGCGCGACGTCGCTGAGAAGCTGGGCGCTTTGCAGACGGGGCAGGGGGCCCGCGAATCGCGGCTGGTACTCGGCGGCGGATGTGGATACACCCAGGGCGCCGAAGCGAGCGTCGCCGGCGTAGTACAGGTACTCCATCAAGGAAAGCCGCGCTGGCCTGTCGAGGTACTGGATGACGCGCTCACCCCAACGATCGGGCCTGGCATCGTCGACGGCGCCTGCTGCGAGGCCCTTCCATCGCGGCAGATGTTCCGTGTCGACGAGCGGCAGGTCTTCACTGAGCGGGAAGCCTTCGCCAAGCCACTGCGCCGCGTAATGCAGGGAAACCCCTTTACCCGCTTCCACCAAGCGCAACTGCCCCACGTATCGGGGCTGGGCCGGGTCACTCAGGAACCAAAGGAAGAGTTCGTCGTGGCGCATGTCGGTCAGTTGCTCGATTTCGCGGTTGCCTTGGCGACGCGCGCGCGCTTTGCCTGCGCGGTTGCGCGGGCCCGTGCACGCCCAAGTTCTTCTGCGGCCCGTATGTCGAGTTCGAGCGCACCGCGGTCGTCCTTCGGCGCAGCGAGCGTAGCCAAGGCGCCGTCCCGGCCGATCAACCACAGCGCCGTGGCCAACACCCCCAGACTGACGGAAGCCTCACCCGCCTCCAGGCGCAGCAAGGTGGGCACGCTCACGCCCACCCGCTTCGACCACGTCTTGAGCGATTCCTTGCGCCGCATGCGCGCGACGGCCAAGTCGGCGCCTAGTTGCGCCAGCGCGGCGCTCACGGACGGGGGCAACTGTTGGAGCGCCGTGGATGACTTGCTCATAACATATAGTTTATCGTATGTATTTCATACAGTCAACTATATGTTATAAGTATGTAAAGATCGACTGCCAGCAGGACCGCTCAAAAATGAACAAAGGAGAGGCGGAATCCGTGCGCGAATTTTTAGGCGTACGCCTTTCCGAAGCTTCGCGAACGCTGGTAATCCCGGACTGGTCTAGCTCAAACCGGATCGGGATACCCGACCGGGGGAAAGCACTCGAATCCGGGCTTCGCAAAGAGGTAGCCCTGAAACAAGCGTACGCCCAACTCTAGAAACCAAGAATACTCATGCACGGTTTCGACACCCTCGGCGACAACATCGATGCCCAAATCGCTGCATGCCTGAGTGACTGCACGCACAATGGCCTGCTTGGGCCCGTGCCGTTCTATGCCACGAACGAGCTTCATGTCGATCTTGACCATTTCGGGTTGAAATTCGGCCAGCAGATTCAAGCCCGAGTAGCCTGCGCCAAAGTCATCGATAGCGACCAACATTCCGGTGCCGCGATACTCGTTCAGCAGCGCCGCAAAATCGCTCGGCTCCTCGATCACCTCTTCTTCGGTGACCTCCAGGACGATCCTTTCGATGGCCACGTTGCTTGCCTTGGCCGCTTCCAGGGTCGCCAGGATCGCGATGGACGATGCGGCCAGTCCTTGGGGCAGGAAGTTGAGGTTCAGCCGACCTTCATAGCCGAGTCTTGCGGCCAAGTCGATCGCCGCGCAGCGGCTGTGAAGGTCAAATGCAAACTTTTGATCCGGCGGCACGCTCCGCAGCACCTGGTAGGCCGGCTCGTTGCTGGGGCCACGAATCAGCGCCTCTTGGGAATAAACCTCGCGTGCCACCACATCGACGATCGGTTGATACGCGTAGGAAAAGCGCGGAAAGCCGGGCAGCGCCAGCTTCAGGTTTGGCGTTCCAGCAACACCGGGGGGCAAATTCATGTCCATCTGGACGATTCCTATGCCTTGGGGACTATCGCCAGACGGTCGCGCCAGCGACCCTTGCGGAAGGCCTCGAGCAGTTTCTTCGAGCGGCCTGCATCCAAGTCGGCGAGGCATTGGCCGCCGGCGAAAAAGTCGTTCGCACCGGCAAGCCGCTCCAACTCCTCGCGCGTGACGCTGGCAAAACCCATGGTCCACTCGCCGAAGTGCCGCTTGGGGATAGGTTCGAAGATGATCCGGGTCACCTTCTCGTGTCGTTCGTCCCGGCCAATTGCACCAAAGAGCGCTTCGACGACCTCCGGTGCACCTTCCAGAACCTGGAAGAAACTGCCCTCGGAGTAAAGCAGCATCCCGGTAATCCCAAGTCCGGCGTTGTTCGCGCGGGCCTTTTGGAGTAGTTCGATGAGCTCGGGCGGTTCAAACCGATGCGTTTCATTGCTGGCGTAAATGCAATGTACCAGTGCTGCCATGATCGGACCTTGGCAATTGGAAAACCGATATACGAAGAACGAATTTTTGGTGCGGCGCGCTTTGCCTTTACGCCTAGTCAGGTGTTGCCCGGCAGTACTGCCGGCACGATGGCCAAACGCGACGATTTTCGCAAATCGGATCGTGTTTTGATGCAAAGAGAATGAGTCGAAACCCGGCGTCAATTGGCGCCTTTGCCGCGGCACTTCGCAGGCGCCGAGCGCTTTCTTAACAGCGAATTGCGGCTCTTTTCGAAGGCACCTGTCGGGTATCGCGATTGCACTCGAGACCTGCGCCGAGTTTTTTATCGCGGGCTAAGTCGGAGCGGACACAATGGTCTAAAACACCGCGGTACCCGAGCTGCCGACTTCTCCAGTCCCCAACTCGTGTTGTCGACCGCATCGCCTTCAGAGTTGCGACCAACCGCCATCGACGGGAAGCTCGTGGCCGTTCGTGAAGGTCGCGTCGAACGCAAGGAATAGTACGGCCTTCGCAACTTCCTCCGACGTCCCGAAGCGTTTCATCGGGATAACACCGGCCATCTTCTCCTTGACCTGATCAACTGCGTATTTATCCGCAAATACTTTGCCGAGGATCGGCGTGTCGATGGGACCGGGCGTAACCGCGTTGACGCGAATTTCCCGGGGAAGCAACTCGACGGCGAGCGTCCGAGCGAATGATCGCAGCGCAGCCTTGGCGGCTCCATATGTGGCCTGGCCGGGCAATCCCTTGACGTTGGCGACGGAGGTCGTGAGGACGACAGCGCCGCCCCGGTTCATCAGCGGCGCGAGCTTCTGGACCGCGAAAACTACGTGCCGTTATGCATCAGCGGAGCAACCGACGGCGACGCGGACCTCACGGGCGATAAATCGACGCCAGAGACCTCGACGACGGCGCGCCACGCGGCTTCCTGGCTGGCGCGATCATCGAGGTGCGGTTGGCGCTGCACCTCCATTGGGCCTGAGAACTTCCCTTTGGCCGAGGCGAAGAATTGCCCCGAGAGATCGGTTCCGAACTCTGATGCCTGGATATACCGGCGGGCCGCGACTTCCGGCGTCTGATTCATGCCGGGAATGAGGTTCACGATTGGGATAAACAGATACCTCAACGCCCAGCCAGCGCTGCGCACCACCTTGGTTCCGGTCGCGCCACCGGGCGAGACGGCGTATACGGCCATGCCGGAGGGCAGCCGGCGGGCCAGCGCCGCGGTCCACCAAGCGATGACGAGCTTCGCGTCGGCATACGCATTGTTGGGTACGTACTTCACGTCCGGCCCGTTGCGTATCAGCGCTTCAACAGCGGCGGTTCGGTTACCTTGGTAACGACTGGCCGCGAAGGCCGGCAGGTCGGTGTATTTGAACATGGGTACGGCCCCTCGGGCAGGTTCTGCACCTGCGATAACGATCCGTGCGTCGGAGCCCAGCAAGTTGGCATTGAGCAACCCAACCGTCAGTTGATGGTGCCCGATGAGCGGGGCCTGAGAGGACTCGACGCCCGTCTCGGTGAGGACGCGATTCTTAAAGGGAACCAAGCCTGCATTGAGCAGCAGGAAATCGATCCGCTTGCCGCGCTTGACGAGCTCGGCGGTGGCAGCCTGCACGCTGGTGGGCTTGTCCAGATCCAGCGCTAGAGGCGTGAAGATCTCTGCTTTGTTCTCGGCCGCGAGTTGAGCGGCCGCTTGCTGGGCCCCGGCCAGGCTGCGCCCGGTGACGATGATCCCGTGCCAGCCCTCCGCGGCGAGCAGGTGGGCTGCCGCAAGGCCGAGCCCGGAAGTGGCGCCAGTGACGAGAGCGATCGAATGTTCCATGGGCAGCTCCGTGAGGGTAAAGGCCGAGTCGTGATGGCGGCTTGCCAATTTTGAACCATTCAGTTATATATTGAGGTGATAACCGCTGTCAATGAGTTTTGAACTACATGATTCAAAATACCGCTAGGCCCGTGGGCCGACCGCGCAGCTTCGACGAGACGGGGGCGCTGGAAAGGGCGACTCAGGTGTTCTGGTCGAAAGGCTACGACGGAGTGACGATTGACGATCTCGTCGCCGGGATGGGTGTGGGACGGCCGAGCCTGTATGCCGTTTTCGGGGACAAGCGGGCAATATTTTTGCGCGTCCTTAAGGCGTATGCAGAGCGCAAGGGCGCATCAGCCGCGAAGGCACTCCTCTCGCCTCAGAGTCTTCGCGACTCGATCGCGGACTTTCTGAGGTATGCCGTCGAAAGCGCGACCCAGAAAGGGTGCGCCCGGGGCTGCCTCATGGTGTGCGTAGCGCCACTAGTGAACGACGCCGAGGTTCAGCGTTTCCTGCAGAGCGCGGTCGCGGGCGGCGCGGCGCTGGTGGAGCGTCGCTTCCGGGACGGGATCAGCGCGGGCGAAATCCCGCCTGACTTTCCGGTAGCCGTGCGCGCAATTCAAGTTACGGATTTTGCTCGTGGCTTGACCATGCGTGCGCAGATAGGCACGCCGCGCAAGACGCTCCTGAAAGATGCGGAGGAAGCGGCCGACTTGGTGCTCCAACCGCGGCGTGACTGATGGGCTATCCGAAACAATTCGATGAGAAATGACCATGACAACTGACGTGAGCCAGGGACCGGGGCGTTTCGTCGTCTGATGAACAAAGTGGCCAGATGGTCGGAAGCACTGGATTACTCGGGCTTCGACTACACCCTGGACCGGATAGGTTCTGTCGAGCGGGAATTGGCAGAACTCAAGGATCGGATGCGTCAACTCGAAGTTTCACGGCATGAGCCGCCGCACCTGCATATGATGCACCGACCCGCTGAGTGAAAGGTTTGGCGTGCTAGCCAAGTAGGTCATGGGGTAAGTGGCTGTAGCGCGGCAAAATGACATTTACTTGGGGCGTGGTGGAACGGGACGGTGATTTATGCATTTACCGTTGAATAAAGCTTGGGTTGCCCAAAATTCCCAGCGCCTTTGGGAATCAATGCGTTGAACGTCGCAAATATCGAGCGCAAATTGCAAGGCCTCGTGCAACCGAACAAAACCGGCTAGACCGGTTCTCGGCGAGGAATTTGGGGCAGTAATGGCCGCTGGTCGTAAGCAATTCGGATGACATGAAAAAAAGCCGGCCATCATGCAGGCCTCTTTTATTGCCCATCACGTTGTCGCCCAACCCTCTTCGCCGCTACTCGGCTGCGGCGAATAGGCGCTCACGGACGGGGGCAACTGTTGGAGCGCCGTGGATGACTTGCTCATAACATATAGTTTATCGTATGTATTTCATACAGTCAACTATATGTTATCAATCGGCGCTTCAAGCTAAAATGGAAATGAATCACAAGATTCGAAATTGGCCTTGCGCCAAAAGCGCTCGCCCTTTGATAGATTGAAGCCACGGCCCAGTCGACCTTCACCAGCGATCCGGCACTCGCGTTCCCGCGAATTGTGAAAATCTCCCCGCGTCATATCTTCTGGCTGAGTGTCGCCCTATTTGCCCTTTGCCTGACGCAGGATGGGTATTACATCGCTGGCAATAACCCACGCGCCTGGTCTCCGGCATATGGATTGCTATTCCTGGGTTGGATTGGCCTGAGCCAGCGCGTCTTTGAATGGATTGCAAACCCGCTCATGTTCCTGGCCTGGTTTTTCTTTTGGAAGGCAAAACCGGGGCGCGCTCTGATTTCCAGTTTTCTCGCGCTGCTGTTGATGGCCAGCTTTCTTCTCGAAAAGCGCATCCTTTCCGATGAAAATGGCAGGACTTCTGCAATAACCGGATACGGACCGGGATTCTGGCTATGGATGGCAAGTGCCGCAGTGATGCTGGCCGCGACGGGACTGGCGCTGCTTGAGCACCGGCGGGGCAAGATTGGCGCTCATGCAAATTCGGCTTGAATTCCAGACGCGCGAATCCATTCATGCGCATACAAAATAAAGCCGGCCACCAGGGCCGGCTTCATTTCTTGCACATTACGGCGCCCAACCCGCCTTCGCCGCAATACGGCTACAACGGGTAGGCGCCCGAAGGCGCCTACTGGACCTTGATTTCCACGTCCACGCCCGCGGGCAGGTCGAGCTTCATCAGCGCGTCCACCGTCTTGTCGGTGGGGTCGATGATGTCCATCAGGCGCTGGTGCGTGCGGATCTCGAACTGGTCGCGCGACGTCTTGTTGACGTGCGGCGAGCGCAGAACGTCAAAGCGCTGGATGCGCGTGGGTAGGGGCACCGGGCCGTGAACGACCGCGCCAGTCCGCTTGGCCGTGTCGACGATTTCCAGTGCCGACTGGTCGATGAGCTTGTAATCGAATGCCTTGAGGCGGATGCGGATGCGTTGGTTTTGCATGATTCGGTCGCTTTCTCTCTAAAGAACGATTGGCGCGCCGCGGCCCGGGACCGCAGCGCCACTGTAACGCCTACTGAATGATCTTTGCCACGACACCGGCGCCGACGGTTTTGCCACCCTCGCGCACGGCAAAGCGCAGGCCCTGGTCCATGGCGATCGGGTTGATCAAGGTCACGATCATCTTGATGTTGTC
>Ga0181537_10000035_pt1 | contig 122018 bp, 107 predicted proteins | sample PEATcosm2014_Bin_39_FD_119765 | JGI IMG/M metagenome (GOLD analysis project Ga0181537, IMG submission 119765) | Peatland microbial communities from MTU Mesocosm Facility, Houghton, MI, USA - PEATcosm2014_Bin23_10_metaG | ecosystem: Environmental > Terrestrial > Soil > Wetlands > Peat | place... | reverse complement strand
TACCCGAGCGTGCCGGCGGTCAATGCGCACTGGGAGATCTATGACACTCCGGAACCGCAGACGGATCGTCTTTCCCTGGGCAGCTTGAAAGTCGAATACCAGTTCGACGGTTTCTCGGTAACTTCGGCAACGGCGGACTGGACCCGTTCGCTCGTCGTTTCCCAGGATGGCTCAGAAGAGAACTCATCGGCGCTCGGAGGAACTGCCTACGATCCTCCCACCGGTTTTGGGCCCACCGGTCCCACCCCCTATGGCCCCGGTGTCACCGAGAAGGACTACACCGCGCAACTCAGCGAGGAATTGCGCGCGACCTCTACGGGGAATGGCCCCTTGCAATGGATTGGGGGTTACTTCTACCAGAGACTTCGTTCCGACTGGTCGATGTATTCCTTGATGCCCCAATTCACGGGCAATTCGAACATCTACGTCGACTTCCAGCCGCAGACGATCACCCAGAACTCCATCTTCGGCGAGCTTTCCTATCAGTTCCTGTCGAATCTCAAAGGCACGGTGGGCCTGCGCCACTACAACTACAACCTGGAGCAGAACAATCTCGAATACGGACTATTCACGGTGTATGAGTCCATCAGCAATACCACGCGCTACCTGACTTCGGCGTCGCAAGGCGCCACCGGCACGGACCCCAAGTTTGACCTTTCGTGGACCATCGACAAGGACACACTTGTTTACGCAACCCTGGCGAAAGGCTTCCGGTTGGGCGGCGCGAACCAGCCGATTCCGGTTGCGTACGCGACGAACTCGAACAGCGTGCTGGTTGGCAACGAGTGCGGATTGCAGGCCAAGCTGTTGTTGACCTCCAGCTGCAACGCGAGCCTTCTGTTGCATGCGCCATCCACGTTCAGCTCGGATTCGGTGTGGAACTACGAAGTCGGCGAGAAAGCGGAGTTCCTCGACCGCCACCTGCTGGTCAATACCTCGTTGTACTACGAGCAGTGGAGGAATCCACAGCTTGCGACGAACCTCGCCGGGTTCGGCATCACCGCCAATGGTTCGGACGCCAGGATCATCGGTGCCGAAACGGAGGTTCGCGCGCGCCTGCCGCAAGGCTTCGAGATCTCCGGCAATCTCGGCTACACGGACGCAACCTTTGACTCCAACAACGCGATTACCGGCTATCCGTCGGGCATGCGCGTTCCGGATACGCCGGAGTTGACGGGATCGATTGTCCTGACCTCGCGCGTCAAGATGGACAAGTACCGGCTCATCGGTACGATCGAATACGACTACGTCGGGACGCGCACCGATGCGCCCTATGGCGAGACCATCACCTTGAACAACGTGAACTCGGTGCTCATCCATTTGCCGGCCTATGAAATCGTCAATGCCAGGTACGGAATCCATGGCGATACGTGGGCGGTGACTGGCTTCGTGGACAACCTCTTCAACAAGGAGGCGCTGCTCGACCCGCAGCCGCAGATCAATCTGCAAACAGCCGCGTTCACGCGCTACACGATCAATCAGCCGCGCACGATCGGCTTCGACATAACGTACAGCTTCGGACGATGAAGCCGGGCCAGGGCCGGGTATAGGTTCCCGGCCCTGGCAGGACATGCGCTTAGTGCGCCGGTTCGTGCTCGCGCGCGGTCGCGACAAAAGCTTCGGCCGTTGCCGTGAGCGGCGCGCCGCGGCGCCATGCGATTCCGACGGAAAGCGGAGGGATGTCCTCCATGAGCGGAATCGCGAGCAGCCGCTCGCCGTCATGCGACCAGGCGCGGAACAGTACCTCGGGAAGCACGCAAACTCCGTAACCCGTCGCGACCAGACTGCGCGTCGCCTCGACGGAACGTGTGCGCACGGTGACGCGCGGCCGAAAGCCGGCACGGCGCCACAAATCGCTGGCGGCCGATTCGAGCTCCTCGTTGCGTAGCGCGATGATCGACTGCTGGCCGAGTTCGACGATGGATACCTGGCGCCGGTCGGATAGCCGGTGGTTCGCGGAGACCCAAAGGCGCCAGGGCGAGCGCACCAGCACGCGCGTGTGAAAGGAGGCTGCCTGCAGCGCGGAGGCGACCATGAGGCCGACATCCAGTTCGCCGTTGATGAGCTGGTGCTCGATGAATTCCGCCGAATCCTCGTAGACGAGCGTGCGCACGCGGGGGTAGGTGCGCCGATAGTGCTCGAGAAGCACGGGCAGGTAGTAGCCGGTGAGGGGACTGACCGCGCCGATGATGAGATCGCCTGCGAGGATGTCGGGACGAACGGCGAGTGCGGTCTCCGCTGCGGCAACGGCGCCGAGGATGCGCTGGGTGTGGCGCAGGAATTCGTGGCCTGCGTGCGTCATCGCCATTCCGCGAGCGTGTCGCCGAAACAGCAACGCTCCCAAGTGTGTTTCCAATCGCTGGATCGACTCCGTTATGGTTGCCTGCGATACGTTGAGGTTTTGCACGGCAGCGCTGATCGAGCCGGTCTCGGCGACAGCATTGAAATACCGCAGGGAACTTAATGAGATTGACATCGGAAAAAACGATAGCAGATAAAGGAATATCGGCGGTTCCGGGTCGGCCTGGTGTTGCAGTAGTTTGGCGGCTGAGGATGCGTGCGCTGGGAGGCGCACCCGAGGTTGTCATTCCAGGCCGAAAGTTCGTAGGCGATGGGAACGACAGGGGGAAATATGCAAGGGAAATCAGGACTTGGGCATCAGCGCCGGAGCCCGATGCGTGTTCGCGCAAAGCGGTCGGTGACGATGCTTGTTGCTGTTGCATCCATCGGTGTGACAGTTGCGTATGCGCAACAAGGACGGGGAGAAGGCGAACTCGACATGGTCGCATGGCCCGGTTACATCGAGCGCGGCGAGACGGACGCCAAGTACGACTGGGTCACGCCTTTCGAGAAGGCGACCGGCTGCAAAGTCAACGTGAAAATCGCGTCGACGTCGGACGAGATGGTCTCCTTGATGACGCAAGGTGTCTACGACCTCGCGACCGTCTCCGGCGATGCCTCGCTGCGCCTGGTCTCGGGCGGCCGCGTGCAGGCGATCGATGTGTCGCGCATCAAGGCGTGGTCCCAGCTCGACCCGCGTTTCGCGCATGCGCCATGGTATGTGGTCGGCGACAAGACCTACGGCGTGCCGTACCAATGGGGACCGAACGTCCTCATGTACAACACCAAGGTCTTTCCCAAGGCGCCCGACTCATGGTCGGTGGTCTTCGAGGAACAGAAGCTGCCCGACGGCAAGTCCAACAAGGGACGCATCCAGGCCTACGAGGGCGCAATCTACATTGCCGACGCTGCTCTCTATCTGAAGTCGCACCGGCCGGATCTCGGCATCCAGGATCCCTATGAACTGAGCGATACGCAATACGCGGCGGTGCTCGAACTGCTGCGCCACCAACACCCGCTGATTCATCGCTACTGGCACGACTACAACGTGCAGATGTCGGATTTCAAGAATGAAGGCATCGCGGCATCGGGTTCCTGGCCCGTACAAGTCAATCTCTTGAAGGCCGACGGCCAGCCGATCGCGTCCGTTATTCCCAAGGAGGGTGTCACGGGTTGGGCCGACACGACCATGATGCATGCGAAGGCCAGGCATCCGAACTGCTCCTACGCGTGGCTCAACTGGTCGCTCGACGACAAGGTGCAGGCGCCCGTCTCGGAGTGGTTCGGGTCCGATCCGGTGACGAAGTCCGCATGCTCGGCATCGACGCCTGGGGGTGGCAAGCCCTGCAGCACCAACGGGTTCGATCAGTTCGACAAGATCCATTTTTGGCGCACTCCGATCGCGAGCTGCTCGACCAAAGGAGGCGGCGCCTGCGTGCCGTACGCGCGCTGGACCGCGGACTACATCTCCATCGTCGGCGGACGATAGATGCACAACTCCGATTCCCTGCAGCGCCCGGTCACCCCCAGTTCCGCGCGGCTAGGCGCGGCCCCCGGAGGCGAGGCACCGGGGGCCGGTGCCGCGATTCGCTTTGCGGCGGTGTGCCACGGCTACGGCGCGAGCCGGGTGATCGATGGTCTCTCCTTCGAGATTCCTGCGGGCGAGTTTTTCTCGATCCTGGGGCCCTCGGGCTCGGGCAAGACGACCTGCTTGCGCCTGATCGCCGGATTCGAGTCGCCGTCAGCCGGATCGATCATCCTGGGCGAGGCGGATGTCACGCGAGTGCCGCCGTACGCGCGCGACGTGAACACCGTCTTCCAGGACTACGCCTTGTTCCCGCATCTGTCGGTCGCGGCCAATGTCGAATACGGCCTGCGCGTGAAAGGTGTGGCGCCGGACGAATGCCGTCGACGCGCGGAACAGGCGCTCGAGATGGTGGAACTGCGCGGCTACGGCGACCGCCGCCCTGCGCAGCTCTCCGGGGGACAGCAGCAGCGCGTTGCGCTCGCGCGTGCGCTGGTAAACCGACCCGCCGTCCTTCTGCTCGACGAACCGCTTGGTGCGCTCGACCTTCGCTTGCGCGAACAGATGCAGGTCGAGCTCAAGAAGCTGCATCGGCAGATCGGGATCACCTTCGTCTACGTAACGCACGACCAGGGCGAGGCGATGTCGATGTCCGATCGCATCGCCGTTCTCAACGGCGGAAGGATCGACCAGTGCGCGACCCCCCGGGAGCTTTACCTCAACCCCGCCACGTCGTTCGTCGCCGAATTCGTCGGTGCATCGAACGTTTTGCGGGGGGCGCTTGCCGAAGCTGTCGGCGCTCTTACGCCGCTGGTCTCGATCCGTCCGGAGCACGTCCGGGTGGCAGCCTTGCATGCGCCGGTACCGGATGGCCACGTAGCTTTGCGCGGGGTAATGACCGACGTGCAATTCCACGGTGCGACTACCCGCTACAAGGTCAATGTCGACGGAACCATCATCACGGCGAGTGCGGATGGCGCGGACCCGGCGCACGACGCGTTTGGCATTGGCGCCTCGGTGCGCATCCGCTGGCCGAGCGCGTCAATGGTGTTTCTGTCCAAATGACCGGGGCCCGTCGATGAGCGCGGTCGCGATGCGCTTACGGCCTTCCGGCATGAGTCTGGGGCGCGGCCTGTCGGACTTCGGCTTCGGTCATCCGCGCCTCGCACTGTGGATGTTGCTGGCGCCGCCTTTGCTGTGGTTCTTGTTCTTCTATCTCGTTCCGCTGTTTGCCCTGCTCGGTCAGAGCCTGCTCACCTTCGACGAGTTCTCGATGACCGTGCGCAACGAGTGGACGCTCGCGAATCTGCGCGCACTGGGTTCGGACCCGGCACTCATCGACATCACCTTGCGCACGTTCTTCACGGCCGTTGCGGTTTCCGCGCTCTGCGCCGTGCTCGGCTATCCGGTCGCCTATTACATCGCCCGTTACGCCAAGGGTCGCACCAGGGCGTGGATGTACGTCGCCGTCATGGTGCCGATGTGGGCAAGCTACATCGTCAAGGCGTATTCCTGGACCGTCATCCTCGCCAAGCACGGGATCATCGTCTGGAGTGTGAACCTGCTGGGTCTGGGAGGGGTGCTTGATGCCTTGCTGCAGATTCCCGGCATCGGCGGCAACACGCTTTCGACGTCGCACCTGGGACGGGTCCTGGTCTTCACGTACCTGTGGCTGCCTTTCATGATCATGCCGGTCCAGGCATCGATCGAGCGCATTCCCGCGAATCTTCTGCTCGCAGCAGGTGACCTGGGTGCGCATCCGGCGCAGGTGTTCCGTAGCGTCATCCTGCCCTTGAGCGTGCCGGGCGTCGCCGCGGGCTCGATCTTCACGTTTTGCCTGACGTTCGGTGATTACATCATTCCGACCCTGGTCGGACCTTCGGGCGACTTCATCGGCACAGCCGTCTACAAGTACCAGGGTGCGATCGGCAACGTGCCGTTGGCCGCCGCGATCACTCTCGTCCCGATCGCCGTGGTCGGAGCGTGGCTCTGGCTGGCACGCAGGCTCGGAGCTTTCGATGCGCTCTGATGCGCGCCCCCCGTGGCTGCTGCGCGTGATGGTCGCGCTCGTGCTGGCGTTCCTGCATTTCCCGATCGTTGTCATCGCCCTCTACGCGTTCAACAGCGAGGCGAGTGCCTTCACGTTTCCCCTGCAGGGGTTCACCGGCAAATGGTTCGCGCTGGCGTTTTCACGCGGCGATGTCCTGCAGGCGATCGCTCTCTCGCTGCAGGTGGCAGCCATCAGCGTGCTTCTCGCCGTGGTGCTGGGCACGCTCGCGGCGCTGGCCGTGCATCGCAGACGCTTTGCCGGGCGCGATTCGATCAATCTCGTTTTCACGCTGCCCATTGCCTTGCCCGGGATCATCACCGGTATCGCCTTGTTCTCCTCGATCCGCATGCTGGGCCTGGAGCCGGGACTCGCGACCATCGTGATCGGTCACGTCACGTTTTGCGTCGTGATGGTCTACACGAATGTCAGTGCGCGATTGCGCCGCATGCCGCGCAGTCACGTCGAGGCGTCGATGGACCTGGGCGCTGATGCATTGCGCAGTTTCGTGCGCATCGTCGCACCGGGTATTGCCAGCGCCGTGTTTGCGGGCGCCTTGCTCGCGTTCGCGCTGAGCTTCGACGAGATCATCGTCACGATATTCACCGCCGGATCGGAGCGAACCCTGCCGATCTGGCTGCTCAATCAACTGGCGCGGCCGCGCGATGTGCCGGTCACGAATGTGGTTGCGCTGACCGTGATCGCCGTCACGACCATTCCGATCATTGCGGCGTATCGATTGGTGGAGCGCTCCGCGGGCGCGATGGCGCCCGCAAGGTCCTAGATCCATCGCAGGGAGAGGAACGGCAGCATGCGTACGGAACTGTTCATCGACGGGAACTTCATGGCAGGCGAGGAGGCGGCGGAGCGCATCATCAATCCGGCCACGGGCGAAACGATCGCGCAGGTGGGCGAGGCTTCGCTTGCACAGATCGAGCGAGCGGTCGCCGCCGCCGAACGGGCCTATGCGGGTTGGCGGCGCACGAGCCCCCGCGAGCGTTCAACCCTCTTGCTGCGTGTCGCCGACCGCATCGAGCGCGACGCCGTCGAGATCGCGCAGCTGGAGTCGCGCAACGCGGGTAAGCCTTACCTGGCCGCCCTGAACGATGAAATTCCGGTGATCGCCGACATCTTCCGCTACTTCGCGGGAGCGGCACGGGTGCTGAGTGGATCGGCCACGAACGAATACCTGCCCGGGCACACCAGCATGATCCGACGCGACCCGGTGGGCGTCGTTGCGTCGATCGCCCCCTGGAACTACCCCTTGATGATGGCCGCCTGGAAGCTGTGCCCGGCGCTCGCGGCGGGCAACACGGTCGTGCTCAAGCCGTCCGAACAAACGCCGCTATCGACGCTCAAGATCGCGGAGTATTTCGCGGAGATCTTTCCCCCCGGTGTCGTGAACATTGTGTGCGGACGCGGCGAGTCGGTGGGCGCGCCGCTCATATCGCAGCCGGCAGTTCGCATGATTTCGCTCACCGGCGATGTCGCGACGGGGCAAAAAGTGCTCGAGATCGCGGCGCGCGGCATCAAGCGCACGCACCTGGAACTGGGCGGCAAGGCGCCGGCAATCATTTTCGACGATGCGGATCTTACAGCGGCTGTGCAGGGGATCCGCACCTTCGGCTATTACAACGCGGGGCAGGACTGCACTGCCGCGTGCCGCATCTATGCGCATTCTTCCGTCTACGACAACTTCGTCGCTGACCTGGCAAGCGCGGTATCGACCATCCAGGTAGGCGAACAGCACGACCCCGGCGTCGAGATGGGGCCATGCATTTCGGAGCGCCAACGCAGTCGCGTCGCCGGTTTCGTCGAGCGCGCGCGCCAGCAATCGCATATCGAGATCGTCGCCGGGGGTGCGTCCGCCAAGCGCGCCGGCTACTTCTATGAGCCCACCGTGATCGCGCATGCAAGACAGGCCGATGAAATCGTTCGCCGCGAGGTGTTCGGTCCGGTCGTTTCCGTGACGCCGTTCCGAGACGTCGAAGAGGCAATCGCGCTGGCCAACGATTCGGATTACGGACTGGCGTCTTCGGTCTGGACACAGGACGTCAGCAAGGCCATGCGTGTCGCCGCGGCGCTGGAGTACGGGGCGACTTGGATCAACACGCATTTCATGCTCACGGCGGAAATGCCGCACGGAGGCCTGAAGCGCTCCGGCTATGGCAAGGATCAATCGATCTATGCCCTCGAGGAGTACACCTGCGCCCGGCATGTGATGGTGAAGCTTTGAGCCTTGCCCCCGCCGCGGCATCCGATGAGGACGCGCGCCAGCTCGAGCGCCTTGGTTACGCGGCGCGTTTCGAGCGCTCGATGAGCCTGTGGGAGAACTTCTCCCTGGGATTCACCTATCTTTCGCCCGTCGTGGGCGTGTACTCGGTGTTCGCGCTGGCATTACTCGCGGGCGGTCCGCCGATGCTCTGGACGTATTTGTTTGTGGGCGCCGGGCAATTGCTCGTCTGCCTCGTCTTTGGCGAAGTCGTCTCGCAATTTCCGATATCGGGCGGCATTTATCCGTGGACGCGGCGCCTGGTGGGCGCGCGCTGGTCCTGGATGGCGGGCTGGATCTACCTCTGGGCCCTTTGGACCAGCATCGCAGCGGTATCTACGGGTGGGGCTCCGTTCCTGGCGCAGCTTCTGGGCTGGCAGTTGGGTCCCGTCGGACTCGCGGTCGTAGCGATGTGCGCGATTGTGCTGACGACCGCTTGCAATCTGAGCGGCACGCGATTCCTGGCACGAGTCGCCATGTTCGGCTTCCTGTGCGAAATCGCCGGCGCGATCGTCGTGGGCGGCTATCTGCTCCTTTTCGCGCGGCATCAACCGCTATCCGTGTTGTTCGATACGGGCTCCTTCGGGAACGGCTGGGATTACCTGCCCGCCTTCCTCGCCGCCTCGGTGGGCGCAACCTTTTGCTACTACGGATTCGAGGCTTGTGGCGATGTGGCGGAAGAGACGCCCGATCCCGCGCGGGCGATTCCGCGCTCGATGCGGTTGACGGTCTACGTCGGCGGCGCGGCTGCGATATTCGTTTGCGCAGCGCTGCTGCTGGCGATTCCGGACCTTGCCCGCGCTTTGTCCGGGCACGACGCAGATCCGGTCGCCGTGATCCTTTCATCGGCGCTCGGTTCCACCGGGTTTCGCGTCGTGATTGCGGTTGTGCTCGTTTCCTTTTTCTCGTGCTTGCTGAGTTTGCAGGCAGCCGCAAGCCGCCTGCTTTTTTCCTACGCGCGAGATCGGATGATCCTGGGCAGTTCCCGGCTGTCGCAGCTTTCGCCGCGCACGCGCATGCCCGTGGCTGCGCTCCTCGTTGCGGGCATCGTGCCTGCACTCATCGCCTGGATGGGTGCATTTCTCGAGAACGCGGTGCGCACGATCATCGTTTTTGGCTCGATCGGAATTTATATCGCCTTCCAGATGGTTGTTGGCGGTGCGCTGGTGGCGCGTGTGCGCGGTTGGCAACCGAATGGACCATTCCAGCTCGGGGCCTGGTCCTGGCCCGTAAACCTGCTCGCGTTCGCCTTCGGGATCGGTGCGATCGTCAATCTCGCATGGCCGCGCTCGCCGTCGGACCCGTGGTTCGTGAACTACGCCATGGTGCTGACGGTGGGGATCGTTGCGGGCCTGGGATTTCTCTACATGGCCGCGGCACGTCCGTTCGGCCAATCCGATGCGCCTGCAGGTGACGCCCATCTCATGGGCGGACCGCGCCATTGATTCGCAATGTTTCGACACCTTTTTGACCAACCTTCCTGGATGATCGCTATGACGAGAAAACGCTCCGCCATACCGCGCCAACCGGACAGACTCTCCGGCCCCCGTTTCACCTGGATTCGTCCGGGACAGGCCGCGCGGTTTTGCGCGGCGACGATCCTTTCGGGATGGGTCTTGATGTCGTGGGCGCAGCAGGCAACTCCGGCGCCGGCGTCCGGCGACGGACAGGCGGCATCACAGCCTGCGCAACCGCCGGGATCCGCGCCGTCCGCGGCGCCGTCCGCCGCACCGTCGGCCGCGCCGTCGGCGCCGGAGGCAACGCTAGGGGAAATCGTCGTCACTGCCGAAAAGCGGACCTCCACGGTGCAGTCGACGCCCATCAGCATTACGGCGATTTCCGGCGACCAGCTCCAGGACCAAGGCATCTCCAGCGTCACCTCGGTGATCGATACGGTCCCCGGAATTTCGATGCGGACTGCGGGGCCCGGTCAGACGGAATTGGAAATGCGCGGCATGTCGTCGTCGGGAGGTTCGTCACCCACGGTCGGCTTTTACCTTGATGAAACGCCTCTGACGCCGCCTGCGGCATCGCTCAACGGCAAGGTCGTCATCGATCCGGACCTCTTCGACCTGAACCGCGTCGAGGTCCTGCGAGGGCCCCAGGGAACGCTGTATGGCGCAGGTTCGATGGGCGGCACGATCAAGCTTCTGACCAATCGTCCTGATGTACAGAAATTCGAAGGTGATGTGGACGTTTCGCTTTCGCACACGGACGGCGGTGGCTTCAATCCGGACGGCAAGATCATGATCAACGTACCGCTCGTCAACGACAAGCTGGCGCTTCGCCTCGTGGCGACGACCAAGCGCGACGAAGGTTGGGTCAGCCGCACCGTGGAGGACCCGTTTCCTACGCCGGTCGATCCGGGAGCGCAGTGCGCGGGTTGGCCCGGATGCGTGCGCGGCGACGTGGCAGGCGCACCGAACCAGACGGTGGTGCCGAAGGTGAACTGGGAGTTGGAGCAAGGGGAACGCGCGGCCCTGCTGTTCAAGCCGACGCAGGACCTGTCGATCGATTCGACTGTCATGCATCAGCGCCTGACCATGGGGGGATACAGCGACTATGACCTTGCGCCGGACGGCGGAGGCGTCACGCTCACCCACTACCAGCCCTTCAACATACCCGAGCCGTTTGCGGACGTATTCACCTTGTACAGCACGAACATCAACTACGACCTCGGCTTCGCGACACTGACGTCGGCGACGACCTATTGGAGCCGCAACGAAACGCAAACGCAGGACTCGGCGGAAGCGATCTACAGCCTGTTCAACTACTTCTTCAATGGCTACGGAACCTACGACAGGAGTTTCGTTCCCGTGACCTTTACGGAGCAGGATCTTTCCAGCCAGTTAAGCCAGGAGGTGCGACTTGCGTCCTCAGGCGACGGTGCCCTTCAATGGCTCGGCGGCGTGTTCTTCAGCAAGTTTGAATCGGTTTATCACGATACGAACGGGACGCCCCTGCTCGCCTCCTTTTCCACAGGCGGCGCTGGCGCCAACCCGGATGGGATCATCTACGACTCGTACAACCCGTACCACGTGAAGCAATTTGCGGTCTTTGGCGAGGCCTCCTACAAGCTTACCGATGCGATCAAGTTCACGACCGGGTTGCGCTGGTTCAACTTTTCGACCCATGCCGACGAGTGGCAGGCCGGCATTGGAACGTTTTCCGGGAATGCCACGCCGACGGTTGCGGCGTTCGACACGACGGCCAACGGGCTTACCCCCAAGTTCAACCTGTCCTATCAACCCGACAAGAGCCTGACGGTATACGGCACGATCGCAAAGGGCTTCCGGCCGGGTGGCGTGAACCTCCCGATACCTGCCGGAATTGGCTGCGCGCTGACCAAAGAGGTATACGACCCGGATACAAGCTGGGACTACGAGGTGGGGGAGAAGGCGCACCTGCTCAATGATCACCTGGTACTCAACGCGGACCTCTATTACATCCGCTGGTCCGCCGTGCAGCAACTCATCAACCAGCCCTGCGGCTACCCGCTGACGCAAAATGCCGGGAACGCGCAATCGTACGGCCCGGAAATCGAAATGCTCGCGCGCCTGACCAAGGAACTCACGGTAAGCATGAATGGCGCCTACACCCACGCACAACTGACCAGCGTCGAGCCCGCGTTGACGGCGGCGGCGCCAACGCTGGTTGCCGGCACGCCGATCCTGAACGTACCCAAGTACACGCAAAGTACGGCGATCACCTATACAGTGCCGTTCAACCGGCAATACGACCTGGTCACGCGGGTTACCAATTCGCTGGTTGGTCCGTCGAGCGACATTTCGTATACCTATACCCGTCTCGCTCCTTACGACCTGTTGGGGGTGCGCACTGGCCTTGTCGGCGACCGCACCTCCGCGTACTTCTTCATCGATAACCTGACGAACAAGCACGCGCAGTTGAGCACGAACACGACCGCATTCGACTGGGTCATTCCGTCGCTGACGCGCGTCGCCACGAACCAGCCGCTGACCATCGGCGTGGATTTCAACTACCGGTTCTAAGCGCGGTCGCGGTTAGGGCCAGGGGCGCGCTCGCGCTCCTGGGCCCGGTCCTATTCCGTGGTGCTGGGTGACCAGAACGCCTGGTTGATGCTGGCTTCGGCCGACAGGCGCTGCGCCAGGCGATCCAGCTCGTTGCCGTCCACGGACGTGGCCAGCAATTGCGCCTCGATCTGGACTTCGTTCGCGCCGAAGGCGCGCACGGTCAGGTCGTTGACCGGATGTTGGGCCTCCTCCAGAACGTGTTCGAGGGCAGCGAGCGCCTCTCGTTTGTTTTCGCGGGCCGCGATGACGTGGAAGGTATTGGTGACCTCGCTTGCCTTGACATCGAGCGGCTGGCGGTTGATGCGGTTGACGATCGGGCGCAGCAAGGTATTGGCGCAGAGTACGAAGGCGCTGCCGAGTACGGCTTCGGGGTACAAGGCGGCTCCCGCGCAGGCACCCACTGCCGCGGAACCCCATAACGTCGCGGCCGTATTCAAACCTCGGACGCTGCCTTCTTCGCGCATGATTGCGCCTGCGCCCAGGAAACCGATGCCGGAAACGACGTAGGCGACGACATGCTCGGCGCCTTCGTTGCCGCTCAGGCGCTTGGCCATGTCCACGAAAATCGCCGCGCCGACGGCGACGAGCACATTCGTGCGCAGGCCGGCGGTCCGCTGACGAACCTGCCGCTCGAGGCCGATCACCGAGCCAAGAACAAACGCGGTGAAAAGCGCAATCGCCGTATTGGCGAAGGCCACCGAGTCGAAGTGCAGGATCTTGTCCATCGCAATCCTCCGTACGCCCTGGGCGAACGATCAGAGTTCGAAGTGCAGGCGAAGACCGAAAAACGATACCGGTCCCCGGTCGCGGTTGTAGGCCGGGTTGACAATGAGCTGGTAATCCCCGGTCACCGTCAGATGTTCGGCAAGATGCGCTGCGTAATAGGTCTCCGCGATCTGTTCGTAGCCGTAATTCAGGCGCCCGTCGCCGATCAGGATACCCATGCCGCCCGCCGCGAAGTACGACTGGGCGGCCGAGGAAAGGCCGTTGATGGCGATCGCGGCGCCCACGGTGTCCTCGGCGCGACCCCAGTTCGTGCCCTGCCAGGAAAGTCCGGTCGCCAACGACTTGTTGATTTCGGTGAAGTCATACGCTTCCTTGCTGCCGTCATTGACGCTCAGACGAACAAACAATCCCAAGTCCGAACGTAATTCCTGTTCCAGGTTGAGTGCAACGCCGGGCCGGCCTGCGAAATGACGAACAGGGGCCATCGCCGGCGTCGTGTCTGTCCGCTCGGCAAGATCGACGGCCGCGTCGTAGCCGCCCATCCGCGCGCGATTGTCGAACGCCAGGACCTTGAGTTTTCCAGCGTGTTTCGCGAACTCATAGCGACGCTCCGCCTCGCCCACCCACGCGAATTCCGTGAACTGGCCGTCGAGGTCACGGGTGTTGGGCAATTGGGAAAGCGCAAAGAAGCCCAGACGCAGTGTCCAGTTCGCGTGCGTCCATTCGCCCGCGAGTCCGTAGGTGAAACCCCATGCGTCCGCGGCGTAGTCGAAGGCGCCACTGTCGATGATCGACCAGTTGAAGAAATCGGCGCGCGGGTCGTGCGCGTAGCGGTTGGTGTCGAAGATGTCGACCACCGAAAACTTGCCGGCCGTGACAACGAGACCCTCCGTCGGCACGCTGCCGGAAAGCTGGTTGGGGCCATCGGCCTGGTCCTCGGTCGGCGCGCCGGCGCCGGTGGGGATCGTTTGGCGCAAAAATGCCCGCGGTAGACGAAAGTAAGGATGCAGGTAACCAAGCTTGTAGGCCTCGCCGCTGGGAAACCCGGCAACCCCGAGCGTTTCGCTCAGGCCGAATCCTTGGTCAATCTCCGAATTCACATAGAGCCCGGCGCCGGTCCAAAGGCGACGACCGAGAAAAGCAGTCAGGTCCGCGGTCTCATTCGAGGCGTTCGCGGAGTCCAGGCTGTTGGTCCCCTGGTACGGGGAAGTGAATGCCGGGTGGTACTGGGTGACGTTGGTGAACTGCCCGTGCACGCTCCAATCCTGGACACTGGATTGCACAGGTGCAGGCGAGAGCTGGCCTTGCGTCGCGTCCTGCGCACGCGCGAGGGAACCGCCGACCACCAGAAACAGGGTGAAAACGAACGCGAAGCGCATCGAAATGCTCCGGCAAATAGCAAATTGGCGATGCGCCGGTTGATTGCGCACCGTCCCGTTGTGACGCGGGACGGCGCGGGGAGAATGGACTCTTGCCGCGGATCCCGCTCTCTACTTCGAGCTTCCTCTAGAACAGCAGTCCATCGAGCGATTCCCCGAAATTGCAGTGCGGCGGATTTTCGTCGCCAGGCGAGGCAAAGTCAACCTCCTGCCGGCACGGCGGCGAGGCCGCCTCCCCAGCGCAGCCGAAACCGGAGAGAATCGCGCCTCGAAAGGAAGCACATGAGGAAACTGCGACGTGTCGTGGCGGCCGCCGCCATCGTCTTGATGGGAGCGGTAATCGCATTGTGCTTCTGGACCCCCAGCCGGTCGGATTTGCGTTCGACGCCGGGGCCGGTAGCGCAGGCGCTGGTTTTCCCGAAAGGGTTTCTCTGGGGCGCGGCGATATCGGGACACCAGGCCGAGTCCCGGCAGGACAGCGATTGGACCGCGTTCGAGAGGGACGCGATTGCGAACCAGCGCTTTGCATCCAAGTCCGAATTCGGAACGACGCAGCCCGGGAGCATTCGCGACTTCGGCGCCTGGAGCGAAGAAGTGCGCGTTCGCAAATCGGACTTCGACCGTCGCTTCGAAGGCGATATCGAGGCCGCAGCCGCCATGGGACTCAATTCGCTGCGTGTTTCCGTCGAGTGGGCGCGCTTGTTTCCGCGAGCGGACATGCAAGCGGCGGACCCTGCCGGCATGAAGTACTACAGTCGCCTTTTTGCATCGATGAAGGCGCACGGTATCGAGCCGATCGTGACGCTGTATCACTACGTCTCGCCACGTTGGCTTTTCGAGCGGGACTCCGGCGGCAAGCGCGGCTGGGAGCGCGCGGACGCACAGGAGCATTGGCAGCGGTTCGTCACCTCAGTCGCGCAGGCCTTTGTCGGCGATGTCCGCTACTGGTGCACCCTGAACGAGCCGATGGTGCTTCTCTACAACGGCTATATCGAGGGCTCCTATCCGCCTCTTGAGCATCGAGCGGACCTGCCAGCCGTGGCCGACGTGTATGAAGGCCTATTGCGCGCGCATGCGGCTGCATACGGAATCCTGCACGAAGTGGCCCGCCAGAAAAAGGCGCAAGTCCAGGTCGGATTGACCCAGGCCGTGGAATATTTCGCGCCCGATCGCAATTACGCGCCTGCCGATCGGATCACCGACTGGATCGTGGACCAGGGTTGGAACTGGGATTTCCTCGACGCCGTTCAGTCCGGGCGCCTGCGCATCGTCGCGTCCGACGTCGATCGGGAAATTCCCGGTCTGCGCGGAACGATGGATTACGTGGGACTGAATTACTACATGCGGATTCTCGTGCGTGGCGACCTCTTCCACCCGGATCGCCCGCTGATCCTGATGCGCGACGAGAATGACTCGCGCGAGCAGGAAAGCGACATGGGCTGGCCGATCGTGCCGCGCGGACTCTATGTCCTGTTGGCGCAATCGTGGAAGCGTTATGGCAAACCGATCCTCATCCTGGAAAACGGCGACGCCGACGCCCGCCAGAACGACACGCAACGCCAGGAATACATCAAGGCGCATGTGCGCGAGACATGGCTTGCGATGCACGATGCCGGCGCCGACGTACGCGCGTACGTGGTCTGGTCCCTGCTCGATAATTTCGAGTGGACCGATGGCTTTGGTCCTCGCTTCGGCTTGATCGCGGTGGATTACAACCACGATTTCGCGCGTACGCCGCGCGATTCCACGCGCACCCTGGCGGCGATCACCACTTCCAATTCGCTGCCTGCGAACCTGAACGACGTCGCGTTTCCCTAGCCGCTCCTTTGTGCTGACGGATTTGCGCGCCTGATTTGCGTGCCTGATTTGCGTGGCTAATTTGCGTGCAGCACGCTGACAAGCCAGGGAGCGATCACGGTCTCGAAGATCCTCGCGTCGGGCCAGAGCGTGCCTTGACGCCCGAGGTGCCCACCGGCCGGATTGATCCATGCTTCCTTGGGACTGTCCCCCGATGAAAGCAGGGCCGTGAGGTCAACCCACGGCACTTGCGTATCCTTCGCGCCGCCCACGACCAGCATGGGTGCGGTCGGCTTGCCCAGAAGTCCTTCGGTCTTCAACGAAAGCGGAGGCATCAAGGTGAACAGGTCCTCGACTTCATTTGCACCATCGATGACTGCCGCAAACGCCGCAGCGTGATCGAACAGGTACTCGCGATTGCCGAGTGTCGTCTCGCGGATGTAGTGCGGCTGGAAAAACAGGTCGATCGGGGGCGATTGCGCGACGACCCCGATGAGTCGATCGTGTTCGACGATCGCAAGCTTGGTCGCCCAATAGCCGCCGAAGCTGACGCCATGGACGGCAATGCGCGTGGCATCGACATCCGGACGTGCAACAAGGTAATCGACGAGTTTTTGCAGATAGCGTTCGGAATGCGGGCCGACTCGCAAGGGCGCCTCGCCCGTGCCCGGGCCGTCGACGGACAGGATGCCTACGCCGTGTGAGAGCAGCGAGGTGTAGTTCTCCATCACGGTTTCCTTGCGCGAATCCAGGCCCGAGATGGCCAACACCATGGGCACTTTGCGTCCGGCCGCGCCCTTGGGCATGCGCAGGTATGCAACGATCTCGCGGTCTTCAAAGGGAACGCGGATGACTTCCAATTTCGGGTCCATGTATTGCGAGTGCTTGCGGTAGGCCGCGATCGCCGCCTGGTACGCCTGCTTTTTGCCAGACGAAGCCGGCACCGGCCATTGCGCGAAATAAAACAGCCGCCAGGCGCGCTGGTACGCCTGGTCCGCTTCCTCGCTCTTGCCCTCGCCGGCAGCCTTGTCCGCCTTGTCGAGATAACGCTGCGCAACGGTCGAGAATGCGTGCGCCCATTCATCGCGATCGCGCGTGTGGATCATGGTCAGGGCTTCCCGCACATCGTCGGGCGAGAGACCGATCACGGGGTACGCGCCTTTTTCCGCACGCGCTTGTGTTTCCTTCTTGATCTCTTCGATCGTTCGTTCGGGTGCCGGTGGCGGGATCGCATCCATGCCGTTGTTTCGCGTCGCCGTCGCCGCGGCCGGCGAGGTCGAGAGGAATTGCAGGAGCTTGCGGGCGCCCTCGGGATTGGATGCCGATTGCGCGATGGCACCGGAGTACACCGTGATCTTCTGCGCTCCCGTCGGCAGGGCGCCGACGATCGTGATGCCTTGCACCTCCTTGAGCTCGCTCATCTGCTGCATGCCGATCTCGGCGTCGCCGCGCGCGACGACCGCGGCGACCGGCTCAGCCGAAACCTGTTTCGCCTTGCCCTTGATCGTGTCCCAGATACCCAGGCGCGGAAACAATTCGGTCGAGAGATAGACGCCGCTGACGGCATTGGAATAGGCGATCGACTTTGCCGAGAGCATCGTGCGCTGGAACGCGTCGAGCGTGGAGATGTCAGGCAGTGGTGCGCCCGAGCGCACCGCGACGCCGATGCCGGATTCGGCAAGATCGACGCGCGTGCCCGCGACCGCACGCCCGTCATGGATCATTTTCTCGAGTGCGGAGTCGACCATGACCAGGACATCCGCGGGTTCGCCGCGGCGCAGGCGATTGGGTATCGAATCGGGATTGTCGCCAACCGAAGGTCCGCGAATGACGATGAGCTTCATGCCGGTTTGCGCTTCGAACTCCGTGGCCAGTTCGCTCGCGGTTGCGCCGTAGCCGCCCGAACTCATCATGCGGACCTCGGCACCTTGCGCCGGCGGCGCGGCGAGAAGCGGCGCTGCGAATGCGAGACCGAGTACGCGGCCAAGGGCAACCCGGATCCGCGCACCAGATGCGCCGGCCGCAATTCGACTCATGACAATCTCCTTGTTTTGTTTCTCTTTGCTGATTTCAATGCGCCAAAGGATCCGGACGAAATTGCACCCGAAATACCTTCGGCCGCGCTTCCTTGCCGCCTTCGCCGTGAAAGTTGGCGCGGGTCCCCGAAGTCGTCCACAAGCCGCGGCCCTTCCAGCCTGCATCCGGATCATCGATTCGGCCGTCGACGTTCTTGCTGAAAAAGGGCATCGGGTACGGGATGTGGATGTTGATGAATTTGCCCTCGACGAGGGCTAGCAGCGATTCGTTGCCGTTCGACGAGACGATCGGAACATCCCGCCCCAGCCCCAAGGTGTTGAAGCGATCGACCCAGACGTAATACGCCTGATCGGCGCTCCCCGATCCGCCGACTCCCGAAAATTGCGGGCCGGGAAACCGATAGAGAGTCCAGCCTTCCGGGCACAAGCGCCCCGTCGCCGCCTCGGGGCCGCCGATTGCCTCCTTGCATTTGCGCCGGTCGAAGCTGGCCAGTTCGCCGCTCGCCAACGGCGACCAGGCGACGCCCCGGCTGTCCAGGTCGATACCGCGCGCTCCAAAGCTACCTTCGGGGGGGCGGAAGATCTCCGAGAGGGCGGTCTCCGAGGGATTGGCTCCGAGCGTGACATGAACCAGGAAGCTGGGTTGGTTCATTCGAGAGAAGCCCACGCCCATCGATTGACCCCAGATGGAATCGTCGACGGGACTGGGCTGCACGCCGTAAAACGCCGCTGCGACCCATTTGTCCTTGCCGGGGTCGAGCGCGTCGTTGGGTCCGACGAAATCATCCCGGCGCCCATTGCCGTTGGTATCGACGACGATGGGGGTCCAGCCTTGGGCGGCGACCGGGTCGCCGCTTGCCAGGAATTTTCGCGTGTCGAACCAACCGACGACTCCGCTTTGCGGCAGCGAGGCACTCAGCCACAGCGTGTCGTCCTTGTCATGAGCGAAGTAGAGGTGTTGCGTATCGAAGCAGGTGTCGATCAGCGTCCACTTGCCTGTGGCAGGCTCGTACATCGACAGTTGGCGCGCCGAGCGCTCGAGTGGCGCGACGCGCGCCGAAGGATGCTGCGAACCCTTGCGGCAAAAGTCGGGCTCCTTGCCGGGTGGACGGATGCGCGCCGTGAACCAGACGCGGCCATCGGCATCCATGAGCGGATTGTGAATGCTGGTGTGCCCGTCCCAGATCTTCTCCATGCCCCAGTACGCCGATTCCCCCTTGGGCAGATCGAGCGAGGAGGGCGTGTCGGGATCGGCGTACGGATGCCGGATCTCGCTGGCAACGTTATGAACCGGATCGAGCACCGGCACGAGGTCGGTGCTTTCTTCGGGCGCGCCGTAGATCTTGCCAAATGCGTTCACCCGCGGGTTGCGCTTGTCCGTCGAGATTGCATCGTGCCCGTAGGCCCGGCTGCTCGACCAATCCCACTCCGTCACGACGATGTTGCGCTCGATGCCTTGGGGTCGTTGCGGTTGGGCCGCCGGAATCTGGCCGCCGGCGATCCGGTCGGTCCACTGGGAAAACTGCTTGATGGCACGGTCCGCGCCGATGTAATTCAAGGACAACTGCATCACCGACTCGGCTTGTCCCGATTGCACCCTTCGGCGCCACGCCGCACGCGAGTCCGCCTTGGCGTTAAAGAGCGCAGGAACCGTGCGCATACCCTTCGAGCCTAAGGCATGACACGACTGGCACGACTGCTTGATCGATTCGATCCAGTAGCTCTGGTCTTTCATGTTTGGCGAGATGCCATTGCCTGCCGGTCCCGTTCCCGGAAATTCGGAAACCGGCGGAATTTCCAGCAGCGAGTACCAGTACACGCCGGGGTAATACTCGGCCGCCGCAGCGGGCGAAGGCGCAGTCATGGCGCGCAATGCCAGACTGTCCCCGTTGTGTGCCGCCATTTTGGGCGAATCGACCAGGCCGTAGCCGCGCACCCACACCTCGTAATTTGCCTTTGGCAGTTCAGGCAGGACAAAGCGACCTTGGTCATCCGTGACTACGATCTTGACGAAACGGGTGGGCAGATCGTCCGTCTGCGCGATCACCCAGACGCCAGCTTCCGGACCCGAGTCGCCTGTCACACTGCCGCCTATTTCCGTTGGCCCGATGGCACCCGCCGACGCCGCGGCGCTCGCGTCTACCGCGCAAACGGCGACAAGGAGACCCAGCACGGAGCCAATAGCCGACAACTGCCCGGGGTGCCAGACTCGCATGCCTGTCTCCCTGATTGTTTCGCCCTACTCTACCGGCCATCGAAGCCTTGCGCCGTGACGTCCCATCGCGCAATTGGGCCATGCATCGGAAGCGCCGCAGCGAATCATCGCGGCGACGCAGCGCAGTTACAAATCCTGGGCGTATATTGCGCACGGCTCGAAGACCCCGGAGGGCAGGACCATGCAAGCATCCGCTCAGTCGCTTAGCTGCTCGTGCTGTTCGCGATTGCCCGATAGTCCTCGTCGAAGATTCCTGACGGGAGCCGCTGCGGGCTTCGGCCTTGCGGTCGCGGGCGTTCCCCCTGTGCGCGCGCAGTCGCAGAATCCGATGGCACCGGGATCGATGCCGGCGAGGCGCATCGATGTGCATCACCACATCATTCCGCCGTTCCAGAAGGAGGCTCTCGAAAGCCGCAAGCTCCTGGCGACCCCGGCAACGTGGACCGCCGCCCTGTCGCTCGAGGACATGGACAAGAACGGCGTCGAAAAGGCGGTCGTTTCCGTTCTCAATCCTGGCGTGTGGTTCGGCACGAGTGACGAGGCCTCGCGCAAGCTCGCACGCCAATGCAATGAGTTCGCAGCCGACCTGGCACGCGATCACCCGCACCGCTTTGGATTCTTCGCGGCAATTCCGCTGCCCGATACCGAGGGCAGCCTGCGCGAAATCGAATATGCGCTCGACACCTTGAAGGCCGATGGCATCGCGCTGTGGACCAGCTACGCCGGAATGTACCTGGGTGATCCGTCCTTCCAGGCGGTATTCGACGAACTGAACCGGCGCAAGGCGGTCGTGTTCACGCATCCGACGACTCCGGATTGCTGCCGCGGCCTCGTCAAGAACATTCCCGCGCCGGCAATTGAATTCCCGACGGATACGACGAGGACGGTGGCCAGTCTCTTGTTTGGCGACGGCGGGACGGCATTCCGCACGCCTGACGTTCGCTACATCTGGGCGCACAGCGGCGGTACGCTGCCTTTCCTTTCGGGGCGTCTGGTTACGCAAGCGAAGGCGCGTCCTGACCCTCGCATGCCCGACGGCCCCATGCCTTTCCTGCGGCGTTATCACTATGAAATTGCGCAAGGGCACACGGCCGGGCAACTCGCGGCCCTTCTCAAGATGGTGCCCGCATCGCAATTGCTGCTGGGTTCGGACTTTCCCTTTCGAAAGACCCAGGAGGCGGTCGAGGGACTGGGAAACTACGAATTCACCAGTGGCGAGCGTCGTGGAATCGACCGTGACAACGCAGTCGCCTTGATGCCAAGCCTGCAGGCAAAAGGCTGATCGAGCCTTCATTCATGACGCCGGTACCGTTCATGTGCCTTCCGCGGCGTTCGCGCAATCGACGGGCTTCGCGAGCAGGTGTCCGACGAGAATTTCCGGTGCCAGGGACACCAGAAAGCCGCGTCGACCGCCATTGATGTAAATGCGCTCCAGATCCAGGATCGAGCGCTCCACAAAGACGGGCATTGCCTTGCGCAGCCCAAAAGGCGACGTTCCGCCGACCTGATAACCGGAATGCCGCTGGGCGACCAAGGGATCGCAAGGCGCAATGCGCTTGCAGCCAATCTGGCGCGCAAGCGCCTTGGTGGATACCTGCCGGTCGCCATGCATCAGCACGATGAGCGGGTGGCGTTCTTCGTCTTCCATCACGAGCGTCTTGACCACCGCATGTTCGGCTACCTGCAGGGCGCGAGCGGACTCCGCGGTTCCACCGCGCTCGACGTATTCGTACGGGTGCTCGCCGAACGCGATCGCCCGCTCGCGCAGCCACTGGGTGGCGGGCGTCTGCGCAACATGCGCCGACTTGTGCGCGGATTTGTTCATGGTGTCAGTCGGTCCGTCCTTTTTTACGAGGACTGGCGGGACTTGAAGCGCTGGTAGAGAACGCTGACGATGCGGCCCGCCATGTCGGTCCACACGAAGGCCAGGCGGAACAGGAAGAAGAAGAGAATGTTCAGCATGCAGGCGTATTTGAAGCCCGACCACGCGTCCTCGGTGGACGTGTATGCGATGTAGATGTTCAGGGCACCAAGAGCGATGAACGCGATCGCCATGCACCGGTTGACCGTGCGCCACTCGCGTCCGGAGAAATGGAAGTACGTGCCGAGGATCAGCTTGCTCGGATAGTCGCAACCCGTGCGAGGCGCAACGACGAGCACGAGCGCGAGCGTCCAATAGACCAGCGTCGGCTTCCAGTATGGGAAACCCTCCGGCTCCGGCGTGGCGGGCGCGAACAGCCCGAACCACAGGGCCCAGGCGCCGAGCAGTGCGTAAAACGCCAGCAGCACGTTGGCCACCGGATTGGCGTGGTCTGTCGGGCGCCAGTGCCAGGCAAGGGCCAGCAGTCCCGCCAGCATCCCTGCGACGACGATCGCCTCGATCATTTCAGCCACCAGTACGTGATGCCCAGGCCTAAGGTCCAGAGAATCTCGATCGAGAGGACATGGCGCAGAGGTCGCGTGACGGGCGCGAGCTGCACGATCTGGAAATGCCCCTGGGCGAGTGCCGCCTGGAACGGTGAGGAATGTGTGCCGCGCAGTGTCTTGCGCACGAACTGCACGGCGCGTGCCGGCGTCTGCTGAATGCGTGCCACGAAGCGCTCGTGGCGTTCGACGTGCGTCTGCAGGACTGCCTCGCGCAGGCAGGTGGCGCAAGGCTTGCCGGCGAATTGCAGGTGCGTCTTCGGGCACGTCGTCATGGCCGGGCTGCCGCGCCTGGCGTAGACGGCAAGCAGGTCCGCCCACTCGGACGCACTGGGCCGTAGTGCCGGGGAAGTGAAGGCGCGATCGAAGCAATCGCGAATATCGTCCGGGAGCGCTTCATGCACGCTGGCGGGCGCCGGACGAAGCGTGCGCTTCCCATCCCGCGCGGCCATCCGTGCATAGGGATACAAGCCCTGGCCGATCCTGGCCGCCAGTTCCGAAGGGAAATTGGATCGTCCGACGGCGATACCGGCGAAAGGATGGATGCCGTAGTTCAACAGCCGGAAGACGATGGTCGCAAGCGCGAACGCATCCTGAACGGCCGGATGCGCGACGGCGTGCTCCTGGAATTCCGGGGCCAGGTACTCCGGCGTGACCTGCGGCGCATCCGAAACGAAGGAGTCCGACGTGATGTGGAATCCGTCGCAGTCGAGAATGGAGACGTACAGTTCCGACTTGTAGACCTTGAGGTTGATCGGCTTCAAGTCGACCACGGCGATCTTCCTGCTGTGCAGGCAATGGATCAAGGAGGCGAGGTTGCAGCAGATCGTCACCAGCTTGCCGAAGTCGGCCTCGAATCCTTCCGCCGCCGATTGCCTGCGGGTCAACAGGTAATCGAGCTCCATCGTGCGCGTGAAATCGATCTTTTCCATCACGAAGCCGGCGAAACCCGCGTCGCTGCGCACGACACCGGCAGGCCACGCGAGCTGCACGATTCCTTTGTGTTCCGGGGGAATCTGCGGCAGCTCCGGCCGGTTGCGGATCATCCACTGGATCTTTTGCTCGTAGTGCGCGCGCTGGGCCCTCGCGATCGTCGGGTGATAGATTTTTGCGACCCAGTCCGGACGACCTTGCATCGCGAATACTTCACCTGCACCGCCGGACTTGCCGATCGATTCAAGCCGGGCGCGCTCGACGCGGCCGTCGGGCCAGTGAACGCGAACCGTACCGGAGTCGGAGTGCAAGGCGGCGTTCATGAGCGAGAGCGTCGTTGCGTTCGCTGCGCCGGATTGCGGCTTCAGGCGCGGATCGCCAGCAGCAGGGATTTGTCGTCGGACGTGATCTCGTGCGTCCGTTCGCTTGCGAGCAGGTTTTGCAGCGCGCTGGCGCCGTCCGCCGGCGTGGCGGCGCGCAGGTAATTGACGACTGGATCGAGGAACGGTCGGTAGAACCCGGAACGGGCCCGGTCCACGGCGAAGGGCGCGGCACCGTCGCTCATGAGACCGATCACGCTGCCGGGATGAACGTCGAAAGCGGGCGTGATCCGTACCCGGTCGCGCCAGGTCTCATCGGTAACGAAGAAGGTTTCTTCCGAATACTCGCCGTTTTCCGGCAAGGACAACACGGCGGTGGACGATCCTCCCTGGCAGATTGCAAAGCCGTCGCCGATATGCACGAAGCAAGCCTTGTCCTCGCATGCCAAGCACGCCACGAGCGTGCACGCGAAATCACGCAAATCGCTCTCCAAGGCGCCGGCGAGTTCATTCACACGCTCGCGCACGCCACCGATCAACCCGACCAGCCGCTCGCGCAATTGCTCCACCGTCAGCGCGCTCAGGTCCCAGCCCGGCGCTGCCCGCTCAAGGTCCTCGCAAACCCACCGCGAGAAGTGCTCAGCCCCGATTCGACCCTGGCTGGCGGAACCGGCACCATCGCAGACGACTCCCACCCAGAACCTCTCGCCCAGCGCGAAGCGGCCGGCGTCTTCGCAAGGAGAGTCGGAATCGAGGTGGTATTTGCCGGCGGCACACGCAAAGAACACTTTCCATTCCATCGCGCGGGCAGGGCTCAGGTCTGCATCTGCGCCCAGCTGTCGACCGGATTGAGCTGGACTGTTCCGCCCGCGGGCGCGCGCGAGACGGCGCGGATACTTCGGCTCAGCCACACAAACAGCTCCTTGAACTTCAAGCCTTGCAAATTCATGGCACCTTTGTTGCTGAACGCACCCAGGATGTCGCGGTCGGCCTGGTTGCCGATGCCGATCGGCATGACATTCACCTTGTGCGCCGACTCCGCGCTCTTGCATTCGGCAGCCACCTGGTGCCAGTCGTCGGTTGGATTGCCGTCAGACAGCAGCATGACGATCGGGCGCTTGTAGGAGACACCCGCGCTGCGCATTTGCACTTTCTGCGACTCGATCTCGTCGAGCGCACAGCGCATGGCCGCGCCCAGGGGCGTCAGGCCGCCCGCCATCAGACCGGGCGGCGTGAAATCCATCGCATCGGTCCAGTCGCCCATGACTTCGACGTTGTTGTCGCCGCCAAAGGATATGACCAGGACCCGCCCGCATCGCGCCGCGATCGGATCGCTCTTGAGCTCGGTCTCGAGCGTCTTCAGGCCGTCGTTCAAGAGGTTGATCTTGTTCTCTTCCAACATGCTGCCGGAGCAGTCGAGCACGAGCACCAGCGGTGCGCGCTCGTCGCTGTTGTCGATCAACGCCACATCCGGAATGACTTGGCTCATATCTCGTCCCTCACGCCGCTCTGCGACCAAATCCCCGCATTGGATCCCTGCGATCCATGATATCGGGCACGGAGGAGACTGACAAAGTCCCGGAATGCCGGCCTTACGGGCCTGGGATATGAGCCTGATATACGGGCCTGAAATGCGGGCCTAGGAGACGGCGCGCTGCCCGCTAGCGCGGGCTCAGCCCGTCGAATGTCGTCGAGGTGATCCAATCGACAATTCGCGAGTCCTCGTACTGTCCGCTCGCCTTGAGCATGCCGACAACTGGGTCGCACGCTCGCGCGAACAGCGTGTACAAGACAAGTTCGGCAGGCAAGTCGGCACGCAGGTGCCCACCCGTCTGCGCACGAGAAATCCACGTCCCGAGCTTGTTGCTCAAATCGACCAGTCGGTCGACGTAGCCGTCGTTGGACTTCAGGGATTCGCTCAGGGACGAGTTCTGCGAAGGTAACGAGGGCATGCTGCCCTCAAGTTGTCGCTGCATTGCCCACGCGGCCACCGATTTCAGGCATTGCACCGCAGCGTCGCCGCTACGCCCTGCGGGGCCGAGTGAGCCCTCGAGCCCGTTGACGAATTCCAAGGCCCGATCGAGGGCCCGCACCATCGCCGCGCCTGCCAATTCCTCTTTGGAAGTGAAATGCTTGTACAGGCTCGCCTTGGCCATGCCGGCTTCGGCAGCGACCTCGTCGACCGTCATCAGGTCGTAGCCCTTGACCGCAAGCAGGCGATTCACGGCCTCGACGATCGCATCTTCGCGAACGCGCTGGATCTGCTCGCGGTAACTGGGTCGAGCACTCATGTCGGCATTCTAAACCTATCGGATCATTATGTATACCATGCGGTATTGAATAGATACTCAGCAGTTGACAAAATGAACTGATTAGTTCAGGCTACTCCCATCGCAGAATATTGATGCAGGCGCCATGGTCCGCATTGCCGTTGTCGGTTCGGGAATTGCCGGTCTTTGCACGGCGTGGCGCCTGGCCACCTTGGATTCGGGCGTGGCGGTGACCTTGTACGAAGGCCAACCGAGATTCGGAGGCCATGCCAACACGTACGAACTGGAGCTTGACGGCATCACGTGCGGTGTCGATACCGGCTTTCTCGTTTTCAATGAGCGCACATATCCGGGGCTGGTCCGGCTGTTCGAGGGTCTCGGCGTGGCCACGGCACCTTCGGACATGTCGTTTTCGGTCCAGGCTCCTGGGCTGGAATGGTGCGGTTCTTCGATCGCAGCGGTGTTTTGCCAGTCGCGAAATCTCGTGCGCAAGCGATTCTGGAACATGCTTGGCGACATCCTGCGATTCAACCGGCTGTGCTCTGCGCTGGCCGAAGGTGCCGAGCCGATCCCGATCGACCTGGGGCTCGAGGAATTCCTCGACCACCACGACTTCGGGAATGGATTTCGCGAAGACTATCTGTTGCCGATGATCGGCAGCATCTGGTCGAGTCCGACGGGCGCGATGAGCGCGTTTCCGGTCGCAACCTTGATACGCTTTTGCCACAATCACGGCCTGCTGCAGATTCGCGATCGACCGCAGTGGAGGACCGTGGCGGGCGGCTCGCGGCAGTATGTGCGCAGGATGCTCGATCGGATCCCCGACGCGCGAGCCGGCACCGCCGTGCATGGCGTCGAACGATGCGGCTCGAGCGTCGTCGTGCACACGGATCGCGCCGGCGAGCGTTTTGATGGCGCGGTACTGGCCTGTCACGCCGACGAATCGCTGGCGCTGTTGGGATCCGAGGCCACCCTGCAGGAGCGCGCCGTGCTCGGCGCGCTGCGCTACCAGCGCAATCGTGCCGTGCTGCATACCGACGCGTCCGTGCTGCCGGTACGCAAACGAGCCTGGGCGTCGTGGAACTACGAGCGTCGCCAGGCCGAAGGTCGAGATCGCATCTGCCTGCATTACCTGCTCAATCGCTTGCAGCCCTTGCCCTGGCAACGGCCGGTGATCGTTTCCATGAATCCCGTGCGCCCGATCGATCCAGGCCAGGTTCACGCGCAATTCGACTACGAGCATCCCGTGTTCGACATCGACGCGATCGCGGCGCAAAGTCGGATCGACTCGCTGCAGGGGAACGGACGCATCTGGTACTGCGGCGCCTGGTGCGGCTATGGCTTTCACGAAGACGGACTGCGTGCCGGCTTCGACGTCGCTGCGCAAATCGAGCGCGCACTTCCCGGCATGCGGCTCGGTGCCGCCGACCTGGCGCACGCCGCATGAGAATCGAAGCGATTCCGCACCTGGGCTGTGGCCGGGTCTGGCATGGGCGCTTGCATCCCGTGCGCCATGTCTTCGGTTACCGCGTCTTCTTCCTCCTGCTGCCGATGCGCGCCCTGGCGGGTAGACGCGACATCGGCGCAGGGGTGCGCCGCAATCGATTTGCGTGGGTCAGCTTCCACGACCGCGACCATGGCGACGGACGCCGGGACGCGTTGCAGTGGTTCGAGGAAATCCTCCAGCAAGAGGGAATCCACGATGCCGATGGTGAGGTGTGGCTGCAGACGTACCCGCGGATGCTGGGATACGTGTTCAACCCCGTGAGTTTCTGGTTCGCGCTGCGCCGCGACGGTTCGCTGGCTGCCGTCATTGCCGAAGTGAACAACACCTTCGGTGAACGCCACTGTTACTTGCTGCACGGGGCAAACGTAGGCTGGGGGGCGCAAATATCGGCGAGCAAGGCCTTCCACGTTTCCCCCTTCTGTCCGGTGTCGGGCGATTACCTTTTCCGTTTCACATGCACGGCCGCCGAAGGATCCCGCGCGCCCGCAAGTTTTCATGCGAATGTGGACCTGGTCGACGGACCACGCATCGTCTTGCGCACCGGCATAGGAGGCGAACTGCAGCCCCTCGGGCGAGGCTCCCTGGCGCGCGCCTTGCTTTCCATGCCGCTCATGAGCCTGGGTGTCATCGTGCGCATCCATGTCCAGGCAATGCGCCTGGCGCTCAAGTTCCTGCCCGTTTTCCGAAAACCGCACGCACCCGATCGATTCGTCACCCGATGAGAAATCACTCCAGCGAATGGGCTTTTCCCGTCCTCCCGCACGATGCGCACTGCCGGTCGTCGAGCGCGGCGCCGGCAGGTGCGCGCCGCCTGCTTCGGTTGCTCGAGCGCTTGTCCCGGGGCACCCTGCGCTTGCAATTGCCGGATGGCACGCGTCGTGAGTTCGGAACGGGAACCGCCCCGGTTGCTTCGATGCGCCTGCAGGATTGGAACGCGATCGCGCGGACGCTTCGCTCCGGCGACATCGGATTTGCCGAGTCCTATCTGGACGGGGAATGGTCGAGCGACGAATTGCCATCGCTATTGGAGCTGTTCCTGGCCAATCGCGAACACCTCGAATCGGCGCTGTACGGATCCGCGCTCGGGCGCGCCGCGTATCGCCTGCGGCATCTGTTTCGGCGCAATTCCCGGGCGGGCTCGCGGCGCAATGTGCACGCGCACTACGACCTGGGCAACGACTTTTACGCGCTTTGGCTCGATCCGGGAATGAACTACAGCGCAGGATGGTTCGACGGTTCGGCCGAACCCAGTCTGGAAGAGGCGCAACGAGCGAAAATCAGGCGCGCGCTTGTGGTCGCGGGCGTGCGCCCCGGCAGCCGGGTGCTGGAAATCGGCTGCGGATGGGGAGGCCTCGCGGAAGTCGCCGCTCGTGATTTCGGTGCCCAGGTCACTGGGATCACCCTGTCCGCACAACAGCTCGCCTACGCGCGCGCCCGAGTCGTCGACGCAGGCGTCGCATCGCAGTGCGATCTGCGCTTGCAGGATTATCGCGACCTGCCTGCGGGCGAGACCTATGACGCCGTCGTCTCGATCGAGATGTTCGAAGCGGTCGGCTACGAGTATTGGGACCATTACCTGGAAACGGTTCGCCGTTGCCTGAGGCCGGGAGGGCGCGCATGCATGCAATCGATCACGATTCGCGACGATCTGTTTGCGCGCTATCTGCGCTCGACGGATTTCATCCAGCAATACATCTTTCCCGGCGGCCTGCTGCCGGGACCCGAGGCACTGTCCCGGCGCATACGACGGGCAGGACTGGTCGAAGTCGAGCGCTTTTCCTTCGGAAGGGATTACGGACGCACCTTGCGCCATTGGCGCGAAAATTTCCGCGTCAACCGCGAACGCATTCGCGCTTTGGGTTTCGACGAGCGCTTCTTGCGGCTGTGGGACTTCTATCTGGCGTATTGCGAGGCGGCGTTTTCGCAGGAGACCACCGACGTCATGCAATTCTTGCTGCAGCGATGCTGATGAGTTCCGCCAACGGATTCGATCGCGAACCTCTGCGCTTGCCCCCGGAACTGCGCAAGCCGCTGACGGGTGCCGTGCTCGTCGGTAGCGGCAAGCTCGGTCTGTTCGGCCTGACCGTTTACGAGGCGCGCTTGTGGGCGCGGCCGCCGTTTTCCGCCGAACACTATGAGCGCTCCGAATTCGCGCTGGAGATTCACTATGAGCGCAAGCTTTCCGGCAGTGCGATTGCCGATCGCTCGATCGCGGAAATGCATCGCATCGGCAGTTTTTCCGAAAAGCAGTCCGAATCGTGGTTGCATTCGATGCAGGCAGCCTTCCCCGATATCGATCACGGAGACCGTCTCACCGGCTACCACGACGGGACGGGGCACGTCGCCTTCTTCCACAACGGCGCGGCAACGGCCTCGATCGATGACGCGGAGTTTGCGCGGCTGTTCTTCGGCATTTGGCTTTCGGAGAAGACGTCCGCTCGCGGACTTCGCGCCGACCTGATCGGCGCGGCCGGACCGGGATTCGAGGAGTCTGACGATGCCCCGTGAAATGCGCGTTCTGGCGGGCGCGCTGGCCGGCTTGCTCGCCGCGTGCGCAGGTCCCCAGGTTGGCGACTACGCCGCGCAGGGACCGGCGCTTGATATCCGCGAATACTTTCAGGGTCCGGTGCGGGCTTACGGCATGGTCACGGACCGGTCCGGTCGCGTCACGCGCCGTTTCACGGTACGAATGGATTGTCGCTGGACCGGCGACGAGGGCGTGCTCGACGAGAGTTTTGTCTACAACGATGGGTCGACCCAACATCGCAGCTGGCGCATGAAGCGGCAGGCCGACGGCCGTTTTGTCGGACGCGCCGACGACGTGGTTGGCGTGGCGCAGGGCGAGCAGGGCGGATTCGCGTTCCACATGCAGTACACGCTGGCCGTACCCGTCGAAGGGCGCACCTGGAACCTGCAGTTCGACGACTGGATGTACCGGATCGACGAGCACAGCGTCATCAATCGCGCAGTCATGTCGAAATTCGGACTGCGCGTGGGCGAGGTTGCCGTCCTGTTCACGCGCGAATGAGCGTTGCGGGGGCGTCTGCATGCCACCCTTGAATCCGCCCATGGTCGACTGGCAGGGGCGCGTCGCGTGGATCGTCGGTGCCAGCTCGGGTATCGGACGCGCGACCGCCCACGAGCTTCACGCGCGCGGCGCCTTCGTCGTCGTGTCGGCGCGCGATGCGGCCGCACTGGATGCTTTCTGCCTCGAACACCCAGGTAGCCTGGCACTCCCCCTTGACGTCGTCGACGCTTGCGCCGTGCAGAAATCGATGGAACACCTGCTCGGGCATTTCGGTGCGCTGGACCTGGCCTTGTATTGTGCCGGCCATTGGAGTCCGTTGCGCGCGACGCACTTCGATTTGGCGCAGATGATCCGCCACCAGCAAGTCAACTACCTGGGTGCGCTCCACGTCCTGGCGGCCGTTCTCCCCCGCATGCTCGCCGTCCAGGCAGGCCACCTGAGCTTCGTGGGCAGCGTCGCCGGATATCGCGGCCTTCCGACCGCACTGGCGTATGGACCGACGAAAGCCGCGCTGCAAAACCTCGCCGAAATTCTGTATCTGGATTTGCATCGACGCGGATTGGGCGTATCGATCGTAAACCCAGGATTCGTCGCGACTCCACTGACGGCGCGCAATGCCTTTCCCATGCCCGCCATCATCACGTCACAGGAGGCGGCCGCGCGGATCCTTGCCGGCTGGAAGCGTGGAAGCTTCGAGATCCATTTCCCGAAGCGATTTACTCTCCTGCTCAAGCTGTTAGCATTGTTGCCGAACCGCTGGTACTTCGCGGCTTTGGGCCGCGTTCCGGACGAGGGCCGTGCGCACGGCGGCGCCGGCTGACAACATCTGGCGGAGGGTTTCATCGCAATCGGGTCCGCTTGGATGACTGCGGCGAGCGCGCTCGATGCGCACCTTCTTGCGCACGAATTCCTTGAGGCGTGCCTTGTCGGCGCCGTCCTACTCGATTCCGGCGATGCCGCGACGGGTTAATGCAAATGCATCGAACCGGGAATCTCCGGAACTCCCCCACGTGAACAGGCCTCCAATGGTCACCTTTCATAGAGGAGGAAGCGCATCATGTCCGTCAAGACCGCAACCACTTGCTTGTTTGTCGCAGCGCTCCTGGTACCGGTAGTCGCGTATACGGAGGATCAGGATTCGGACCGCATGCATCCAGCCAATTTCGTCAAGGACTCGGCGATCACGACGAAGATCAAGGCCAAGCTCGCCGCCGACCAGGCCAAGAGCCTGCTGCACGTGTCCGTCGACACCGACGCCAACGGTGCAGTCGTGTTGAGCGGCCACGTCAGGACCGACCGGGACGCCAACCGCGCAATGGCACTGGCACGCGAAACGGACGGCGTGACATCGGTCAAGAGCACGATCGAGGTCCGCAGGGACGACTGACGCGCGAAGGCCGAGCGAGCTCGCCGGGCTCATAGTTCGTCGTCGGCGGGCAATAAGGCCAGGAACCGGGCCCGCAATCGCTGCCAGGCGTCGCGCGCGGGTTCCGTGCTCGTTTCGGAGTCCGTGCCGTCCGTGCGAATTCTCCAGACGAGTTCGGCCGGGGTCTTCGAGGCACCCTGCGGCGCATCCACGGACTCGACCGCGGATGCACTTGCAGGCGCGCGCAGTTCGGGAATGTAGACGTTCGCGGGATCGGTCATTGCGTCGAAGCGTGCCGCAACCTGCCGGGCGAGTTCCGGGCTGCCGATGAGCAGGCCGATCTCGGTGTTCAAGTGCAGGGAACGCCGGTCGAAATTCATCGACCCGATGAAGACGCGCTTGCGGTCGAACACGAACAGCTTGGCGTGCAGCGAGTAGTTGCCGTAGCGCATGATCGACGATGGCTGGCCGCTGCCCCGCGTGTTCCCCGGCAGGGGACGCAGTTCGTACAATTGGATGCCGTGTTCGAGCATCGGCACGCGGTAGTGCGTGTACGCTGCCTGGGCGAGCAATTCGACCGAGGATTCGAGCGAGTTGGTCAGCACGCGTACGCGCACGTCGTGCGCACGCAGGCTTTCGAGCAGCCGCATGCCGCCGGCGCCCGGCACGAGGTAGGGTGTCACCATGAGCAACTCGGATTGCGTCTCGCGTGCCGCCGCGACCACTTCGCGGCGCATGAGGTAGCCGGCCATTTCGCCCTGGTCCACTTTCTTCTTGTCAGGGCTGTCGCATACCACCTGGGCTCGTGCCCACGTCAGGGGCTGGCGGCCGTCGACCATGGATTCGAGCGGCTCGCCGGATTCCGCCTTCTTCATCTGGTCGGTGTTGCCTTGCCGCGCCTCTTGACGCTCCGCGCGCAACTGCGCACGATAGGTATCGAGTTCGGCGACTGTGGGTTTCTTGTCCGATAGTCCGAGCACGGGAATCGACAGCGGGCTGTTCCAGAAATCATCGAAGTGCGCAGCAAGGTCCGCGACAACCGGGCCGACGGCAAAGACGTCGTCGTCGGCAAATTGCGAATACGGGTTCATCTGGAAATATTCGTCCGCAATGTTGCGGCCTCCCACCAACGCGACCGAGCCATCGACGACGAACAGTTTGTTGTGCATCCGGTAATCCAGGCGACTCGAGGAAAACGCGAATTCGATGCCGCGCAGGACGCTCCAATGGCCCCGATAGGCGAACGGATTGAAAACACGGATCTGCACCATCGGGTGCGCGGCAAGGATGTCGATCTGCTCGTCGCCTGGCAGCGTGTCGCCGTCGTCGATCAACACACGCACGCGCACGCCGCGATCGGCGGCCTGCAGGATGGCATCCGTGAGCAGTCGTCCCGTTCCGTCACCGTGGAAGATGAAGTACTGCAGGTCGAGGCTGCGTTCCGCGCGCCGGATCATCTCCACGCGCGTGAGGAATCCGTCCGCGCCGGTCGGGATGATGCGAAACCCGGAAGTGCCCGGGTGCTGCGCAACCGCCTGCGCAAAGTCCTGGCCGAGGTGCGTCTCCATCGGCCGGTCGAACGAAGTCGAAGCAGGACGCGGGTAGCCGGATCCGGGCGGCAGCGATGCGCAAGCGGCCACGCACAGGGCAAGCGCCCATGCGAGGCCAAGCCGATGCAAACGGCGCGAGCCCGGGCCCGGGGAGCGCGTTATCGCACGAGCGGCCAATGGGCCGCGGCGCTCAGGAGACCACGATTCGATTTCGCCCCGCATGCTTGGCCGCGTACAGGGCCTTGTCTGCGCGCTCGACCACCGCGACGGCCTCTTCCCCCGATTTCCAGAATGCGATGCCGCCGGAGATCGTGATGCCGCCGATCGCCTCATCGTCCTTGCGCCGCTTGATCTTGCCGTTCTCCACGCGCACACGAATCGTCTGCCCCATCTTCTCCGCATCGGCCGGGCTGCAGTTGGGCAGCAGCACCGCGAATTCCTCGCCACCATAGCGCGCCGCGACCCCCGCTGCCCCTACGCAGTTCTGGATGAATTGCCCGACGATGCCGATCACGGCGTCGCCGAAAGGGTGACCGTACGTGTCATTGAGATTCTTGAACTGGTCGATATCCAACATGATCAAGGCCAGCGAATCGTCCTTGCCCGTACGGGACGTGAGCCTTTGCAGCTCCAGATCGAAGCCACGGCGGTTGAAAAGTCCCGACAAGGTATCGACCAGGGCCTCCTCGCGCATGTTCTTGAGTTCGTCGACCAGGCGCTGCGCCTCCTTCTTGCTTTCTTCCAGTTGGTTCGTCACGCGCCCGAGCGATTCGCTGACCTTTTTCGTTTCCTCGAGCATCGCTGCGACGTTGCCTTGCATGTCCTCGATCGACTTCGCGGTGGCCAGGCCGCTTTGGAATCGTGTGAGCTGGGTATCGAATCCGGCGGCCCGGCGTTCGGCGTCGTTCACCTTGCCTTTGACGTCCGCGACAAGGTCCACGAGACCCGTGCGTGCCGACAGGACGGCGCGCTCGGCCGGGTCGACGAGGTGCTTGACATAGATCGCGTAGGTTTGCGTGGCCGTCAGGCGCTCCCAGTGCTGCAACTCCGCGTCGACATCGAGCTTGAGCCCTTTGTTCGTTCCCTTCGAGTATTCGTACCAGACGGTATAGCTGATCGGGTGGTATCCAGTGGCATGCCGGGACATGACCGGCAGCACACTCTTGAGAACGCTTATGTCGTCCTTGCCGTCTGCGTCGTACACGGTCGCCACTCCCTCGGGATTCCCGTTTTTGCTCCTGCGCGCGTACGATAACACCTCGCAGCTCAGGGATTTGATTGCATGGAATGGCGCGAATTGGAAGCGATGACGATCGATGGCATGCCGCGCCACATCGGCGAGGTCGCGCGCCTGCTGCTGATCGTCAACGTTGCAAGCCGCTGCGGATTCACCCCGCAATATCGCGGCCTGGAGCAATTGCAGCGGCGTTTCGCCAGCCGAGGTTTTTCGGTGCTGGGCTTTCCCTGCAACCAGTTCGGCCACCAGGAGCCGGACTCCGAAGCCGAGATCGCGCAATTCTGCAGCCGGGAATACGGCGTGAGCTTTCCCGTGTTCCGCAAGGTCGACGTGAACGGCGCGCACGCACACCCTTTGTACGTTTACCTGAAAGCATCTGCGCCGGGCTTGCTCGGCACGGAATCCATCAAGTGGAATTTCACGAAATTTCTCGTCGCATCCAATGGAGAGGTCGTGCGTCGCTATGCGCCGACCGTTGCGCCCGAGGACATCGCGGGCGATATCGAAGCGCGCCTTGCACACGTCTGACATGTGATTTCCTGAGGGGGCGCGGGCCGCAGACGAACGGCACCTGCAACACGACGAACGCCGCCGCTGCGCATTTCCCTGACCAGCGCATCGGTAATGTGCGGGTTTAAGGACTAATGTGGAAGGCACGTGGCTCGCAAGTTCCGCAGGAGGTGCGCCCGATGCCCGACGAATTCGATATTGCCGATGAATTCAGCGAGCGGTTTGTCGTGATGGCAATCAACCGATGCTCGCAGGCGACTATGCGTCGGCCCGACTTTTGCGATTGCGAATCGTGGCAGAAAGGGCGCTTTTGTGGCGATTCGGCCTGCCGCGACACCTATGAACGCGAAACGCGCGCTCGCACGCTTCATGGCGTCACGTAAAGCAGCGCGTACCTTGCTCGAAAGGGGTCCAGATGGCGCTTAAGCTCTGTTGTTTCACCGGTGCCGACGAAACGACCCCGCTGTTCGAGTTGGCGGTCGTATCCGATCTCTATCCGTACGCCGAATGGGCGTTCCTGTATTCGCCCAGGCGCCAGGGTGCCCCGGGACGTTATCCGTCGATCGAGCGGATCCAGCGCGCGTTCAAGGACCTGCCGAGCTATGTCCGGTTGGCATTGCACGTCTGCGGCGAAGGCGTCCCCGACCTGCTGCGCACCGAGCCCGTCGTCACCAATCTCGTTTCGATGGTCGCGGCGCGCGGCGGGCGCGTGCAGTTGAATTTCAGTGGGATGGACAGCGAGAACGCCTGCGCTGATCTGCGTCGTCTTATGCTCGGCAATCCGGGCGTCCTGTTCATCACGCAGCACAACGCCAAGAATGCAGCCGTCACACTGTCCCTGGCCGGGGTGCCGAACCACGCAGTGCTGTTCGACGACACGATCGGCAATGGGATCCGCCCCGCGATCTGGCCCACGCCGCTTTCCGGGGTGCAATGCGGCTATGCAGGAGGGCTGGGACCCGAGAACATCGAGCGTGCGCTCCCGGACATTTATGCGGCGGCTGGCCATGTCGATTTCTGGATCAGCCTGGGCGGGATGCTGCGCGACTCGAATGACCGTTTCGATGTGCGCGCCGCCCGCAATTGCCTCGAGCTGGTTGGCTTCGAACTGGCGGCGCGCACGGAAATGCCCAAGCTGCACCCTCGGCGCCGCCAATGCGAATTGATCGACCTTTTCGATACGGGGCTGACGCGCGAAAACGAGGCAGGGCTCGACTTCGAGATGATGCTCCAGCACATGGTGCACGCGACCCAGGATTCGCTCGATCCGAACGTGCAGGAAGTGCGCAGGAAGGCGGAGAACCTGCTGCTGCGCAAGGGCAACGTGAACATGTTGCGCCACGGCGAACAATCGGGCCAGGGCTCATTCTGGAACGTCAATCCGCACTGAAGCGCGCCCCTCGGCACGCATTTGCAAGGCGAACCCCGATCGGGTAGCGAAGCGCCGGTTACTTTTGTCATCGCGCAAATTAGCGTTTTTAAATCTTTTTGGCGATGTAACTTTCGCGCGCTTCATGGCGGTGCGCGGGGCGCGCTCGAAGAAATCCGGGACGATGCTTTTGCGCAAAAATATTTTCCGGTAGGGTCGATTCCTATTGCGCGGAAGCGGACGTGCAAGTACCTTCCGGTCACGCGGAATTCGCGACCCTTGCGTTCGACCGGAATCCTCGATCATGGCCGCTCCCCCGAAAACCAGCGACGCAGCGATCATCAAGTCCGCGCGGATCCTGCTCGAGCGGCACGGCCGTTCGGGCTTCTCGATGAACGACGTGGCGTCCCGCGTGGGCGTGCGTGCGCCGTCCCTGTACTCGCGCTTTGCCGATCGCGCGGCCTTGCTCGACGAGCTCGAAGTCACGCTCTGGGGCGAATTGCGCGCGCGCCTGGAAGGCAGGATGGTCGGGGGCAAGCCGATCGAATCGCTGCGTGCCCTGGCGCGTGCCTATCGCGCATTCGCGAAATCCAATCCGAACGGCTATTTCCTGCTGTTCGACCTGCGTCGCGCGCCATCGCCCGAGGCCAAGCGCGCGCGCGCCGGCGCGATGCAGCCGATCCTCGATGTCCTGGCAGATCCGCTCGGTGAACGCGAAGCGGACCGGGTAGCGCGCATGTTCGCGCCTTACCTGCACGGTTTTGTCGCGATGGAGCTGGCCGGCGCGATGCGCGGAGGTTCCGGGCTTGGCACTGCGTTCGAGCAGGGCGTCGAGGCGATCCTGCAGCAGGTACCGCGCACGGCCCGCGCGAAGGCCGGGCCTCGGGCAGTTTCCCGAACCGGGACCCGGCGCGCCACTTGATTTTTGGCGGCCGGTCAATGCGATCGGTCATCGGCTTGATTCGACCAGGCTGAACTTCATCGCCCGGGCTGCAAGGTCCGGTTTCTGCACCAAAATTGCAATTCAATACGCCACAGGCGAGAATCCCTTTGCGGTAGTGAGGGGGAGGGTAGCTTGCGCGCCGAATGGCCCGGAATCGTCCAATCGTTTCGACGCAAATTCGTCGTTTGCGCTGGTTTCGCCTGCTTGCCCGCGTTGGCAATTTCCCAGAGCGAAACCGGTTCCAGTGCGAAAGATGGCGCGCGCGTGGAAGGCGGCAGGACCGAAGGCGAATCCCATCATGTCCAGGACGCGCTGGAGACGGGGGCCAGGAAAGTGGGGGATACCCTGAACACCGGAGCGAAGAAAGTCGGCCCTGCGATCGATCACGGTGTGGAGGTGGCAAAAAAGGCGGTTGAGAAATCGGCGGATGCGGTTGGAACGGCATTGCAGGACGCCGGCAAAAAAATCGAAGAAAAGGTGGGCACGCAGAAATGAGCCAGCAGATCAACCCGGAAATGGATACGCTCGGGCTTCTCAAGGAGTTCGTCAAGGCACACGTCGACAACGCTCCGGACGACATCACGCTGGAGAGCAAGCTTGCCGAAATCGGGATCGATTCGTTGAACCTGCTCGAGTTGTTGTTCGAGGTCGAAGAGAAATACGGCGTGCGCTTTCCGAACGACCTGCCCCAGCCGGAGACGGTGGGCCAACTGATCGAGATCCTGGAAAACATCCGGGCGGAAAAGGTGCAGGCTGCGGCCTCGCAGGCCTAGTCAGGAAGCACTCAGGAGTCGCTTTTCCGCATGCAAGCAGGTCTGAGTCGAAGGGTTGCCGTTACCGGACTGGGCATCGTCAGCCCGTTCGGTGGTGATACGGCCGACTTCTTCGCGCGCATGCTGCGTGGCGAATCGGCGGTGCGGTGGTACCGGCATCCTTTGGAGCGCTCCGGCATCGAAGGGCCCGCAGTGCATTGTCCCGCCTTCGACGCCGAGAGCGTGCTCGGCAAGCAGATCTGCAGCGTGACAGACCGGTTCAGCCAGCTTGGCATTGCCGCCGCGTTCACGGCCTGGAAGGACGCCGGCCTGCGGCGCGAGGGCGATGGTTCCGAGTCCTATGGCGTTTCCTGGGGCACGGGCATCGGCGGCACCATGACGATGGAAAAGGGCTACATCGAGTTCTACGAACAAGGCAAGTCGCGCGCGTCGCCCTTGTCGGTGCCGATGGTGATGAACAACGCCGCCGCCTCGCATATCGCAATCGCTTTGGGCTTGGGGGGCGCATGCCTGACGTATTCGGTCGCCTGCGCCTCTTCGGCGATCTCCATCGGCGAGGCCTTCCGGCGCATTCGTTGCGGGGAACAGACACTTGTGGTCGCGGGCGGTTCGGAAGCGCCCCTTTCCACGTCGGTCATGCGCGCCTGGGAAGCGATGCGCGTGATCGCCGAATGCAGCGAGCAAAGCGCCGGCCGCGCGTGCCGCCCGTTCCAGGTGGGACGCTCCGGACTTGTCCTGGGCGAAGGTGCGGCGGCCCTGGTTCTGGAGGAGCGCGAGCACGCGCTGGCGCGGGGCGCGCGTATCTATTGCGAACTGGCGGGGTACGGCCAGAGTTGCGACCACTTTCACCTGGTGCGTCCTGACGCGACAGGCCAGGCGCGGGCCTTGCATGCGGCGATGGCAGATGCCCAGCTCGAGCTGGCGGACATCGGGTACGTGAACGCGCATGGTGCCGGTACGCGCGACGGCGACGCCATCGAAGTGCGTTCGCTCACCGAGGCATTTGGTGCGCATGCCGCGCGTCTCGCAGTAAGTTCCACCAAGTCGATGCACGGTCACACGCTTGGCGCGGCGGGCGCGATCGAGGCGCTCGTGACCGTCCTCGCACTCTCGCAAGGGCGCATTCCGCCGACGGCGAACCTGGAGCGCGTGGCCGAGGATTGCGCCGGGGTCGACCACATACAAGGCGTGGAACGCGTGGTGCCGCGGTTGCGCGCGGCAATCAGCAATTCCTTTGCGTTCGGAGGCAGCAACGCCGTGCTGGCCTTCCGCAAGGACGCATGAAAGGCGACTCGGTGCCCGGTACGCGCGTCCTGGGTGGCGGTGGCCTGGGGCGATCCCTGGCGGCACGGGTTCTCGTGCCGGCCAAGCACGCATTCGAATACGTTCTCTTGTGCGTCGGATTCGGATCGCTCGGGCTGGGATGCCTGGCCGTTTCCGTGCTTGCCTATCCGCTTTACCTGGTCCTGCACGGCGATACCGGCGCACGGTTTGGCCGCGCGATCGCAACCTACGGGTTTCGCGTCTATGTATTCTGGTTGCACGTATGCGGTATCGGTCGCTTCGACATCAAGGCCCTGGACAAGCTGCGCGATGCCGGTCCCTTGATCATTGTTGCCAACCATCCGGGCTTGCTCGACGCGCCCATGATTCTTTCGCGCCTGCCCAATGTCGTTTGCGTGCTCAAGGCATCACTCGTACGCACGCCGTTCTGGGGTGCCGGCTCGCGCCTGGCTCGCTACATCCCGAACGACTGGTTTCTCGGGTCTGTGAGCCTGGCCGTCGAGGAACTGCGTCGCGGCAGCCAATTGCTCCTGTTTCCCGAGGGCACGCGCACGGCTGGCGCGTCGCTGAACGAATTTCGTTCGGGCGCCGCGTATGTTTCCTACCGCTCGCGCGTGCCGATCCAGACCGTCCTGATCGAGCAGGATTCGCGCTTCCTGGGCAAGAACCAGGGCCTGATGTGGCGCCCGGACATGCCGGTGCGCTTTCGCATCCGCCTGGGTCGCCGCTTCGATCCCCCGGCCGACCCGCGCACCTTCACGCAAACCTTGCGCGAATACTTCGTCGCCGAACTGCCGCCGCGCTAGGAAGCATTTCGCATGTCGGGACCAATCATGATGGTGCATCTCGCGCTCGAACGCCTGGCGTGCGGTGCTCTGGAGCGGATTCCCGAGCCCGAGCCGGTCATGCTCGACGAGGCCCACAATGCGGCCTTTCGCGATGCCGGGCGGGAAGACGGCGTCCTCGCATTTCTGTATCTGTACCACGCGATCCACGTCTCCTCCTTGATTCGGCCGGGCGAACGCGTGCTCGACCTGGCTTGCGGACCCGCCAATCAGCTCGTCCAGATCGCGCGCCTGCATCCTGAGTCGCATTTTGTCGGACTGGATGCTTCGGTGGGCATGCTGCAGGAGGCGCATCGAACGCTCGCGCGCCGCGGCGTCACGAACGTCGAGCTGGTCGAGGGCGACATGACTCGACTCGACGGCATCGCGTCGGCGTCCGTCGATTGCGTGTTGTGCACGATGTCCCTGCACCATATGCCGGACCGCGCAGCTCTCGCGCTCGCCATCGGGGAAGCGCGCCGGGTATTGCGCGACGGCGGTGGCGCCTATTTCGCGGATTTCGGCAGGCTGAAGCGGCGCGGCACACAGCGCTACTTCGCCAATGACTGGGACACCGAACAATCGGCGGCATTCACCCAGGATTACCTGGATTCGCTGCGTGCGGCGTTCAGCCGCGAGGAATTGCAGCAAGCCATGGCGCCATTCGGCAATTCGCTCGAGGCGCACGTTTCCGCGCTTGCCCCATTCATGGTCATCTTCACCAGTGGACCGCGCCATGCATGGGCCCAGCCCTTACGCCAGCGCGCGCACACCCTGTTCCAGGAGCTTGGTGCCGCGCAACAGCGCAAGTTCGAGGTCTTTGCGCGCTGGATGAGTGCCGGTGGCTGGAAGTTGCCGATGAAATTCGACGCGGGTGGCCTGAAACACCCGATTCGGGCGGAAAACGCAACTAGTTCGTAACGGGCATGCTCGTGCGCCGGCGCGCGAGCAGCAAGGCATTGGCGAATGGCGTGCCCTGGCTCATCGGCGTCGATTGCACGTCGAAGCCGCGGTGGGCGAGCGCGTCGATCCATTCGTGCATCGGACGAAAGTTCATTTGCGCTGTCGCATGCCCGCGCCAGCTCGCCACCAGGCGGTCGGTCAGCCGGCTCACCTGGAAGCGAATCCCCGCGTCGGCGTCGCCCACCCGGATCGCAAGCAGTCCTGGCCGCGGCATCTCCCGCGCGATCCGGTCGAGCAGGAGATCCTGATCCTCGCGCGGCACGTAATGCAGAACGTCGAGGATCGCGATCACATCGCTGTCTGCGAATCCGGCGAGGCGCAGATCGCCGCAAGACAACGCAAGCCGGGAGCCGAAGCGAGGCTGGAGCGCGCGGTTGCCTGCGTCCGTGTCGCGCGCCGCGAGGTCGACGCCCCGGAATTGCAATCCCATCGGTGGCGCGACCCGCTCGCTCCACTTGCCTTGCAACGCCATTTGCTCCGCGGCAAGCAACCAGGCGGCAAGCAAGCCCATCCCGCAACCCAGGTCCAGGACGCGAGCGCCGTCGGGAAACGGGTTCGCATCCAGGAGCGCTTCGAACATGGGATCGCGCTTGAGCTTGCCGCGCGCCCAGTGATAGGGAAAGCTGCCCGAAGCGCGATAGGGTTCGGTCGCCTGGTGCAGCAGCGCACGTTTCAGTTGCGGGGACATGCGCCCGCCAGCGTTACCGGGACGAGCCCCCGCGTCGCGAGTTCTTCCAGAAGGCGCGGCAAGACCTCCAGGATCACGGGCACGCCAGACGGGGAACGCGCGCTGTGCCCGTCATGCAGGAGCAGGATATCGCCGGCTGCCAGCTTCGAGGTCAGGCGCGAGTACACGCGCTCCACATCGCGCTCGCGCGTGTCGAAGCCGCGCCTCGTCCAGCTTGCCAGTTCCATTCCCAGGTGGGCGAGTGCCGGTTCGAGGAAAGGATTGCGCAATCCCGCCAGCGCACGAAAGAACCGGGGGGGACGGCCGGTCAAACCGGTCAAGGTTTGCTGGGCGTCGCCGACTTCACGCAGCCACGAGCGGTAGCCCAGCAGCGAGATCGTATTGCGATGGCGCTGGCCGTGATTCTCGATGGCGTGGCCGGCCGCCACAATTTCGCGGCAAAGCTCCGGGCAGCGCGCCGCACGTTCGCCGATGCAAAAAAACGTTGCCTTGGCATTCGCCGCTGCCAGCACCTGCAATACCTGCGGTGTGACATTCGGGTCCGGGCCGTCGTCGATGGTGATGGCGATTTCGCCGCGTGCGGTGGCTTCTGCCGGAAGGCGCACGAGATTGGGCCCGAGCAAGGTGCTGCGTGGCCACAGGCCCGCGATCGTGATCGCAACATGATCGAGCACCAGGGCGCCAAGCGCCCAGGGCCACCAGCCGGGATCAAGCAGCAACGCCACCAGTGCTGCGACGTGCAAGCCGATGCTCGATTGCAGGAACGGGGAAGGGCGCCAGGAGCGCATCAAGGGATCGGCGACGTCGCGAGGGGGCCGTGGTCGAGCCAATGTTGCCACAGCGATTGCCAAGTCTCCCAGTCGTGCTGTCCCGGTACGAAGCGCACCAGTTCCGGGTCCAGTAGCGATGCCAGCAAGCGTTGCCCGCGCCCGAAGCGGTCCTGCGCACCGGCCGCCAGGTAGATCGGCAGGCGTGGCGTGTGTGTCGCGTCCCGCCGCGCCAGCCAGCGCCACCAGGCTCGCTCATCGTCCAGACCGGTGGATGCCGCTTGGGCCCACGAAGCGGGTCCGCCGGCGGCCTCGATTTCCTGGAGCACGTCGCCGGTGCCCGCGTAGGGCGCGATCAGCACGAGCCCCGCGAGCATCGACGGTTGGGCCGCGGCGAAGCGCAAGGCGTGCCACGCGCCCAGGGAAATGCCGGCAAACCAGATTTCCCGATAGGACTTGCCGGACCCGGGCGCGACGATCTGTCCTTGCACCTGCGCGAGCCAGGAGGCATCCAGGGCATGGGCCAGCGTGAGGTCGGGGAAAAATACGTCTACGAAAATTTTCCTCGACCGGACTTCAGCCAGGAAGCCCTGGGCAATGAGATCGACGGGGCGCGCCTGCGCCGGGCAAAACAGCACGAGTGCGCGATCGGCAGGTCGCGTCGGGTCAGGATCGAAGAGGATCTGCATGCGTGACCTTCCGTGTCAGCAGCACCGCAAATACCAGCGCAAGGAAGGTACCCACTCCGACGCTGCGCCCCAATGCCGACAGGACCGGTACCTGGGAAAAGCCGAGAACTCCGAAGCTCCCGACCGCGGTGAGGTTTGCGACGACCAGGGAAACCTGTGTCTGGGCGCGTGCCCCTGTTTCCTGTCCCGCAGGGTCCTGATCGAAGAACAAGGCGTAGTTCGATCCGATCGCCACAACGAGCAGCAAGCCGACCAGGTGGAAGATCGTCAGCGATATTCCGCTGGCCAGCAGGATCGCCGTCACGCACGCGACCGCGCAGGCAAGCGGGGCGACTATGCGCAGCGTGCGCAAGCTCGAACCGAGGGATGCCCGCAACAGCGCCAGTATGGCTCCCGCACCCAACGCTACCAGGGTCAGGGTCTCCCGCAAATAGCGGTCGAATACGTCGGTGGTTTCCGCGAGGATATCGAGAGCCTTGACCTGGCCCAGACCGGCCGCACGCAACGCCTCCTCCACGGCGCCAACGTCGATGCCATCCGATGCATGTCCGGCGGCAGTGCCACCCTGCGCCGCGGCGGGTTGCGCGGGCAACGAATGGAGCGGCATCAAAACCAGCACGCCTCGTCCGCTTGGCACGACCAGCGAATCGACGAGGAGCTCGGCGGATGTACCTTCGAGATCGGTCCGGGTCAGAGGCGGCCTTGCGCGCGCAGCCTGCAGGTCGGCGAAGAACCCATTGAGCCGATCGGCGTGCACCGGCAGGCCGCGCAAGGCCTGCGCCATGCGGGCGTGCATCTCGCGGTCCGGCGGGATCGCCTCCTGGCGGGCACGCTGGCGTGCCAGGCTGGGCAGGACGAAGGCCGGTGACGTATATCCGGCGATCACGCCGCGGGCGGCCAGGCCGTCGAGGACATCACCGGATCGTTCGGCCAGTTCCAGCGCGGTCTGTTCGTCGGATGCCTCCAGGACCACGACATAGCGGGTATCCGACACACCGAGGCCCGTACGCAATTCGTTGTCTACCCGCTGTACGTCGTCGGGAATCGGGCTCAAGGCGATCAGGCGCCGGTTCCAGATGCGATCGCCGTGGGTGGCGACAAAGGCCAACGACACGAGAACTGCCAGGAGGGCGGGCCAGCGCGCGCGCGCGGCGCTGTCGAAAAGGCGATCGAGCCGGCGGGCGGGTTCACGCAGGTCGCGCAAGCGGGGTCGCGCAGGCACGAGCGCCGGCAGCAGGAAGCGGGCGGCAAGCGCGGCCGCGACCAGGCCGGAAATGGAATACAGGCCCAGTTGGGCGAGGCTCGGGAATCCCGAAAACAACATGACGCAATAGCCGGCGATCGAGGTCGAAACGCCGAGCGCGATGGTCCTCCAGAAGCCGGCCGGGGCAGCTTGGCCACGACCGCCTGCCAGGCACTGCAGGAAGTAGTAGATGGAGTAATCGACCGCTTCGCCGATGAGCGTCGTGCCAAAGCCCAGGGTCAGGCTATGCACCTGTCCAAAGCCGAGGCTGACGCAGGCGACGCCCACGAGCGCACCGAGAACCACGGGCAGCATTCCCAGCACGAACAAGGAGAGCGATCGATACACGACGAGCAGCAGGATCGTCACGAGCGTGAAGCTTGCCAGGGCCAGGCGCGCAATCTCGCTTTCGATGGTGGCGCGCGCGGCGACCGAGAAGACGCCTGTGCCTCCCAGCAACAGTTGCATGTCCGCGGTGCGGCCAGGCAGTCCGGCGAAGACTTCCCGAATATGTGCGACGACCTGCGCCTGGGCGTCAATGTCCGAACCGGCAGCCCGCGTCTGCGCCAGAAGCAGGGCCTTGGTTCCGTCCGGAGTGGCCCAAACGCCGTCGCGCACTTGCGGCGCCGAGGATCCTTCAAAGCGCTCGACGGTCTGGAGAAGCTCCCCGGTCGGGTCGCGCGCAAAGAGCGAGCGCAAGGCGAGGCCTGCACCGCCGGCAAGCGACTCGAGCGTGTCGGCGATCGAATCGTGCAGGTGTTCGACGGTGAAGTGGTCCGGCGTGACATCCGGCGCCAGCAGATAGCGATTGTCGAACATCACCTTCTCGTCGCGCTCGCGCGTCGCGGAGTCGCCGTTTTGCACGCTGGTGAAGGTTTCGCGTTCCTGGCGCAAGCGTGCGGCGAGGGCCCGGGAAACCTGCGCACGGGCCTGCGCATCGTGGCCCGCAATGCCGATCATCACCAGGCGGGCGACAACGCCATCGCGCAATTGTTCGACCAGCAGTTGCTGGCGCGGCGTCGGGGAGCGCGGCATGAAGGCCGACAGATCCGCGACGAAGCGAGTGTGTGCGATGCACAGGACGCAAGCGGCAACGACGAGCGCGAGCGCCGCCAGCGCCCGAAGCCGGGTGGAAATCGTCATGGCGTCGCGTCGGGCGAAACCGTCATCTCCGATCGATCGCCATCGGCAAACTGGAATTCGACCCGTGCCAGTTCTCCCTGCGACCCGGCGATGCGAATGTTGGCGACGATGCGCGCGACCGCCGCACTCCTGGGTACGAGGTGCAAGTTCCAGCGTGTGGGGTCACCCTCCAATTGCACGCGGTAGACGCGCTCGAGGGCGGACGCGTCGCCCGCGAGCGTGCCGCGAATGCTCTCGATCAATGCGGCCAGTTCCGGGCGCTCCTCGAGGCTGACGCGCACATCGCGGTGCTGCGGCCGTTGCAGGATCAACTCATCGCCGTCGACGATCAGGTTCTCCGGCTTGGGCTTGACCGTATGCTTTTCCAGGCGGTCCGGCGGCTGGAAATGCAAGGTGCCTGACGATTCCAGCGCACCATCCACCGCTTTCACGGTTCGTCGTTCGGTGAAGCTCGCATCGCGATGCGGACTCTCCCGCACGACGCGCATCAGGTCTGCGAGTTGCCAGGTTTGCGCCGCGTGGCCGGCATTGCCGAGCATGCCCAACACCGCGCAGGCGAAGACAATCCGCCGCCGCCGCCCGGGATTCGATTTCGCCTGCGCGTGCGCTTCGCGTTGCATCGATCAGTCCGCCGTCGTGCGCGGCGCTTCCCAGAAGTCGAAGAAATTGAACCAGTTGTATGGCGCGGACCGGCAATGGCGCTCGAGCGCCCGGACATAGCGCTCCATCAGGGAAGCGAGCCCAGGCGCCGGCGTTCCCGGTTCAAATTCGTGCAGGAGTTCGACGTGCGTTTCGTAGCGGTTGCCGCCGCGGTACAGGCCCGCGACAAAGTACACAGGGCGGCGCAACAGGATTGCCATGCGAAACGGCCCTGTGGGAAACCGGGCCGGGGCACCGAGAAAAGGGAGGCTGAGCGTTTCGTCGGGGCCGACGGCGCGATCGGCCAGAACGCCGACAATCGCGCCCTCCTCGAGGCGCTGATGCACCTTCAGCATGGAATCGATCTGGCCCAGTTCGATGATGTCGACCATCGCGCCGGGATGAATCGCGGCAAGCGCACGATTGATCCTGCGTGCGTTCTCCATGTACATCGCCATGCACACGCGAATGCCCGGCTGCGCGCGCGAACTTGCACGCAGGATTTCGAAGCTGCCCAGGTGGGCACCGAACACGAAGGCGCCCACGCCTTTCGTGACTTGCGCATGCAGGAACTCCGCACCCTGGACCTGCACGTCGAAGACGTCGAGCCGGCCACGGAACAGAAAAAAGCGATCATGAACGGTTGAAGCGAACGCCAGGATGTTGCGAAAGACATCGGTCACGCCGGCGCGACGGCCCAGGCACCGTGCGAGAAATCCGCGCGACGCCGCGCGTGCCCGGGGTGAGGACAGGGTGAAATACAGCGCGAGGAAGGGAAGCAGGAGGCGCGAAATCCTCCGGCCGACGAACAAGGAAAAGTTGCGGATTGCCACGATCGCCAGGTCGCTGCCGTGCTCCTCGCGTTGCGTCCAATGCGCGGGCGGGACGTGCGATGGGGATTCGTGCATGTTCACGGCAGGTGACGATTCAGCAGTTCGGCCAGCGCCGAAGCGGGAATCTTCCCGGTTGCATTGCGCGGCAGGGCATCGACAAAGATGACGGGCCGGGGCAGGAACACCGGGTCCATGTGCGGCCGCAATCCGGCGAGGATCTGGCGCACGTTGGACCCGGGAGCAACGACGAACGCGACGAGCCGCTTGATGTCGCCTTCGGCTTCGCCCGGCGCAATGCAGTAGACGCCGTCCTGCACGCCGGGAACAGCGGCCAGGATCTGGTTGAGGAATGAAAGTGAATTGCGTTTGCCGGCGACATTCACGAGTTCGGCGTTGCGTCCCAGCAGTCGAAAGCGCGATTGCGGCAGAAGCTCGATTTCGTCGTTGAGGACGTAATCCTTTTCTAGGTGGCCACCGCGCGCGATCGTGGTGGCCGACGCGCGTTGCAACTCGATGCCGGCTGAAAGGCGCCAGTCGGATTCGACGGCCGAGCGCCGATGCGCAACTTGCCCGGTTTCCGTCGAGCCGTAGATTTCCAGCAGTGGGGCGCCCAGGCGCCGTTCCGCCTCCTGCGCCAGGGTTTGCGGCATGCTCGCCGTGGACGAAAGGATCGCGGCAAGGGGTGCAAGCGCGATGCCGGATTCGAGCAATTTGCGCAGGTGAAACGGCGTCGAGACGAGCAGGCGCGGGGCCGGCGTCGTCGCCAGCGCCTGCGCGATTTCCGCCGGAAAAAACGGAACCCAGGCGTTCAGGATTCCGCCGCATTGCAGGGGCAGCAGCACGGTCGATTCCAAGCCGAACATGTGCTGCGCAGGCACGGTGCCCACGACCGAGCAAGGACTGCCCGCCCAATGCCAAAGGAAAGCCGCAGCCGAGGACACGTCCTGGACAAAGCGCCCGTACGTCTTGCGATGCGCCATCGGACGCCCGGTCGAACCCGACGTATACAGTGTCGCGAAATGGCACGCAAACGGGATCTGCGGCATCTCAAGCTCGCGATCGGCCGGCGTGGCGACGCCATCGGCGAGATTCCGATAGGGCACTCCCGGGATCGGCGCCGCGGACTCGTCGCCCAGGCAAAGCACGCCCGGCAGTTCCCGGCACAAGGCCGCGAGACCCTCGGGTGCGCTCGAGGAAGGCAGGTGCGTCGGCACGCCGCGCGCGGTGCTTGCGAGCAGTCCGACTGCGAACCAATAGCGATCCTTGCAGAGGTTGAGAACATGGACCGCCTCGGGCATGCGCAAGGCGAGCGCATGCACGTCGCCAAGCAATGTCCTGCCGTCGATCGCGCGGCCCTCGCGCAGTGCCACGCAACGATCGAGGGAACCCGCGGGAAGCAGGGGTAGGCCGTTCATCTCGTCAGCGTGCCTTGGCGCGCCGGATCTGGTCGCGATACGCGTCGACAATCGCCTGGAAGCCGATATGCGCGTGTGCCGGAATTGCCCGTAGCCGAACCCAGTACTCGCCGAGGAACATGGCGCCAAGCAGGATGGGCGTGCCGAGGTTGGCGAACGCGGACCAGGTTTCGAGCGGCGCCCAGGCGAACAGCATTGCCGAAACAAGGGCGCACGTAAAGAAGAAGATAGTCCAGGCGAGCGTTACGTGCCATGTGTAGCGAAGCAATTCCGGACTTGCCTTGTGTCCTTTCAGCACCACGGCAATGCGCGAACACAGCGCCTTTTCGTCGGAACCCCAGAGGGTAGCGCCGAAGGTCACGCCCAAGGCCGCGAGGACACCGGCGTTTTGCACGAAGTACAGCCAGGACGCGTGCGCGCGCAGGAAATCGAAACAAACAATGGTCAGGCCGATCGCGACCGCAAAGAGCGCAAGTGCAATCGAGCGCAGATGAGAATTCCACGCCAGCGCGAATGTCGCGAGCGCGAACGGCAGGATGCCCAGCAGCGTACCTCCCAGCGTGGGCGTGTCGGCCGCCGCGGCGAAATAGCTCGCCGTGAGATAGGCGCCGCTGCATGCGAGCGCGGCGGCAGTCTGGATCAACTTGCGCCGTGGCATCATGCGATTGCGCGCCCGGCGCGCCTGCCGGCCCTTCCACTTCTGCGCGAGCTACGCGATTTCTTCAACGGATCCAGTCCTGGCAGTGCAAGGGGGGCAAGGGGCGGCCGCCAGGGTGAAGCTCGCTTCGATCGTTCGATCGCACTTCTGGCTCAAATGCCTGGGCACGATCGGATTTACCGCGGCCTTCTTCGTCGTCTACTTTTACCTGCTTCAGCACCCTGCTTTCCCCGTTCGCATCATACCCAGCACTTTCGTCGATCGCGTCGTCGCATTCGAGCCGCTGGCGCTGCCCGTCTACGCCTCGTTGTGGGTTTACGTTTCGCTCCCGCTGTTGCTAATGCTAACGCGGCAAGAAATCATCCAATACGGCTTCTGGATGGGCGCCCTGTGCCTGGGTGGCCTGGTGGTCTTCTGGCTGTGGCCAAGCGCGGTGCCGCCCGCATCGGCCGATTGGGGTGCGTCGCCGGCGGTCGCGTTCCTCAAGGGAATCGACGCCGCCGGCAACGCCTGCCCGTCCCTGCATGTCGCGTGCGCCGTTCTGGCCTCGGTGCAGTTGCATCGCCAATTGCCTCGGGTCGGATTCGGATCGGGAGCGCGCGCCATCAATGCCGTTTGGTGCGCGGCGATCGCGTATTCCACGATGGCGACCAAGCAGCACGTTGCGCTTGACGTCCTTGCCGGCGCCTTGCTGGGCGCTGTCTTTGCGACGCTGTCGGGCGTCGATTGGCCACGCCTTTTTGCCCATGATGCAACGACACGGAGTCCGGAACGGTGAGCCATTCGTATTTGCCGCGATACGCGCGCCTGCGTGCGTTCTTTTTCTTGCTATTTGCAATCGCGCTGGGTGGCGCTGCGCACGCGCAGGACAAGCCTGCGCCGCAATCGAGCGCGGGTACCCTGCCGCTCTGGGAATTCGGCATGGGGCTCACCGTGCTCGATTTCCCGTATTACCTGGGCGCCGACCAATCGCGTGTGCTGGCGCTGCCGTTGCCGTATTTCGTCTATCGCGGCGAATATTTCCGCTCCGATCGCGACGGTGTGCGCGGCGTGTTGTTCGATTCCCATAGCCTGAGCTTGAATCTCAGTGCCAGTGCATCGCCACCTGTTGCCAGCAGCAGTTCGGACGCGCGCGCCGGCATGCCGGACCTGAAACCGTCTGTGGAGTTGGGCCCCGCATTGGACTGGACGCTATGGCGCGGGACGGATCCGCGCAATCGCCTGAAGATCGGCGTGCCTGTGCGCGCGGCGTTCACCATCGAGGCCCCACCGCGCTTCATCGGCTGGACATCCGACCCCCGCTTGAACCTGGACGTGGTCGAGCCGCGGGTTTTCCCCGGTTGGAATTTCGGTGTGCAGGTCGGGCCGCTGCTCGCCGATCGACGCCAGAACGAGTACTACTACTCGGTGGCGCCGCAATACGCGACGCCGACGCGTCACGCATACGACGCGCCGGGCGGGTTTTCGGGAATGGAGTTCACCGGGGCGATTTCCAAGCGCTTTCCCCGTTTCTGGGTGGGCGCCTACGTGCGTTACGACTCGATCAGCCATGCGGTTTTCGATTCGAGCCCATTGGTCCGGAGCAATTACGGACTCTACGGCGGCGTGGGCATTGCGTGGATGATCACCGAATCGACGGCGCGCGTGCCTCGCAGGGAAGATGATTGAACAGCCGCTTGCATCGCGCCACCTCGTGCTGATCCCCAGCTACAACCCGGGTCCGCGCGTCGTGGATACGGTGCGCGCCGCGCGGGAATCGGGCTTCCCGGTCTGGGTCGTCATCGACGGCAGCGACGACGGGTCCACGCAATCGCTGCAGGCTCTCGCGCGCGAGGATCGCGGACTGCGACTGCTCGAATTGGCGCGCAACTCCGGCAAGGGTTCGGCGGTATTGCACGGGCTGCGCTCGGCGGCGGCGGAGGGGTTCACGCATGTGTTGACCATGGATGCCGACGGTCAGCATCCGGCGCAGTGCATCGGCGAATTCATCGCGCGCTCGCGCGTGCAGCCTGGTCACATGGTGCTGGGCGTTCCGCAATTCGCCCAGGACGCGCCCAGGTTGCGGGTAGGGGGGCGGCGCGTCTCCAACTGGTGGGCAAACCTGGAGACGCTCGGCAGCGGCATTGGCGACTCGCTGTTCGGATTCCGCGTCTACCCCATTGCGCCACTGCTGCGCATCATGGAGCGACATCGCTGGATGCGTCGTTTCGATTTCGATCCCGAGGCCGCGGTGCGACTTTGCTGGAGCGGAGTGATGCCGTTGAATGTGCCCGCGCCCGTGCGCTATTGGAGTCGGGAGCAAGGTGGCGTGTCGCACTTTCGCTACCTGCGCGACAACCTCCTGCTGACCTGGATGCACATCCGCTTGATGACGGAATTCGTGCTGCGACTGCCGCTGCTCACCCTGCGCCGGCCGTCGAAGCGCCGTCCGGCCTGAACGCGTCGAATACGACCGTGGCGCGACCTTCGACGAGAAGGCGGCCCGCCGCCGAGACTTCAAATCGATACAAGGCGGCGCGCGCGTCGCCGGATTGCCATTGCGCCCGCACGACCAAGGGAGCACTCTGCGTATCCAGTCGCCGCTCGTAAAAGCGCACGCCGCGCACGGCGGCCAACAGTCCCGCGCGCGCGCGCGGGGCGTCCGGCCCGGCGCGCGCCGTCCGCAGGTGCCCGTGCAGGGCCATCGCCTGCGACGCATATTCGATCGCGCAGGCCGCGTGCAGGCCATCCGCGCCACGCAAGGGATTGTCCTGGTGGCGGTGGCTCGTGGCCTGTGCGACGACCTCCACGTCGTTCCAATCGAGAACCTCGTCGAGCAGGACCATGGTTCCCGCATGCGGAATGCAGCGCGCGATCTGCGCGCGGTCGAGGGAGTTCACGGAATCGCGATCTCGACGGCCAGTCCGGTCCCCTCGAGGTAATCGAGCGCCACCGTGCCGGCAACGCACTGTGCGACCCGTTGCAGCAATGGCAGGCTGCGCCCCGTCGGCGAGCTCAGCCGCAGTTGCTCCAGCGCCGATTGCCTCATCGGGACGCCTCGTGCATCGCTGCGCTCGACGCGCAGGCGTGCCAGGTCGCCGACTCCGGGCGCGGCGCGCAGGGCAAGCGCGACGCTCATCGGCATGCCGATGGGCCGCTTGCCATGCAAAGGCTCGGGATACGGGCCATCGAAGGCAATCGCGAGTACTTCCGGAGTGCCGCAGGCCAGCATGGTGTAGGCCTCCAGCATGGCGGCGGCAAAGCTGCCATCAAAAGCGCTGAGCGTGATCGAAGCCGCCATCGAGTGGGTGGCGATGGCCCAGTATCCGGCGGCCGCGTTCTGCACCGAATTGTGGAACCGCGTTGGCGAGATGAAATGCTCGTTCGGATCCCGGGAGGCGAGTGCCGCGCAGATCGTGTGGCAGTTCTCGCCGTCGGCGCTCGACGTCGCGAATACGCTTGGCACGATCGACGCATCCATGCCGGCGCCGCCTATGGCCTCGTCGCCGGCGGTCATGGCCAGGTTGACTGTCTTGCTGACGCGCCTGCGTTCGGCGGCGGGCAGGCGCGCACAAGCCGGCACCGGCCCCGGTGTTGGGTTCAACGCCTGCTCGCCACGCAGCACCGCGCGCGCGATTTCCCAGTTGTCCAGGCCCGCGCCGCAGATTCCGATACCGCACAGCGAGAATTGCAAGGACGGGGGCGAGGTCATGGCGCCGCCTTGCCCAGGATCAGGGCGCAGTTGGAGCCACCGAAACCGAAGGAATTGCTGATCACGCGACGGATCCTGCCTGGTTGCGCGTTGCGCACGAAATGACAGTTCAGTTCCGGGTCCTGCTGCTCGGTCGTGACACCGCCGGGCACGATCTGCAGTTGAATCGCCAGCGCGCCGATCACGAGTTCGACGGCGCCGGCTGCGCCCAAGGTGTGGCCCGTCGCGCCCTTGGTGGAACTGCAAGCAACTCGGGTCCCGAAAAGCGCTGTCACGGCACGGTCTTCCGCCGCGTCGTTCGTGCGCGTGCCGGTTCCGTGCAGATTCACGTAATCGATTTCCTGGGGCTGCAAACCAGCCGAGGCGAGCGCGGCTTCCATGGCCAGGCGCGCTCCGAGTCCGTCCGGATGCGGAGTCGACATATGGTAGGCATCGCTCGACTCGCCGCTTCCCAGCAGAAGAATTTCGTCGGGTCGAGGAGAAGCGATCGAACGCTCGAGCAAGGCAAACGCGCCGGCTTCGGCGATCGAGATGCCTGCTCGTTCCGCGTCGAAGGGCCGGCAGGGGGTGGGCGCCGTGAGCTCCAGGGAGCGAAATCCGAACAGCGTCGTGCGGCACAAGCTATCGACGCCGCCCACGACGGCTGCATCGATCAGTCCTGCGTGAATCATCCGGGCGGCGCTGGCAAACACCTTGGCGCTCGACGAGCACGCAGTGGAGATCGCCGCGGCGGGACCCTGCAGCTGCAGCACCGTGCGGACGAAATCCGCCGCGGAAAAACTGGCGTGCGCTTCGCGATACCGGAAACTCTCGGGCAGCGCGCCGTCGTCGAGCCTGTGCGCGTAAGCCTCCTCGGTTTCGCGGATGCCCGAGGTGCTCGTGCCGATGAACGCACCGACGCGATGGGCGCCATGACGTTGTACCGCCATGCGCACATGTTCGGCAAATTCATCCTGTTGCAGGGCGTGATAGGCCAGCCGGTTATTGCGGCAGTCCCAATTGCGCCAGGGCTCGGGCAGGGGGAGATTGGCGAGGTTGCGCACCTCGCCGACGTAGGTCTCGAATGCCGAAGCCGAAGGTGCATCCGACCCGGGTAGCGCTCCGGGATCTTCCACCCGACAATGGCTCAATCCCGAGCGTCCCTCGAGCAAGGCTTGGCGCGTCGCCGCAACGCCGCTCCCCAAGCAATTTGTCAGAGTGAAATGCGATAGCGTGAGCGGATACACGGGGTCGGTTCGGCCATTTTGCCGGCACCGGACAGCATTTCCGCATGCCCCGGAGCCGCACCGTTACAACTGGCAACATGGTAGGAACACACGTTCGACCTTGCAAGCGCCCGATGCGATTCGCCGCGGATGGTGCGGCGCAAGGAATCAGTCATCGATGGGCGACCGATCGACGCGACGAAAGCGTGCCGTCGCGACTGCGACATCGCCGTCCCGGATCGTCAGGTGAACGCCGCCCGTCGCGCCGACCCGATCGACTTTGGTCATGTGCGTCGACGGTTCCAGGATCTGGAATTCGCCATCGAGCAGGACGTCCAAGGTCACGCCGGGCGCTACCGTGCGATGAAACTTTGCCGACTCGAGTTCGCCCCAGGCAAGGCGCACGCCCGCGGAATCCTCCAACACTTCCATCGATCGTGCGAGCAGCCAGGCACCGGGTGCGACCGGCATGTCCGGGAAATGCCCTGCAAACATCGGATGTGCGGCCGGCACGTCCAAGCGCGCGCGCAGTCCACCCGCGCTCATTTCGTGCGGTTGCGTGCGATATGCTGGGCCAGCGAACCAAGGCAGCGGAAGATGGCCTTGTTGTTTTCGTCGTCCGCGCGCAACTGCAGGCCATAGCGCTTGGAGACAACCAGGGCGACTTCCAGGATGTCGATGGAATCCAGGCCAAGCCCTTCGCCATACAGCGTGGTCTGCGGATCGGCAATCGCCGGCACGTCCTGGAGGTTCAGTGCGGAAACGATCAGTTGCTGCAACTCGGCAACCAGCGCCGGGTCGGCGCTGTCCGGTGCGCTGGGCGCGGCATCGCGCGGCTGCGAAGGCATGGGTACTTGTGACGACATGGTCGAAGTGTATCGAAGTCGGATCGGAATCCGTTCCTAAAACATACCGCCGTGGATCGCGATCGTTTGACCCGTGATGTAGGACGCCTGCTCCGATGCCAGGAATGCGACCAGGTCGGCGACCTCGTCCGGACGTCCAGCGCGCCCCATCGGCACCAGCGATGCGATGCGCTCCTGCGGGAACGCACCATCGCTCATGGGCGACTCGATGATGCCCGGCGCGACGGCGTTGACGGTGACACCTCGGCTCGCCAGTTCCAGCGCAAGCGAACGGGTTGCCGCAACGATTGCTCCCTTCGCAGCCGAATAGTTCACCTGCCCCGGGTTGCCGACCAAAGCACTGATCGATGAAATGTTGATGACCCGGCCCCAGCGCTCCCGCAGCATCGGCAAGACCAATGGCTGGGTGACGTGGAAGAATCCGTGGACCGAAACGTCAATGACACGCCGCCATTGTTCTTCGCGCATTCCGGGAAAGACCGCATCGTCATGCACGCCGGCATTGTTCACAATGACCTGGATCGCTCCCGCCTCGAGCAGCACGTCCAGCTGCGACCGTACCTGGTCCCGATCGGTGACGTCGAAGCATACGTCCTGCGCCGAACCGCCTTCGTCGCGGATGCGCTGAGCATGCTCGGCAGCCGCGTCCGGATTGCCATTGGCGTGCACAATCACGTGCATGCCGTCCCGTGCCAGTCGGCGGCAGATGGCCGCACCGATGGCGCCGCTGCCGCCCGTGACAATCGCGCGTTTCATGCGCTGTTTCCCCCTGTTGGCCGCCTGTGCAAGGCGTAGAATTTTTTCGCATTTTCGCGCACTCGACCCCCGATCGCGAATCCGACCGGATGGATGAATCCATGAATCGAGTAGGCGCGGCCGACGCGCTGGGGGTCCTGCGCACCTTCTCGGAATTGCCGGTCGCGGCGGCATAGGAAACGATCATGTCCACTCAGCCACTCGATACCCTTGCACAAAAGACGCGCGTGCTGGCCGACGCGCTGCCCTACATTCGGGGCTTTCACGGCAAGACCTTCGTGATCAAGTATGGCGGCAATGCCATGACGGATCCGGCGCTCAAGGCCGCGTTCGCCGGCGACATTGCGCTGCTGCGCCTCGTCGGCATGAACCCGATCGTCGTGCACGGCGGCGGGCCGCAGATCAACGAACTGCTCGATACCCTGGGCGTGAAGGCAAGCTTTCGCCGCGGCATGCGCGTGACCGATGACAAGACCATGCAGGTGGTCGAAATGGTGCTGGGGGAACTCAACCAGGAGATCGTCGGCCTGATCAACCAGCACGGCGGCAAGGCCGTCGGCCTGAGCGGCCAGGACGCGCATTTCATCCATGCGCGCAAAATGCTGCTGCCGCCGGGCGACGGCGAGTCCGAGCCTGTGGACCTGGGACTGGTCGGCGACATCGAACGCATCGATTCCGATCTGGTCAACAACCTGAGCGGCAATGGCTACATCCCCGTCATCATGCCGATCGGGGTCGGGCCGGACGGCGAGGCCTACAACATCAATGCAGACCTTGTCGCCGGCAAGCTTGCCGAGACCTTGAAAGCCGAAAAACTGTTGATGCTCACGAACACGACCGGCGTGCTGGATCGCGAAGGGCGCCTGCTCAACAATATCTCCGCGTCGGACATCGAGCGCCTTTCCAAGGATGGCACTGCGCAGGGCGGCATGTTGCCCAAGCTCGACGCGGCCCTGCATGCCGTGCGCCACGGGGTGCGCTCGGTGCACGTGGTCGACGGCCGCGTTCCCAATGCCTTGTTGCTCGAGGTCCTGACGAGCGAGGGCGTCGGCACGACGATCCTGCCGGACGATGCACCGAACTTCCTGAGCGACAGCCGGCGCTACCTCGCCACCGAATCCGGCAATCCTTCGTAACATTTGCGTGTCGGCCACGACACGCGCGACGGCGTTGGTATTTGCATCCGCGTGTAGCATGCGCGCACGTTTACTGAGGAGAGTATTCATGGCGACATCCCGGAAGTTGAGCGCGTTCCTGACCATTGCAGTCGCTTGCACCGGCCTTTGCCTGGCAAACCTTGCCGCGGCCGAGCCGGAGCGCGAGCACGGCCCGGCAGAGCGTCCAGCCCCGCGCGGCGGCGAGCCGCATCCGGGTCCGGGAGGCTATGAGCGGCCTGCCGAACCCCATGGTTGGAATGCGCGTCCCGGTACGGTCGACAAGGATGTCTACCATCACAACTTCCAGGCGGCGCGTACCTACCATATCGGGCCCTATCATCGTCCCGCGGGCTGGGTCGCCCATCACTGGGTCTACGGACAGCGGCTTCCACGCGCGTATTGGGCCGCCCAGTACATCATGGCCGATTACTGGCTGTTTGGCCTCGAGGTTCCGCCGGCAGGATATGAGTGGGTTCGCGACGGTGCGGATGCGCTGCTGATCAGCACCGACGACGGCGAGATCCTGCAGGTCGAATACGGAGTATTCGCCTGAGCGTCTGTTGCAGGCACGCAGGAGTTTTGCAAGGGCCTGCTAACCTGGGTGGGTCGGGTCTACCCAGGCGACATTCTCGGGTGGCTCGGCCGGTTCGATGTCGAGGTTCACGGCGATGGCTTGGCCATCGCTGCGAACCAGGACACATTCGAGCGCTTCGTCCCGGCTCGCATTGATCTCCTGGTGTGGCACGAACGGCGGCACGTAGATGAAATCGCCGGGGCCCGCCTCCGCCGTGAATTCGAGGTGCTCGCCCCAGCGCATGCGCGCGCGTCCCTTGACCACATAGATCACGCTCTCGAGCGGTCCGTGGTGGTGCGCACCGGTCTTCGCATTGGGATGGATGTGGACGGTTCCCGCCCATAACTTCTGCGCGCCCACGCGGGCGAAATTGATTGCGGCCTTGCGATCCATTCCCGGGGTCTGCGCTGTGTTGGGGTCGAGCCGATCCGCCGGCACGACCCGGACCCCATCGTGTTTCCAGCGGCCGTCCCCGGACACTTGCGTCACTTCCCGGCGGTATCGAGGGAGTAATGCACCTCGACGAGCTTCCATTGCCCCGCACGCCGGAAGAAGACGTCGGTCTCCAGGTACTTCTCGTCGACCTGCTTGTTGTCCGGATTCTTTGTGCGGACCGCCGCGCGGTAGCTCGCGACCGCGGCGTCGCCGGACGGCGCGACCTGCACCTGCAGGTCCGTGTAGACGAAGCTCACGATCGCACCGCCCGAGTGGATGAAATCGGTCCACATCTTGCGGTATTGCGCGAGCGTGGTCGGACCTTCGGGGAACAAGCCGCGGAAGTCGTCGGCGTAGTACGCAAAGTACTTCGTCAGATCGTTGGCGGCATAGGAAGCGTTGATGTCCGCTTCCAGCTTGCGGATCTCATCCGCAGGCGCCGGCGCTGCGGCGTGCGCGAGCGGCACGGCAAGTGCGGCAAGCAATCCCGCCGTGACGAGCGTTTGGTGGATGGTGCGCATTCTCCTCACTCCTGGTTCGATCGGTGAGCTTTTTTTCCCGCTTTTGCAACGATCCGCGCAGCGTCCGGCGCGTATCGTCTCCCCGTGCCGCATCGAGGTCGCGCGGCAGTGTACCCCGCAGTGTACGTTGTCAAGATCCGGACACTGTCCGTATGGATGATCAGGCCATCCCACCGGGTGGCGCTGATTTCTCCGGCGGATTTGCCGATAGCTCGGATGGGGACGCCGTACCTGGATGCAAGCGAGCAGCAACGAAGTGGCAAAGCCGTTTTTTCGAAATCTGGTGCACCACCTTGCAGGCCGCAGAATCGTTTGCGCCGGGTTCGTCTCCGCGGTGGCAATGATGGCTGCCATCCCGGCGAATGCCCAGGATGCCGGCACTACCGCCTCCGCCATCGCGCAGCGGTGGAATTTCACGTCCAGGCGCCACCTGAAGACTTACGGATACGTCTGGCCCTTTGCGCAGATGCAGCGAGCGCGTTTCGCGCCTGTTTCGCTGTATTCGGGTATCGACCAGTTCCTCCAGCGCGCCCGCCACGCCTCCGGGACGGGCGATGTCGTCGGCGATCTTGGCCGGCCGGCATTGCCGTCGGCGGCCGAATCGGTGTTTGCGCCGCGCCTGGAAACCGACAACTGGAACGAAATCCGCGATCGGCTGGCCGAACGCCGTCCCGACCTCCCCGACGGATGGACGGGCGAGACGAATGTCATCAGCTTCATCAAGTACCGCCTGCCGTGGCTGAACACGCCGGAAAGCGCGGTGCACGCGCTACCGACGGTCACGTTGCGCGCGGGTGGGGGCGTCCATTTCGATGTGATGGGTGGCGTGATCGCGGGCCGCAGTGGTGCCTACGGGCAATTCGTCGTCCAGTTCTAGAAAAGCACGCTGTAGCGCTCGATCTCCCAAGCACTGACCGCCAAGTGGTAGGACTCCCACTCCTGCGACTTGTAGCGGATGAATTCCTCGCGCAACTCCGCGCCCAGCGTCCTCTCCACGAGCGGATCCTCGGCAAATGCCGCGATGGCTTCCTGCAGGGTCTGGGGCAGGAATTCGATGCCGCGCGAGCGGCGCTCCTCCTCGCCGATTTCATAGAGGTTGTCCTCGTTCGGATTGCCCGGATCGATCCCTTCGCGAATGCCTTCGAGGCCCGCGGCCAGCGCCAGCGTGGCAGCCAGGTATGGATTGACCGCGCCATCGGCATTGCGCGATTCGCAGCGCCCTCCGCCCGACGGTACGCGTACCGAGTTCGTTCGATTGTTCGAACCGTAGGAATTGAACACCGGGGCCCAGGTGAAGGCGTTCATCGCGCCACGGCGGACCAGGCGCTTGTAGCTGTTCACCGTCGGGGCGAAGGCCGCGCACAAGGCGCGCCCATGGCGCAGGATGCCGCCGATGAACTGGTAGCCGAGAGTCGTCAGTCCCAGTCCGCGCGGATCGTCCTGCGGCGCACACGCGAATCGATTGCGGCCGCTCGCCAGGTCGTACAAGGACATGTTGAAATGCGCCCCGGTTCCGGTCTTGTCGGCGAAGGGCTTGGGCATCGTGGTCGCGACGAGGCCCAGTTCCTGGGCGTAGTGCTTGGCCATCGTGCGGAAGAACACGTAGCGGTCGCACATGGTGAGTGCATCGCTGTAGGCGAAGTCGAACTCGAATTGACCGGTGGCGTCTTCGTGGTCAAACGAGTACAGGTCCCACCCCAGCCCATTCATGCATCGGGCCATGCGGTCGAGCCAGGGCAGGTTGTCGAGGAAAGCCGGCACGTCGTAGCAAGGTTTGCTCAACTTGTCGTACGTGCGCGGCACCGACAGGCTGCCGTCCTCGTTCCGGCGCAACAGGTACACCTCGCATTCGATGCCCAGGTGCATTCCGAGGCCCAGTTCGGCTGCGGCTGCGAGCTGGTTCTGCAGCGCGACCCGTGTGTTGAGGGCGTAGGGTTTGCCTTGAAAGCCGTTGTCCGCCGGAATCCAGGCAACTTTCGGTTCCCAAGGCACCTGGATCATGCGGCTGAAATCGGGAATCGAAGTGATCTCGTCGTCGCTGGGGGCCTGTCCCAGTCCATCGAGCGCATAACCGGTGTAGCGCTCGGAACCCGCGGCCATCTGCACGAGGTGATCGATCGGAACAACCTTGCCCTTGGGGGTGCCGTGGATGTCGACGAACGCTCCAATGCAATACTCGACGCCGCGTTCCTGCAGCGACCGCTGCAATTCGCGCAGCTCCTCGACGGTCTTCATGTCCCACACTCGCGATCGAAATAGGAATGAGGCAAGGGCGGCTGTTCCTGCAGGCCCACGCGAATGCGCTCGGACAGGTCCGCCACCATCCAGTCGAACGCCGTGCGGCCTTTGTACGCGCTGGCCCGGCTTGGATAGCCGGTCACGCCGTTTGTACTTGTCCGGTTCACCGGATGAGCGAATACGGTTCCGCCCGTGCGGTCCTCGTCATCGGCACCCGCGACGGACCCGCCGCGTACCAGTTCCGGCGCGATGGCCAGCATCAGCGAGGTCTCGGCCTCGTTGGCGTGGAAATCGGCGGCATCGGCAAAATGGAAAGCGCGCACACGTTCGCTCAGTTCCACGCTATGGATCAGCGCCACCATCAGGTCGTCATGCTCGGCGCGCAGCATTTCCAGGGCGCAGCGCAAGGGCGCAGCGTTGGTCACGTGACTGTTCACGAGAAACAGGCGCCGTACGCCGCTGATGTAGGCCCAATCGCCGATCTGCTTGACGAGCTCGATCAAGGTGATCGGCTGCACGGCGATCGTCCCCGGCCAGCGGTGGCTGTGACCGAGCGAGCAACCGTACGGGAGCGTCGGCAACATCGGCACGCCGGTCTCCCGCGCCACTGCGCGGCACAGCAATTCGGCGATGGCCGTATCGACCCCGCAGCCCAGGTGCGGACCGTGCTGCTCGGTCGCGCCGACCGGGAGCATCGCCGCCGCGTGGGCGGCGGCGAGGCGGGCCGGCAGTTCCTGCCAGCTGGCGTGGGACCACTGCATGGTGCCTCCTATTCGACGCTGTCCGAAACGTCGGTCATGCGGATCAGGTGCGGCCGGATCGCCGCGTCCTCCGGCTCACGCGCTTCTTCCGGTACCGGCGGGTGGATGAGTTCGTCCAGACGCCGGCGCGTCGCGACAAATTCCGGACTGCTCGCCTGCAGGGGACTGCGCGGACGCGGAACCGGAACTTCGATCATTTCCTGCAGTTCGCCGGGGTTGGCCTTGAGCACGAGAATGCGATCGGCCAGCAGGATCGCCTCGTCGAGGTCGTGCGTGATGAACACGATCGTGATGTCGACGTTCTTCCAGATCTCGAGCAGGTGCACCTGCATGCGGGCGCGGGTCTGTGCATCGAGGGCGCCGAAGGGCTCGTCCATGAGCAGGATGCGCGGCTGGTTGACGAGCGCGCGCGCGATGGCAACGCGCTGCTTCATGCCGCCCGACAACTGATGGGGGTAGGCGTCGGCGAAGCGCGACATGCCGATCAGGTCCAGCCACAGAAGTGCCGCGCGCTCGGCCTCGCTTGCGCCCAGCGTATGCAGCGGACCGAACATCACGTTGCGCTTGACCGTAAGCCAGGGGAACAAGGTATAGCCCTGGAACACCATGCCCCGGTCCCGTCCCGGCCCCGTCACGGGCTTGCCGTCGAGCAGGACGGCGCCTGAAGTCTGCGTCTCGAGTCCGGCAAGCATGCGGATCAGCGTCGACTTGCCGCACCCCGAGGGGCCGATGACGCACACGAATTCGCGCCGATGGATGCGTGCGTTCAATGCGCGCAGCGCGACGAATTCGCCTTTCGCGGTCGGGTAGGTCTTGCCCAGTTCGCGCATCTCGAGAATCACCTCGCGGGCGCGGATGCGCTCGAAACGCGCGCGTACCTCGGCGCTTTGTTGCCAGGTTTCGCGGGTGGAATCGCTGCGCGCCTCGAGGCTCATCGTCGGAATCTCATGCGCGTGCACCCGCGCGATCCCAGGGAAAGAACAGGCGACCCAGCTGCGCGAGCACCAGGTCCGTCCCCAATCCCAGGAATCCGATCATCATGATCGCCGCGTAGACATTGTCGAAGTGCTGGTAGCGGGCTTGCTGCGTGATGAACCAGGTGATGCCGGAACTGGTGCCGATCAGTTCCGCGACGATGAGGTAGGTCCAAGCCCATCCGAGCAGGATGCGCTGGTCACGGTAAAGGTCGGGAAGCGCCGCGGGAACGACGACGCGCGTGAGCAACGCGAGGCGGCGTACTCCCAGCGTCATCGCCGCCTCGATCAGCGCGAAGTCGACCTTGCGCGTCGTATTGGCGATCACCAGCACCTGCTGGAACAACGTGCCGATGACGATGATCGCGATTTTCGGTCCGTCGTAGATGCCCAGGATCGCCACCGCGAGCGCGCCGAACGCCGGTGCCGGGAGGTAACGGAAGAATTCGATGAACGGCTCGCTCAGGCGCGATACCGCGGCGTACGTTCCGCACAGGATGCCCAGCGGCACGCCGATGAGGGAGGAAATCACGAAGCCCCAGAAAATGACCTGGATGCTGTGCCACAGGCTTTCATGCAGCCAGGGCGAGTCGCGCGTTTCGGGCCGTGTGGTGAAGGCCGTGTAGAACGCGCGCGCCACTTCGTGCGGCGCGGGCAGGTAGATCGGGTTGGCAGGTTCGCCGCGCGGCAACGACTTGCCGTCCTGGCGCATGTTCCCGGATTCGTCCGCGAAGGTGTTGCGGTCGACGAGCATGCCGGGCTGGAAATAATCCACGCCGCCGGGGTCGACGACACGAACCATCGGATGCCAGACGAAAGGCACGTAGCTGACCAGGCTCCAGACCAGCAAGGGCAGGGCGAAGGATGCAAGACCCACCCAAAATCGCGCGCGTGGACCCAGACGGGCGCGAACATCGAGAATCCTGCCGAGCACTGCGACCACCGGGCGACGCTACTTGGCTGCTACCAGCGACGAATCGACATAGGCATCGATGTCCTGAGGGGCCTTGTAGACGCTGTTGGCGACATTGAAACGGTCGGCGATGCGCGACGACCCATACAGCGACTGGAATCCGTCGCCACGGACGAAATGCGACCTGCCTTCCGCCAGCGACAGCAAATGCGTGCCGGCGACCAGCTTCCCGTAATCCTCCGGCGAGAGGCCGACGCGCGCCGACATGATTTTCATTGCGTCGGGGGCCGTCTTGGGATCACCGATGTAAGCCACGACGCGATCCCACACCTGCACGACTTTCTTCCATTGCGCACGTCGGCCCGCGAGGCTCGCCGGATTGACCGCGAGAGCGTCGTAGATGAGGCCGGGTTCGTCGGCGGACGTATAGACGGGCCGGGCGCCGGCGACCAACTTCATCGATTGTCCCGATACCGGTTGCCACGCGCCGATGGCGGCCACGTCGCCGGACGCAAGGATCTGCGGCAGTTCATTGGTCTTGGCATTGACGAGCGTGACATCGCGCTCGGACATTCCTGCCTTCTGCAGGCCGTTGAGCAGCAACAGGTGTTCGACGAGACCCATCTCCACCGCGACTTTCTTGCCCTTGAGGTCGTGCAGCGTGCGGATTCCCGGGCGCCCGACGATCATGTCGTTGCCCGACGAATAGTCGGTGAGCAGGATCATGACGCCGCGTGTGCCTCCCGCGCCGGTCACGAGGGTGTCCCCGTTGGTCATCAGGTTGGCGTCGATCTTGCCTGCGGTGAACGCGTCCATCGATGCCGAGTAGTCGAACCACTGGAACTGGACGTCCACGCCCGCCTGCGCGAACCAGTTCTTGTCGATCGCGATCTGCCACGCCACCCAGCCCGGCCAGTCGCTGTAGCCGATCTTCAGCGGCGCCCCAGTTGCCGCCAGGGCTGGCGCGAGCACGCCCAAGAGCAGGGCGAACGCCGGGACAAGCAGCCGCATTGCGCAGGTTCGACCAAGACCGGGGAGAAAACGTGCCAGCATCGCGCGTGCCTTCGAGGGAAATATTACAAATTGGAGAAATCGTAATAACGACCTGCATCCCCTGCATGCTGCAAAAGACGTGCCGAGCCCGCAACCTGGGGAAAGCCTTTTTTCGGTGCGAGGCCGCACCAAAACGCGGACCCTGAACGGCTCGGGGTGTGCGGGATGCACCATTTCTGCGCGCAACGGAATTAGGCGGAGAAACTCGCTCGGACGCGCAATCCACCCAGCGGCGAATCCAGCAGGGCAAGTTGCGCATGATGTTGCGCCGCCACCGAGCGGACGATTGCAAGGCCCAGTCCGCTGCCGGTTTCGCCGGATCCCTGGGTCGCCGCCTCGTTCGATCGTCGATAAAAGCGATCGAAGACGCGTTCACGCTCTGCAGGGGGAATGCCGGGACCCGAGTCGTCGACCTCGAGCACGACCACATCGTGGTCCCGCCGCAAGGTGACTTCGACGCGGCCCGCCAGAGACGTGTAGCGCACGGCATTGTCGGCAAGATTGCGAACGAGGATGCGCAAGCCGTCCGCATCGCCCACGACGATGCAAGGCGTGGGCGCGTGCAGGGCAAGCTCGATCGATTTTTGTTCCGCCAGTGCGGCGACATCCGTGAGGGCAAGGCGCGCCACTTCTGCGAGATCGAGCTTCTCGTGGGGCGATTCGCGGGATCCCGGCTCCTGGCGCGCCAGGGTCAGCAGTTGTTCCACCAGGCGCGAAGCCCGCTCGATGCCGGCGCCGAGCGCGGCAAGCGCCGCACGGCGCTCCTCACCGTCCGCGCTGCGCTCGAGAATTCCCGCTTGCAGGTGCAGGGCCGTCAGCGGCGAGCGCAGTTCATGGGCGGCGTCGGCCACGAACGAACGCTGGGCCGCGAAGGATGCGCGCAGGCGAGCCAGCAACGCGTTGATCGCTCCGGTCAGAGGCGCGATCTCGGTGGGCGCTTGTGCATCGACCAGGGGCTCGAGCGCCTCGGCCCCGCGTTGCTTGACTTCGCCCGCGATGCGCCGCAAAGGCGCGAGCGATGCGCCGACGGTCCACCACACGAGGATCCCAAGCAGGGGTGCCAGCCCGAGCAGCGGCAGGGTGCCACGCAAGGCTGCCTGCGCCGCCAGTTCCTGGCGCACGGAAAGCGGCTGAGCCACCTGGATGACGCGGTCGCGCGCCGCGACGCTATACACGCGCCAAGTCGAATCCGCGGTCTTCTCGTCCGCGAAACCGAGGATGACTTGCGGCGGAAATGGCACGGCCGGACGCGATGCGTAGATGCGCACGCCGTCGAGCGTCCAGACTTGCACGACGAAATCCAGTTGTTCATCGGCAATCGCGGCAGCATCCTCGGGCGGAATGAACCCCTGCTCGCCGAGCGAAAGTGCCATCTGGCGCAGCTGGTAGTCGAATTGGCCCTCGAGCTCATGCAACACCTTGAAATACGTGATCGCCGCACCCGCAAGTGCACCGGCAACCACGGCGGTGACGAGCCATGCGAGCAGGCGGGCCCGGATCGATTTCACGGCGACGCTTTGGGCCGGCCAACGTAATACCCGACGCCACGAATGTTGCGAATGAAGTCGGCACCGAGTTTCTGGCGCAGTTGGTGCACATAGACCGAGACGGCATTGCTTTCGATCGTCTCGCCCCAGCCGTAGAGGCGATCCTCCAGTTGCGCGCGCGAGAGGATGGCGCCGGGCCGCACCAGGAGCGCATCGAGCAGTGCCGTTTCCCGCGCCGAAAGACTCACCGGCGCGCCCGCGCGCCTCACGATGCGCGCCGCCGGGTCGTACTCGACGTCGCCGATGGCGACCACCGGTTCGCCGCGTCCGGAGCGACGGCGCACGACTGCGCGCATGCGCGCGGCAAGCTCGTCGATCTCGAAGGGCTTGACGATATAGTCGTCGGCACCCGCATCGAGACCCGCGATGCGATCGCGCACGCCATCGCGAGCGCTGACGATGATGACGGGAATCGCGCTCTTGCGGCCGCGAATGGCGCGCAGTACCTCCAGGCCATCGCGGCCCGGCAAACCCAGGTCGAGCAGGACAAGGTCGAAGCGCGAATCGAGGTGCAGGTCGGGCGCGCCGGCGGGCACGGGGTTGCCGAGGACCTGCAGCGCGCGGCTACCGTCGCGTACCCACTCGACCGTGCTGCCCTCCTGGCGCAGAGCATCGCTGACGCTTTGTCCGATCATGCGATCGTCTTCGATCAACAGAACTCGCAAGCGCGCCTGCCTCCAGTCTTAATCCTCGCTTAATCAAGCTTCACGCGCGCCTAATCGGCCGCGCGTAGCTTCGTCTCCAACAGTGATTCCGGAGACCAAGCCATGAACAGAAAGATCCTAATCCAAACCGGCCTGCGCGCCGCGACGCTCACCGGTGTCGTTGCCTTGGGCTTGCTGGCGTTTGCGCCCAGCCGCGCAGGAATATTCGACTTTTTCGATCACAAGGCGGCGCAGCCGCCTGCGCAGGCTGCGGCCGATCCCCAGGTGGCGGCGAACGAGGCCGGGCCGCAATACTCGCAGTCGCCTGCGACTTCGATCGGACCGACACTGGCGCCCAACTATCGCGAGATCGTCAAGCGCTGGGGCCCCGCAGTGGTCGGCATTACGGTGGAAGGAACGCGCAAGGCCGATGCCAGCGAGGCAAACGGCGGAGAAATGGGCAGCGACCCGTTCTTCCAGTTCTTCCAGGGCCTGCCGGGTTTCCAATTCCGCAACGTCCCGCATTCCTTCGAACAGCCCTTCAAGGGAGAAGGCTCGGGTTTCATCATTTCCGGAGACGGCATGATCCTCACGAACGCGCACGTCGTGCGCGATGCGCGGGAAGTAACCGTGAAGCTTGCGGACCGACGCGAACTCAAGGCGAAAGTCCTGGGCGCCGACCCCGTGGCCGATATCGCTGTCGTGAAGATCAGCGCGAGCGACCTGCCCACCGTGAAATTCGGCGACCCCAGGAGCTTGCAGGTTGGCGATTACGTGCTTGCGATCGGGGCGCCGTTCGGATTCGACCAGAGCGCGACCGCGGGCATCGTCAGCGCAAAGGGCCGCTCACTGCCCGGCGACGCCTACGTGCCGTACATCCAGACGGACGCGGCCGTGAATCCGGGCAATTCGGGCGGTCCTTTGTTCGATGCCGGTGGCAACGTCGTCGGAATCAATGCGCAGATCTATACGCAGACAGGTGGCTATCAGGGCCTCTCGTTTGCCGTGCCGATCGACGTTGCCCTCCACGCAAAGGACCAGATCGTCGCGACCGGGCATGCCAGTCATGCACGGCTGGGCGTGATGGTGCAGGACCTGAACCAAGGGCTGGCGGAGTCGTTTGGATTGCCTCGTCCGGATGGGGCGCTCGTCGCGGAAGTCGACGCCGACAGCCCTGCCGACTCCGCGGGCTTGAAACCTGGGGACGTGATCACGCAAATGGACGGCACGCCGATCGAACGCGGCGGTGACCTGTCCAACAGGATCGGGATGGACGTGCCGGGTACCCGCGTCTCGCTGAAGGTCTGGCGCAACCATGCCATGCAGGACGTGTCCGTGAAATTGGGCGAAGCGCAACCCAACGCGTCGCGCCAGGCTTCGTCGGAAGAAGAGGGGCACGGCAAGCTCGGGCTGGTGTTGCGCCCGCTCACGCGCGAAGAACGCGAGCAGGGCGGCGTGGACCATGGTCTGCTCGTCGAGGATGCATCGGGCGTTTCCCGGCGCGCGGGAGTGCAAGCCGGGGATGTCTTGCTGGGCATCAACGGCGAGCCGGCGCGTTCCGTCGAACAGGTGAAAAGCGTGGTGCTCGGACATCCGAAGTCGGTCGCGTTGCTCATCGAACGCGATGGACAGAAGATCTTCGTGCCTGTGCCACTGGGTTGAACCTTGCACTATCACTGAAGAGAAAAGGAGTCATCATGAAATCCAGGCTGATCCCCAAGCTCACCATACTGACCTTGGCAGCAGTTGCGCTGCCGGTGCTTGCCGAGGACCCGTCGTCCACGACGCTTCCGCCGGAGCAGCATGCAGGCTCGATTTCCTACATCACCGGTGGCGTCGGTTCGAACGAAGCCAAGGCAATGGAGGCGCAAATCGACAAGCACACGCTGGCCATCGAATTGCTCGAAAAGACCGCCAACCGCGATGAGTTCACGGGTGATGCGACCGTCGATATCACGGACCAAAGTGGAACGTCCTTGTTGAGCGCGCAATCCGACGGCCCGTTCATGCTGGTCGACCTGCCCCCTGGCAGGTACACGGTTACCGCGACCATCAACGGCAAGGAATTGAAGAAGTCCGCAGTGGTCATCGCCGAGAACAAGACGGCGCGCGCGACATTCGTATTCCCCGCGAGCGTCGGCTAGCAGCTGGCAAGAACCCCTCTCCCACGTGCCTAAATTCCACGTGGGAGAGGGCACAAATCAGCGCCGCACGATCGCGATGCCGTTCGTGGCAGGGCTATCGATCGTCACGGTTGCGCGCGTCGTGAAATTGCCGTCCTCGTCGACATGGAAGATCGAGACGTGGGAGACGGTGCCATTGCTGTCGACCACCGCGGCAAGACCGCCTTCGTAGGCGATATCGGTCGGGTCACCGTTGAACGTCGCGACGACGGCCTCGTCCTGGACGATCTTCTCGCCGTAGACCGCGTAGCGCGAGACGCTCATGCTTGGCGAATTGGACGAGAACAGGAAAGGGCCGTCCAGGGCAAGCCAGCAAGGAGCATTTTGCGTTCCGGAACCGGTGACGGTCAGCACCTGGTCGTGCCGCACGAGGCTGATCTCGTTGGCGTGCGCAATCGTCACGTAGGCATCATTGCCGCGCGTGGCGAGTCCGAAGGGCGCGTTGACATTGCTCGGGATTCCCGCGACCAGTGCGGCGCTGCCGGCGACGGCACCGCGCGCATCCAGATTGACCGTCTCGATCGCATTGCTTTTTTCGCTGATGACCAATTGGCCGGTCACGACGCCGACTTGCGCCGCCGAGCCATCCGCCTTGACGAGGCCGCCCGTTCCATCGGTGGCGTCGCTGATCCCGAACTCGGTAATGGCGTGCGACTCGACGTGGGTTGTCGTCAGTACGTACAGGTGGTCTTCGCTCCAGGCAACGCTGACGGGGCTGCCGCCGACGGGAACGATCTGCGCCAGCGTTGGTGCGGAGTGCCCCGGCAGGAACGAGAAGATCGATACGCTTCCCGAGGCGAAATTGACGACCGCAACGCGCCCATGGCGCTGCGCGATGCCGCCCGCGTTGCCGCTGACGCCTCCCTGGCCACCTGTCGCAATGGCATGAAGCAGGGTGCCATCGGCGCCATAGACGAGCAGGCGATTGGCGACCGCATTGGACGCCGTCAAGATGAGCCGCGGTGCCGCCGGATCGGATTGCGCGAGCGCCGGCACGGAGCCAGCGACAAACAGCGTGGACAAGGCGAGTCCAAGGATGCGTGCTTTCATGTTCTTCCCCTGAAGTCGCGCCGGCGGCCATTTCGGGCGCACCGGCACGTGGATCGATTGGACCTCGACGGACGTCGAGGCGAGTCAAGCGACCACTACTTCGCTGCAGAACCTGGAGAAGTTACAAGGGCGGTGACGAGCACCGGTTGCGCGCGGTACCACTGCGGATACAGGCGCTTGAGGTTTTCGATTTTCGGCAGATCGTTGAATGCGATATAGCCGTCATCCGGATGCAGTGTCGCGAAATCCTGGTGGTAGGCCTCGGCCGGATAAAAACCCGTGAAATCGCTTACCTGGGTGGCAATCGGCCGATGGAACACCCCGGCCTTGTCCAGTTGCGCAATGTACGAACTGGCAATGCGGCGCTGCGTGTCGTTTGCCGCGAAGATGACGGAGCGGTACTGCGACCCGACATCCGGCCCTTGCCGATTCACCTGCGTCGGATCGTGGGCCACCGAAAAGAACACCTGCAGGATGCGGCCATAGCTCACCACGTGCGGGTCGTAGCGGATCTGCACCGATTCCGCGTGTCCCGTCCTGCCGGTACCCACGAGTTCGTACTCGGCATTGCGCGCCGTGCCGCCTGCATAGCCCGACTCGGCGCGCTTGACACCGTCCAGATGCTGAAACACGGCTTGCACACCCCAGAAACAGCCGCCGCCAAGGACGGCGGTTTCTTCCGTGCCGGGGGCAGGCGCACTCTCGTCGATGGCGGGTGCCGGCAAGACCGTCGCCGGCTCCGCGCAGGAAGCAGTCGCCGCCAGGCCACAGGCGGCAAGCGCCGCGAAAAGCGGGCAGAATTTCATGATTCCATTCCTCGGTTATCCATACCTTGCTGAATTCGAATCCGAGGACGGAAAGGTTACACCGCGCAAGCAGGGTGACGAAGAAACCACGGGACATCAGGCCTAGATGAGTCCTGCGCCGCGCGCCCATTGGAACTTGGCGCCCAGCACGGCGACTGGAATCTCGCAGGAGTACGCGTAGGAGGGAACGCCGTGTTGATAGAGATAGTCGGCCGCCTCTTCGACCTGCACGTCGCCGGCGAGCGAGGCGACGATCGGCTTGTGGATCCCCTTGGCCTTCATCTCCTCGATCACCTCGATCACGAGCTTGGCGAAGACCATCGGCGGCGTGATGATCGTGTGCCAGTAACCGAGGATGAGCGCGTGGATGCGCGGGTCTTCCAGGCCCAGGCGGATCGTGTTCTGGTAGGTCTTGGGCGGCTCGCCTCCGGTGATGTCAACCGGATTGCCCGCGGCGCCGAAGGGCGGAATGAATTTGCGGAAGGCCGCGTCGAGGTCGGGCGGCATCGTCATCAAGGACAGTTTGTTGTCGACACAGGAGTCCGATAGCAGCACGCCGGATCCACCCGCGCCCGTGATGATCACGACGTTCTCGCCTTTGGGCGTCGGCAGCAATGGCATGCCGCGCGCGAAGTCGAGCAGGTCGCGCAAGGAACGCGCGCGAATCACGCCCGCCTGCTTGAACACGTCCTCGTAGATCTTGTCGTTGCCGGCCAGCGCGCCGGTATGCGAACTCGCGGCCCGCGCACCCAGGCTGGTGCGCCCCGCCTTCAGGACGACAACCGGTTTCTTTTTCGAGACGCGTTTGGCGACTTCCGCAAAGTTGCGTCCATCCTTCAGGTCCTCGAGATGTTGCGCGATGATCTGCGTCGCGTCGTCCTGCTCGAAGAACGTCAGCAGATCGTCCTCGTCGATATCCGACTTGTTGCCCAGTCCGACGATGGCGGAAACGCCCATCTTGGCCGAGCGCGAAAATCCGATGATTGCCATGCCGATGCCGCCCGATTGCGACGAGAGTGCAGCCTTGCCCTTGACGTCGTAGGGCGTGCAGAAGGTCGCGCAAACGTTCTTGGGCGTGTAGTAATAACCGTAGATGTTCGGCCCCATCAGGCGGATGTCGTACTTGCGCGCAATCTCGACGATTTCGCGCTGGCCTTCGACGTTGCCGGTTTCGGCAAAACCCGAAGGGATCAGCACGGCGCCCGGGATCTTCTTTTCACCGACTTCCGTCAAGGCGGCAGCGACGAATTGGGCGGGGATGGCGAACACTGCGACGTCGACGACACCCGGCACGTCCTTGACGCTCTTGTAGACGCGCTTGCCCAGGATCTCCGTGGCCTTGGGGTGGATGGGATAGATCGCACCCTGGTAACCACCATTGATCAGGTTCTTCATCACCGAGTTGCCGATCTTGCCGTCCTCGGCCGACGCGCCGATCACGGCGATCGCATCGGGTCGCATGATGCGGTTCATCTGCCGGACGATCGTCTCCTGACTCGGGCGATAGCGCACGGGCTGGGGCGAAAAATCGACGACGATGCGCACGTCGGCAGCGATGGCGCCGCTCTTGGTCGCGAACACCGGGTTCAAGTCGAGCTCGACAATCTCCGGATATTCGTCGACCAGCTTCGAAACCTTGACGATGATGTCGGCAAGCGCATCCCGGTCGACGGCGTCGGCTCCGCGCACGCCTTTGAGGATGGGGGCCGCCGCGATGCCGTCGAGCATCGACAGCGCATCTTCCCGCGATGCCGGCGCCAGGCGGAAGGTGATGTCCTTGAGTACCTCGACCAGCACGCCGCCCAGGCCAAAGGCAACCAGCTTGCCGAACGCCGGATCGGTAACCGCGCCAACGATCACCTCCTGGCCTCCGGTCAGCATCTGCTGCACCTGCACACCTTGCAGGTTCGCCTTCGGATCGTATTTCTTCGCGTTCGCCATGATCGTCGAGAATCCCTTCGCCACGTCGTCGGCGCTTCGCAGGCCCACGAGGACACCGCCAGCTTCGGTCTTATGCAGGATTTGCGGCGAGACGATCTTCAGGACGACTGGATAGCCCATCTTGCTCGCCAGCGACGCGGCCTCGTCGGCAGTCGCGGCCAAGCCTTCCTGCGGCACCGGGATGCCGAATGCGTCGCAAACAATCTTGCCCTCGGGCGCTGTCAGCGCCGAGCGGCCTTCGGCCTTGACCGTGTCAAGGATGCGGCGAACTGCGTTCGCTTGGGTAGCCATCGTTTCTCCTTTGCGTTGGATTGACAGATCGGCGCCGCAATGAATGCGATAAGATGTACAGAATATACTTTTTTTAACGGCGACCGTAACCGGAAAGCGGAGAGTTCACTTTGATCGAAATGCTCATCGGCTGTGCGCTGTTGGCGACCGCCGTATATTTCATCTCGCGCAAATAGGCGCGTCGATCAGCGTGCCTCGCTGCGCACGATTGTGCGGGCGGCGCGCCGGTGATCGTGAAGGGAAGCCACCTGGGGTCCCAGGAAATCCTCGATCGTGTATCGATCCAAGGTGGCCAGGAAGTTTTTCGAGGCGTCCGCCAGCACCGATTTCAAGGTGCAACCCGGCAGGAGAGGGCAGGCCTGCTTTCCGCTGCGAAAACATTCGACCAGGTCGAAGCGCTCTTCCATATCGCGCACGACGGCCCCCGCACGGATCAGCCCGGGCGCGCGCGCCAGGCGCACGCCTCCGCCTTTGCCGCGCAGCGTCTCGATGTAGCCGGCCGTGGACAGCCGGTGCACCACCTTCATCAGATGGTTCTCGGAAATGCCATACGACTGCGCGATCTCCTGGATCGTGCACAGTCGCTCCGGCTCCGCTCCCAGATAGATGAGCGTGCGCAGCGCGTAATCGGTGAATCGTGTCAGTTGCATCGGCGATCGTCCGGGCCCGGAAGACCTGTCTCCTGCGTGCGTCGCTGCAATCGGAAAAATGCGTCCATTCTTCCACAAATCGGGATATGAGTTCCTGTTCCGAAAGTTTCGCGTTGGCGCCTCGCTCGCGGGGTAGAATTTCCCGCCCTTCGCCATGGCCCGCGTCCTTCGCGCCGCTTGCGGGTCGCGCCCTTGGCCTTCACGGATTTCAGGAAAGCCCCCGATATGGCTCTTGCCGCGCTTGGCCGGTCTCTTGCATGTGTCTTGTTGCTTGGAGCGGGTGAATCGCAAGCCGCGGATCCCCAGGCGGCGGTTCCTGCCTCCGGTCCGACGCCGGTACCCGCTACAGCACCGACGCCAGGCTCGGCCTGGGATTCCTTCACCAATGATTTCGTCGAGTGGTACTACTCGGTGAATCAGGGGCAGGCGGTCATTGCGGGGCGCCACGAATACGACGGGCAGTTGCCCGACTGGAGTGCGGCGGGGATCCACGCGGTGATCGACCGCCTGCACGTCGAGCGCAATCGGGTCCAGCGATTCAAGCCGGAACACATGGATGCACACGAGCGCTTCGAACGCGAGGTGCTTTCGGCGGAAATCGACCGGGAACTGTTCGTGCTCGAGACGATCGGCGAGCCCTTCCGCAATCCGGCCTATTACGGCGATTCGCTCGATCCGGACCCCTATCTGTCGCGCGATTACGCCCCGCTGGAACAGCGCATGAAGGCGTTCATCGCCTATGAGAGGGCATTGCCCCGGGCGGTCGAGCAGATCCGCGCGAACCTCAAGACGCCCATGCCCAGGACCTTCGTGGCGCTCGGCCATATCCAATTCGGCGGCTACGTGAGTTTCTTCCGCGACGAGGTCCCGCCGCTGTTTGCGTCGGTGAAGGATCAGGCGCTGCAGGACGATTTGAAGGATTCCAATGCCAAGGCGATCGCCGCCGTGCAGGCAATGGACGCATGGTTCCACGATCAGGAGGCGGGCGCGAACGACGCATTCGCGCTCGGGATCCAGCATTTCGAGGAGATGTTCTGGTCGACCGATCGCCTGCGGGTACCGGTTGTCGTGCTCAAGAAGATCGGCGAGGAGGATCTCGCGCGCAATGAGCGCGCCCTCGCCGAGGCATGCGCGGTTTTCACGCCCGGCAAGTCGATCGACGAATGCATCGCGAAATTCCGCGCCGACAAGGCGAGTGGACCGCCCGTCGAGACCGCGCGTGCGCAACTCGACCTTCTGAAGGCCTTCGTCGTCAGTCATGACATCGTCTCGATTCCCGCACCCGAGCAGGCGCTGGTGCACGAATCGCCTGCCTACCAGCGCTGGAACATGGCCTATATCTCCATTCCCGGTCCGTACGAAAAGAACATTCCGGCGACGTATTACATCTCGCCGCCGGATCCGAAGTGGACGAAGGAAGAGCAAGACGCCTACATTCCCGCGAAGGACGACCTGCTGTTCACTTCCGTGCACGAGGTCTGGCCCGGGCATTACCTGCAGTTCCTGCACGGCAACCGTTCCTGGTCGAAAGTGGGTCGCGTGTTCCAAAGCTACGAATTCGCCGAAGGGTGGGCGCATTACGGCGAGGAACTGATGTGGGAGGAAGGCCTGGGCGCAGGCGATGCGCAAACGCACATCGGCCAGCTCACCAATGCGCTGGAACGCAACGTGCGACTCCTGTCGGCGATCGGCTTGCACACGGGCAACATGACCGTGGCACAGTCGGAGGCATTGTTCCGGGAGCGTGCCCACATGGACCCGGGCGACTCGCGCCAGCAAGCCGCGCGCGGCACATTCGATCCGCAATACGGCGACTACACCCTGGGCAAGCTCATGATTCGCAAGTTGCGCGAGGAATGGACTGCGGGCCGCGGCGGGAGGTCGGCCTGGAAGGCGTTCCACGACGAGTTCCTGGCGTTCGGAACGCCGCCGATTCCCCTCGTGCGCCGCGCGATGCTCGGCGACGATGCCGGCCCACCCTTGTGAGCACCCTTGTGAGGCAACGTGGTCCGCTCCGACCGCATCGAACCCGAAGATAGCGAAGGCGACGCAAAAGCCAGGCGCGACGCCAGGCCGCTGATCAAGCCCTGGCCCGCGATCGTCGAGCGCTACGAGCAATCTTCATCGGACCAGGGTTCGATGCAGGCGATGCTCGCGCTGACGCGCTACATCGCGGGCAGCGACATTTCAGGGCGCCTGCATGGCTGGGTGTCGCAGTTCGATTTGTGCATCGTCGACTCGGAGGTCACCTTCCCTTACCTCGGTCCGCATTTGCGCGTCTGTCCCATGCCGGTGAACCAGATCGAATTGCGGTATATCAATCCGCAGGACAAGGATGCGCAATGGCATCTCGGCTCCGACCTGGGCGACGTGGTGCCGAACTTCATCGCCGCGCTCGAGCGGCTGCAGTGGATCTGAACGGAGGCGTAGTGGTCGAGGCGCAAGCAATGGCGCGGAGTGTGCTGCGTGTAGGGGTTGGCGGTCCGGTGGGATCGGGCAAGACGGCGCTCGTGGATTCCCTGTGCAAGAAGATGCGCGACCGCTGCAATATCGCGGTCGTCACGAACGACATCTATACGCGCGAGGATGCCGAATTCCTGATCCGCAGCCAGGCGCTTGCGCCGGAGCGTATCCGTGGCGTCGAGACGGGCGGCTGCCCGCATACGGCGATCCGCGAGGATGCGTCGATGAATCTGGCCGCGATCGACGAACTCATGGGCGAGTTTCGCGACCTGGATTTGATCATCGTCGAGAGCGGCGGGGACAACCTGGCCGCCACTTTCAGCCCGGAACTGTCCGACCTGACCTTGTATGTGATCGATGTCGCGGCCGGCGACAAGATACCCCGCAAGGGCGGTCCGGGCATCATGCGTTCCGACCTGTTGATCATCAACAAGATCGATCTCGCGCCTCACGTCGGGGCCTCGCTGGAAGTGATGGAGCGTGACGCACGCAAGATGCGCGGCGCCCGGCCTTTCGTCTTCACCAATCTCAAGACCGGTCACGGCCTCGATACGGTGGTCGATTTCATCGCCCGCGAGGGAATGCTGACGCTCGCATAAGCCGCGTCGCGCGTCGCGCCGAGCGTTCGGACCGCCTGCACGGCCGCGGAGGCGCGGTTCTCCACGCCGAGCTTTTCGAAAACCCGCTCCAGATGCTTGTTGATGGTTCGCGGGCTGATGTCGAGTATCGCGCCGATGTCGCGATTCGTCTTGCCTCGGCTCAGCCACAGCAGCACCTGCGCTTCGCGCGCGGTCAAAGGGAAGCGCTCCTGCAGCGCAAGATACTCCCCGTCCACCCGGGTCTCGGCGAGACAAAAAAGGAACTCGTCAGGTCCCGTGGCGCTCAGGTAGGTGAACTCCAGGCGGCGCTCGCCGACTTCGAGCGTCGTCTTCGCGCGCAGGCGTTCGGAGTCGCTGCGCAGCCGCTTGAGCGCCCGGACGACCGGTGCGGGCAATTGGTTCGCGCGCGCATCGTCCACCGGATCGATCGAGAGCAGCAGGGCGCGCGCCTTGTTCGTGCACCAGCGCAACTGTCCCTCGCCGTCGGTCGCCAGCAAATAACGTCCGCTTGCGTCGAGTTCGTCGCGACTGTGCTGCGCCGCGCGGGCATTGTTCAGATGAACGCGGATGCGCGCAAGCAGTTCATCGATCACGATCGGCTTCACGACATAGTCGACGCCACCCGCCGCCAGTCCTTCGACGATATTTTCCGTTTGACCCAGTCCGGTCATGAAAATCACCGGCAGCTCGCCCAGCAGCTTGTCGCGCTTGAGTCGGCGGCAGGCTTCGAATCCATCCATGCCTGGCATGACGGCATCGAGCAGGACGAGATCCGGCGTAATGCGGTCGACCAGTTCCAGGGCGCCAGTCGCGTCGGTCGCAATCAGGACGGTATAGCCGGCGCGATCGAGTGTTTCGGTGAGGAACCCCAAGGTCTCGGGGGAATCGTCGACCACGAGGATCGTGTTGCGTCGCATCGAGGGTTCAGCCATTTTTACGAAGGGTATCCAGGAGTTTCATGTACTGACGCAGGTCGAAATTCGCGATCAGCTGGCGCAGGTTTGCGGCAAGCGATCCGCTAGCGGGGTCATCCGCCTCGAGCTCGCGCAGCTTGGACTCGACTGCCCGCACGTGTCCGATCCGGCCCAGTTGATACAGATCGTCGAGATGGCGCCGCACGCTGACCTGGTTCAATCCTTGTGGCGTGGCAAGTTCCGCTGCGGTCGCCGGTTCCTGCGCGACGACGATCGGTGGCGCCTCGTAGATCCACTGCAATTGCAGGAGACGACCCACGCACTCGATCAGCAGTTGCGTTTCCATCGGCTTGCGCACGAATCCGTCGGGGGCGTCGCCGCTCGCCCCTGCCTCATGCGCCAGCGCATTCGCGGAGATGATGACGATCTTCACGCTCTGGCGAGGCGCCTGCGCACGAATTTCGCGTGCGAAGTCCCAGCCGTTGCCATCCGGCAGCGAGAGATCGAGCAGGACCATGTCGGGCCGTTCCTGCGCGAAGGCGCTGCGGGCCTGCTGCAGGCTCTGCGCGACGCCAACCCGAAAATCCAGCGGCCGCAGCAGGTCCTGCACCAGCAGGAGATGGGCAGGGTCGTCGTCCACTGCCAGGATATGCACGCGGCGCCCCGCGTAGCCCTGCACGCGCCGCTCCGCAGTCCGTTCGCCCGATGGTGCCAAGGCGCGCGTGAAGTGAAGGCGCAGGCGGAACCGGGTTCCCACGCCCGGCGCGCTGTCGACCATCAGTTCACCGCCCATGACATGGACGAGCAGCTTCGTGATCGTCAGGCCAAGCCCGGTGCCGGGTACGGCGCGCACTTCCGGGGCCTGGCCGCGCTCGAACGGCTCGAAGATCCGCTCCATTTCCTCGTGGGCGATGCCGACTCCCGTGTCGCAGACTTCGAATTCGACGACTTCCCCCTGGCAACGTACGGCCAGCGTCACCGCCCCCGTGCGCGTGAACTTGACTGCGTTGGACAGCAGGTTGGTCAGGATCTGGCGCAGTCTCTTTTGGTCGGTGTGGACGAACTCCGGGATTCGCGGCGCACGTTCGTGACGGAATTCGATGCCTTTCGCCGTGCATTGCTGGCGGTACACGTCGATCAAAGGATCGAGCAGATCCGGCAGGCGCACGAGATCGCGATTGAGGCGCACGAGTCCGATTTCAATGTTGGAGATCTCGAGCAGACCGTCGATCAACTGCACGAGGTGTTCCGAGCTGCCGCGAATCACGCGCACGGCGTTTTCCAGGGATTCGAGGCTCTTTCGCTCGAGCAGCTGCGCATAGCCGTAGATCGCATTCAGGGGCGCGCGGACCTCGTGGCTCATGCCCACGAGAAAGCGTGTCTTGGCGGCATTGGCCGCCTCGGCGATTTCCTTTGCGCGCTGTAGAGCTGCGTCGGTTTTCTGGTGCGCGGCAATTTCCTCGATCAACATGATCGTCTGGCGCCCGGATTCGGCCTCGGCGGCACGCCGGCTCTCATGCGCCAGCACGATGATCCATGCGGCCACCCCCAGCAGGACCGTAAGGCTCAGGTAGACGATCCACAAGGCGCTGCCGACACTGGTCCGATCGGGTTCGGGTGCACCACGGAACTGATAGTTGATGACCAGCAGCAACAGGCCGGTCAAGACGCTGAGAAAAATCAGCAGGCCGGCGAACTGGCCGCCGCGCGAGCCCAAGGCGGCAACCACGCGCGCGGGCATGACCGCCGCGATCACCGCCGAGAGCTGCTCGGAGGCACGGCTGCCCGTCTTGCATTGATCGCGGCATCGCGCCTCCAGCGTGCAGCACAGCGAGCAGATCGGGGCCGCGTATGCGTGGCAAAACGCCATGTCGCGCGTCTCGAACTGGTTCTCGCAGACACTGCAGCGGATTTCCTTGACTCCCTCGGGCAGGCCCGTCGCCTCGCGCGCGAGGTAATAGCGCCCCCGGGAACGCCATGCGATCAAGGGTGCGGTGGAGAAGCCCACGGCCAGCCCCAGCAGGGGCGACAGGTTCTGCGCGGTCTCGCCAAAGACGCCGAACAAGGCGAGGCTCGAGGTGGCGATCGAAACCAGGAGCGCGCCGACGCCGACGGGATTGATGTCGTACAGGTGCGCCCGCTTGAATTCGATGACGGGTGGACTCCAACCCATGGGCTTGTTGACGACCAGGTCGGCCGTAAGCGCTCCCAACCAACCGGCGGCGAAGTTCGCGTAGATCAGCAGGATCGCTTCGATGGCGCGGAAGATTCCCGTTTCCATGAGGAACAGGGCCACCACGACATTGAAGACCAGCCAGACGACGCGCCCGGGATGGCTGTGCGTAAGCCGCGAAAAGAAATTGGACCAGGCGATCGACCCGGCATACGCATTGGTCACGTTGATCTTGAGCTGGCAGACGATGACGAATACGCCTGTGAGCGCCAGTGCTCCCGTCGGCGAGTGCAGTGCCTCGAGAAATGCCGTGTAGTACATCTGCGTCGGTTGCGCGGCCTGCGCGGCGGGCACCGAGTGGCGCAGTGCGAGCACGGCGAGGAAGGATCCGGCCAGCAGTTTCGCCGTTCCGGGAACGATCCACCCCGGCCCCGTCGCAAGCAGCGCGGCCCACCAGCGGAAACGGTTTTCATGCGTGCGTTCCGGCAGGAAGCGCAGGTAGTCGACCTGCTCGCCGATCTGCGGCAGCAGAGAGAGCAATACCGAAGTCGCCATGCCGATGAGCACGAGATGGCTTGTGCCCGGCAGCGCGCCGCGCTCGCCCGGGAATTCGCTCCAGGCCTGCGCGTCGGCGGGATGTATCAGCGCGATTGCCAGGACGGGAACGAATTGCAGCAGCAGCCAGACCGGCTGGGTAAACAACTGCATCCGGCTGATCATGCTGATGCCGTGGATCGCAATCGGGATCACGACGACCGCGCTGATCACGTGGGCGAACGCGATCGGCACTCCGAACACGAATTGCAAGGCGGTCGAGAGAATGCTCGCTTCGATCGCGAACAACAGGAAGGTGAATGAAGCGTAGATAAGCGAAGTGATCGTTGAACCGAGGTAGCCGAAGCCGGCGCCGCGCGTGAGCAGGTCGATGTCGACCCCGAACTTCGCCGCGTAGTACGCGATTGGCAAGCCGATCAGGAACATCAGGATGGAGAAGGCGATCATCGCCCATACGGCGTCGTGGAAGCCGTATGCCAGGGTGATTGTCCCGCCGATCGCCTCCATGGCGAGGAAGGCAACCGGGCCCAGCGCGGTGTTGCCGACGCGGAAGATCGACTTGCGTGCGCGCAGCGCGGTGAAGCGCAGCGCGAAGTCCTCCAGCGTCTGACTTGCGACCCACTGGTTGTACTGACGGCGCTTGCGAACGATACGCTGCTGAATAGCCATCGTGTTTCCAGGCGGCAACAGTCTGGCTTGTCGCAAGACGCGTGCCATTTCAGTCGAGCTCGCAGCGTGCGGCAGGGCGTGTCGCAAGCACATACGTCATTTACCCCATAGGCCTACGTCATAAGCCTCCTGGCCTGCGTACCTGCGGTCCCGTACTTTTCTCCCTAGCGCGGGATGGATATTCGCACCTTTGCTGGGCGCAGGACGACGCTTCATGCACAGCTTGGGTGCGCGGCCGGGAAAAACTGTGAAACGGGGGAACAGCAATGACAACGAAGAGAAGGCAGGGTCGACGCGGTCCTGTAATTTTTCGAAGAGCCGTCGTACTGTACGTCGTGGGAGGAGCGGCACTGGCAGTTGCCGGAGGCCGCGCATTCGGCGCCGATGTGACCCTGCCGCCGATCTCCGTCGGCGCGGGCCTGCAGACCGGCTTCGAGCACGAGGATCCGGGTGCGAGCGGAACGACGAGCACGGATCGCTTCTACCTGGACAGTATCCGCCTGTACTTGAATGGAAGCGTGACCGACAACATCAAGGTGACATTCAACACCGAATACACCACGACCAATGATGTTCAAGTCCTCGACGCCATCGCCCGATTCGAGTTCTCCGACTCGTTCAACATTTGGGCTGGCCGCCTGCTGCCGCCCAGCGACCGTGCCAATCTCTACGGTCCGTATTACGCGAATGATTGGTTCCCCTACGCGGACGGGGTGGCGGATTTCTATCCGAGTGTCGCGACGGGACGCGACAATGGCGTCGCGTACTGGGGACAGTTCGGGATCGTCAAGGTCAGTGCCGGCCTGTTCGACGGACCGTCGGCGAGCGGTACGCCCACCGGCACCGGCGCGGGCAATGACAAGATGATCAGTGCAGCGCGGGTCATGGTCGACTTCTGGAGTCCGGAACCGGGCTACTACCTCAACGGCACGTACTACGGCGAGAAGGACATCCTCGCGTTGGGAGTAGCCGCGCAGAACCAGGCCAGCGATACATCCGACGGAGGTACCAGCGGCGGGACCGCATCCAGCATCGACGGTCTGCTGGAAAAGAAGCTCGGCGACTCCGGCGTGGTCGACGTCGAATCCGAGTATCAGCACGATTCTGGCCTCATCGACCGCAGCAATGGCTGGTACGGACTTGCGAGTTACCTGTTGCCCCAGCCAATCGGGGTCGGCAAGGTCCAATTCCTCGGCAAGTACAGCGAGAAAACGACGCATGCACTCACGGACATCAAGGACAAGACGAAGGAGATCGAGGTCAACTACATCATCAAGGGATTCAACGCGCGCGTCGGCGCCTTTTACCTGAACTACGACGATCCGACCGCTCCGTACAAGGCATACGGAGTGAAACTTCAATTGCAGATGTAACGCCGACCAACGATTCTGGGGGAAAGCATGAAGCTCATGGGATGGAAAAACGCGGAGCGCGCAGGCGCAGTGCTCGCCCTGGCATGCGCGGCACTGTGGTGTGCAGGGGCGGCGGCTGCCGACACGATCAAGGTCGGCGTGCTGCATTCGCTGTCGGGAACGATGGCGATCAGCGAAACGACCTTGAAGGACACGATCCTGATGATGATCGACGAGCAGAACAAGAAGGGCGGCGTCCTGGGCAAGAAGCTCGAGGCGGTTGTCGTCGACCCGGCATCCAACTGGCCCTTGTTCGCCGAAAAAGCCTCGGAGCTGCTGGAAAAGGACAAAGTGGCGGTCGTCTTCGGATGCTGGACGTCGGTTTCGCGCAAATCGGTGCTGCCCGTGTTCGAGAAGGACGATGGACTGCTGTTTTATCCGGTCCAATACGAAGGCGAGGAATCGTCGAAGAACGTGATCTACACGGGCGCGGCGCCGAATCAACAGGCCATACCCGCGGTCGACTATTTGATGAAGGAAGTCGGGGTGAAGCGTTGGGTGCTGGAAGGGACGGACTACGTGTATCCGCGCACGACCAACAAGATCCTCGAGGCGTATCTCAAATTGAAGGGAGTCTCCGACAAGGACATCCTGATCAACTACACGCCTTTCGGATTCTCCGATTGGAATGCCGAGGTTTCGAAGATCAAGGCATTCGGCAGCGCGGGCAAGAAAACGGCGGTGGTCTCCACCATCAACGGCGACGCCAACGTTCCCTTTTACAAGGAATTGGGCAACCAGAAGATCTCCGCCGAGGACATCCCGGTGGTCGCCTTCTCGGTTGGGGAGGAGGAGCTGTCCGGCCTGGATACCAAGCCCCTGGTCGGGCACTTGGCCGCCTGGAACTATTTCATGAGCATCGATACGCCTGCCAACAAGGCCTGGATCGACAAGTGGCACGCGTTCACGAAGAATCCGAAGCGGACATTCAACGACCCGATGGAAGCGCATGTCATCGGCTTCCAACTGTGGGTCAAGGCCGTCGAGAAAGCCGGTACGACCGACCCCGAGAAGGTGATCGCAGCCTTGCCGGGCCTGGAGGTGCCCAATCTGACCGGCGGGATCGCGAAAGTACTGCCGAATCACCATATCACGAAGCCCGTCTACATCGGCGAGGTTCGTGGCGACGGACAATTCGATGTCGTCTGGAAGACCAAGACGACGGTACCTGGCGACGCCTGGTCCGACTATCTGCCAGGAAGCAAGGACATCGAAGCCGATTGGGTGACGCTCAAGTGCGGAAACTACAACACGAAGACCAAGGTTTGCTCGGGCCAGAACTACAAGTAAGCGGTCGATCCCCTGCTCCCGCGCGGCCCGCGGGAGCAGGGTTCGCACAGGACTGCGCGCGATGACGCTCGCGCGTTTGCTCGCGCGGATCGGGTGTTGGCTTGCGTTCGGCGTCACGCTTCTGACTGCGGGTGCCGTTTGTGCGGCCGATGACACTTCGCTGTCCTTGCTCTTGCAAAAGCTTCCGGGCGCCGACTACGCGCAGAAGCGCGACCTGATCACGCAGCTCGGCGAGACTGGCGATGCGCGAGTGCGTGCAATTTTCGGCGCCTTGCTGGAAGGAAATGCGCTTGCGCGGGCCGACGGCATGGGCATCTACCTGCTGGAGCCCGCAAGCGGCACGGTTCGCGATCCGCTTACGGGCAACCCTGTGGTCGAGGCGCATGCCGATGATCTTGCGCGTATCGGCGTGAACAATCAGTTGCGCAAGGCGCTGCGGGTGGAGCTGGCGCAGTTCGACCTGAACAGCCCCGATGCCGGCATTCGCAAGGCGGCGGTCCAGGAAATGATGCGCGCGCCCGACCCGCAGGTGCTGGCGGCGCTGCGCGTACATCTGCCCGCCGAGCGCGACGCGGACGTACGTCAATTGATGGCCTCGGGCCTTGCCCTGGCCGACCTCGACAGCGACGATGCCGCCCGGCGCCTGGCTGCCGTCCAGACACTTTCGGGGGACTTGAACCCCGAAGTGGCCAATCGTCTCTCGGCCCTGCTGCCCGGTTCGGGGGAAGCGGCCGGCGAGGGCGATCCCGACCCCAAGGTTCGCGCTGCCGCGACAAGCGCATTGCGTGCCATCGAAAGCAGGCGCTCCTTCTATTCCGGCATCCAGACTTTGCTATTCGGTTTGAGCCAGGGATCGATTCTCGTGCTGGCCGCGATCGGCCTGGCGATCACGTTCGGCGTCATGGGTGTCATCAACATGGCGCATGGCGAATTGATCATGCTTGGTGCGTACACGACCTACGTCGTGCAGTCGCTGATGCCCGGGCATATCGAGATTTCGATCCTCGTCGCCGTGCCCGCCGCATTCCTGGTCTCCGGCGCCGTCGGCGTCGCCATCGAACGGGGAATCGTGCGCTTCCTCTACGGTCGGCCCCTGGAAACGCTCCTGGCGACTTTCGGCGTAAGCCTGCTCCTGCAGCAGGCGGTTCGGGACATCTTCACCGCCAACAACCGCTCGGTCGTGACGCCGCAGTGGCTATCCGGCTCCTGGGAATACAACGATGCGCTGGCGATCACCTACAACCACCTGTACATCATTTTCTTCACGATCGCGGTTTTCGGGCTCCTGCAGGTTCTGTTGCGCCGCACCCGCTTCGGACTGGAGTTGCGTGCCGTCGCGCAAAATCGCGCGATGGCCAAGGCCATGGGCGTGCGCACGGAATGGATCGACGCGCTTACCTTCGGATTGGGCTCGGGCATCGCCGGGGTCGCGGGCGTGGCGCTCAGTCAATTGACGAACGTCGGCCCGAATCTCGGGCAGAGCTACATCGTCGATTCCTTCATGGTCGTGGTGTTCGGTGGTGTGGGAAATCTCTGGGGTACCCAGGTCGGTGGCAACGCACTTGGCATCGTGAACAAGGTCCTTGAGCCGGTGACGGGCGCCGTCATGGCCAAGATCATCGTGCTGGTCTTCCTCATTCTTTTCATTCAGCGACGCCCGCGCGGCCTGTTTCCGCAAAAGGGTCGGGCGGCGGAGAGCTGAGCCGTGCAATCCGTGTCGAAATTGCGGGCCACCTGGCAGGACGTCTGGCACCGCCTTCGGGGAACCGATGCAGGCCGCGCGATTTTCCTGGGCGTCCTCGCCGCGACTGCCGTGCTCGTTCCTTTGCTCAACGCCGGCGTGCCCGAGGATGCGCCCTGGCATCTCTCCGGCTATACGGTCACGCTGATCGCGAAGTACATGAGCTACGCGATTCTTGCGATCGCCGTCGATCTCATCTGGGGCTACTGCGGCATCCTGAGCCTGGGGCATGGAGCGTTCTTCGCGCTCGGCGGCTACGCCATGGGCATGTACCTGATGCGGCAGATCGGCGCGCGCGGTGTATACGGCGATCCGGTGCTGCCGGACTTCATGGTTTTCCTCAACTGGAAGGAACTGCCCTGGTTCTGGCACGGCTTCGATCAGCTTTGGTTCGCGCTCGCGATGGTTGTGCTGGTGCCGGGACTGCTCGCCCTCGTCTTCGGGTACTTCGCCTTCCGGTCGCGCGTCTCCGGCGTGTATCTGTCGATCATCACGCAAGCGATGACCTATGCCTTGATGCTCGCCTTTTTTCGCAACGACATGGGCTTTGGGGGCAACAACGGCTTCACCGATTTCAAGGACATCGCCGGCTATTCCTTGCAGGCGCCTTTCACGCGGATCGTGCTGTTTGAGCTGACGGCATTCGCCCTCGTTGCGTGTTATCTGCTTTGCCGGGCCATTGTCACGTCCCGTGCCGGCCGGGTGATCGAGGCCATTCGCGACGCGGAAAGCAGGACGCGCTTCCTCGGCTATCGCGTCGAGCGCTTCAAGCTCTGGATTTTCGTCCTCTCCGCGGTGCTGGCCGGCATCGCCGGCGCACTGTACGTGCCGCAGATCGGGATCATCAATCCAGGCGAGTTTTCACCTGCCAATTCGATCGAGATCGTGATCTGGGTCGCGGTCGGCGGCCGCGCGACCTTGTACGGCGCCGCCGCGGGCGCGGTGCTGGTCAACTATGCCAAGACGACGTTTACGGCGCTGTTGCCGAGCTTCTGGCTGTATGCCCTTGGTTCGCTCTTTATTCTTGTGACGCTCGGACTTCCGCGCGGCATCGTCGGACAGATCCAGTCTTGGGCCGGGGCGCCGCAGGCGCGGCCACGGGTGGAGCGCAAGAGCGCATGAAGCTCCCCTTTCTCAACCTGGCGGCAAATCGGGGGCGCGTGGGTCCGCGCAAACCGACGCAAGGGGTCGTGCTGTATCTCGAGGAAATCACCGTGCGCTTCGACGGCTTCAAGGCCCTCGATTGCCTGACCCTGTATATCGAGACGGGCGAACTGCGCTGCATCATCGGGCCCAACGGCGCAGGCAAGTCGACGATGATGGACGTCATCACCGGCAAGACGAGGCCCGACAGCGGTACGGCGTGGTTTGGCCAGGATCTTGACCTGCTCGAGCACAGCGAGCCGGAAATCGCCCAAGCGGGCATCGGGCGCAAATTCCAGAAGCCGACGGTATTCGAGCGCCATACGGTTGCCGAGAACCTGGAATTGGCGATGGCGGGCGAGAGATCCTTTGTCCATTGCCTGCTCGCGCAGTTGCGCGTGCAACAGCTCGAACGAATCGACTCCGTCCTCGAAACAATCGGTCTGGTCGAACGGCGCGGCGACCTGGCAGGCCTGCTGTCCCACGGACAAAAGCAGTGGCTGGAGATCGGCATGCTGCTCATGCAGGCCCCCAAGCTGCTGCTGATCGACGAACCCGTGGCGGGAATGACGCCCCAGGAGACCGAGCGAACGGCCGAGCTGCTCGTGTCCCTCGCAGGCGCACATTCGGTAATTGTGGTCGAGCACGACATGGATTTCATCCGCTCGATTGCCCGCCGGGTGACGGTCCTGCATGAGGGAAGAGTGCTGGCCGAAGGCAGCATCGACGAAGTCCAGAACGATCCCAAAGTCAACGAAGTGTATTTGGGCCAGTAAGCGTGCTGCAGATCCGCAATCTCAACCAGTATTACGGAGGCAGCCATACCCTATGGGACGTCAATCTCGATGTCGAGAAAGCCTCGCGCACGTGCCTGATGGGACGCAACGGAATGGGCAAGACGACCTTGTTGCGCACCATCATGGGCATCCTGCCGATCGAATCCGGGCAGATCCTCTTCGAGGGCCAGGATCTGCACCGAATCCCCGCGCACGCGCGCGCACGCCTGGGCATTGCCTACGTGCCGCAGGGACGCGAGATTTTTTCGCAATTGAGCGTCGAGGAGAACCTGCGCATCGGACTGGCGTCGCGTCGCGACGGTTCGCGCACGATTCCCGACCGCATATTCGAGATCTTTCCCGTACTGCGCCAGATGATGCGCCGGCGCGGCGGCGACTTGTCCGGCGGACAACAGCAGCAGCTTGCCATCGCCAGGGCATTGGTGCTGGAGCCGAAGCTATTGATCCTCGATGAACCAACCGAAGGCATTCAGCCCGGCATCGTGCACCAGATTGGCGACATCCTCTTGAAGCTCAATCGGGAGCTGGGCGTCACCGTCCTGCTTGTCGAGCAGAAGCTGCCGTTCGCCCGCCGCGTGGCCAGCGATGTGCGCATCCTGGACAAGGGCCGGGTCGTTGCATCCGGTGCGATCGATGTCCTGACCGACGATCTGGTGCGCAAACACCTGACCGTGTAATGTCGGCGGGTGGACCATGTCGATGAAACGATGCGGGGAACGCGCGCCGGCAGTTGGCGGGCGCGCCTGGAACTGGGCTTCGAGCGTTCGGGGCCGTCGACAATCCTGCGCGTGCAGAAGCACGAGGGACCCTTGGTCGTGCAACGTCCGTTTTATCCGGAAGGCGACGTCTGCCACGCCTACGTGTTGCACCCGCCCGGAGGAGTCGTCGCAGGGGACTCCTTGCACTTGCACGTGCGTGCGGACGCCGGTGCCCATGCACTGATCACGACGCCCGCGGCGGGCAAGTTTTATCGCAGCGAGGGCGCGACAGCGACCGTGCGGCAGGACTTCGAACTGCGCGACGCGAACCTGGAATGGCTGCCGCAGGAATCGATCTATTTTCCACGGGCCCGGGTCGATGTGCGCAGCACGATCCGGCTTGGCGGGAGCGCACGCTTTCTCGGATGGGAGATCGCCTGCTTGGGACTGCCCGCACGCGGCGAGTCGTTCGATTCGGGCACGGTGCACCAGGGCGTTTCGGTCTTGCGCGAAGGGTCACCCGTTTTGCTCGAGGCGCAGGAGCTGGATCCGGAGGTGGTCGCCGGTCGATGGGGCATGAGGCGGCAGGGGAGCATCGGCACCATGATCGCGGTGCCGGCCGACGAATCGATGCTCGCTGCCGCGCGCGCGAGCGCGGATCTGGAAGCCAACGCGCGCGATGCCGGAAATGAACTGCTTGCGTGTACGCTGGTCGACGGCATACTTGTGTGCCGGGGACTCGCCGCGCGCGGCGAGCGACTGCGCAACGCCTTCGCGGGAATCTGGCGCGCCATTCGTCCGCGCTTGCTGGGTCGCGGCGCGGTGTCTCCTCGAATCTGGGCAACCTAGGAACCTGGCACGATGGAACTTTCTCCCCGGGAAAAAGACAAGCTGCTGCTCTTCACGGCAGCACTGCTCGCGGAGCGGCGCAAGGCGCGAGGGTGCAAGCTCAACTATCCCGAGGCGGTCGCCTACATCTCGGCGGCCATCCTGGAGGGCGCGCGCGATGGACGATCGGTTGCGGAACTTATGCACTTCGGGACGACGCTGCTCGTGCGCGATGACGTGATGGATGGCATCGCGGAGATGATCCCCGAGGTGCAGGTCGAAGCAACATTCCCGGACGGGACCAAGCTGGTCACAGTCCATCAACCGATTCGATGAAAGGCGGCCGATGGGGTCAGGCTTGATACCAGGCGAAATCCTCCCGGCGCAAGAGGCGGATCTCGAGCTCAACGCCGGGCGCGCGACGGTGCGCCTGGTCGTCGCGAACACGGGCGACCGACCCATCCAGGTCGGGTCGCATTATCACTTCTTCGAAACCAACCAGGCCCTGCGTTTCGATCGCGCCGCGGCGCGCGGGTACCGCTTGAATATCGCTGCCGGCACGGCCGTGCGCTTCGAGCCCGGACAGGAACGCGAAGTCGAGCTCGTCGCCTATGCGGGTGCACGCGTCGTCTACGGCTTCCAGGGGCGCATCATGGGACGCCTGCCATGAGGCGCCTGTCGTGACCAGGATCTCGCGGCGTGCCTATGCCGAGATGTTCGGCCCCACCGTCGGCGACCGGGTTCGCCTGGGCGACACGGAACTTTTCATTCGCATCGAGCGCGACTTCGCGATCTACGGCGAAGAAGTCAAGTTCGGCGGCGGCAAGGTGATTCGCGACGGCATGGGCCAAGGGCAATTGCCTTCGGCGCAGTCGGTCGATACCGTGATCACGAATGCCGTGATCGTCGACCATTGGGGCATCGTCAAGGCCGACATCGGCATCAAGGGCGGGCGGATCGCGGCGATCGGCAAGGCGGGCAATCCCGATGTCCAGCCGGGCGTCGACATCGCGATCGGTCCGGGAACCGAGGCGATCGCCGGCGAAGGCCTGATCGTGACCGCCGGAGGCATCGACGCGCATATCCATTTCATCTGCCCGCAGCAGGCCGAAGACGCGCTCATGAGCGGCGTGACCACGATGATCGGCGGCGGCACGGGGCCCGCGACGGGAACCAATGCAACCACCTGCACGCCCGGTCCCTGGCACACGGCGCGCATGCTGCAGGCCCTCGATGCCTTGCCGATGAACTTCGGCCTGCTCGGCAAGGGCAATGCAAGCCTGCCGGCTGCGCTCGAGGAACAGATCCGTGCGGGCGCGATGGGCCTCAAGCTGCACGAGGATTGGGGCACCACGCCGGCGGCGATCGACAACTGCCTGTCGGTTGCCGATCGATTCGACATCCAGGTGGCGATCCACACCGACACGCTCAACGAGAGCGGTTTCGTCGAGGACACCCTTGCCGCGTTTCGCGGACGCGCCATCCATACCTTTCATACGGAAGGCGCGGGCGGAGGTCATGCGCCGGACATCATCAAGGCTTGCGGCGAGCCCAACGTTCTGCCGTCGTCGACCAACCCGACGCGTCCCTACACCGTCAATACGGTCGACGAGCACCTGGACATGCTGATGGTCTGCCACCACCTGGACCCCGGCATCGCCGAGGACGTGGCTTTCGCCGAATCGCGCATCCGTCGCGAGACGATCGCCGCCGAGGACATCCTCCACGACCTGGGCGCGTTTTCGATGATTTCCTCGGATTCGCAGGCGATGGGTCGCGTTGGCGAGGTGATCACGCGCACGTGGCAGACCGCGCACAAGATGAAGGTGCAGCGGGGTCCGCTGCAGGATGCGAGCATCCGGGACGACTCGCAATGCGACAATTTCCGCGTGCGCCGCTATGTCGCCAAGTACACGATCAATCCGGCGATCACGCATGGCATCGCCCATGAGGTCGGTTCGATCGAAGTCGGCAAGCTCGCGGATCTCGTCCTGTGGCGTCCTGCGTTCTTCGGTGCCAAGCCTGCGCTGATCCTCAAGGCAGGCATGATCGTCGCGGCGCCGATGGGCGACCCGAATGCTTCGATTCCCACGCCGCAGCCCGTCCACTATCGGCCGATGTTCGGGGCCTTCGGCGATGCGTGCCGGTCGACGTCGGTGCTGTTCGTCTCGCAGGCGGCGCACGACGACGGCATCGCAGCGCGGCTGGGCCTGGGCAAGGCTTGCGTTCCCGTCGCGGGAACGCGCTCGATCCGCAAGGCGGACATGAAGTGGAACTCCTACCTGCCGCGCATCGAGGTGGACGCGCAGACGTACGAAGTGCGCGCAGACGGGCAACTGCTCCATTGCGATCCCGCGACGAGCCTGCCGCTAGCGCAGCGTTATTTCCTGTTCTGAAAGGCAACATGATTCGCATCACGAGCCGGGTGGACCCGCATCGCGCGCGAGCCACCGCAGAACCAGCGGTCAGCGCCACGCTGGAACTCGCATTCGAAGCGCGCAGTCGCAGCCGCTTGCGCACGACGCTCAGCAGCGGCGAGGAAGCGGCGATTTTCCTGGAGCGCGGGCAGGTCCTGCGCGACGGCGACCTGCTGCTGGCGGAAGACGGACGCATCGTCCGGGTCCAGGCGGCCCCCGAACGTGTCTCGACAGTGCGCGGTGCGTCGGCGCGCGATCTGCTGCGCGCGGCCTATCACCTGGGTAACCGTCATGTTGCCTTGCAAGTGGCGCCGGATCATCTTCGTTATCTGCACGACCATGTGCTCGATGACATGGTTTCGGGAATGGGCCTGACGGTGACCGTCGAGAATGCACCCTTTGAGCCGGAGGCTGGCGCATACCACTCCCCTGACGGCGCGGCGCATCGCCACGACGCCTGATCAGGCTTGTCGATGGATCGTTTGCCGAGATTCGTAGCCGGACCCGGATCGGATCCGACCGCGCTGCTGCGCTTGTTCCACCTCGTGAGCCCGGCGCTTCCTGTCGGCGCCTACGCCTATTCGCAAGGCCTCGAATACGCCGTGCATGCGGGCTGGGTACAGGACGAGTCGAGCGCCCTGGACTGGCTGCGCGGCCTCTCCCGTCACGCCCTCGCAACGCTCGACCTGCCGATCCTGCTACGCCTGGTTCGCGCGTGGGAGCTTGGAGACAGGGCGGCACTTGCCTCGTGGACGGCGCACCTGATGGCGGCACGGGAAACAAGCGAATTGCGCGCGGAGGAATTGCATCTGGGGCGCGCGCTCGCAAGAATCCTCGGGGAGCTCGGACTGGAGGACGCAAGTTCCTGGCGCGAATCCAGGCCCGCATTTGCCACGATGTTCGCGCTTGCCGCCGTGCGCTGGGGCATCGGCGCGAGCGATGCCATGCGAGGGTATCTATGGACTTGGACGGAAAACCAGGTGCTTGCCGCGGTGCGCCTCGTACCCCTGGGCCAGACAGCCGGCCAGCGCCTGCTGCATCAACTCACCGACGACATGCCGGAATTGCTCGCCCGTGCGCAAGGCACGGACGACGCGGCGATCGGTTCGAGCGCGGCCGCGCAATGGTTCGCAAGCGCGGCCCACGAGACTCAATACACGCGCCTATTTCGCTCCTGACCGCGCTTTTCAATGCCCTGGTGGAACGCTCCGCACCTTGTTTGCCACATGTGCTGCAAGCTGGTCGCGGAAGCGCACGAAGCTTTGCGGTTCGCTGAGCAGGCGCATGCGTTCGGACGCACTCAGATGCTCGGTTCGCGAGTCGATCAGCAGGTCGCGCACCAGCGCGCGGCGTGCACGGCCACGGCTGCCCCAGCCGGTATTGCGCGGCCCCATCGCGGAACGTACAACGTCGAACAGCCAGGGATCGCTGAGCACGTCGCGCCATTCTGGCGTGCGCTCGCCCTCGCGCGCATAGCCCCAGGCCGATTGCAATACCGCCGGCGCCAGCTGCTCCTCCGGCGTGAGCAACAGCCTGTGCGCCATCAGCCTTTCGCCCAAAGTGGCACGGCTCGTCAGCACGGCAAGCGGCACGGCGAGCAGCAGCGGCACATCCATCGGCAACAGCCAGAAGGCAGCTTCCGGTCGAGTCACCATGACGACCGCCGCGATGGCCGCGACCACGGCGCCGATGACCGCAAAGCGCTGCGCGGCCTCGCGCCAGGAAACATCCAAGGCGACCCGCGGCGGCGACTTCCACGTCAGCTTCAGCCCTGTCACCGCACCGAACACGAACAAGGTATGCGCGACCATGCGCACCGGAGCCTGGAGCACGGACAAGGCCCCCTCCAGGACCGTGCCGCGCACCAGTGCGGAAGTGCCCCCGTAGGTTTGCACTTCGCCGCGCATCACGATGGCAACCACGCCCATCGCGCGCGGCAGCGCGAGCATCACTCCTGTAGCGCACCATAGCGCCATCATTTCCGCGGGCACGTTGATCGGCGACAGGAAGATGGGCGTGCCGCCCAGCACCCAGGTCCCCGCGCCGAGCAGGACGAAGGCGAGCCACATCGGCGCGGACATGTACGCCAGCGCACCCGTCAGGAACATTGCCCGGTGCACCGGATGCAGGCCAGGCTCGGGAATCAAGCGCGCATTCTGGAGGTTGCCCTGGCACCAGCGCCGGTCGCGTTGCAACTCCTCGAGCAAGTTGGACGGCTGCTGTTCATAGCTGCCCTGCAAGTCGTGCACCAGCCAAACGAAGTAGCCCGCGCGACGCATCAGGGCGGCTTCGACGAAGTCATGCGAGAGAATCTCGCCGCTCAAGGTGCCACGGCCGACGATGGGCGCCAGCGCGCAATGCTGCATGAACGGCGCAACGCGGATGATCGCGTTGTGACCCCAGTAATGCGATTCGCCCAGCTGCCAATATTGCATGCCCGCGGTGAACAGCCGGCCGGCAACGCGCCCGGAAAACTGCTGCGTGCGCGCATGCACCGTCGTCACGCCGCACACGTGAGGAGCCGTCTGCAGGATGCCGGCGCTCGGATTGGCCTCCATCAGCTGGACCAGCTTCACCAGGCAGTCGCCGCTCATCACGCTGTCTGCGTCGAGCACGACCATGTAGTCGTAGTCGCGTCCCCAGCGCCGGCAGAAATCGGCAACATTGCCGAACTTGCGCTTGGTGCGGCGCTGGCGCCAACGGTAATAGACCTGGACCTTTTCTCCACAGGCCTGGCGCAGGGCAGCCCACGCCGCGAGTTCCGCGGTGCGGATTGCCGGATCGCTTGCGTCGGACAGCACGAAGACATCGAACAGCTTGCCGGCGCCGGCGGCCGCGAGTGATTCACAGATTGCTCGCAGTCCGGCAAAGACGGTGGCGACTTCCTCGTTGCAAATCGGCATGACGATCGCCGTGCGTGCACCTTCGGGTAACGGCGCCCCTTCCACGGAAGTGGCCGACATGGCGTGCCGGTCGCCGCGCCAGATAACCCAAAATCCCATCATTGCCGTGAAAAATCCGGCGGATACCCAGGCGAACAAAAGAGCAAATAGCCCGACCTGCATCTCGCGCATCAGGCTGGAGTCGTTGGCTGGAAGGACATGGGCCAGTAACGCCGTCGCGCTGCCGGCCGATGCGAGCACGAGGCCTAGAAGGACGCGGCGCCGCCGCGCGGCCGCCAATTCCCACGCGGCGCGCGCGGGCGCGGCGCGCCGCGCACCGGTTGCGAACCGGCCGATCGCGGCGAACGAACTTGCCAGCGCGTCCACCAGGCTGCGGGTGAAGCCGCGCCAAGGTTTGGGCACCATCGATCCGCGGTGGATCGGCGGCGTGCTACGTCCGGGAAGCGGGTTCGCGTGCACCGCGGAAGGCGCATCCCATCGGTATGAGGCGTAAGGGGTATCGGAATCCATGTCAGCAGTTGCGCCCGAAAATTGGCAATCACTGTTGACCGAAGCAATGTTCGTGCCAGTATAAAAATACTGTTTTAAATCAGTACGTTATTTGGATGTACCGTGTTTTTTCCGGGTCCGTCGAGCGAATTGAACCGGAAAAACCGCTCAATTTGTCGCCGAACGGCGACACGAAATTTGAAACTGGGCCCTAAGTATTTGAACCGGAACGATTTTCCGGGTGTCTTTCGTCAGCGACAGCGGGTCCGCCACGGAACTGCTCGGGCGTAAGCCCATGCTTTTGCAGAAGTCGATAGAACTCTGTGCGGTTGCGGTCGGCAAGCCGCGCAGCGTCCGCGGCATTGCCATCCGTGAGCTTGAGCAGGCCGACGAGGTAATCGCGCTCAAAGCGCCTGCGTGCCTCGGTGTAGCTCAGCACTTCAACCGAAGGCACGCGCAGGGCTCGCTGGACCAGCGCGAGCGGAATCAGCGGCGCCGTCGACAGCGCGCACACCTGCTCGACGACGTTATGCAACTGACGCACATTCCCCGGCCAGCTTGCCGTGGTCAGTGCCTTGAGCGCATCAGGCGCAAAACCGTTGGTGCGCTTGCCGTACTTGCCGCCAAGTTGCGCAAGAAAATGATTGGCCAGCAAGGGAATGTCTTCGCGCCTTTGCGCGAGCGTCGGCATGTGCAGTGAAACGACGTTGAGCCGGTAGTACAGGTCTTCGCGAAAGCGCCCATCGGCCATGTTCGTATCAAGATCATGGTGGGTGGCCGAGAGGATGCGCACATCAACGGGGACCGACTGGCTCGACCCGACGGGGCGCACGGAGCGCTCCTGCAACACACGCAGCAGCTTCACCTGCAAGGCGGGCGGCATGTCGCCGATTTCGTCCAGGAACAAGGTACCGCCGTTGGCGGCAACGAACAGGCCCGCATGATTTGCCACGGCACCCGTGAAGGAGCCCTTTACGTGGCCGAACAGTTCCGACTCGAGGAGCGCTTCGGGGATCGCGCCGCAATTCACGCCGATGAAGGGCTTGCCCGAGCGCGGGCTCGCGCGATGAATGGCCTGCGCAAGCAACTCCTTGCCGGTACCGCTCTCGCCGGAGATCAGCACGCTGGCATTCGATGCCGCAACCATCTTCGCCTCGGCGAGCAGTTCGGCCATGATGTTGGAGCGACTGACCAGGCCGGCGCGCCAGTCCTCATCGCCCGAAAGCGCGAGGGGTGCAGGTGCCGGCAGCGAAAGAGCCTGGTTGACTTTGTCCAGCAGCGCCTTGCCGTCGAATGGCTTCGTCAGGTAACTGAACACGCCGCGGGCGGTCGCGTCCACCGCATCGGGAATCGTGCCGTGCGCGGTAAGCAGGATGACGGGCAGCGTCGGATGGCGCGCGCGGATTTCATCGAACAGTCCAAGGCCATCGAGACCCGGCAGGCGCACATCGCTCACCACGAGCTGTGGGCGTGCGACCGCCATTTGCGTGAGCGCATCCTCGGCGGATTCGACCGAAACCACGCTGTGACCAGCCGCCGTCAGGCGCATGGACAGCAGTTTCAACAGGTCCGGGTCGTCGTCGACGAGCAGCAGGTTCGCCATGGAAATTCGGTGCCTAGGGAACCCGGCCGGCCGACGGCGGAGCGCCGCCGCCGCCCGGCGCGGCCGCGGGGGGCGCCGGAGTCGACGGGCGCGGCGTCATGCTGCGCTCAATCGCCTTGAGCGCCTCGAGCTTCTCGGTGAGCTGCTGGATCGCGCGTTGCATGTCGCGATGCTGCGCGCCCTGGCGGTCCATGAGGTCCTCCAGGCGCATTTCCTCCGCAATGCGTCCGGACAACAGGCGCGCCATCGGTTGCCACGCCTGCATGTCCGGCGTCGTGGCGTGAACGATCGGGTCAAGCAGGTCCATTGCGAGCGTGAGGTCGCCAGGGTTGTGCTGCTGCGCAAGCGCGAGGGCAAGGTCGAGCGCGTCGTCGGGTTTGGAGACGGAATTCGTGGGCGAAACCTGCGCGCCCAGGCGCCCGACCTCGGCAGCCAGGTCCGGCGGCGCGAGCGCCGAGATACGGTCCCAATAGGCGGCGAGATTGCGTGCGACGATATCCGAAGGTTTGGCCAACTCGGGAGCCGGCCCCTGGAATGCCGGCTTGGGGCGTGGCGCTTCCACTTGCACGACCGGCGGCTTGGGCGCAGGCGGAGCCGGGGGCTTTGCGGGTGCCTCGAACAAGCCGCACGCAACCAGCGCGGATGCGCTGGCGCACAGCACGAGATGTCGATTCCTATCCAGCATTCGGCAATTCGATGTGAAAGTGGGCTCCCGGGCCGTCGTCCATCAAGTCGACCTGGCCCCCGTGCGCGGTGACGTATTCGTTCACGATGGAAAGACCGATCCCGCTGCCGCGCAAGGCGTCGCTTGGCTGGCGCTCGCCGCGATAAAACGGCTCGAAAATGCGGGCGCGATCGACCGCAGCGACGCCCGGCCCTTCATCCACGATGTCAATGCAGGCACGGCCCGGCAATCGGGCGACCGAAAACCGGATGGTAGCGCCCATCGGGCTGAAGCGGATCGCGTTCGACAGCAGGTTATCCAGTGCCGCGCGCAGCATATCGGCGTCGACTTCGGCCCACAGCGGTTCACCGGTGACTTCCACGTTGAGCTGGCGCGCCATCCATTGCAGGCGCTGGCGCGCAACCTGTTCCGTCACCAGGGCCTTGAGCTCGGTGCGCTGTCGCACCAGTTGGCGCGCCTCGAACGCAGCCGCATTGAAACGCAGCAGATCCTCGATCTGGCTCTGCAGCACGGCCGTGTTCTGCCGCAGGATGCGGGCGACCTCGCGTTGACTGGTGTTCAAGGTGCCGGCGATCTCGTCCTCGAGCAGCGATACGCCTTCGCGCAGTGCCGCCAGCGGTGTCTTGAGTTCGTGCGAGACGTGACGCAGGAAGCGGGCCTTGTCGGAATCAAGTTCCGCGAGCCGCAGCCGCAGCCATTCCAGCCGGCGCCCCAGCAGGCGCACGTCGGTCGGCCCACGAATTTCGATCGGGCGGTCGAGGCGATTCTCGCCCAGGCCTACGACCGCGTTCTCCAGGCGCTTGAGAGGTCGTGCCAGCCACAAGCCGAAAACAAACGCGAGCACGACGGTCACGCCGATCGTCGCGACGATCTGCCGACCGATCTGCGCGCGCCCCGACTCCAGGTCGTTCATCAGCACCTGGTTGCGCGCCTCGGTCGCGAGGCGGACCTGCCCGGCGATTGCCGCATTGATCGCGTCGAGCTCGCGAAATGCCTGCGTCACGGAAAGTTCGCGCGCGTGGATCGACTCGTCGGAACCGCTGAGCTGCCCTTTGATCGGACTTTCCGTCGACTGCCATTGGCGCGCGAGATCCGAGGGAATGCGGTTGTCGGCCAGGCGGCCCAGCGCCGAATTGGCGTCGCGCTCGGCGTCTTCGAAGCGCTGGCGCAAGGCCGCGTCGCCCAGGACGAGGAACTGGCGCGCGGAGCGCTCCATGGCAACCGTGCGCTCGGCGAGGATCTGTGCGTCTGCCGTATGGGCAACGGCTTCGCGCGCGCCCTCGCTGCTTTGCTGCAGCAGCCCCTCGAGCAGTACCAGGGCGCGCAGCGAGGCGACACTCAGCAGCGCGGCAATCAGCAGGAACGCGACCAGCAGCAATTGCCGGAAGGAGTAACGCTGCAGGGAAAAGATCGCTCGCATCAGAGGGGCTTCCCGCCAGGGTGTGGTCCGCCGCCGCTGCCGTGGTCTTTGGCGGACCGATCGCCGCTCCAGTCGCGGCGCAGGAGTCCGAACAGGGCGGAGTCGCTAGCCGCACCTTTGTCCAACCAGCGCTCGCGCAAAAGGCCCTCCTGCTCGAAACCGAGGCGGCGCAGCACGCGCGCCGACGCCTGATTGCGCGGGTCGATCTCGGCCTCCAGGCGGCGCAATCCGATCTTCCCGAACACGTGGTCGATCAGGGCCGTCAGCGCCTCGTGCATGAAGCCTTGTCCCCAATGGGCGCGCCCGAGCACGTAGCCCAATTCGGCGCGCCCGCTTTTTTCCTCGTAGCGGAACAACAGGCACGTGCCGATCGCCAAGCCGGAGTCTTTTCTGGCGACGACAAGTTGCAAGGCGCTACCCGATTCCTGGATTCCCGCCATGCGCTGGTGCCAGGCACGTGCGTCCTCCATCGACTGCCAGGTCGGGTAGGGCAGGAAGCGTGTCACCCGCGCGTCCCCATTGACCTCCATCAGCGCAGGCAGGTCGGAACCATCGATCGTGCGGAGAATCAAGCGGGGTGTCGAAATCGTCTCTTGCAGGCGCAGGGGCACGGTCATGGAAATGGCGATATGCGAAGCGAGAGCGACGGTTCGAAATACTCGCTATTGTCGCAGGGATCGGGCCCTACAATCGAGATCATGAAGTCGAATCCGTGCTGGCTCGTCGCGGGCTGGCTGTGTCTCGTCCCTCCTGCCTTCGCGACGCAAACCAACCTGTCATCGCCGCCACCAGTGTCGGTGAAGCCGCAACCGGTTGCCAGAAAACCGGACGCGGCGACACTGGACCGTTACGCGGGCTATTACCGCTTCGGCGACCACGCCGTGTTGACGATCCTCCACGGCGGCGATTCGCTGAGCGTGCAATTGACCGGGCAGCCTGCCGGCAGCATCGTCGCGGTGAACGAGACGGAATTCGTGAATGACCAGTTTGGCGCGCGCTTTACGTTCCAAACCGACGAGAGTGGACAGGTGACCGGGGTCGTGCTCGATCAACGCGGGCAGACGATTCGCCTGCCGCGCATCGATGAGGCGACTGCGCATTCGATCGAAGATGCCACTCTGGCGCACGTCAAGAGTCAGACTCCGGCGCGAGGCAGCGAGGCCGCCTTGCGGCGCCTGATCGAAGCCGCGCGCGCAGGCACGCCCAACTACGAGGAGATGAGTCCCGGGCTCGCGGATGCGATGCGCGCCCAGGAGCCGCAATTGAAGCAGGACCTCGAGGGGTGGGGCCCGATCCAGTCGATCCGTTTCCTGCACGTCGGCAACCAGGGCAACGACATTTATGAAGTCCACCTCGAAAACCGAACGACGCAATGGAGCATCACGCTGGGCGCGGACGGAAAAATCGAGTCCGCGCTGGTGCGACCACCGTCCGAGTAGAAATGCAATCGCCGCACCGGCGATACGCCGGAGCGGCGATTCGAAATCAATGCGGTTTCGCTTTGCTTTTTTCGGACAATCCTCTTTCCTGGAGAAGAGGCTCCACGTCGGGGCCGGACCCGTAGAAATCGTGGAACAAGCTCGCGGCGTCTGCGGTCCCCCCGCGCGACAAGACCTTGGCGCGCAGGAAATCACCGTTGGCCCGATTCAAGCCACCATGCGACCGCATCCACTCTTTGGTATCGGCCGCGAGGACCGCCGCCCAGATATACGCGTAATACGCTGCCGAATAGGAATTCCCCCAGATGTGGGCGAAATACGTCGTGTGATAGCGCGGCGGGACCGGCGCGAAGTCGATGCCGTCCTTGTGTAGCGCAGCACCTTCAAACGCCATGACGTGCGCCGCGTCGGGTGCTTTGTCCGGAGCGATCTGGTGCCAGGCCTGGTCGAGCTGCGATGCGGACAGATACTCCGTCGTATCGAAGACCTGGTTGTATTTGTCCATTGCCAGCAGCTTGTCGAGCATCGCCTTGGGCATTGCAGCGCCGCTCTGGTAGTGCCGCGCATAGTTGGCAAGGACCCGCGGATCGGTCGCCCACATTTCGTTGTATTGCGACGGGTACTCGACGAAATCGATCGCGGTGTTCGTGCCGGAGAGCAGCGGATACTGCACATGCGACAAGATGCCGTGCATCGCGTGCCCGAACTCGTGGAACATGGTCGTGACCTCGCTGAAACTCAGCAGCACCGGCTGGCCCTCCGGAGGTTTGCGGATGTTCAGGTTGTTCACGACGACGGCAGAGCGGTGGAACATGCCGTTCTGGTCGATGTAATTCGACATCCACGCACCGCCTTGCTTGTTCGGGCGGGCGAAATAGTCGAGGATGAGGATTCCCAGCGGCGATCCGTCCGCATCGAAAACGTCAAAGGTGCGCACGCCCTTCTGATAGACCGGCAGGTCGTGGCTCTCCGAGAAGCTCAGGCCGTAGAGCTGGTTGGCCGCGAAGAACACACCGTCCTTGAGAACGCGCTCGAGCTCGAAATACGGCGCCGCATCCTTTTCGTCGAAGTCGAAGCGCGCTTTGCGCAGGCGCCCGGAGTAGTACTCCCAATCCCACGGTGCGAGGGCAAAGGACTTTACATGCCTTGCCTTCGCGTCGGCATCGATTTCGCGCTGCAGCTCCTGCGCGAATTTGCGGGCATTGGCCTGCGCGACGACCGACATGTCGTGCAGGGTCTTGTTCACGGTAGCCGGATTCTTGGCGCCTGCATCCGCCAGGACGTAGGCGGCGTAGTCGGGATAGCCCAGCAGGCGAGCCTGCTGCGCGCGCAGCCTGGCCATGTGGGCAACGATGGCCGTTGTGTCGTCGGGCCCCCCGACTCCGCGATGCACGGACGCCTGGAAAATGCGCTCGCGCAAGGCCCGATTCGTGATCTCGCCCAGGATCGACTGGCGCGTCGTGTTCTCCAGGGTGACGAGCCACTTGCCCTCGTGGCCGCGCGCTTTCGCGGCCTCCGCGGCCGCGGCGACGCGCTCGGGCGTTGCGCCGTCGAGCTCGCCGACCCGGTCGACGAGCACCCCGCCGTCATTGGTCGCCTTGAGCAGCGCCTGGGTGAATTGCGGCTGCAGCGTCGAGAGCTCCTGGTTCAAGGCCTTGAGTTTTTCCTTGTCGTGCGGCGACAGCTGCGCGCCGGCGCGCACGAAAAGCGTGTGGTAGCGATCGAGGAGGCGAGCGGACTCCGCGTCAAGCTGGAGCGAATCGCGCTTGTCGAAAACCGTCTTGACGCGCGCGAACAGCTGCGGATCGAGGTAGATCGAGTCCTGATGCGCGGCGAGCTTGGGTGCAACCTCGAGCTGCAACTTGTCCAGGTCGTCGTTGGTATTGGATGTCGACTGCTCGTTGAACCACTCGTTCACGCGCTTGAGAGTCTGGCCCGCGCGCTCCATCGCGACGATCGTGTTCTCGAAAGTGGGGGCCTCGGCGTTTTGCGCGATTGCGGCGATTTGGGCGTTCTCCTGGGCAATGCCCGCGTCGAATCCGGCTGCATAGTCGCTGGCCTGGAGCCGGTCAAAGGGCGGGTATTCGAAGGGCAGGGCACTAGGCTTGGCGAAATCGTACGGAACATGCGCAGGTGCATCCTTTGCCGCTGCCGGTGCAGCGGACGACGGGGACGACTGCGCGTCGGCGCGGCCCGGCACGGCGGTCAGACCCAGGGCAAGCAATGCGGAAACAAAAAAAGCAAAGACCGGAGCGGCCTCGGCCGAAGCGGGGCACGAAGTTTGCAAGGGCATTTTGTCACGCGCTGGGGGAATGAGAAGGCGGAAGCGTACGCCGAATCGCAATCTTGAGGGCCTCTTCGCTTCCCACCGCACGACTGAACAGGTAACCCTGGCCCGTCGCGCAATCCTGCGCCTGCAATTCCTGCAACTGCGGCAGCGATTCGATTCCTTCGGCCGTGACCTGGACACCGAGGGAACGTGCCATCACCAGGATCGCGCGGATGATCGCGGCGGCGCGCGAATCGGAGTGGAGCGCGCTCACGAAGGACCGGTCGATCTTGATCGCATCGATCGGCAGGCGATTGAGCAAGGACAGCGAGGAATACCCGGTGCCGAAATCGTCCACGGCGACGGCCACTCCCAGTTCCTTCAGCCGCTCGAGGATCGAGCGCCCCGAATTGTCCTGCAGGTGCAACGCGCTCTCCGTGATTTCGAGCGCGAGTCGCTTCACCGGGAAGCCCGTCTCGTCGAGGATGCGCTGGACACGGCTCACCAGGTCCGGCCCCAGGAACTGGCGCACCGAGACATTCACGGAGAGCCAGGGTTCGCTCACGCCCGAGGATTTCCAGCGCATGAAATCCGTGCAGGCCCGGCGCAACATGAAGTCGCCCAATTCATCGATGAGGCCGCAGTCCTCCGCGATCGGAATGAACTGGCCGGGCGTGACCTGGCCCAGGTTCGCCTGGTTCCAGCGCGCCAATGCCTCGAAGCCAACGATCTTGAAATCGCTCAGGCGCACCACCGGCTGGTAATGGGCATAGAGTTCGCCACGCGCCAGGCCGCGGCGCAAGCCCTGCTCGATGAGCATGCGCTCGCGCGCCCGCTGTGCCAGCTCGGCCGTGTAGAACGCGAAGCGGTTGCGGCCCGTACGCTTTGCTTCGTACATCGCGCTGTCAGCCGCTTTGGTGAGCTCCGACGTATTGGCGCCGTGCGCCGGATACAAGGCGATGCCGATGCTGCTCGTCACCGAAACCGGCTCGCCGCCGAGCAGCACGGGTTGCGCGATCGTCTTGAGCAGCTTCTCCGAAAGACCGATGCATTCGCTTTCGCCTCGCGCCGGCACGACGATCAGGAATTCGTCGCCGCCGATCCGGATCGCCAGGTCGTCGCGACGCAGGCTGCTTTCGATGCGCTCGGCAATGGTCTTGAGCATCATGTCGCCGGCGTCGTGCCCCAGCGAATCGTTGATGGTCTTGAAGTCGTCCAGGTCCAGGAACAGGATGCCCAGCGGCAGGTTCATGCGCTTGGCATTGCCCAACTCGAGGTCCAGGCGCTCCTGCAGCAGGCGCCGATTGCCCAGCCCCGTCAACGCGTCGTGCATCGCCTGGTGTTCGATGCGCGCTTCGGTACGGCGCAGCGCACTGATGTCGGCAATGGCCAGGACATAGTTCGTCACGATCGACTCGCCGTTGGTCACGGCGAACACGGTCTGGATGGCGGGAAACGCGCCGCCCGCCTTGCGTCGGCAGGCGATCTCGCCTTTCCAGAATCCGCCTTGCATGTTCGCGAGGTCCGGGTAGGCCTGGTCGCTCTGGCGGCGCGCGTGGAGGAAGTCGTAGGGGTTGCGGCCGATGACATCCTCAGGTGAATACCCGGTGAGCTTGATAAACGCGCTGTTGACCGAAATGGTCTGCAATTGCGCATCCAGGATCACGATGCCGTCGCCGACCGTATCCATCGCGGCTTGCGTGTTGCGCAGCTGATCCTGCATCTCGCGGCGCTCGGTGACGTCCATCGCGATGCCGACCACGCGCGTGCGATCGCCCGGCGGATTGGGAAAGGTCTTGGCATGCAGTTCCATCCAGCGGTACACCGCCTTGTCGGCCAGGAGGCGCACCTGCGTGTCGACGGTTCTTTGCTCGTCGTCCAGGCCCGATTCGATCAACTCGCGATCCTCGGGATGGACATGCTCCAGGAGTGCGTTCCTGCCCAAGCCGAGCAGATCCGAGATGGTGCGCGAGTTGCCGTCGACATGACCGCCGACCCAGGCCTTCGACTCTTCCTCCCCCCATTCCCATGCCACCATCGAGCCCGCCTCGAGTGCAAGGCGCAGGCGCTCCTCGGACTTTTCCGTGGCCAGTTCGGCGCGGCGACGCGCCAGCGCCATCGTGAGCATCGCGCGCAGTTCGCGTAAGTCGAAAGGCTTGACGAGATAGCCGTAGGGCGCGCTCGACTTGGCCTTTTGCAGATGGACGTCCTCGGCGTAGGCCGTCAGGAACATCACGGGGATCCGATGCTCTTCACGAATCCGCAAGGCGGCTTCGGTGCCGTCCATCGGCCCTTCCAGGTTGATGTCCATCAACACGAGATCCGGCCGATCCTGGCCCGCCATCGCAACGGCTTCATCGCCGCGGGCCGATAGTCCCGAGACGTCGAAACCCATGCCCTCGATCGTTTCCTTCAGGTCGAGCGCAACGATGCGCTCATCCTCGACGATCTGGATGCGTGCGTTCTGCATCACCAGGCTCCGAATGGTGTGAAAATCGGAAACTGAGCTCATACCGCACTCCATTTTCTCGAATCAGCGCCAGGCGCCCGCCAACCTGCTCGGCCAAGGTCGGCAACAGCCGGAAGCCGAGCGAGCGGCCCTCGCCCAAAACCACCGACTCCGGAATGCCCACTCCATCGTCGGACACGACCAGGCGTCCCGTGCCGGGCTCCGGCTCGTCCAGGCGTACGGTGATCGTGCCCTGGCGCCCATCCGGGAATGCATGCTTGAAGCAATTGGTGATCAATTCGGTGACGATCAACCCGCAGGGAATCGCCTGCTGCAGATCGAGGTAAAGCTCGGCGTCGGCGCCGATCAACTGGATGTCGACCGTCTTGCGCAGGTCGTTGTAGGTATCGCGCAGCAGCGAGACGAGACGTTGCAGGTAGACCCCCAGGCGCACGCGCGCCAGGTCGCCGTGCTCGTACAGCAGCTGATGGATCAGGGACATCGCCCGCACCCGCGAATAGCTTTCGGCGAGCACCGCCTCGACCTGTGGTGGCGAATTGCGCGCCTGCATCTTGAGCAGGCTGGAGATCACCTGCAGGTTGTTCTTCACGCGATGGTGCACTTCGTTCAGCAGTGCCGTCTTTTCCACGAGCGAGCGCTCGATCTGCTCGCGGGCGGCCTTGCGCTCCGTCACGTCCGTGATCGTTGCCAGCACTTGCTGACCCTCGGTCGAGCGCACCGGATTGAGCCCGATCTCCAGCGGAAACTCGGTACCGTCCTTGCGCACGCCATACAAATCACGGCGTCCGCCCATCGTACGCACGCTGGGGCTGGCGAGGAACGAGGAGAACAGGCTGCCATGGCCGTCGCGGTAGCGTTCGGGCATGAGGCGCTCGATCGGTTGGCCGGCGAGTTCGACGCGGCTATAGCCGAACATATGCTCGAGCTGGCGGTTCACGAGCTCGATCCGTCCTTCCCCGTTCACGACCACGAGTCCGTGGAGGACGGCCTCGATGACCTCGCGCGAGCGCTCCTCGCTGCGCCGGAAGGCCGCCTCGCTCGCACGCAGGGCCTGCTCCGAGCGTTTGCGTTCGGTGATATCGGTGATCGCGGCCAGCACCTGTACCCCTTCCGAGGAGTCGATCGGATTGAGCCCGATCTCGATCGGGAACTCGATTCCGTCCTTGCGTTGACCATAAAGCTCCTGGCGGGCGGCCATCGCCCGCGCCACGGGATCGGCGAGAAAGCCGGCGAACAAGGCGGGGTGCCCGCGCCGGTAACGCTCGGGCATCAGGCAAGTCACGGACTTGCCGACGAGTTCGTCACGCGTGTAACCGAACATGGATTCCAACTGGCGATTGACGAGCTCGATCGTCCCTTCCCCGTTGACGACGATCAGGCCGGGCAGGACGGCCTCGATCACCTCCCGCAGGCGCTCCTCGCTGTGACGGAACGCGAGCTCGCTCGTCCGCAGGTCGCGATTCACCGCCTCCAGCTCGGCGGTACGCGCCGCAACTCGCTCCTCCAGCCGACGATTGGCTTGCTGCAGCTCGTCCTCGATCTGGATGCGACGCGCGATTTCCGCCTCGAGTTCCCGGTTCGCGCCTTCGAGCTTGCGGTTCGCCTGTTCGAGCTGGTCACCGCTGGGCAAGGCAATCGCCTTGGGCAGCAAGGGCCAGAGCATGACGGCAGTCGCGACCGAGATCGTCGCCGTCGCCATCTTGACGCTGGCATCGAACCAGTAGACCGGCTGCCAGATATTCCAGATCGCGATCAGGTGCGTCGTCCCGCAAGCGAGGATGAAGCCGGAAAACATGATGAAAATTCCGCCGAACGGGACATCGCGCCGGCGCTGCGTGAAATACCAAAGGGCTGCGGGAATCGAGAAGTACGACAGCGCGATCAAACCATCGGACAGGGTGTACGACCAGAGCAGTGCTGGCGTCCAGAGAAAGCAGTGACCGTGGGGGAGAAAGCCGGAGGACTCGAAGAGCGGGTCAAGGTTGTTCATAGATTTCCGCGCGCCTCCGATCCCAATAACACGGAATCGAAAGTTTGCGCCTCGCTTACATTCAGTGGCAAGCAAGCGAGGCGAAGCGCGAAGGCGGAGCACGGAGGAATGACGAGCACCTGTCCTCTTGAATCCCTGTCAAGAGTCCAGTAACCATAGCGCAATAATATGAAAGGCGACCATGGTCATTTCGCGGTATGCGCCTATCGAGATATCGAAATGCTTTCGAATGTGCTAATACGCATTTCTGCAATGGTTCCGGACGAGCGCGCAGATGAGTGACATCGTTTGCATTCCGATTTGCAAGACCACGCATGGTTTGTTGCCATGTGTTAGCAACAAAAGCCGGAATTCCAGATCCTTTTTCCCCAAACGATTTTGCAGCGCAGGAAAAGTCCGCCTGCAAGCCGCGGTTGGCAGTACCTACCCTGTGCTGCTTCGATGGCAGCGCGCTTACGCCGCCGCGCTGGCACTTGCCGCCGCGGCCGGGCTCGGTTCGCAAACCTGCTGGGCCATTGCAGCGCAGCAGGTGGCGTCGGCGAATTACGCGGATCTGAGTTTCGAGGAACTGGGCAACATCGAGATCACGTCGGTTTCACGCAGGCCGCAGTCTCTTTCGGATGCGGCTGCTTCGGTGTTCGTCATCTCCCGTGACGACATCCGCCGCTCGGGCGCCCGCAGCATCCCCGAGGCATTGCGCCTCGCGCCCAATCTCGAGATCGCGCGCATCAACGCGAGCGAGTACGCAATCAGCGCCCGCGGATTTCTCAGTACGTCCAACAAGCTCCTGGTGCTGATCGACGGGCGCAGCGTGTATTCGCCCTTGTATTCCGGCGTGTTCTGGGACGTGCAGGACGTCGTGCTCGAGGACATCGACCGCATCGAAGTCATCAGTGGCCCCGGCGGCACTCTTTGGGGGATCAACGCCGTCAATGGCGTCATCAACATCATCACGCGCTCGGCGGGCGATACCCAGGGCGGCCTGGTCGATGTCGGAGTCGGCAATCGCGACACGATCGGCGTCGCACGCATTGGCGCGCGTACGGCAAACGACGTGATTTACCGTGTCTACGGCAAGGTCTTTGATCGTGACACGACAATCACGCCCGAGGGCAACCAGGCCGGCGACGCGTGGCACAAGAGCCAGGCCGGGTTTCGCGCCGATTGGTCCAGCGGCGAAGAAACGTTCAGCGCGCATGGCGACGCCTACCAGGGCGTCGAAGGGCAACCCCTTCCTGGCGAAATCGCGATCTCGGGCGTCACCATTCCGTATGGCGACGTTACGGTTTCGGGCGCGAATGTGGTGGCCCGCTGGAACCGAACCCTCTCGGAAACCTCCACGGTGAATTTGACTTCTTACATCGATCACACGCAACGGCACGCGCCGCCGGAATTTGCCGACGTGGAAACGATCTTCGATGTCCAGTTCGAGCATTCGCTGGTCGTGGCTCGGGACCATGCCGTCGTCTGGGGCGCCGAGTATCGCTACGGTATCGATGACACGGAGCCGGCAAGCTTTCCATTTCCCGGTACAAGTTCCACGCCGCTGTTTGCCTTTCTTCCCGAACACCTCGATCAAAGTTGGCCGGCACTTTTCGCGCAGGATGAAATCCACCTGGGCGACCCATTCCGGGTCACGATTGGCGCCCGCGTCGAGCGCAATCAATACACCGGCACGCAGTTCCTGCCGAACCTGAGGTTCGCGTGGAAATTCCTGCCCGATGAACTTCTCTGGGCGGCGGCCTCGCGCACCATGCGGGCGCCCTCGCGGCTGGACCACGATACCTACGTGCCGGGGGCACCACCCTTCGTGCTCGCCGGTGGTCCCAACGTGCAGCCGGAATTCGTCGACGTCTACGAAATCGGGTACCGCGGGCAGTGGGCGAACCGCTTTTCCTATTCGGTGACCGCGTATCACGCGGCCTACGAGGACCTGCAAAGCGCGGAAGTCAATTTCAACACGCCTAGCCCGTACGAATATTTTGCCGATCGGCTGGCTGCTTCGACGAATGGCGTCGAGGCCTGGGGCAGCTATCAACTGACGGATTCCTGGCGCATCCGCGCCGGATTCACCAGTTTGCGGTTGGGCATGCACCTGCGACCGGGAGGTTCGGACACGACCCAACTGCTGGAGGAAGAGGGCGGCGATCCCCGGCAGTCCTGGCAGTTGCGCACCGATCTGGCCCTTCCGTATCGCACCGAATTCGATGCGGGCGTGCGGCACGTGGCTTCGCTCAGCGACCCGGACGTGCCCGGTTATACGGTGACAGACCTGCGCGTCGCGTGGCATGCGCGCAGCGATCTCGAACTTTCGCTGACGGGAGACAACCTGTTCTCGGGGCGCCACGCCGAGTGGGGCGCATTGCCGACGCGTTCGGTGTTCGGTCCCGACGTTTTTCTCCGCGCCACATGGCGCCTGTGAGGGGACGCCGCGCTGCGAGGCGTTCAGCGCTTTTCGTGCTGGCGCAGGTTCTCGGTCTGGCCGTCTTCCCGACGCTTGCGCAGCAGGCAGCCGCGCCTGCCAATGCATCCGCGGGCGCTTCCGCCGAAACGCCTGTCGAGACGAAGATCAAGGCGGCTTTCCTCTACAAATTCGCCGGGTATATCGAGTGGCCGGCCAGTGCCTTCGACCGAGCGAACGCGCCGGTCGTTTTCGGGATTGCCGGTGCGGATCCGGTGGCCGAAGAGTTGGCCTCGATGGTGTCGGGACGCCTGATCGACGGGCGCCCGATCGCGGTGCGCAAGCTCGCGACGGGGGAGAGCCTGGCCGGCGTCCATGTCCTGTTTGTCGGCAAGGCCTCGGGCGCGCGCCCTGGTGAACTGCTGTCGGCCGCGAAAGGCAAGCCGGTTCTTACCGTGACCGAGTCCGACGACGAATTTGCACAGGGGAGCGTGATCAATTTCGTGATTGTCGACAACAAGGTCCGCTTCGACGTCGCACTTGGCCCCGCGGATTCGGGCCAGATCAAGCTCAGCGCGCGCCTGCTTTCCGTCGCACGCAAGGTGTTCGCGAGTTCCACGGGGTCCTGACATCGTGATGCGCAAACCCCGGACGTTTCGCAGCAAGCTGATCGCGTCCTTCCTGTTGACGACCTTCGTCGCCCTGGTGGTCGCGCTCGCCTCGATGATCGGGTACGACCTGTACCGCTTCCACACGACGGCCCTGGCCGACATGCAGACGCACGCGGAGTTGATCGCACGCACGACCGCGCCGGCGCTCGCCTTCGACGACCCACGGATGGCGCGCGAAAACCTGTCGCTCCTGCGCCTGCGTCCCACCGTCCGGGCGGCAGCAATATTCAACGAGCGCGGCCAGATCTTCGCGACCTATGTGCGCGAAGGCGACGAAGAGAAATTTCCACCGGCTCCGACCGAGGAATTGTTCGAGACGCGAGGCCAGGACCTGTATGTGTTCAAGCAGGTCATCGAGAAGGGCGAAGTGCTGGGAACGATCTACATCCACGCGGAATTTCCCATCGTCACCCGCGTCGAGACCTATGTCGGCATCGCCTCGCTCGTTACGGTGGTGGCGATGCTCGTTGCTTTCGCCTTCTCGACGTGGATTCAGGCGGCCGTGACCAATCCGATCTCGGACATCGCCAATGTCGCGCGCGACGTGATTGCCCATCGCACCTACGAAAGGCGCGCCCAGGTCGTGGCGGACGACGAGCTCGGAGCGCTTGCCTCGGGCTTCAACAACATGCTCGCCGAGATCCAGAAGCGCGCCGACGAGAATGCGCGGGCACAGCGCAACCTGGAGCGGGAGATCCTGGAGCGCCGGCGCAGCGAGCAGGAGGTCGTGCATCTGAACGAGGTGCTCGAGAGCCGGGTCCTGGAGCGCACCGCCCAGCTCGAGGAAAGCAACCGCGATCTGGCGATCGCGCGCAAGGAAGCCGAGCGTGCGAACCTCGCGAAGTCCGACTTTCTTTCGAGCATGAGTCATGAGCTGCGCACACCGCTGAATGCGATCCTGGGCTTCGGCCAGCTGCTCGCATCCGAGACTCTCGTGACGACGCCCGAGCAGAAGAAGTCCTTTGTCGACTACATTGTCAAGGCCGGACGGCACCTGCTGGACCTGATCAACGACATCCTCGACCTCACCAAGATCGAATCCGGCTATGTCGCTCTTTCGCTCGAGCCGGTCGTCGTGTCGACCCTGTTGCAGGAATGCCACCAAATGGTCGAACCCCTCGCCAGACAGCGGGGTGTTCGGATGCAGTTCCCGGTCGGCGAAGACGTGTGCGTTTTTGCCGACCGGACCCGCCTCAAGCAGATCTTGTTGAACCTGCTTTCGAACTCGATCAAGTACAACAAGGAGGGCGGATCGGTGTTCGTTTCGTGCCGGATCGAGCCGAGTGGCCAAGCGGGCCGTGTGACTGTCCAGGACACGGGCATGGGCATCAGGCCCGACCTGCTCGCTGAATTGTTCCAGCCTTTCAATCGTCTCGGCCAGGAAGCGGGAACGGTGGAGGGGACCGGCATCGGACTCGTCGTCACGAAGCGCCTTGTGGAATTGATGGGTGGAGGTATCCACGTAGAGAGCACGCTGGGAGTCGGTTCCACATTCGCGGTCGAGATGCCTGCCACGAAGGCGCCGCCTCAACTGCAGTCGGGAATTGGCCTCAAGGTGCCTCGTGGTCCGGTCCGCACGGTCGATGCACACCTTGCCGCGACAGTGCTGTATGTCGAGGACAATCCCGCGAACCTCGTACTGGTGGAAGAGATGTTGCGCTTCCGCCCCGAACTGCAATTTCTTTCCGCCCCGGACGCCGTACTGGGTATTGAACTCGCACGCGCACATCGACCGCGGGTAATCCTAATGGATATAAACCTTGCTGGAATGAGCGGAACGGATGCACTTAAGATGTTGCGTGAAACGCCGGAGACTGCAAATATCCCCGTTGTCGCAATCACTGCCAATGCCACGCAGCGCGATGTGGAAAAGGGCTTGGCCGACGGATTCTTCCGCTATGTCACCAAACCGCTCGTGATGGAAGAGTTCATGCAGGCAATCGAATGCGCCCTGGAACTGACGGCCCGCCCTGAGGACTGACGTCGTAATGAAATACCGAATACTCGTCATTGATGACCACCTGCCCAATCTGACGCTCACCAAGGCCGTACTCGAGGCGGGAGGATACGAGGTGACGACGGCCGAGGACGCCGAGGGCGCGCAGGACCTCCTCGTCGGGACGCCGCCCGATCTGATCCTGGTCGATATCGCCTTGCCCGGCATGAACGGTCTTGCGTTCACCCGCTGGCTCAAGGCGGATGCGCGCCTGCGCGAGATCCCTGTGCTCGCGCTGACGGCATTTGCGATGGCGGGCGACGAAGTGCGTGCGCTCGAAGCGGGATGCCAGGGCTACATCACGAAACCCATCGACATCCACGGCCTGCTGCGGCTCATCGCCCAGGTGCTCCAAATCGAATCGCCCGGGCCCGCGGCCGTTTGAATCCGCGTTCTCACTCACGAATACTGAGTAGCAGACTATAGAAGAAAAGCGCAGCCTTGCTACGGCCTGCTAAGCGGCGACGTCGGTGCGCAGGTCTTGCACGACCAGCGAAGGGATCTCGACGAGACCTGCCATCTGCGCGGCGCGCCAGCGGCGCTCGCCGTGGACGATGACGTAGCCTCGCTCGGTCTCGCGCAGCATCACCGGCCGCAAGATGCCGTACATGCGCACGCTTTCGGCCAGCGGCAGGAGTTCCGCCTGCGAATACCCTCTGCTGCGCGGATCCGTACGGATCTCGTCGCATCGAATCTTGTGGAGTTCCATCTTTTCTCCTACTGCCGCGCCAGCCTGACGCCACCGCATTCCCCGCATGACGGTTCGCGTTGCCGCATATTGCAAACCTAAGTCGGCGCGGTGACTAGCGCGTGTCGTGGCCATGACCGCTTCGCGCGATCGGTGCGCGGGAAGATGGACGACCGTAACGGCTGTATACCTTTCATTACAAGTTGGCATCGAATTTGCAGCGGGTCCTCGGTACCATCGCTGCCCATGCAAACCGATCTTCCGAAGCGGCGCTGGCTGCCGCGCTGGCCAAGAATGGCCTGGGCCGCCGGCGCGATCGTCGTGCTCGCCGCCGTCGTCATCAGTTCCTGGACATTCGTCATGCAGCCGCAGCAACGCCGCAGCCGCTTCCTGGATGTCGGTGCACAGCCGGTTGGCGTGGCGATCGCCACCAAAGGCGACATCGCTGTCACCCGCAATGCCCTGGGAGCGGTTACTCCGCTCGCGACGATCACGGTGCACACGCAAATCAGCGGCCAGCTGACGGAAGTCGGATTCCACGAAGGCCAAAGGGTGCGGAAAGGGGATTTTCTGGCGCAGATCGATCCGCGGCCCTACGACGTTGCGCTTGCCCAATATGCAGCGCAACTGGCGCGCGACGATGCCGCGCTGCAAGAGGCGAAGGCGGACCTGACGCGCTACCAGACGCTTGCGCAGCAGGAGTCGATTGCCCGCCAGACGGCCGAGGACCAGGCCTGGCTCGTGAAGCAGGACGAAGGGACGGTTCGTCTCGACCAGGCGCAGATCGATGCGCAAAAACTGAACTTGACGTATTGCCGGATCGTCGCGCCGGTCGACGGCCGTGTCGGGCTGCGCCTCGTGGACCCCGGCAACTATGTGCAGCCGAGCGATGCGACCGGAATTGTCGTGATCACGCACCTGGATCCCATCTCGGTGGTGTTTTCCATTCCCGAGGATGACCTGCCTCTCGTGCTGGACAAGATCAGGGCGGGTGCGCACCTCGAGGTCACCGCATTCGACCGTGCCAACGTGAACAAGCTCGCCGTCGGCGAATTCGCCTCGATCGACAATGTCGTCGACACCACGACCGGCATCGTGCGGCTGCGCGCCAATTTCGCGAACAAGGATGAGCACCTGTTCCCCAACCAGTTCGTGAACGTGGTGCTGAATGTCGGAGCCGTGCACGACGCGCTGACGATTCCGGCCGCGGCCGTGCAGCGTGGTGCGCCCGGCACGTACGTGTACCTCGTCAAGCAGGACGACACCGTCGAAATCCGGCCGGTGCAACTGGGCGTCCAGGAGGGCGAACGCGTCGCGGTGAATGGCGGACTCGCCGCGGGGGACCGCGTGGTGACCGACGGCGCGGATCGTCTGCGCGATGGCGCGAAAGTCACCGTGCCAGGATCCGCGGCGTCCACGGGGCCAGCCGCAGGCGCCGCCAAGCAGGGGGCGGGTACCGATTCCAAGGACGAGCACAAGCACCGGCATCACTCGCAAAAATCCGATGACAAATCCGATTCCGGCAGCGGTTCCAATCCCTGACGCGCGTACGCCGCTGGACGGAGGCTCGGGAAACGGATGAATCCATCACAGATTTTCATTCGTGCTCCGGTGGCAACCACGCTGGTCATGCTTGCCGTGCTCTTGAGCGGACTGGTCGCGTTCCGCTTCCTGGCGGTCTCGTCGCTGCCGGAAGTGTCGTATCCGACGATCCAGGTCCAGACCTTCTATCCGGGCGCCGGGCCCGAGGTCATGATGTCCTCCGTCACTGCACCACTGGAGCGCCAGTTCGGCCAGATGCCGGGCCTCGACCAGATGACGTCGGCGAGTTCCGCGGGCGCGTCGGTGGTGACGCTGCAGTTCAATCTCGACCTGGGTCTGGACGTGGCCGAGCAGGAGGTCCAGGCGGCCATCAATTCGGCGAACAACCTGCTGCCCAACGACCTGCCGACCCCGCCCGTTTACGCCAAGTTCAATCCGGCAGACGCCCCGATCATGACGCTGGCGCTGAGTTCGCGCTCGCTGCGCCTGACAGACGTCGAAGACCTGGGATTCACGCGCCTGGCGCAGCGAATTTCGCAACTGCCCGGTGTCGGGGTCGTGAGCATTTCGGGCGGCCAGCGACCCGCGGTACGTGTCCAGTTCAATCCCCGCGCGCTTGCCGCCTATGGTTTGAATATCGACGACCTGCGCACCGTGATCAGCAATTCCAATGTGAATTCGCCCAAAGGACAGTTCGACGGTCCGACACGCGCCTCCGTGATCAATACGAACGACCAGATCGCCGACATCGCTGGCTACCGGGCCTTGACCGTCGCCTACCGCAATGGTGCACCGGTCCACCTGGGCGATGTGGCATCCATTGTGGAAGGGGCAGAGAACGTTGCGCTGGGAGCCTGGGCCAATGCAAGTCCGGCGGTGATCCTGAACATCCGCCGGCAGCCGGGTGCCAATGTCATCCAGGTTGTCGACGCGGTCAAGCGCCTGCTGCCGGCGGTGCGTGCCGACATGCCTCCCGCTCTGCAAATCGATGTGTTGAGCGATCGCACGCAGACGATTCGCGCCTCGGTCGCGGACGTTGAGTTCGAACTTGTACTTGCGGTTGCCCTGGTCGTCCTCGTCATATTCCTGTTCCTGCGCAACCTGCCCGCGACGATCATCCCGAGCCTCTCGGTACCTTTGTCGCTGGTCGGCACGTTCGGCGTGATGTACCTGCTGAACTACAGCCTCGACAACCTGTCGTTGATGGCCCTGACCATCTCGACGGGATTCGTGGTCGATGACGCGATCGTCATGATCGAAAACATCGCCCGCTATGTCGAGGCGGGCGAGTCGCCGATGGCCGCGGCCCTGAAAGGCTCGAAGCAGATCGGCTTCACGATCATCTCGCTCACCGTTTCCTTGATCGCCGCGATGATCCCGCTCCTGTTCATGGGCGAGGTGGTCGGCCGCCTCTTCCACGAGTTTGCGATCACGCTTTCGGTCACGATCGTGATTTCCGCCCTGGTTTCGCTGACGCTCGTGCCGATGATGTGCGCGCGCATGGTGCGGGATCGGCCCGATTCGGCGCGCAGCGCGTGGGATTTGCGCGCGGAGCGCGCCTTCCACGGGCTGATCGAGCGCTATGGCCGTGCACTGCAGTGGGTTCTGGACCGCCAGGGCGCGACACTCGTGGTTGCCGTGCTTACGCTTGGGGCGACGCTCGCGATGTATGGCGCGATGCCCAAGGGATTCTTCCCGGTGCAGGACACGGGTTCATTGCAGGGAATCTCGGAGGCACCGCAGACCATTTCCTTCGCGGCCATGGCGCAGCGCCAGCAAGCACTCGCCGCCGCGATCCTGCAGGATGCGGATGTCGCGAGCCTGAGCTCGTTCATCGGCGTCGACGGCACGAACTCGACGCTCAATAGCGGCCGGTTCCAGATCAACCTCAAGCCGCACGCGCAGCGCAGCGCCAGCGCCAGCGAAATCATCCGCCGCCTGCAACGCGAAACCGCCGGCGTACCCGGCGTCGCGTTGTACCTGCAGCCCCAGCAGGACATCACGATCGATTCGACGGTCTCGCGCACGCAATTCCAATTCGTCCTCGAATCGACCGATGCGAACGAATTCGCGCAGTGGGTGCCACGCCTGATGCAGCGACTGCAACAGCTCCCGCAGATAGCCGACGTCGCCAGCGACCTGGAACAGCAAGGCATTGCGACCGATATCGTGATCGACCGGGCGACGGCGGCACGCTTTGGCGTCACCCCTGCGACGATCGACAACGTGCTGTACGACGCTTTCGGCCAGCGCATCGTCTCGACGATCTACTCGCAGGCGAACCAGTATCGCGTCATCCTCGAGGCCGACCCGAAGATCCAGACATCGCTCACCGGGCTGCGCGAACTCTACCTGCCCTCGACGACGTCGTCGACCAACGGGCAGGTTCCGCTTTCGGCGATTGCGACGATTCGCGAGCGCGCCAGTCCGCTCCAGATCACGCACCTGGGCCAGTATCCGGCGACAACCATTTCCTTCAATCTCGCGCCGGGCGCCTCCCTGGGTTCCGCGGTCGATGCGATCCGCCAGACCGAACAGGAAATCCGCTTGCCCGAGACCTTCACGACGGCTTTCCAGGGTCCCGCGGCAGCGTTCGAGAAGGCGTTGACCAATGAGGCGCTGCTGTTGCTGGCGGCCGTGGCGACCATGTACATCGTCCTGGGCATTCTTTACGAGAGTTTCGTGCATCCCGTGACGATCCTCTCGACTCTGCCCTCGGCCGGCATCGGTGCGCTGCTGGCCTTGTGGATCGCTGGCGACGACCTCGACGTGTTGGGCATCATCGGCATCATCCTGCTGATCGGCATCGTCAAGAAGAACGCGATCATGATGATCGACTTCGCGCTGGACGCGGAGCGCAGGGAGGGCATGCTGCCCCGCGCCGCGATCACGCAGGCTTGCCTGTTGCGCTTTCGTCCCATCCTCATGACGACCATGGCGGCATTGTTGGGCGCGTTGCCATTGGTGCTGGGAAGTGGCGCCGGCTCCGAGCTGCGCCGGCCGCTGGGTATCGCGATCATCGGAGGTTTGGTGGTGAGCCAGGTACTGACCCTGTTCACGACGCCCGTCATCTACCTCGCGTTCGATCGGCTGTCTGCGCGAATGCTGCGCGCGCGCGTGCGTGGCGCGCAGGCGGACGGCGATGCGCTTGCGGGCGATGGCGAAGCGACAAAGTCATGAATCTCTCGCAGCCCTTTGTCGAGCGCCCCGTCGCGACGACCCTGCTCACGCTGGGCGTGACGCTGGCTGGAGCGCTGGCCTACTCGGTGCTGCCCGTTTCGCCATTGCCCAAGGTCGACTACCCCACCATTTCGGTTTCCGCCTCGCTGCCCGGCGCGAGCCCCGAGACCGTCGCAACGAGCGTGGCCGAGCCGCTCGAGCGTTATCTGGGCGAGATTGCCGATGTCACCGAAATCACTTCGAGCAGTGCAACCGGGCAGGCGCGCATTACGCTGCAATTCGACCTCGATCGCGATATCGACGGGGCGGCGCGCGACGTACAAGCGGCCATCAATGCCGCCCAGGCCGATGTATCCACGAGCCTGAGCGGCAATCCGAGCTATCGCAAAGTCAATCCGGCGGACGCGCCGGTCATGATCCTCGCGCTGACCTCGCGCAGCCTCACGCGCGGCCAGCTCTATGACGCCGCGAGCAATGTCCTGCAGCAGCGGCTTTCGCAACTCGATGGTGTTGGCCAGGTCACGATCGGCGGGGCGACTCTGCCCGCCGTGCGCGTGGAGCTCAACCCCAAGCCGATGTTCCGCTACGGCATCGGCCTGGAGGATGTGCGCGCGGCGCTGGCCTCGGCCAACGCGAACAGCCCGAAAGGCGCGATCGAGGAGGAGGGCGTGCGGCATCAGCTCTATACGAACGATCAGGCACGCACCGCCGCGGACTATCGTCCCTTGATCGTCGCCTGGCGCAACGGCAACCCCGTGCGGCTGACCGACATCGCGGACGTCGAGGATTCCGTGCAGGACCTGCGCAACGAGGGTCGTGCCAACGGCGAGCCCTCCGTACTCGTCATCCTCTCGCGCCAGCCGGGCGCAAACATCATCGACACGGTCGACCAGGTGAAGGCCGAACTGCCCCGGCTGCAGGCGGCGTTGCCGCGCGACGTCAACGTGACCATCGCGTCGGATCGCAGCACGACGATCCGCGCCTCGCTGCGCGATACCCGGTGGACGCTGGCGCTCGCCGTGTGCCTCGTGACCTTTGTCGTCTTCCTGTCGCTGCAGGATGCGCGCGCCGCCATCGTGCCGGCCATCGTCGTGCCGGTCTCGATCGTCGGTACCTTCAGCGGCATGTACCTGCTCGGTTTCACGCTCGACAATCTCTCGTTGATGGCGCTGACGATCGCAACCGGCTTCGTTGTCGACGATGCAATCGTGGTCCTCGAGAACATTTCCCGCCACATCGAGGACGGCGTGCGGCCCCGGGACGCCGCGCTGCGCGGGGCTCGGGAGGTCGGCTTTACGGTCGTCTCGATCAGCCTTTCGCTGGTCGCGGTATTCATCCCGATCCTGCTGATGCATGGCATTGTCGGCAGGCTTTTCCGCGAATTCACGATTACCTTGTCGCTGGCGATCCTCATCTCGATGGTCATTTCGCTGACGACGACGCCGATGATGTGCGCCATTTTCCTTCGACCGCAACCTGCGGGCGGCGGAGGTGCGGCAAGCAGGCCGCGGCGGCGCACGCTGCTCGAGCGCGCCTTGCCCGCTTACGAGCGCACGCTTTCCTGGGCCTTGCGCCACCCGGCAATCGTGTTGCTTTCGCTGTTGCTCACGATTGCCCTGAACATTTTGCTGTTCACGGTGATTCCCAAGGGGTTTTTTCCGGAAGAAGACACGGGCCTGATCACGGGCGGCATCGTTGCGGACCAAAGCATCTCCTTCACCTTGATGAAGGACAAGCTCGCAGCCTTGATGGCGATCGTCCAGCGCGACCCGGCCGTGCAAAGCGTGACGGGATACACGGGCGCGGGCAGCGGTGGCGGCGGTTCACAGACGAATACGGGATCCGTCTACATCCTCCTCAAGCCCCTGGGCGAGCGCAAGGTTTCCGCCAGCGACGTCATCGCGCGCCTGCGTCCACGCCTCGGCCAGGTACCGGGCGGCCGGCTTTTCCTGCAGACGGTGCAGGACATTCGTGTCGGCGCGCGCCAGGCCAATGCCGAGTATCAGTTCACGTTGCAGGCGGACAGCACCTCGGACCTGTACCAGTGGGCACCCAAGCTGCTGCAGGCCCTGCAACGCGATCCGTCGCTTGCCGATGTCAACTCGGACCAGCAGCAGAAGGGCCTGGAGACGGACCTCGACATCGACCGCGCGACCGCGGCGCGCCTGGGACTGAGCCTCTCGCAGGTGGACAGCACGCTCTACGACGCTTTCGGCCAGCGTCAGGTTTCCACCATCTACAACGCGCTCAACCAGTACCACGTCGTCATGGAAGTGGCGCCGCGTTACTGGCAAAGCCCCGATACTCTGCGCGATATCTTCGTCAGCACCGCCGGCGGCAGCGCATCCGCGACGGCAAGCACCAGCCTCGCAACGGCGATCGGCACCGCGTCTGCCGCCCCGTCCTCATCAAGTGGCGTCGGATCGAGCAATTCGGTCGAGAACGCGCTTACGAATGCCATCGCGAATTCGGGTCGGGGTGCGGTATCGAGCGGAGCGGCCGTGAGCACGGGCCAGGAGCAGATGGTTCCGCTCGCCGCGATCGCGCATTATGCGGCGGGCACGACACCACTCGCCGTCAACCACCACGGGCTTTTCGCCGCGACCACCATCTCCTTCAACCTCGCGGCAAACAGTTCGCTGGGCGATGCAACCGCGGCGGTGACCGAGGCGATGGAAAGCATCCACATGCCCTCGAACATCCATGGCCTCTTTGCGGGCACGGCAGGCACCTTCCAACAGTCGCTGTCCGGGGAACCCATCCTGATCCTCGCCGCGCTGGTTGCCGTGTATATCGTGCTCGGCGTTCTGTACGAGAGTTATTTGCATCCTGTCACCATCCTGTCCACCTTGCCTTCCGCGGGTGTCGGCGCCGTGATCGCCCTCATGAGCTTTCACACCGAATTCACGATCATCGCCTTGATCGGCGTGATCCTCCTCATCGGCATTGTCAAGAAGAACGCAATCATGATGATCGACTTCGCCTTGCTGGCGGAACGTGAGCGTGGCATGACGGCCCACGATGCCATCCACCAGGCCTGCCTGTTGCGCTTTCGTCCGATCATGATGACGACGCTTGCGGCGATGCTGGGCGCCGTGCCGCTCGCCTTCAGTTATGGCGATGGCGGTGAATTGCGCCGGCCCTTGGGTATCGCGATCGTCGGAGGCTTGCTGGTCAGCCAGTTGCTGACGCTGTACACGACCCCGGTGCTGTACCTGCAACTCGAGCGCCTGCGCGCGCGCATCCTCGGAGCCCGGTGATGCGTCCTGTCCAGTGGAACCTGCTGGTCTGCGCCGGACTTGTCGCCGGGCTTGGGTCTTGCGCCGTTGGCCCCGATTACAAGACGCCCGACGCGCCGGTTCCCAAGCAGTTCAAGGACCCCGGTCCGGCCCAAGCCGGCGCTGCACCGGCGACGTGGAAACCGGGCCAGCCGCGCGATACGGGCGACCGGGGCGCGTGGTGGCTGGTGTTTGGCGATGGCGAGCTCGATCGGCTGGAGCGCGAAGTGGCAATCTCCAATCAAAATGTGAAGAGCTATGAGGCACAGTACCGTCAGGCGGTGGCCTTGGTCGACGAGGCGCGCGCCCAGTTTTTCCCGGTCGTATCGGTGACGGCAGGCGTGCAAAGGGGCGGTGGCGGGGGCGGTACCAGCAGCATTTCCAGTTCGCTGGGCAGTGGCGCAGGTGGCAGTGCAAAGACCCAGTATCGGCTGGAGCCGAGCGTCTCCTGGAGCCCTGATCTGTGGGGCAGCATCCGCCGCCAGCTGGAGAGCCGCAAGGCCGGTGCACAGTTGAGCGCGGCCGACCTGGCCAACGCGCTGCTCTCCGCGCAGGCGACCCTGGCAACGGACTATCTTTCCTTGCGTGCGACCGACGCGAACCGCGTCCTGATCGCCGACTCGGTCCAGGAGTATCAGCGCGCCCTGGATATCACCCAGAATCAGTTTCATGCAGGTACGGCAGCGGCAAGCGATGTAGCCACTGCCCGCGCACAGCTGCTTGCCGCGCAGGCACAGCAGGTCGTCCTGGACCAGCAGCGTGGCACGTACGAGCATGCAATTGCGGTTTTGGCAGGTCGCTTGCCGGAGAATCTGGACATCGATGCCGGGGCGCTGCCCACGAGCGTTCCGGTGGTTCCCATGGAATTGCCCTCGACCTTGCTGGAGCGAAACCCGGCGATCGCCGCTGCCGAGCGCCAGATGCAGGAGGAAAACGCGCTGATCGGCGTGGCGGTCGCGGCCTATTTCCCGCAGATCACCCTTTCCGGTCTTGGCGGCTACGCGGGGGACCCCTTGTCGGAACTGTTCAAGACGGGTTCGCGAATCTGGTCCCTCGGCGCCACTGCCACCGAAACCGTCTTCGATGCCGGCAACCGCGGCGCACAGGTGGATGCCGCCCGCGCCACCTACGACGAAGCCGTCGCCAATTACCGCCAGACCGTCCTGACGGGCTTCCAGCAGGTGGAGGACGAACTGCTCGCGATGCGCGTGTACGAGCGCCAGGCACAGTTGCAGGATTTGGCGGTGCGCGCGGCGCACCAGGCTACCGAGGTC